>JAABUV010001970.1_pt1 | contig 28818 bp, 52 predicted proteins | sample 5559971 | NCBI WGS metagenome assembly JAABUV01 (sample SAMN10711881, study PRJNA513362) | rock metagenome | isolation source: Antarctica rocks | place: Antarctica: Victoria Land, Knobhead nord | collected 2015-12-19
CTGGCAGCCCAGGGCGGAGCGCACCAAAGGGGCTCGAGTTCCACGGGTGGCTGATCAGCTTGTACTTCCTGCGCGCGCACACTCTCCTTCAGCACGCTGAGCACAAACAGGCAGGCGCCTGGCCGTGCTGCCGCAGCGCAGCGCGGGCAGCTGCAGGCGCTGCTGCAGCGCGCGGGTGGCGCACAGGACAAACAGCTCGTCGTCGAGCGCCTCCAGCTGCTCCACGACCGTGTAGTTCAGGTCGAACAGCACGCGGCGCACGGACCCCACCTGGCTCGCAATCTGGCCCGGCTGGACAGACGCACAGGCGGCGCGTCAGCCGTGGCGGTTGGGAGCGCGTGATTCCTCGGAGCCGCACACCTGCGCCGGCTGTCTGCACACGCGGTGACAACTTGCAGGCAGTGAGGGAGGGGTTTACCAGGAGCTCGGAGTCCACGCGCTGGTTGCCCACCCTCGACAGCCACTTGGAGAGGTTGCCAAAGTCGCGCACCAGCGGCCACACCCGGTCCACTGGCGCTGGGAGCACCCCGGACACCGTGACTGTGACATGCGCCAGGGAGCTCATGCCTGGCGCTCAGATGGGGCGCCCCACCGCCCTGCTGCCAGCCCCGCGGACGTCTGTGCTCGCCACTCACAGGCTTGGGTCCATCAGCAGGCCAAACACTGGCTGGCCTGCAGGCTGCCACACAGCGAGCGGTACAGGGATAAAGCTTAACAGCGATGTCACATCGCCGATGTGCTGCAGTAGGGGATCAGGGCACTCCAGATCCTGAACCTGAACCTAGAGTTGAAACGCTCCTCCTATCAGAGGCTGATGCGTTTTAGCTCATTCAATCATTTTGGCGAGTGAGCACCAACAGCGCGGCCACTCCTGAATGTGCCTACTAATGAGTGCCACCAGCGGCATGGATCAGGTAAATTTGTATGCACAGCTGCTTGGTGCGTGTTTCTATTGTATAGGCTATCTGGTAGCCGCTACCAGCACCACTGGCCCATGAGCGTGCTTGACTCTTTGCAGGGCCATGCAAGCTTACGTCTGTCTTCTTGTCAGCAGCTTGTTGATAAAATTGGGGACTACGTGTATAGACTGCTATGCTCTGGGGGAGTCAACACAGAGACCAAGGGAGTTGACACAGCGACCAAGGTGCATGCGCAGGCCAATGTTTCACTTTCAAGAACACAGGCCCGCAAAGACCCAACAGACACACAGACACAAAAATGCTTGAGCTTGCAGAGTGTTGTCACATGAAGCAATGTGGCCCACGCATCCACACCTTAGAGCCCGGTGGCAACGCAGCTAAACACCCGCAGCATACGAAGCCCCACTTCAAGGAGCCTAAATATGAGTACAGGATGGCAGGTGCATGCGCGCCTACCAAGACACCAACTCAGCCACCGTCCAACGCATACAAGCATGCACACAGTGCCAAAGCAGTCCCACCTTAACCTGAGACCAGACTTATGCTGCCACACGGATGCACCTGATTTGCCTCGCTCTACCAATATGACTGCATGCATGTACAGCTTCACACGGGGAGGTGTGCTGCGGGTCACGCTGCACCGCTAGCTAGCCAGCCAGCTAGCTATATCCGTGGTGCAGTGCGGCGGCCGCTGCCTCCGGCAACGCACAGCACGGCCTCACTGCACCATCTTGTGCGGGCCGGCTCTTCCCTAGCAGTCACTTCCAGGCCAACAAGGAGCGCACCTCCTCCAGCATGGCTGACAGGAGGTTGCAGCAGCCTCAATAGCGCAGGAGCAAGCGCAGCCGCCACGACGGAGTGAGCGCCAGCCGCCTCAAAGGTGGTGGGGTGCAGGAGCGGGCGCAGTGTCCTCGGCTATGAGAAGGGCACCTGTGGGAGGGTATGCGGCCGCCCCAGCTGTGCCCGCATAGCACCCCTGCTGGCAGTCGATGAACCCCTGGAAGCACGGGTGCCCCGGCGGCGGCGCATTGCCGTCGCAGGGGTTGGTGCGCGCAAATGAGCGGCAGCACTGGCTGCGCTGGAATGTGCACCGGAACCTGCAGCTCGCAGAGTTTGCGTCCTCTGGGACTGCTGCAACAAGCGTTGCCGCCACGATCAGCGCGCACAGCGCGGCCAGCAGGGCTGCTGCGCTTGCTGTTGCTCGCGCCATGTCTTCAGGCACCCTGCGTACGGCACGGCAATACTTAGGTATGGTATGGCAGCAGGGAAGGCAGCGGGCAAACTTAGCGCCCCTCCAGGAGGCGAGGCTTTCTGCCACCTGGCGGCCATGCATCTTGAAAACTACAAGCTGGTCGCACAGACCTGCCTCTGACCCGTGTACTACACTTGCACGCGGCAGGTCACCAGAAGCTAATCCCAAGCTAACTGAAGGTCACCTCTGCTTGCTATGGGCTTGCCAGGTGTAGAAGGCTCTTGGAATGCCTTGCCACTGGCGTAGCCGTCACCTTTGCAGCTGCAGGTATGTCAGACCGCCACCTGAATGCAGAGCTACGCTCTGCCTTCTGCAGCTTCTGTATAGCGCTGGGAGATCCTGCGATGCAAAGCGACCCCAAAGGGTTAACCAAGCGGTGCACTCCGACACGCCTCAACCGAGCACGTATGCTGATGGCTTGCAAATCAGCTCAAGTCTCCGGCATGCCGGCAATAGGGGCTAACAGAGACATCGCCGCTCATGCATGCATGCACATCCAGCTGACCCCTGAGCAGTGTCCTGGGTGGCTGCTGGAGGCCGCAGCATCTTGAACTCCGTGTAAGCTCAAATACATATATAGGATATGCTTCATGATAGTCCTGCCTCACGCCTCCCGCAGAAGGCGGCAAAGGGCAGTCGACAAGCCACATCAAGCTATGCAGGACGCTGGTGCAGGCTTTTTTGGTGTCTGCAACGAAGCACGCCCTCCTGCGTCCCCAGCTAGTGCGGCCAAGCATGCAGTCCAGCACGAGACGAAGACAGCAGCAGCATCCGCGGAGGCACCTGCAGAGGACAAATGCATGTCTCTTCGGCACCACAGTAAAATGAGTTCTCTCCGGGAAATGCAACCGGAGCAGCAGCATCACCGTGCATGCGATTTCCGCCGCACACGGCTCAGTAAGTACCTAGTTTAAAAGAATTCCTGCCACACACACGCCGCGCACACAGCATTCCGGCGCACGTCGAACCTGCTGCAGTGTGCCGTCACGCGCGCCAGCGCCTGGTACCCGCTGTGCGCCCAGTGCTGCCGGCAGCTGCGGCGTGAAGCAGAGGGGCATGCTGCGCCCTGGCGCTGTGCCCACCAGGGTTGGCGTCACTCATGCCACGCATGTCACGCTGCAGATGGCAGCCGCGGCAGGCAGAGCTGAAATAACAGGCATTCGGCTGCGCAGCGCCTTAGCTGGCGCTGAGCAGCACTCGCACAACCCTGGTAACGCAGGCCTGCAGCTCACCCTGAGAGGGTGTGTCATCAGCTGGAAAACATCTTGCTTTGGGGCATGCACCAGCCAGTGACGATGCCTGAAGCCAAGCAACCATGTGACCAGCCAGTGCCCGTCAACATAATGACAAAACTTAACTTTGCGTGCAGAGCAGTTTGCATGAACAGCAGAAGCTGCTGGCTTTGATAAGGCAGGGCCACTGCTTGCGCTCGTCAGATTGTTATGGTCAGCGCCCGCGCACCGGCCAAATTGGCGTGTAGCTCCGTGATGACGTGTTCACAGGCAGCACATTTGCACGCTACACGACGGAAGAAGCGCCCCGCTGGGTGTCAAGTGCCGCCGTCTGGCGCGCTTTCGCAGCAGCATCGCCCACTCCCTGGTCCGCAGGGTCTGCCGCGCATTGCGAACACACCAGATCCTGAGAAGACTGACAGGAGTTCTTCAGGCAGCACACACATGATCTGCTACTATGTATAATTTTTTTCCAAAAACCAAAATCGCCACATGAGCATCTTGGTCTGACACGCAACATGCACAGTGCAGCCATGCCGACATGTCCACCAGAATGGTACCAAGTATGCACCACAAACACGGGCGCTCGCTTGACGTGCGCGCGTCACCGCGGCGGGCAGGCGAGCTCTGAGCCTCCAGCCCCCGCTCTGCATGCAAACACATGCTAGGAGGCCAAGCAGGGCGCGCTCGTTGGCCAGAATGGCCTGGTGCGCAGGGCGGCCCGCCTGCATCGCTCGGCGCGGCGAGGCAGACGAGCTTGGTGCGCCCGTCGCCGGCGTTCCACACGCGGCGCTGCGAGCGCCAGGCGTCGCCGGCCGGGTTGAGCGCCAGCTCCAGCGGCTGGTTGATCGCGGGCGGGATCTGGAACCAGCCGAGCAGCGTGTGGTGCACCGCGTGCGCGCGCGCCTGGCGCCGGGCGGCATGGTCACGCCCTGCCTCGGCACGCCTGCTGGGCTGAGCAGGCAGGGCGAGATCGCTCAGCTGGCAGACAGGTGCTTGTGACCGTTCGCATGATGGCCGAACTGCCCTGTAAACGGTGATGCGCGACACGCCCTGCGGGGCCACCCCCATCGCTGCTGTGCGCAAAGCCGGCCTTAAGGCTTGACCTCAAGACATTTCAGGGCACGGAGGGCAGGAGGTCAACGAGCCTGCAGCTGCCAGTAGGTCAGGTCCTCGCCCTGCCCGGCCAGTCGGGCGGCGTCCAGGATCGCCACCTCGCTTGCCATGAGCTGCGGGTACACCCGCACCACCTGTGCACGCATGCAGCCTAGGTTGGTCCGCTGCCCAGCTCTCAAAGCCTGCCATCTCCAGGCTTGCCATGCCCGTTGCGGACGTACGTGCATTACCTGCTTGACGGGCAGGCGCAGCAGGCCTCTGCGCACCGATGGGGCCCCCAGGTATGCAGGCATGATACAGGCAAGGTAGACAGAATACACACGGACAGTGACACCAACACGTGGGCCGCGCAAGCAACAGCAGTACATACTAATTTCCTCATGCAAGAGTTGCCGGTGAGGCACACGCCTGGGGGCTGTATGCTGCCTGCATGAGCAGCTTGGCGCCCCATGAGGTCGCGTTGAACACCATGCCTGTCACCCCGCGGCCGGATATGTCAGCACGTGCGCCACCCTGCCCGATCAGAACCTGCCGTGCCACCCCCAGGTGCACGCCTTGCCAGGCGTCAAGCAACGAGACAGTGAAGAGCGGCCGGCGCTGGTGCAGGCGCTGGGCACAGGCATCCGCGGCACAGGGCCCGCGAGCAGCGGCACTGCGGGAGGCCCTGCAGGCCGGGGCGCGCCGAGCGGCATGCGCTCGCGGTCCTCGAAGCGCGTGATGCCGTCAAAGGCCACCTTCTCCATCACGATGTTGATGTCGGGGAAACCTTGCTCCTGGCCGGCGCGCCACCCCCACGCCAGTCTGCGCATGCAGCGCAGTGCGCGCCGGCGGCACAGGCAAGCGTGCACACGACTGCAGCAGGAGTCGGCGGTGCCCCAGTCATCTTTCAGACGTCGCCTCTGGGCCGGGCCTGTCACGCGGCGCGCCTGGCAACGCACGGGCAGGTCAGGGGAGGGCGGGGCGGACCTGCAGCAGCTTGCGGAGGTTGAGCTGCACGGTCATGATGAGCGCGTCCAGCCTCAGCATGTCTGTCTGGGAGCCCATCTCGATGCCGTTGCTGCTGACCATGTCTGGATCGATCTGCGCCATGCGCGCAGACACCAAGTCACTGAGCTGATGCTTAATGTAGCCAGATGCCCAGTTTACACAGCACTACTGCCGCTCATGCACTCTTTGACACCACGCAGCACGCCAGTGTCATTCAGGCTGCGCTGAAAACATCAGTCCGCACTTACACATGAATCTTTCTGAAGGCGCTCTAGGGCCTTATGAACTCCAAGTAAAAGCGCTCTCGCAGCGCACACACTGTATGGTAGAAGAGCGCTCATGGTGGAAACAGCTGAAGGAAATCTATATCTGGGCCGCGGCACAACGGCAGGCTGGCCGCGAACCCAGGACTGGTCGAGCACGCAGATGGCGGCGCCGAAGCGCGACACGTCCGCCGCCGCGCCGAGCTCCGCGCGGCTGAGCGGGTTGCCGCGCACGTGCAGCACGGACAGGCGCGCCAGGCGCCGCGCGCCCGCCAGGTCGCCCAGCAGCGCGCGCGTGTCGCGCTGGCTGACCAGCGTCACCTGCGCCGCCCGGAGAGCGTTGGAGCCCAGGGGCGGCCCGATCGCAGCAGCGGCGCGGGCGGGACGCCCCGCGGCTGATGCATGATGTGCGGAGGCGGCACACACGGGATGCAAGCAGACACCGGCTGGCTAGCATGATGTAGACAGAGATCGCGCCTGCTTGTCCGCACATTCCATGACGGTGTGCCAGGGGAAGTTGTTTCCTGACCATGGAGGTACGGCGACAGGCGCGACAAAAAGATCAAGACCCAAAGGATGTTGGGACTGCACTGTGGCCCAGCGAGGGCGCGCCTCAGAGCCCTTGGGCAGTTCGCGGTCCAGCGCAGCCAGCAGATCGTGCATGAACGTCTCCTCGCCATGGCCGCACACCAATACGCGCTGCCCCGCCGCGAGACACGCAGTCAGGTTACTCGCTCTGCAGACTCCCCATGACAGTTGTCCAGGCGCGAGCATGCATAGAGCTGTATCTGCCAGCTCTCATGCACAAACTGCATGTCTCAGGCGACATGGAGGTACATGTGGCGCCTGCCAGGCGCAGCAGCATCATGCGCCACAGTCGCATCGGGGCGACAGCTCCGGTATCTTGGTATACCAGGTCAGCAATTGGTGACGATGCCCTCATGCGATGCATGCTGCACCCAAGCATCTGCCAAGCCATGCACCAGTACGCAGCATCCTTACAGCGGCAGCCATGCTCGTGCCAAAAAGGCACACCGCCAGCCTCAACACACATTAGGTGACAAAGCCACACAGCGTGCAGGTTGTGGTGCGCTTGCAGCACGTCTGCCAAGCGGGGCCGCACCGCCGGCTCGGCGGAGCGGCGCGACAGCTCGGGCGCGATGATGTGCAGCGGCGCGCACTGCTCGCGCGGCTGCACGCGGCGCGCGGCCTGCTCGCCCAGGTACGCGGCCCGCCGCATGTCCACCAACGCGGCCTTGGCGTCGCCGCCGCCGCCGCCGCCGTCCCGCACGGACACGCCGTCGGCCGCCAGGTCAGCGCTCGCGCCGTTGCGGGCCGCAGCAGCTCCAGCGCCGTCGGCAGCACGCGCTGAGGCGCCGTTGGTGGCCGGGTCGGCAGCTGTAGGGGCGCTGCTTGCTGCCGACCGCGAATCAACCTCGTCGCTGGAAGGACCGGTGAAGCCGGACCCGTTGCTTGCGGGCGTTGCGCCATTGCCGGACGCGCCAGCGGTGGCAGGGGAAGCGTCCTGGGGCCCCAGCTTAGCCGCAGCCATCGTGCCGGTGGGCGCAAATAGCACCTCGTCCTGCGAGCTCCGCGAGAAGTCCGCGGAGTCCCAGTCGCCTGCAGAGGAAGGAGCGCATGAGGAGGCATGCTGTGCAGCTATTGCAGCATATGCTTTCTGACGAAGCTGCAAGCAACAGCATTGCTTCCATGGCTAGCATGTGTGTTGAGTACTACAGTCCCATGGCACTATTGCGGCACGATACAGCCTTGCTTGCTTCACCATCCCACAGTCTCATGGGATGTGCTGATGGGACATCAAGCAAGCGGTTGCAGGCAGTTTTGCTTATGAGCAGGCGTACGGCGTAAATCCATCGCTGAACCTGAGCAGGCAGCGAACAAAGCCCCCCATGATCCACCCACATCCCACATGTGACCACTTGCATGAGTCGTGGCATGCATCAAATCTCGGGAGCTGCAGAACGGGACGAGGCCCACAGACTCTGCACCTGGGTCTGTCAGCACGGGGACGTCCAGCGGCACATACTCCGCCGCGGATGCGCTGGTCGGCCGTATGATGATGAGCTCGTCATCAGGCCCGACGACCTCGTCTGGGCCAGGGTTCACTCGCACGCGCCGCTCGCCCTGCTCGTACAGGCCCATGACGGTGGCGTCCACGAAGTATTTGAAGAGGTCTCCATAGCGCAGTCCCTGCGCATTTTCTGCCTGGGTTAGGTGCATAGCCAGGCAACGTGTACAAACCCCTGTGACAGTTCACTTGAGGACCCACCACACGTTAACGTCACCCCGGGGTGCACGTAAGACTACATGGACGTGGTGCAGGCCAAATTCAACCTCTTCACAATGCATGCTGCGGGATCAATGCTCCCATGTAAATGCTTCTCGCTGCACTCGCGGCCTCACATGCACAGCATCAGGTTCGCCATGCCAGGCTCGCCACAGGGCCACGAGCAGGGTGACCAAGTGCAGCGCGCAAGCGCAAGCTGGCCAGTGTGGCAGTCCGCCTGCAGCCGGGCAGCGCCCCGCGCGCCTGGAGCGCCGGGAAGCACGTGACGTACAGCGCGCTCAGGCTGTTGAAGGACCACATCATCTGCGCCAGCGCGCCCAGCACAGGGTGCCGCACCATGCGCGCCACCCTGCCGCGCGCGCGCGACTGTTACCGTGTGTTTCTGAGCTGCGGCCACTTTGGCTGCTCCATCTCAGGCAGGCGGGCGAGGGTCTGTGCCGAGTGTATGGTTAAGGTAGGGCACGCGCACACCGCGTCGAGCAGAAGCTGCTTGAGTTGAGCGGCACCACGCGCGCGGAGCAGCTGTACTCCACCAGCGCCACGCCATTGGCGGTGCGCAGCTCCACCAGCACCGTGCCCGTGCGCGTGTCGGGCTCACCGTAGCCTGCACGCCACCAATTATCACCCGCTTGGCAGCAGTAATTTATACCGATGCAGTTGCAGGCACCCCAAAATCAATACACACTTATGGACCCCACAACAATATCTACAAATGTCACAACACCTTCCAAGCAACACAAAACATCACGAGAGGCCTATGTGCAGTGAAGACAGCAGCAGAAGGACTACCAAAGATCAATTTGAGCTGCATGCGAGCACCTGGGAAGTCGAGCTCGTCCAGCAGCACGGCGACGCGCACGTTCTCCGCATCCGCCTCCTCTGGGCCCCTACGCAGCACCCATGCAGACTCCACCCAAGCACCCTTGCAGCCCTTGCAACGTGTACGCACCCACCGCTCACATTTCAGCATACACCTGCACTCATTAGGCAATGGCCAGTGGCACTGACACCTGCTAGGTGCTTTGCAGGCTTACGGGCACCGCCGGCAAGCCCTTATTATTGACTTTTATAGAGCAGGCAGGCAGAAGGGAGCGCGCCTGCTCGAGTTGGAAATGACGACGGTGGACGCCGCAGAGCCGGCGGCGACCATGCGCAGGTCGTCCGGCACCAGCGGCAGACCCTGCCGCACGACGAACGTCGTGCCAAAGCGGCTGGCAGGCGGGATAAGCTCGGCCAGCCGCGCCTCCATCTCCAGCTTCTCCACGGGGCTCAGCACCACGCACACGCGGCCGCCGTCGTTGCGGTACGCCAGGCAGACCTGCCGCAGCCCCCGCGCGCGCCGCTCGACTGTCTCCCCGCTCACCTTCGCTGGCCCTGGTCGGGATGCAGCTCAGCGAGCTCCGTTGCTTGTCCATCACGTTGGCTGAGCGCTGCGTGGTGTTGGGCTGGCAGTCCTGTGGAGTACCAGGCACACTCGCCCCGAACATGTGCGCATGCAACACATTCTTGCCTTGCTAGCACCATCATTTACGGTTGGCGGTGTATGTCATGCCATCTGGTAGCTGGTCTACAACCTCCCTGTCACAGCAGATCCAGCCATGACATGACCAGACACGGGCATGGCTGGTCCATGTCAGGACTCAAGAAGGCACCTGAGTCAGCAGCTGCCAGAGCACATCGCGGTCCCGCTGGCTGCCGGCCATGGCCAGCACCAGGAAGTGCCCACGCTCGAAGACTGCGCTGCCCCGGCGCACGTTGCTGTCCAGCACCTGCAGCGCCGACCCTTGAGTGAGCTTCCACACGGGTTTTTTCCAACCCTCCTTTGCAGGAAAAAAAATCACTGGCTCATGGCTTGCTCAGGCTGGCTGTACATGGCCAGGGCAGCGCTGAGCGTGCTTCATGCGCCCAGCGTGCTGCGCCATTGTGGTGCACCATAGCGACAGAGAACGCACGGTGGCCGCACAGCATGCGGTGTGTTTGCGTGCCGCTGGATGCAGCCACAGCAGCCTGAGGCGTGCAACATGCTTCCAAACATGAATACTAACGGCACCAGGAGGACTTCTTCTGACATTATCACCCGACCTCATCACCCAACTTGCCCAGGACTGTGGGCAACAGTCGGGGCATGCGGCGGCCGCGCGCACCTCCAGCACGACCTGAGTAGTGAGCGCAAGCACAAGCGCAAAGCCTGCAAAAGACAGCGTCGCTGCCGTCACGGCAAAGGCCTGCGCCGCGCACCACCTGACTGGCCGCAGGGCATGACGCAGGTGCGGGGTAGGCCAGCATGAGCTGCATGTTCAATAACACATGCCAGCCTGCCACCCTCAGCGCATCTATCACGCGTATCGAGCGCGACATGATACTCACTGCATCGCTTGGAAGCAGACTGCGCTGGCTAGGCGCGCCTGTTCGCCAAAAGCGGCTGCTACGTCAGGAAAGTCCTGTCCGAAGGTGATGACGAGCACCGCGTACAGCGACTCCCAAAACAAGTTGTCCGGCCGCGCAGGCTCCAGCTCCCACAGCACGAAGCGGGACAGCGCGAGCAGCAGCACCAAGACCGCATTGATGGCCACTATCAGCTGCAAGTCTGACGTAGTGTCCTGCCGGGGGCACCGGAATAGCTAAGCCAACTGAGCAGCGGCCTTATGTGGCAAGATGTATGTGGCCGGCTTCACCCTGCAACATTGGATCCAGAGCCCTAGCACACATACAGTGTGGCGTACATACACAGCTGCAACAAGCACACCGGCTCACTGCTAGAAGGCTCCCCCGACGCGCCTTTCTCCAGTTGAAGTACTTGTATGCGAGCAGGCCGCCTGCGTCCTGGACGCGGTGCCGCAGCGAAGCAAGCAGAGAGCCAAGTGTGCCCTCAGGCGCATAGTCCTGGTCGTCATCATCAAAGAGCGCCCGCACACGCTCCGTCTGGCGCTCCTGCCACGGCCTCTTCGGTACCTGCGTCCTGCAGCGCCCCAAGCCACACCAAGCCCTGGGTGTCACGATGCTTACGAGCCAGTTGCCACAGACTGGCATCGAAGCATCCTGTGGAGTGCACACGCTGGGGGGCTCTCGTCGGCGCCTAACGAGGGCTCATCAAAGCACTTTGCAGTCCCACGCTGCCGCCGTGGCAGCGCTCGGCTTGGCACCAGTCTGCTACGCTGTGGCTGCCGCAGAAGGCACTGCTGCCGGACCAAGGCGTCGGAAGCGCATGTGCAGCGCGCCGGTGCACGCATTGTGCACGGTGCGGAGGCGCCTCCTCCCTAGCAACAAGAGTACGAGCTGTGCACAAATAAACACACAGCGAGGAGAAAGCAGTGCTGCATGTTGCGACCTAGATTCCAGTGGACATATACATGCATGGGAGCCACTCATGGCCATGGCCATGGGGTTCATATGGGGGCCTCGGACATCCCATTAGGAGGCTCAAAACTCAACTGCACTCGAGCACTCGACAGGAAATGAGTTGTCATGTATTTGGCTCACAAGGAAGCGAAGGACTTCATGGTAGTGACAGGGTGACTTAAGGTGACAATTGCATGGCCTGCTCCGCGTAGTAACCAGGGCTGCTTTTGAGACAGTCTAATTAAGTACTCACGCGCAACAGCACAGCCCTCTGGACTGATAGCTGGACATGACCGCAGGCATATGCCGCGCAAGCTCTATGCCATAGTGCAACTCCTGTGTGCTGCATTAATACGCCGGACGTGCTTAGAAGCAGCCTAGCAGGTACCAGTGCTTGAAGAGTGTACACCCAGAAGGGGCACGCTACGCTACTTGAACACGGCACCATCCCCAACAGTCCCTATTGCGCATCCCCCAGCGCACCAACGGCCAATCATTTTATCAATAATTCGATCTGAGCTGCGGCAGCGAGTCCTGCAGCAGCCCCGCCGCGCGTTCCGCCATAGTGCGCGAGCCGTCCAGGGTGACGCAGAAGTCATGGGTCTGTCTGGGCTCCATGTGCGCCTGCCCCGCGCGCACTTGTGTTGCTTACAGCTTTGACATGATGTCCTCGCTTGCTTGGGCAGTGCACACTATCTCAGCTAGTTCTCACGCCATCTTGTGCATCAAAGACAACTCGCATGGCCATATGCGCGCTGTGCCAAGGATGCGTGCTGGTGCACCACACAGATGGCATACATGTCTGCCTTCAGGCGCACTGGGCTCTCACAAGCACAATATCGTATTGGTACACAATCCTTAAGAGCGCATCTTCCCAGCAGACAATGTAGCAAGGCAAAGAGCTATGCATGAGGTGCTCAACCCAATCACGCAATTCTCTGCTTGCACGGGGCACCTCCATCCTGATCACTCCGGGGGGGCGCACCTGGATGCCGGGGCATGACTTGAGCATCTGGTCAAATTTCCACAGCGGCATCCACATGTCCTCCGGGGCGCAGAGCACTAGGATGCGATCACCTGCAAGGTCGTAAGGAGCAATCGTGCCAAACTTTCTTGCGCAGCTTCCGCTGGAACACATGCAGACACGTTGCACAAGCCTGCGCAGGCTCGCCTTCAACTGCCGAGTATCATGGGGTCATTCATGAGCCACTGGACTCTCCCGGCAGCAGAGCCACTGCCAGCACATTGGCAGAGCCACTGCCAGCACAGTACAAAGGAAAGCTCATATAATTGCAAGCTCTGACCTCATGCACCGTCTCCACACTCTGCACCATGGCTGTGTGTTGTTCAAACAGCGCGCAAAAACCCTTCGCCGCGAATGTGCTCAGGCGCTGCAGCAAGGCGCCACTCGGCAGGAGTGACCGCACTCAGCAGGTGCGGTGCTGGAGGGCAAGTTCTGGATAAGGCACCTGATATGACCTCAGTGAACACATGCAGCGTTAGACGCACCCAAGCGCTGCAGGAGGCGCCAGTCAGCGGGTGCGGCCAGGTCGCGGAACTCGTGCTGCGCCAGGTGGAACGCGTTGGCTGCCACGCCCGCATCTAGCAGGCCCACACTGGCTGCCACCGCGTGCGCGCCCAGGTTGCCCGCATACCCTGCCACCAGCCGCCTCTGCCGCATGGTGCCGCATGCGCTGGGTCCTCACTGCACTTTGGCATAGTCACAAAGGATGCCTTGAAGCATGGCACACAGCCCAGGCCCCGGAATGCTGTAGACATGAGGCAACGTTAATTGCTGCGGGGCGCGATGCATGAGCTCTCTCACACATGCACCATAGAGCAGTCGGGCAAGGCCAAGAGGCGGCCAGAGAACACAGAGTAACACTGGCTTGTTGCCACACGGCAATGGCTATCTCATGCGATGGCGTGCGCGCCTCTGCTCCGCCCAGCATGACGGCCAGGGCGGCGGTCACGAGGCACGCCAGGAACAGGCCCGAGCCCAGCGTGGATGACACGGCGAGGCCCAGGTCCTCGTGGCCGCTGCCCGTGGAGACGGCCGCGAGCTGCGTGAACAGGTCCGGCGCGCCGCCAGCGAACGAGAGCACGGTCACGCCGGCGATCGATGCCGGCAGGCGCAGGCGCTCGCTCAGGAACTGCGCGCAAGCAACGCGCGGTGTCTGCGGCGAGCCTGAACACATCCACGCCGCACAACAGCTTGTCCGCTGTGCCTGAATTTGGCGCACAGCATACAAGGAGCGCGAGCAAGTGCAAGCGAAGTGAGCTCCGAGGCCAGGAGGCGCACCTCGACCGCCGGCACCAGGAACGTCTCTGCGACTTCCGACAGACAGAAGAAGAGCAGCAGCAGCCAGGCTGCGCTGACGAGTAGCAGCGGGAACCGCGCAGTTGGCGACGCGCAGAGCAAGATGTCCAGATATGGAACATAGCGCTCCTCCGCTGTGCACGCAGGCGTGCGGCGAACATACTCACACCTGCAGCGGCGCTCTGCCTTAGCTCATGTGTGCATCGCAACTGCATGACTAAAAGCAACAGCAGTGAAGCAGGTGACAACGAGATAGTTTAGAGGACTGGAACAAGCTCACCTATGGACGACAGGGACGTTCTCGAGCTGGCACGCTCCTTCATCGCCACTTGCCACTGATCTTAGGAGTGCACGCGCTTCTGCCTTGCTCTGTTGTACTAGCGCTCCTCCGTGCACCGCGGCGCTGGGCGAGGACGCGGGGCCCGGCGATGGACGCGCAAAGGCACGAGAGACTAGGAGCAACCAGGCTGTGCATTGTAGCACCCGGGAGGCTGCTGCCATCCACACAGTGCTCACGCAGGGCGCCTGTGCAGACTCTGCTAGTGCAGCGTCAATCCCACGGCGGCTCGTCACATATGCGCGTATAACGAAGCTGCTGCACGACAGCCACGTGCCGCGACTGCTTGCTTAAGCAGCTCATCCTGGCATACCAAGACAGCGAAGGGGGGCGAGATGTCACCAAACTGGCGCGCTTCTCCCTAAGTCACACAGCAGTGCTGCCCTCAGATGGGTTGCATGTCTATTGACAAGGTCACACACTTGCAGACCGCGCTACCTGGCGTGTGGATTACCACATCAGAGCTTGTGACAGAGCTTGGGGCTGGGTCCTCGTTGGCAATGCGCGTGCTGCATATTCCCTAGCTAGGGGGCTATTAACATGCTTGATAGGCGCTAGGGGTCTATTGAAGGTCTTCAATAGACCATTACATGAACGGTCTGCCAAAACTATCCGCCATCGCAAAACTATCCGCCAGAGCTGTCACTGCCATAGCCCCCGACGAGCCCCGCCAAGCCGACGCCGTCATCATCAGCCGACTCCACACGCCGCCGCTTGCCCGCCGGCTCCACTGCCGTGGGCGCCGCAGCCTGCGCGCCGTCTGCGGCTGCCGCCGGCTGCGCGGCAGCAGGCTTGACCTTGACGCGCGCGCGGACGGCCAGCATGGGTCGCCGCGGCGGCGGCGCCGCCGGGGGCGCGGCGGGCGACGACTCGGCTGGCGCGGGCCGCGCGGCGGCGGCCGCATTGGTCGCCCGCCGCTCCGCGGCTTCCCGCACTGCCTGCAGAAATGATCCAGAATACAAATTGGCAGCATTTTAGACAGGAGGCGGACCAGCCGTCCAGATGAGAAGCTGGCTCCTTGGGGTGAAGAAGGCTGATGCCTGCATGCTTGCATGCATGGCGTGTAGAGTGAGACTGCGTTGCGCGCTGCATGCGTCAGCTGGCAGGCAGCCCGCACTCTGCACAGCACGCTTGGCACAGACAGGCTAGGGAGCCGACAGTGCATGGAGCAGAGGCAGGGGCCTATCAAGGGGTTCGGGAGGTCGCCGGCGCACGAGCTGATACGCCTCCATGGCCGTGGCGTCCTCGGCGCGCGCGCTGGCCTCGCGCGTGCGGTCGCGCTCGGCGATGGCGTCCATGAATTCGGCCTCGTCCGGGTCCAGCGGCCTGTTCTTGCCTGCACACGGCGCCCTCCCACTGTGGCCAGGCACGGATGTACTGCACTGCAGGTCAAGTGTCTGTTCTCAGCCCAGACCCTGCAGCTTGCTTGCCTGCATGCGGAGCCCACGGCCTGGCACACTGCATCGTGACCACATGACTCAGCCGCCCTGGCTTGTTCTCGCCTGCACCCATGAAGAGCCGCAGTTGGCTGCTTCCGTTCCGCGTGGAACTCCTGTAATTCCTGAAGTCTACGGTGCTGACCCGGTTGCGACACACGCGCTGCCTAAGCGCAACCTGCCGCCTAGGTCTCTCAGACGTGTCCCCGCACCGGTCTTCATCTGGCGCCACATGGCCTGGAACGCCTCCTCCTTGGCCTCCTTGGCCTCGCGCAACACCTCGGCCAGCGGCTTGCTGGGCGCCACCGCGCCGTCCTCCACGCGGCCGCCGCGGTCGGCCTTCACCGCCTCCAGCTGCATGCAGCACGGCCCGCACGCTCGCGTGTTTGCCCGAGCGCCCCCGGACGTTGACTTAATTGAGAGCAGACAGCACAGACGCAGCGCATGGTGAGGCAACGAGTCTCAGTGGCAAGCGACAGTCTCCAGCACCTCACGCGCTACCTGGTTCCCTGTCTTGCGCGGTGAGTGTGCGATAGTGAGACATAGACCGCAGGCTGGCACCTCAGACTCGGTGATGAAGCGCAGCGCGCCCAGCGACGCCTTGGTCGCAGCAGCGTCTGCGCCCGCAGTTGCCGCAGACTCTGTCGGGAAGACTGAACTCGCGTCGCGGCCAAGCACTGCCTCCCGCTCGAACACCTGCTCCTCCCTGCGTCCGGCAGTGCTCAAAGAACTCTTTGGCGCAATGCATGCTTGCATGCCTGCCGCACTCTCCTATTTGCTGGATGATGCACAAGCTGCGCTCGACGCTTACCGGGGCAGGCGGACCATCTCCACTGGGTGGTGTTCGTCCGCCATGGTGTTTGGAGGTGGTCACTCTGTCAACGCTGGTAGACAGTACAATGCGGGAGCTTGGGTGCCTAGTATTTGACCCAGGTGCAGTGAGCGCCACAGCACTAAGCTCCAGTTCACAATCAGACATGCGCGGGCAGTAGTCTCACATACACAACAGCCTGTCTGCTCCTTAAAAGCGTCTGAGTGCTAGTTTGGCTGACCATGCTAATAAACTTGCCTGTCACTTTTCAGGCAAGCCTTGCACAGCGCGGATGGAGGTCTAATCATGCATGTTTTACCTCCCCAAGGCCTCACTCAGCCAGGGCAGCAGGCCCTGCCAGGGCCTGCTGCAATTGCTGGCAATCGCTTGCACATTACATTGAAGCTAACACTGCATTTAACATAAACACTTCTGCCGCGCACAGGCCAGTATTGCGCTAGTGCTGGTTCAGACAAGCAAGGCAATGGCGACGCCTGGACGGGCGTGCAAGCAGCTCCCTGCGGAGGCTCGTGACACGGCGGGAGCGCCATGCAGCCGTGCCACATGCATGAACCAGCGCTCTCAGCATGCTGTTGCACTCCATGGGGCTGCTCCACAGAGGCGTGCACGAGCTGCTGAGCTAAAGCAGCGCGCGCGCGCGCTCCCGCTCCACCAAGCCCTGATGCCCTGGAGCGCAGGTCACCGCGCATGCAGAGTGCTATGCATGAGGTGGCCATTGGCCGCCGCAGGCTCTGCCGGACAGGCCCCGGACAATGCAGGCATGCCAGCCAAACGTGCTTGGCAACACACACGTCTGCACCCTTGCAGCCTCACACCCTCGGTCACACTGGAGCGCCTGCCCCTGCCGCTGCCACATGGCAAGCCCCGGACCTGCGTGCGCCTGCCAGCGCACGCATGCTTTTGCTTGGCTTCTGGACAGAGGCGTGTGGCAAAACCGAGCAGCTTTCACACCTTGGAAGGAGAGGCGGGTCCCCGTCCCTGGGCCCATCGTACAAGAAAATACTTCAAACGTGACAGCGGAAGGACCAGAGGGGCGCCCGGCGGGACCTGTCCTAAGCAGGCAACCCCCGGCACCAAAAGGGGCGGCCAGCCGCTGGCTCACTCCTGCGCCTGCGCCCGCGCGGGGTCCTTGGACGAGAGATCCAGCACGCGGCCAGTGATCCTCGTGTACATGTCTAACACGTCCTCCACCTGCGCGGCGTGGCAGGGTTGGCATGCCACCCTAAGAGCATACGCTACAATTTTACTCTCCAGCACTCGGGCACTTGACATGGCCAATACCAACATCGGGTGACAGGTGGACTGTCTCAGCGGCCGCATGGCAGGCCGGCAGGGCAGGGTGGGGCGGCGGCCGCGGCGCGCCGTGGTCTCAAAGTGCGACGTCGCGTCGTAGCCGCGCGAGATGAACGCGCGCTCGGACTTGCCGCTGGTGGTCGGCTCCATCACGTCCACGACCTCTGTGAACTTCTCGTCGATCTGCCCCAGCAGCGCCAGCCCTGCGCCGCCCGAGCCTCAGCGCCCCGCAGCTCGGACGCAGGGCGCGGCCTTGCTGTGGAAGGTCCGTGAGCCCGCATGCATCTGTCCGCCCCGCCGGCGCCAGCTCAACAAGTGTGTCAGGCGCCCGCGCTGCTGCTCATCAGCCCGGCGCTGCTGTGCATCCGCGAGCTGGGGCCTCATGCAGCGCAAAGTGCATTTGCGCTCCGGAACCAAGTCCCGGCCGCCGCTCGCCGCGCACCGGATGCCAGCTCCGCCTCCGGGTTGGACGACTCCACGGTCGTGCTGACAAACGCAATCCACTTGTCGCGCGGCGCGACGTTGTGACTGTACGAGCAGCAGAACACATACACGTCCGACTTGCGGTTCACCTGCGCGCGGGCGGGGACGCTGCGGCTCGGCGCAGGCTGAGAGCAGTGCGCGCGCATGGCATGGCTTGGACCAAAGGCCCGGGGAGCACAGTGTATAATTTCCCCTTTTCCACCCCTGTTTTTTTCAGAGAGACAGGGGCCACTTGGGCCCATCTGTGCGCGCTGGGTATGAGTCAAGGGTGTTACTGACATGGCGCCGCACGCGCCCACCCGCCTGGCAGCCAGCAAGACAGCGCGCAGGCGGCCATCATGAGCGAGCACTGTGGCAAACCCCCCGGCACAGGCCAAGCACAGACCGGCGCTGCGGCGCCGCGGGGCCCTGGGGGTGTGCCAGCGCAGGGCCGCGCCTGCCTCTGCGGCAGGATGATCTGCACGGACGCGGCGTTGTTGGTGCCCGGGATGGGGTGGCTCAGCATGCAGACCGCGCGCACCACCGCGCTGGTCTTCCGCACCTTGCCCGGGAAGTAGCTCGGGTCGCCCACCTGCGCGCACGCCCGCTCACGCGCTGCGGCCTGCCTGCGGCGCAGGCAGCCAGAGCCGCTCGCCGGACCGGGCGGCCTGCACTCCTGCCTAACTCCTGCCTATTCGTGTGGCCCGTGCTGACGCGCTGGAGGTGCATGGAGTTGCCAGCAGGCTGCCACTAGGTCAGGGGGAGACATGCCCGGGGCTTTCTTCCAAATGCTACACTGTGTGCCCGTCATAGCACAGCCTGGCAACCCCGCACAGAAGGAAAGCAGTGTGTCCGACACTGTTCTTAATGGCCATGCGTCTGATCATGGAAAATGTATTTATAACCTCACATCCAGCGCGGGCCGGCCCGTATTCCCACAATTCCAGAGACGCACATGGGGCTGCACACCAGCGCCCAGGCCTCCCCAGTGACACGTCAGCGGTGCTGGCCTGCGCGAGCTCCTGTTTCAGAGCCCGCGGCCACGCCAGGGGCGGCGGCGGCGGGCCGCGCACCACGAGCTTGGCGCGCGCGGTCTGGCCCTCGGACCGTACGCCCACCGCCGCGCCGTCCTCCCAGACAACCTCCGCGTCCGGCTTGTTCAGCATGTAGGTGCCGCCGTACACCGCGCTGAGCCGCGCGAACGCCTGCACACCCGCGCATACTGACCGGGCCATGGATAGGGTTAGGGTAGGGCCGGCTTATTCAGCACGCAAGTGCCACTGTATATCGCGCTGAGCCGGGCAAACGCCTGCGCGCCCGCGCATGCTGACCCCGCGATAGATAGGGTTAGGGCAGGGCCCTGCCACCTGCAAGCGGGCGCGCCGAAGCTGCGCTCGCGCCGCGCAGACGGCCAGTGAGACAAGCATGGCACCTTTCCACGAGACGGTATGTGCGGTGCGGCGCATCTGCCACAGAAGCAGCGCCGGCGGGTGTGCAGCGAGGACCAGGCGCTCTGGCGGCGCCCTCCTCCCCCGCCATTGCCTTTGCGGTTAGCGTTAGGGTCGGGAAGAGGCTGGGCGCGCCTGGGGCAGCTCGCCGAGGCCGTACAGCGGGTAGATGTACGGGCTCAGCGTGCCCTCGAAGCGCGTCAGGCTCTCGTGGTACAGCTTGATCTTCAGCACCGTGGGCAGCGCAGGCTCCATCATGTACGTGTCATCCCTGCGCGGCAGCCAGGCCCCGGCTTTCCGCAGCGCCCCACACCGGATCACATGCCGGACACGGCATGGCACTGCGCTGGCGCGGCAGCGCATCTCCTGGCCCGGTCGAGCACACCGGCGGCTGAGCGGCTCCCCGGCGCTGCCTCCCCGCGCCGAGCCGGTGAGGGCACGGGCGTGTTGCGGGGCCGCGGCGGGGCAGGGCGAGGTGGCGCCTGTGCAGGGCGAGCGCGTGGCCGATGAAGTCGACGGTCATGGGGTCCAGGCCGTAGGCCTTGTACAGCGCCGCCATGGGCATGGACCGCAGGTCGTAGCCCTTGTGCGTCGCCGGGTTGGCCGCGTCATACTCCTGCACGAAGCTGCGCCGCGCGCGCAGGGCGCTGCCTCAGCAGGCCAGCGGCAAGCCTTGGCAGGCCAGCGGCGAGCCTCAGCAGGCCGGCGGCGGGGCCGTTTGTCCGGCAGGGTGCCCCGGGCAGCCGCAGCGCGGGCGCGCACATGAAGAAGCTCCGCGCGCGCCGCTTCTCGAACAGGCCCATGAGCGGCGAGCGCAGCGCCTCGTAGTCGGTCGCCGGGACCTTCTCCACGCGCCCCTTGTTGAGCACGAAGCTGCCATCCACCGCCTTGAACTCCAGGTACTTCACCACGTCGGTGTGCACCAGCACGCGCACCTGCGCGCGCCGGGCCGCGCCGCGCCTCGCGACCGGGCCAACACATGCGGCGGCCGCCGGGTGGTGCTCGGTGCGGGCGCCCGGGACCCGGCACGGCAGCGGGGAGGGCGGTGGCAGGGGCGCGTGCAGATCCTGGGCACGCCGACGCTCCGGCCCGCTCGCCCAGTGCACCAAGTATCGGACCCTCGCCGTATTGATATGCCAGGAGCGCGCACCAGCTCGCCGCCCGACAAAATGAACTTGGGGACCATGTCCACGTTGTAGTCGCGGGAGGGGCCCAGCGCCTTGGGCGGCGTCTGGCCCGCACGGAACCGCCCGTACAGCTGGCGCAGCACGCAGGCTGTCAGTCCAGGCTGACCCGGTGACCGGTGCAGACGCATCAAGGCAGCCTTGCACGTGAATTTTATGCAAGACGCCAGTCGGGAGGGGTGACGCAACAGCACAGAGCGCACCTGGTTGAGGTTCAGAGAGGCGGACGCGCCGCCATAGTAATCGTTGCGATCGATGTGCAAAACCTGCGCAAGCAGAGCCCCAGGTGAGCTGAGCCAGCTACGGGTTGCCGTCGCAGCAAAGCGGCCACACCACCTTGAGACCGTCCACTGAGAGCAGTCCACTGATGATGCACTCCTTGAGGCCGGTTCCCAGCACGATGGCGTCATAGCTTTCGTCCATTGCACGCTGTGCGGTCCCCTATGTGTGCATTGACGAGCTGTTCTACTCCTCTGCCCCAGGCCAGCTCTCAAGCTGGAGGGGCCCTGCAGTAGGGCCTGGGCAGAGCACCCACGGTTTCACCACTTCACGGCCGTGCTTTGCAAAGCACGACAATCACAACCATTGGGGAAGAAGCGAAAGTGCCCCGAGGAGGGCCCAATTGATCTCAACAGCAGGAGAGCAGTGAGGCTGTGAAGGTTACCCACAGTGTGTTACCCGCTTTGTAGAGTGTGATACCGTAAACTGAGCTAGGACGCTGAGAGACGCTCGGTGGGTCTGTTTTAGTAGCACCATCTGTTTAGTCACCAGGAGTGCCCGCCACAGTAAAGACGGGAGGAGGAGAGCGCAGCAGGCAGGCGATGCAGGCAGGCGCAGACCCATCCCTGGGCTTCACTGCTGCCCTTTGATCACCTTGGCGTCACGTTTCCAATAGAAGACTCTTGTGGCAGGCAGCCGAGCTGGAACTCGCGTTGGTAGACTACCGGCAGAGCCTGCGCGCGGTGGAGGACGCCCTGCGCTGCACGCCGGAGGACGCCGAGGTGCACGTGCTGTCCGGGCTGCGCTCTGGCCCACGTAAAGGCCACGGGTGGGACGTCTCTGACGCCCTGGCTGCTCGGCCCGCAGCTGCTGCAGCTCAAGGCGGAGCTGGACGCTGGCGTGGCGCTGTCGGAGCAGGCGCTCGCGTGCGGCTCCGCCGCGCGCGCCGTTGATGGCTCAGACGCGAGGGGCGGGAGCGGCGGAAGCGCGGCCGGCCGGTGCGCCGACAGCGCTGTCGCCGCCGGCGGCCTGGCCGCAAGCCACGCCGCTGAGCCGCGGGCGGGCGGCGCCGCTGAGCCGGGTGACGGCGGCGACCGCGCCGCCGCGCGAGGCGCCGCCGGCCGCAAGCGCACGCGGGCGCCGCCTGCGCTACCCGGCAGCTGGCCAGACGCCGAGGCGGCGGGCGCCGGCAACGGGCCGTGCGCCGCCGGCCGGGAACGCGGCGCAGCGGGCGGCGGCGGCGGCGGCACCAACAATGCGCGCATCCACCCGCGCAGCCGCTATGCGGAGCACGAGCCCGACTTTGCCGCGCTTGCAGCGCGCTTCCCGGCACTGCGGCCGTTTGTGGCCGGCGCGCCCTGCGGCCGCGGCCGCATCGACTTCACGGACAGCGCCGCGGTTAGGTGCACGGTGGTCAGCTCGCATACATACAGGCGGGCCTGGCGCAGTTATGCGTGGCGCAGGCTTGCGGCTTGGGCTGGTCAGCGGGCTTGGCTGAGGCAGAGGTAGCAGCGCGGGCCATAGCTGTCTGCATCGAGCAGATGTGCAGACGGTGAGAGGCATGGTGCAGGATATCCTGCACTTTGGCTAGCTGCTCGCCCAGCGGCACACTCTGATGTCTGATTCCTGACGCATGGCAAGGGGAGCGCGTGGGCCGCTCGAGCTTGCAGCGCCATCCAGCTGCGCGCTTTCCAGGGCTCGCAGCAGTTCGCAGCGGTGGTTGATTGAGGCGCGCGCGCCAGGCAGCTCACGGCTGCGCTGCTGGAGGCCGACTTTGGCGTGCGCGGCTGGTGGGTGCCAGACGGGCACCTCGTGCCGCCCGTGACCAACCGCGCCAACTACATCCACTGGCTCGAAGACCTGCTCGCGCTCTCCTCGCCCGGCGCGCGCCCGCCCCTCCCCAGGGCCGTGGCCGTCGCGCTGCTCTCAGCCTTGACGCTGCTCTTGGTCGTGACGCTGGCTCTCGGGCGAAGCGGGGAGGGGTCCTGTCCTGCATCGCGCGTGTGCGCGCGGCCGTGCATCCGCTGGCCGGTTGCAGTCCAGTGGACGAGAGCTGCGCTGCTGACACCGTCGACAGGATGACCTTTTTTGTCCCGACCTCACCACGTAACCAGCGCTTTGTCCCGATGTGAGCCAAGCATGTCATGCGGCAGTGTCCAAGCTGTCATAACTCCGCCCCTGTACCCTAGCTGTACCCTGGCACGCAAGCACCGCCACAGGCTGACCGCTCTGCTGCGCAGGCGGCAGCGTGCGCGTGCTGGACGTGGGCTGCGGCGCCAATCTGATTTACCCGCTGCTGGGCGCGGCACTATGCGGCTGGCGCTTTGTGGGCAGCGACGTCACAGACGCCGCGCTGGACTGGGCCGGCCGCAACGCCGCCGCTAGCCCGCACCTGGCGCCGCTGATCGAGCTGCGGCGCGTGGACGCCGACTCGCCGCATGGTGCGGCCCTGCGGCTGCCTCTCCCTCACAGTAAGGGGCAGGCGCAGGGCCGCACCATGCGGCGAGTCGGCGTGCTCACCTGTGAGCAGAGGCAGGTTCCGCCACAGCACGGCTGTGCTGCATGCCACGCGCCGCTCTATGTCTGCACATGTCAATATTGCAAGCTCATCATCATTGCTGCCCACTCTGCTACCTTTCTCGAGACTGTTTGACGCGCCACTGTGCTCGTCTGTGACCGAGGTATGGCCGCCGCCCGTGATTGACGGTTGATTTGTGCGGCGCTGGTGTTGCGGAGGTACGAACGCCGATTCACAGCCTGTGCGCGCAGGCATCCTGCCGCCCGCGCTGCGCGAGGGCGAGACGTTTGCGGCGAGCATGTGCAACCCGCCCTTCTTTGAGACGATGGAGGAGGCCGGGCGCAACCCGGCGACCGCGTTCGGCGGCACCGCGGCCGAGATGGTCTGCCCGGGCGGCGAGCGTGCGTTCGTGCTGCGCATGGTGGCGGACAGCGTGGCACTGCAGGCGCGCCGCCCGCCGTCGTCAGCGGGCGGCCTGCCAACGCACGCCGCGCGGGTGTGTGTGCCTGCGTTGGGCAAGCGTGCCGTGTCTCTGCACATGCGCATGACGTATGGCCTGCCGAGAGGCTGCACGGCCTGCATGCAGGGCCGCGCCTGCGCATGCGGCCAGCATGGCGCGCTAGGCTGCAGTGCCGCATGGTGTGCGGCGGTGCGGGAGCTGCGCCTGAGCGACTGAGCGGGCCTCCGCGCAGGGCCGCATCCACTGGTACACCAGCATGGTGGGCAAGAAGGCTACCATGCGCGCGGTGCGCGGCGCGCTGCACGCCGCGCGCTGCCCCGCGCTGCGCACCGCCGAGCTGTGCCAGGGGCGCACCTCGCGCTGGGTGCTCGCGTGGTCCTGGGCGGCTGACGCGCGCGCCGCGGCGGCGCCCCTGCGTCGCGGGCCGCCGCCCGCGGCCGCGGCCGGGCCGGCGGCGGCCGCGGCGGCGCCGCGCGGCCCTGCGCGGTGCGCCGCCTCCCCAGAGCTGGCTGCGCCGCTGTGAGGCTGATGAGGTCCAGGGTGAATGCAGGGCTGGTGCGGCCTATTGGGATCAAGGTCTGTGTGTTGGGTTCAAGGTCTGTGTGGGCCCAAAGTTGAGGCAGCTGCACTCTGGACCTCACAGCCACGCAGTCTGCTGCTGCTGGCAGCTCTGACGTGGCGATGCATCGCCGGCAGGCGGCGGACTACGTTTGGCGTGGACGCGCCGCGCGACGCGGCGCCGCGGCTGCTGGGCGCGCTGCACGCTGCCTTGGCCCGGCGCGGGGTGCCGTGCGTGCCCGACGCCGCGCGCTTCACGCTCACCGGCACACTGGGCGCCTGCGGCGGCGCCGGCGGCGCCGGCGGCTCCCGCTCCGCCCCGCTGCCTGGGTCGTCGGGGGGGCGGCTGGGCGGGGACTCCGGCAGCCCCGCCTCTGGGCCTTTGGCGGGGCAGCCGCAGGCTGCGACGGGTGGCGCCGGCGGCTGCAGCCTGCGCGTGGCCATGCTGCAGGAGGCGCCGGGCGTGTTTGCGGTGACGGCGTCCGTGCCAGCGAGCTGCCCGAACGCCGCGGCGCGCCGCTTTGCTGCCCTGATAGGTGAGGTAAGGACAGAGCTGGCAACCGCAGACGGCTGGCATGTGAAGTCGTAGTGCGGTTGCATGCGATCGCCATGCGCGCTCGGTCTGTAACGAGGACGTGGCCTGGACCCGCATGGCCAGAAATGTCACTAGCAATTGCAGAGGGGGACAGGGTCAGGGAAAGCACCACGAGTTTGAATGCAGACGCAGCACGCATTATGCACGGCAACTCCTCGCCGCCGTCTGATCTGCTGCCGTGAGTGGGAGCGAGCGAGTGCACTAAGAGCGCAGGAGGCCACCTGAGCGCAGAACCTGCCATCGGAGCTTGGACTACAGAGGTGGCTGGGCTTGGAGGAGCTGCAGGTGCTGAAGCCTCACGGGTCCAAAGAAGCGGCTGAGCGTCAAGTGGAGCTTATCGGTGGTGGCAGCTTGCGGGCACCGGATTGCGGCTTTCTGAGTATGTAGATGATCTAGCTTTCCGGTCTCTGGCGTGTCTGGGCCGCCAGTCCGCCCAGGCCCTGGTTGCGATGGCAAGGGATTACATATATACTGAGCTGCACGGGGTGCTGAGGGAAGCAGACGTCCGGGCCAGCCAAAGTGCAGCGCCTGGCCAGGCACTCTCAGGGTCCGACGGGGGAGCATCTCTGGTGAGCTTGGCAAGGATGTCTAGGCAAGCTGTGTGCGTTGCTAGCCCTGCAAGCAGACAGGCGGGCTGCGCTGAGGGCAGCCTCTGCGCGGCCTCCATCAATCTCCATATCTCCAGCTCCTCAAGGGCCGCATATGCTGACGGTGTGGCTACCTGCTAGCGCAAAGCGCTTGCCAAACGTGGCTTGGGTTGCCCCGCATTTCAGTGCGCTGTCGTTGCGCAAGGCGCGCTGAGGCGCTGATCGTTGCGTGATGATGCGCAGGCGGCATGGGCCCGCCCATGGCCCGGGCGGAAGCCCACAGGACACCTGTGGACGTCGCTGGACACTCATGCAGGTGCGCACACCGCCCCGTTGTGCAGTGTGTGCTAATAGGTCGTTTGAAACTGCGGGCAGGCGCAGCGTCTGCCAGCTGCCGCGTCTCTGCGAGTGTGCTTGGCAGGGGACCCCTGGTGTCATCCTCCTCAAGTGCTGCTGCTGTCTGTCTTGGGCAGCCTGTGCACTCGTGGGGCCGGCAGGAGGCTGCCACCTGTGCAGCCTTCCAGCGCATAGTGCACGCTGCTCTGCTCGGGCAGCCTAGGAAAGCCAACGCAGCGCTGTGTTGTGTTCAAAGACCAGCACCAGCAGACGCTGTATGTGCAGGGTGACTGCCGGGTAGCGAGCTGGCGGCGCAGCGTGATTGCGCCAGGTCCCTGCACTTGAGAGCTCCGCGCAGTCCTAACATACGAGGGCAGGCTCTAGACAGAGAGTGCATGGCGTGTGATGGCAGCTACGCGGTGCAGAGTCGCTTAGCGGGCTTACATAGCTACTGCTCCGCCAAGTGGCAAGCCAGCTGCGAAGGCAAGGCGCTCAGCCCGCCCTGACCAGGCGGGCAACCGTGACAGGTCCCCATCCTGCAGAGCTCCTCGCAGGTCTGAGCCCACCTGGCGGCAGGCGCGGCCTCCACCCTCTGAGCGTCCGCCACTGGCCGGGCGGGCCTGCACCACACGCGCGCGTTTTGCAAACCGGTCCGGCGCAGCCGCGCTGACGCTGCCGCTGACCCGCGCGCGCCAGGTTCCCGGAGTCGCAGAGCTCGTCGCAGTTCTGGGCCAACCTGCTGGGCGGCGTGGACATGGTCACGCTGGACGGCCGCCGCTGGCCGGCCGGCCTGCACAACACGCCGGCGCGCTTCGGCAAGCTGGTCGAGTACGACCGCTTCGACGCCTCCTTCTTCTCGGTGCACGGGAAGCAGGCGCAGGCGCGCCCCGCCCGCGCAGCGGCGTGCAGCAGGCCGCCCGCCTTCCCCTGGCCGCACGCTGCTCAGCTGGGGCGGGGGCCGCGCCCTGCATGCAGCGCGCTGTGCAGCACAACAGAGGACTCCTTCTCCAGTGCATGCAGCAGCGGGCTGTGAGGACGGGACCGGCGCACGGGCTGCGCGAGGACCGCCTGGGCTGCCTGCCGCTCACGCGCGGCGCGGCGCGCGCAGAGGATGGACCCGCAGCTGCGCAAGCTGCTGGAGGTCGCGTACGAGGCCTGGGCAGACTCGGGCATAAACCACCTGGCGCTGCGCGGCAGCGAGCGGGCGCGCCCCCCGCGCCCGGCCCGCGCTGGCGCCGCCCCAGCGCATGCCACGCAGCACAAAGCGCCTTTTCCGTGCAGGCCTGACCCAAGCGGCGCGCGCCGGGCGGGGGCTCGGTCGCTGTGAGGCCACCCGGCGGCGCGCCGGCCTGAGGCTGTGGCTGAGGCTGAGCGGTCCCCGGCCGCGCGCGCGCAGGTGGGCGTGTATGTGGGCTGCTGCGGCTCGGAGCTACACGCGCAGTGGCTGAGCGACATCAACGCGATCACCGGGTACGAGCAGACGGGCTGCACGCTGTCCATGTTTGCCAACCGGCTCAGCTTCTTCTTCGACTTCAAGGGGCCCTCGAAGGCGGTGGACACCGGTGCGCAGCGCGCCGCGCGCCCCAGGCCGCCTGCTGCCCTCCCCGCTGAGCCCGTTGGCTGCTCCACCTGCGTATGCATCAGGGCACGCGCTCCAGGTGTCCAGGACACAGGTTGTGTCATAGGGGCTGCGTGTGCTGCACTGCATGCCGTGGCTCCACCCTGCACCATATCATGTGTCCTTAATGTATGAATGCGTATGGCGGAGCCGCGGCCGCCATGCAGCCACCATAGACAGCCGCGCGCCGCTGAGCGCGGGCGGCGCGGGGCGCAGCGTGCTCGTCGTCCTTCGTGGCGCTGAACGACGCGGTGGCGGACCTGCAGCGCGGCCGCGTGGACTACGCCATGGTCGGCGGCTCGTCGGCGCTCTTCCGGCCCGCCACCACCGTTGCCTTCCACCAGTTGCAGTGCGCCCACGCCCCGCGCCCCGCGCGCCCCATGCGCGTCCTGCCTGGCGGCGCGCGCCGGCCTGTTGGAGCGCGCTCGGCCCTGCCCGCGCGCCCGTCGCGCGCCGGGCGCCTCTGGCGTCGTCGCGGCGGCCTCCGTGGACGTTCTGAACGCCGCGCCGGCGAGCGCGTCGCGGACGGCGCCGCACAAGCGGGATTTAGGAACACTTGGTGGATGTTGCCTGCTGTGCGCTCAGACCTGGGCTTTTGCTGGCGCGCGCAGCATGGTGTCCCCGGACGGCGCGTGCAAGTCGTTTGACGCGAGCGCAAACGGCTACGCGCGCGCGGAGGGCGTCGCGGTGGTCGTGCTGAAGCGCGCCGGGCTGGCGGGCGTGCCGTGGGCGGCGCCGCGCGAGCCGTATGCGCAGATTGTTGGCTGCGACACCAACAACGACGGCTTCACCGAGAAGGGCATCACGTTCCCGTCCGGCGACGCGCAGTCGGAGCTGGGCACCAAGGCGCGCGCCCCGGCCATGCACATGGCTCGCATGCCAGCTTATGCCCATGCTCGCTATGGAATGCAAGCACCCTGCCAATGTGACCAAAGAGAACCGGCGACGCGGGCAGCGCTACAGCATGCAGAAACACACCTGGAGTCCCTGCACAGGACGCCTTCTGCACATGCTTTTCGTCGCCAATACATCTCAAGCGGTGCCCACGATGCGCACAGCCCTGCTTGCAGCGGCGGCTGCGCACAGGGGCGGCTCCCCACAAGCTGAGGCGCGCCGGGCAGGTGTGCGCGGCGGCGGGCGTGGATCGGTCGAGCGTGGTGTACGTCGAGGCGCACGGCACTGGCACGGTGGTCGGCGA
>JAABUV010001971.1_pt1 | contig 28811 bp, 9 predicted proteins | sample 5559971 | NCBI WGS metagenome assembly JAABUV01 (sample SAMN10711881, study PRJNA513362) | rock metagenome | isolation source: Antarctica rocks | place: Antarctica: Victoria Land, Knobhead nord | collected 2015-12-19
TATTATCTCTTTTATAAAGAGGCGTTTCTATCTTTAATACTCTTATAGGATATTAGGAGTACTATTAGTTACTCTAAGAACTCTAACTTATTAACCTGGCGGACCGCTGCCAGTATCTATTAAGTCGGATCCTTGTATTTTAAGGTCATCCTTATTCGAAATTAAGGTAATATATACCTTAACCGTTCTTTAGTTCGATTTCTTATCTACCGTCGTCTACTATCGACGTATAGGTTAGAATCTAGTGATATCACCAGTTCGCTTAAACTTAAGTACTTTTCTTCTCTAGTTAATTACTAGGTTATACTTTTCTAACTAAGGCATGCCTAATATAATGTAATAGGTAGCCATCCTTATAATATTAAAGGATATTTCCTTATAGTATCGTTAAATTATAAATGGTAGCGAGGTTATTTCCTCGTCTACGCTTCCTTTTAATAGCGTTGACCCGTCGGCCATTCGTAAGTCATATGGATCCTTCTTCCTCCGCGTTAGTAGGCCTACTAACCGTACTAGTACTTCGGAGATAAAGTTCCTAGATGCCCCGGAATCTATTATTACTATGGTCCGCTAACTATCTATTTTAACCGGTACGTTCATATGTATTACGTAGTTCGTTGAATATAGCTGATATATTTTTAGGGTAAGGACGTTAATCTCCTTATACTTCCCCTTAGCATAAGGGATTACTCGTTTCCCGAAAAGGATAGGAATCCGGTAGTTCTTTTTATATATATGTACTTCCTGCAGCTGTCGTAGAAATAGGTATACTAATTATCTAAGTGGTACTCTGACGTATACTCGTCATACTTAAGGTACTTATAAAGACTACTATACCATCTTTAGTTATAGTTCGGAAACTACTTCCTTGACCTTTTAGTTACTAAATACTAATAATAACTTATATTATTATAGTTTAACTAAATCTTTCCACACGTTTAGATCCTAATAGATTTCCCTAAGTTTATCTTCGCTTAGTAGTAAACTATATATGTTTCGTCGGCGCAGGCTAACTAGTATATTACTCTATACTATAGATGTGCTAAGTCATTCCTAAACTCCTTCTATAGAAGTCCTCCTACTACTTTTTCTTAGTAGAACTCTACCCGTTCCTCGAGTTTTATCTATAGATCTTTTGATATAGAAGCTCGAGATGCGGCTCTATCACCTTCTTTCTTAGAAGTCTGGCTGAGGTTTTCCTAGTCGGAATTATCCTCGCTTTCTCGGCTTTATTCAGGTTTTCCCTTCCGAATATAACTACTATTACAGCCGTTATTAGAGTCTAATTCCTTGAGTTGTTCGTAAATATCCGCTAGCCTTTTTTTAATCTTTGCGATATTTCTCTATTTCTTAGCTATTTCTTCGCGTAATTCTTCTTCTCTAGATTATAGTTCTCTATTAATGGGTAGATTAACGAGGGCTAGCAAATTATCTATAATTATATCTAGCTCGGTGTCGTCGTACTCCGTTTCTTATTAATCCCTTAGAGGTTTAGTCTTTCTAACTGGAACTCTTTCTAATATATTCAACTGAGGTCGTTTCACCATGTTTTTTAACCTGTAGTCTCTGGCGATATAGCCCGGTTTACCACAGTTATAGTAATTCATTACTTTCTTACCCCCTTACTATTTCTTACCTCTAAACGGTTTCTTTTTCTCGGTGAAGTCTAACTCTATTAGCATCGGACCGTAAGGATCGCGTGAGAATCGTTTCTTCCTATAACTTCCTCCGGAATAGAGTCCTATATAACCGAGTCTAGAAACTCCACTATTATAACGTAGTTCTATTACTAACTCGTAGATCTAGTCATCGACTCGTGTTAAGGCTCTTATTAATAAGTCTAAGTTATTATAAACGGCTCCGTCTCGTATAAGTTCCTTCTTTACCTAAGGTTTTAATCCTCTCCGATATATTACTATCAGCGCGTTATTATCCCAGTCGGTTCTTATAGAATACTATTAAAACTGCGTTATATATTTAGATACCGATTTCTTTTATATTAAGTACTAGATGACTCTTATTACTACGCTTACTTTATTAGAAGGTCCGAATATCCGTCTTATCTCCTAGCGAAAGAGCGTCAAGCTCTTTATCTATAACTTAATAGAGATATTATCGTCGTCGTCGGGATCTTCTATATATCGTTTAAGAAATAGGGCGGACTACCTCTAGGCCCGTCCTCTTATATAAGTTATTATAAATAGTAGTTATTTCTTTAGCCTAATAGCGTCTTTATTAAAAGAGAAGTATAGCTATATCTATACTAACTACTCTTTGAGTTTATCTCGATCGCTATAGTATAAATCTGGTTTAGTAACCTTAATACCTTCTTTAACTTCTGCTATTACTAACTATCGTGGACCGCGTTTACTTGGGGTGAGGTCCCTTTATCCTAAGGTACTTATCTTAAGGGTACTTAAAGTATTACGACCCGTCGTCTTCTAACTAGAAGGCTCCGGAGTCTAGGTAGATCTCGTAGAGAGGAGTGTTAAGGACTAAGGTAAATAGGCTTCGTACTAAACTGGTCTAATACAGGTGGAGTATTATATTTAGTATCTAGGAGATGTCTAGGTTAATAACATGAGTTGAGCACGAAGCTCCTAAAGAAAGGGAAAGCACGCTCTCTATATAGAAGTAGGAAATCCATGCTCCGTATAATCTGTGGACTAATTAGTAGTTTTAGCTGATCTAACTAATCTGCTAATAGGTTAATGAGATCGTTCTAATCTATTCCTCTTAGCAACAGATCAGGACGATAACTACGCCTACGCGCGTACTATAAGAACCGATAGAGCTTGGGCGTAATATACCGGAGCGAATTTCGCTTTTATAGTATATAAGCCGGCCCTAGGGAGCTAGACTAATATAGTAGTAAATACGACCGCCTATTATTATAGAGGACCGAATATAATATAAAGAGAAAACGGAATAGAAGTTATAAAGAAGGTAGGAAAGGTAAGGGTTTTTACCTACGCCTATACTTAGTATAGGTATATAGTTTCCCCTACGAGTCGGCTACTATCGTAGCGACTATAAAATACCCGTAGGCCCCCGTAATTATCTTTTATTAGTTTAGATAGACGCGTGTATAATTCATAAATAAATAAGACGCCTTATACTAATATCTTTACTTAAAAGAAGTCCTATAAAGCCGTTATCTAGTAGTAGGCTAGTTAGGGATAACTTTAAGGTATCTTCTTATATACTTAATCGCTAGGATTAAATTAATAGTTAAATACTATTTACTAGTAAGATCCTTAAGTAATCTACCTAATAATAAGGGATACTAGGGGTAGATAAGGATTAATATAGCTAGTAATATAAATCTTATATTTTAATTACTATTTAGGCTCGCTAGACGGCGGGAAATATAAAGTATAAATAGCTACTTACTTTATCTCTAGATACGAGATAATATTACTATCTTAACCTAGGGTATACTTAAGTAAGTTTAACCCCCTAAAACCTTTTAAGGTAGTAGATAGTAAAAAATATAATACTTAAAGATAGGGAGGTAGGCTACTATCTCTAGTATTAGACTAAGTTATTAATATTTCGCGAACTTAGTATTAAAATACTAAATAAGGGAAGGTAGTAGTATTTAATCTATAAAGGGTAAGGTTACTTATAAATTACTAATTAATATTAGCTGTAAGCTCTAAAATACTAATAAAAAAAAGTTTACGCTTAGACGTATTACCGCCTAGCTACGTAGTTAGTATTACTAACCTAAAGGGGCTTAGCGCCTAGCTTAGAATACGTCTAAGGGACTAAGGTAACTTTAATAAATAGTTTCACGTCGTACTTATAATATAAGTCTACGAGTATAACGCCGTCAAGCCTACTAAATACACCCTAACCCGAATAAGTACCCGACGAATAAATACCGTTATAAAAAGGGTAGTAGTACGCGTATACCCTATCCTAGCCCGCGTATACCCTATCCTAGTACGCTTATACCTCCCCCTATTTAGCCTAGCGGTCGGCTAGCGGGAGTATTCCTAATAGTTAACTAAGCTTACCTGAGAAATATCTAAGTAGTATAACGGAAAATTATCTACTCCTTAGCGCTTTATACTTCTACTATACTATTATAATAGTAATAATTACTTAGTATATTATAGATAGATTATACTTATAATATATATATTTCTATATATTATCTAATAGTTTAAAGGCCTTTAAAATCCGTCTATTAGCGGGAAAGTTATAGGTAATAGTATAAGTAGTCTACTATTCTAGATAGGAGGAGGTATATATATACTAGGATATAGTACTCTATATACGGACTTAGATAAGGTATACGCGTACTACTACCTTATAAAAAAGGGTAAGAAGACTCTAGTTCCTCTTATATAAGCTAGGATACCTATAAAAGGATATACTAATAAAGTATATATATTCCCTTATAACTCCCCTTTCTTAAGAGGGCGCGCCTTATATCTATTTATTATTAGTCTTAATTAATTAGATAATTAAGATCTTTTAAGCTTATATATAAAGATAATAAGGCTATTTAATTATATTATACTACTAAGAAATTTATAATAAAAATAAAGTATAAAAGAATATACTCTCTTAACTCTATTTAATTTTATTAAGGCCTATTAAATTAATTAATCTAGCTTATAATTATAACTTAGAAGTATAACTTTTATAGATTATAAAGGGTACTAAGGGGATTAAACCTAGCGCCCCTTAAGATATAATAGAATATTTTAGCTAATAGCCCTATCTTTAGCTCTAGAAAAGGGTTAGAAGACTTTAGTTCCTCTTCTATAGGCTAGGATACCTGTAAAAGGATATACTAATAAAGTATATATATTCCCTTATAGTTATTCAGATATACCTCCCTTGAATTATAGATCCTCTGACTAGGCGCGATATTAGAGGTAGTAACCGTCAGAGTAGATTTCACTTATGGTGTGCTAAAAGGTAGGTCGCAGCCAGATGCTATGCAAGAGCCTACGCTTTGTGTAGGCAAGGTTTGACACGGATCCCGGTGGGTTCTCTATTCGCGCGCGAGTCGGCTATTGATTTGTGTCCAATCTTCGAGCCTCCTAAATACAACGATACAAAGGAACATGCGAACGGTATTGCCGCTACAGCCGCGATGTAACAGGTGGCTTCCTTGTACGCTACATGCACGTGTCTCTTTCCAGAAACCAAAGAATTCCATGCAGGCTCGTGATCAGGCATGAGAAGAAAAGAATAAAATGAAGCTACTAAACATAGCAAGTGTGTACAGAGCCTGGCTACCCCTTCTGTTCCTATCTCTAAGTCCAGTCTATGGGTCACCGTTGCAACTCAACATAAACGAATCATTATCCATCTTGAACATCTCTGCTGCCGAGGGCCAGCTTGCCAATTCAACATCCCTCGGCTCCACACCCAGCAACGATGTACATTCCAATCTCCTCACCGACTCGCGACCGACTTCAACGGCACTGACCCAGCCAAGATCGGCATGGCCCCCTATCCCCTTCACAAAAAAGAGCCCCATGAGTCTCCATTGGCTCCACGTCATCTCAGGCGGCAAGAAATACAATTCCGTCGACCGCATCAGCATCAGATGGAGTATCGCCCTGCTCCTTCTCAGACTCGAGGAGCTGCATGAAACTAGTCCTTGTCCGCCATACGCACGTACAGCCCAGACCGGTTTCTTGCAATTGGAAGTCATGCGGCCCCCGCCATCGGTAGCACTTTGCAAGTGGGCGATTTTGACTTTTGACGGGCTTTTGGAACGGTATGGGGTTAGGGAGATTGTTTTTACGTTTGGGGTTGGGGTGGATACTTTTAGATATCTGGGGATATTTGAGATTGGTTTTGGGCCGCCGATGGGTAGATTGACAGCTAGCGCCTGACAACTGGGGGAGATTCAGCGCGCAAGATGGACGGAGCCAGCCAGGTAGTTCCTTACCGATCCTACATCCTGACGAGATACACGACGCCACAGCGCCACGGGGTCAAACCAGATGGCCAGCCTGTGCGCAAAGAAGAAAAGACCCTCGGAGACGAACGATTTATTCGAAAGAGACAAATTCATAAAACGTCACAACAGCCTCCACTACTTCACCACGACCCTCACACCCTTCGAATCAACACTATGACAAGCATTGAAGAAATCATGCGCAACCTCCGCATCCTCCACACCCGTCTCAAAGAACTCGAACTCGAACCTTCCCGGCGCAAACACAGCCGCGAGCGTGAGGTAGAGTTCGCAATACGCAAGACTATACACAGCCAGATAATCAGCCCATATTCACGAAAACAAAAGAATCCTATGTCAAATATCATACTTCATCCCCAGACACGCTCTCGACCCTTTACCAAACGACACGATATATTTGCGTAATTCGGCCGCGTTGGGCTGTAGCCAGCGTTCCGGCGAAAAGGTGCGAGGGTTGGGGAAGAGATCGGGGTTGTTGTGCATGAGGAACGAGCTCATTCCTACGGGTGTCTATGCGAGAACGTCAGCTGGAGGTATCGATTTCGAACTGGTGAGCTTGGCCACACTGGCAGTGTGGGCTTCGGATGTGGGTGGAATAGACATACACCTGGGGGTATAGTCCACTCGTTGTACTGCAATGCTACATCGGGCGAGATGCGTTGGAGCCGCTCCGTAACGCCATATCCCCATCTTTGGAGGGTCAGCGTTTTCGGGTTCTGGCACCATTCATGGCAAATTCTTGCAGGTGGACTGCTACGCTTACCTCAGGCCCTCCCAAATGATCGCAGTCTGCGGTAGTATCAGAAAACGTACACATAGGATTACCCCAGTGTTTCGGATTGCATCAGCTTACCAAATATGGCAATTTCTCCACTTGTGTCCATTTGGGATGTGCGTCGGGCTCTCGCATGATATCTTTCAATTCTGCCTGCAATCTATCCCGCATATTTTTATTATCGATGAGGTGAAACGTAATGACAGTCAGAGTGTGCGCTACAGTCACTGACCTAGCTATTGAATCAGAAGCGTGGACTCACGGAATTCCTGCAAAGACAATGTGAGGTTGATATACATACCCAGCAGCGACGAGTGATATTCCCTCGGACTCAAGACGGTCAACTGACTTGTCCTCCGGCGGTAGTTGGTCATTCGTAAGTAAATCATAAAAGATAGTCTTCTGGCCCTGTCCATCCGGCTTCTTGCCCTCATCCAGCTCAGCTTTGACACCGAGCACCTGGGCGCGAACCATCTGTTCAAATATCAGTACAACAGTCAAGCACTTAGAATCGACTCACATTTCCCAACATCATCAGCGCCCCCAGCTGCGGACTCATCATTGCTACAAAATTCTGCGGTATCTTTCGCATCATGGGTTCCATCCAGCCAAACTGTTTGAACAAGTGAGAAGTCTCGGAGGCATCCATCATCCCTTTATGCCACATATGTGCGAAATCCGGATTGTCAATAAAGCCATAGGGTTTGGCAAAGGTATATTGGACGATGATGTCCGCCGTCAGTGCGGTGAAGGCATCGATCAGGTTGAGGACGTTGCCAGTCCCACATTCGCCCTCGAGGCGTGACACCAGTTTGTCGATGACGGATTGGACGGTGGGTTCAAGTCGATAGACGGATGCTTTGGAGAAGTAAGGTGCTAAAGAATTGCGTCGAATACGATGACGCTCGTGGCCTTCCGTTCCGAAAGTCGACTGTGGGACACCGAAGCCCCTCATAGCCCATTCATACTTTATGCTTCTTCGCGAAGAGCCAACGTACAGCTCTTCATAATACCTGAGTAGTTTTAGTTAGGGACGTTGATATACGCAGAAACCAAGAAGACGCCTACTCCGGGTCATCGATATGCAGCTCATTGAGACTAATGCGCACGATTGGTCCTATAGCATGGATTAATATCGGATGAAATGTGTCTCGCCTTCCCAAGGGACATCTCACCATATCGCTTATGCATCTCCGCAATCTTCCATGTATACCTGCCACGCTGGACGACGTCGTAGTAGAATTCAAACCATAGCGTCAATGCAGCAAGTTTAGGACCAGGAAACTTGGCCAATGGGCTGAGATACAGTCGATAAACCGCTAAGCCGACAAGGTAGATGAGGAGCCCGCCTGCAAAGAAGGCGAGACGGGTACTCGCGATGAAGTCCATCGCCATGGCCTTGGAGTCGGTATGCAATACGGAAGATAGGGGATGTCGAGGTCATGCGAACCCCCTGGTTACCGAAATATCAAAGCATTGATATTCCAGGACAAACGGTGCTTCTCTTCCCCGCTCCCATAGGGTCATCGTGGCGTCATAATGCAGCTGCGGATCTCGCTGCTCTTCCAACAACCGCAGATGCATGAATATCTCGATTCGATTGGTCGCATACATGTCGATCATGCTCTGGTTGCATGCAAAACTCCTTAGGTACCTCTGCGCTAAGCTATCGCTGCTTCATGGTCCTTCTCGACAAGGCGGTCAGCGTGGCTTTATCTCACGCTATATGTGTCGCCGAATCCATAGATCGGATAAGGGGATGTTCACAATGGGCCGTCCTTTGGCGAAGTATCGAATGCTCTTCCCTCAAGATATTTTGGAGGCCGGCTGTGAGCCTATGGGATATGGCTCTATCCGCAACGGTTCTCGGGCCGTCTTCCTCCCTCATGCGCTGCTATCACCGCAGCCTCAATGATCCGCATCGAGATAGCCATGCCATTCTATCAACTCCCACGACTATAACACCGGGTTTGTGCTGTTGCGGTCCCAATCGCAATCGAGGAAGCTCGTCCGAGTAAAGCCGCGGCTGTTCTTGCAGTAACGAGGATGGTTTCTTCTGGATCTTCCTTCGCCAGCTGTTGATTCAGACTGCTGCCAACAGCATGGTTCGCCAGATGGCTTCTTGTTTGTTATTGCTCCGTTTTAGCATGATGGCTATATGCTCGCTCACTCATGCACTCAATCTCCCTCCAATTTTGACCCCAATGCCATCACTTGCGTCGATAAATGGATCTAGAAGCTTCGCAGCAAACCTTGCCGATATCTTATCCAATGCATCTGATAATCTTAGAGGATCTGTCCCGCCCCCTGTTTGCAATGGCGCACTTCTGGGCAACAACCTAAGCCGAAAAAGCTGTTACCAGGCATTGCACGGGATATCTCACTCGGACGGCAGGCGAGAATTCGGTGATAGGGCATTCGGTACCTATGAGATACCACTACCACGACGTTTCATAAGCGGTATGAAGTACTTCATGGCCACTCTTGTTGCAATTCAATGACACATCTGAGTCTGAGATACAGGAGACGGTGTCTGTGCTATTGACATCTTCCATCGCGACGGGTTTTATCGAGATATGGCTTCTTTTCGGGAGATATGGCAGGTAGCATACAGGCTGCTCCAGACTTGCCTTACAAGAGGGAGTCCGCTGTATCCTGATCAGGGTGGCTATGTAAGAGATGTAGGTATGTCAGACCTTTTATTGCTCTCGGCAATTTACCGTTATTCCTTGCCTACAAGAAGAAGGCTTGTCTTTTTGGCCTTGGTGCGGGCTGTCCTGTTTGTTCTCGAATTTGACTGCGGCTTGCAAAGGATTGAGGTTCACACTAGCTGTGTGACTAATAGACACTGTCCTATTAGGTCAGAATGGGAACCTCGTAGTAGTACTTAGTAAATACGCACCGAACGTGGCATGCTACGGTCCGTCCAAGACATTCAAAGGCACAGGACAAGACTTACTAGGCATCATTCCCGTAAGCACTGAAAACAAAGTCTTTGGTGCGGTGGGAGAGACTGGGGTAGAAGTAGTGGTTCCGCAACGGTTCGCTAGTTTTGGAACTGGTAAGCTATCTCCGATACAAAGGTTGAATCAATATAACATTGTTAATTTCATATTTGAATCTAGGCTTCCTTCGGAATGCGAGCAGTAGTCGATCTTGTAAGTCGCGATCAAGTCACTGGACGATGGTTCGACCTTTGGGCTGGTGCTGTAGCGATTAATGCCATATGCGTTGCCAGTGGGTATCCTGGCACCTCTTTACTGCGAGGCGGACTCGGAATCACCTTAGACACGGTGTTCAACGGCCTAAACGATAATTGTACCACCACTAAGTAAGGAATTTCCATCCAAAATAAACTCAATAAGTCGACCGGGCTTTGTACAAGAGTCGTACAAAGCAAATCAGAGTTCAAGCCCGTCAGTACTCCGCGATGATTTTTGCTGCGATCTGGTCCGTTGCTATCTTAATATCTCGTTACGCCGCCATCGGGTAGCGTCGTGCAGAGCATGTAATATAAATGATATATAATGGAATCTCCATCGTGAAGTACCGACAAGAGCGGCTGTCGCACCTGTATGCTTGCTTTTCGAGACCGTGGTCCATCCAGTCAGAATCACGGTTTTTCGAAGACCATGACGGCATACCGGAAGGTCCCATTCGCATATCCTCGTCTCATTGCACGAAAGGCTTGGAGAAAGGCTATGCCGTCACGGCCTTGAGAGAAGGCGAACGCCCATAGTGCAGGGGACTGGATGAGCGACCATGAGATATCCCTATGTTCGGTCAATGATGTGAGCAAATAATGCGAGGCAGTCCCGTCTATGTTACCAAGTTTTGGACACTTCCTTGCTAATGTCTAACGGCTTCGAGTGAACATTGAAGCCAGCATCGTTGGCCAATTGTACATATTCAGACTGCATATACAGCCTCGGAAGCAGCATGCCATCTGTGGAGACACGTCAACTTCGATTCCCAAGAAGAAATACACGCTACCTACCTTCGATTGGCTTGATATCAGCGTCCACCTGCGTCTTGGTCAAATCCTCTGCCATAAACCAATCCGCAACCACCAGCTTGCCACGAGACTTCAGCAAGGAGATTGCATTTTGGAAGAATAACTCTTTGTTCGGCAAATGGCTCAACGCTTCGGAGATCCAGACGCAGTCGAAGAGAGCCTTTTCAGACCTCTCGTTATAGTATACTCCCAAAGATTCGGCGTCAAGCTCCATGTACCGCACTCCTCCATCACCCAGCCCTACAAAACTGTCCACATCATCAATTAATTCAGCGATACGTGCCTCCTTCGACGTTAGCATCCTTGCCAACTTCACCTGCTGGCCGCTGATAGTGACCCCAGTGACTCTGCATCCTTTCATTTTCGCCAGATAGCGTGATGTACCACCTATGCCACATCCAACGTCAAGGACGTTAGCGTCAGCAGAGAGATCAGAGCACTGGAGCAGAAGGTCGATAAGCTGGGTCTGGGCCAGTTCCTTCGTATCTGCTGGCGAGAGAAAGTAGCCATGATGAACATGCTCCCCCCTGATAGTGACTGCGGATTAAACAAGAACTCCAGGAGTTGAGATGTGGTGCTTGGTACTCACCAGAGGGAATAGTAGTAGTCAGAGGATATTTCGTAGTGATGTCTGATTCGCTCTTTCAGGACACCAAACGATGTTGGAGGAACAGGCGGAGGGATTTCGTATTCCTTACCCACGTCGTGTGCCATCTCGCTCGCCGACAGCGCTTCAGCTCTCATCTTGTGTAGTACCAAGCAAAGTCCTGGTCGTATTCTCACGAAACTTAAACACTCTGTGGTTGTAAGTCATGAATCGTTTCTCATTCTGAACACACTATCCAATGGGATGGTGTCATTCCATGGCCAACGGTACCACGATAAGTCAACCAACATTAGATGGAAAAGGAGATTTTGATGCCGAGGCGAGACGCGCTTGGTGACGCGTCAGCGTCACGGCGTCTCGTGTTGAAAGGTATGATGATTAATAAGTCATCTGCACGTGATTTAGGTGTAGTATAATAGTATTTAATAACTAATAGATAGATAATAGCTATAAAGAAAAGGAGATATAGAAGGAAAATCTCTTCTAATATCTACTAAGATATAATTTATATATACTAAGGTTTACCTAAGCTAATTTCTAATACTCCCTCTTAGTTTAGTAATAATAAGGTAGAGTCTTTATTATTAACTATTATATTTAAATACCCTTTTATTTTACTTAAAGCTAGTCTTAATTATTATCTAGTTAGGTTAAAGTTAATAGGATTAATAGGTTTTATAAAGGGGTTTATATATTAAGCTCTAATATTAACCTATTTAAGATAGATTTCTTTAATTTTAAAAGTAGTTAATAAATTAAATAGTATCTTATTTAAATATATTTTATATTAGTATAATTAATTAGGTTAGTAGTTAATTTTATAACTACCTATATTAGTAATTCGGGAACCCGGCCCTAGAAGCTTAGGCAGCTTAACTAGCCCGTACGGGAGGACTTGTACTTAGGAGTTATCGTACTAGCCCGAATAGGAAATATTATCAGTATTACGTCATGTATTACTAATAAAGTAGTAAACTAGGCTAATTTTAAAGTTTAAGCTAAAACGGACTAGTACTCGCTAAGATACTAGCTCCTAAAGTTAGAGGTTTTTAAAACGAAGAAAAAAAAACTTCTAACTTTAAGAGCTAGTATCTTAGCGAGTACTAGTCCGTTTTAGCTTAAACTTTAAAATTAGCCTAGTTTACTATTTTGTTAGTAATACATGACGTAACACCTATAATATTTCCTATTTGGGCTAGCACGATAACTCCTAAGTACAAGTCCTCCCGTACGGGCTAGTTAAGCTGCCTAAGCTTCTAGGGCTGGGTTCCCGAATTACCGATGTAATTATTAATACTTAGGAGTAGACTAACTACGTTAAGTTAGTACTTTAAACTTAAGTTAGGTATCTAACTTAACTCTTAGTAAGTTAATACTAAATTCCTAGCCTAAGTATTTAGGTTAGTACTAATAGTTAGTACTAAGTATATAAGTTAATATTATAGGGTAGTACTAAGTATTAGTATTAAAGTATTAACCTAACTCGCTAAGATATTAGTTTTAGTAAGGGTATTTTACTAGACTATAATATTAGGAATACTTTATAATAATATAAAAAGGTAATATAATTATTTAATAATTATTAGTAGATAGCCTATCTATCTATCTAGTTAAATATCTTTATAATCTTATACTTATAATCCTTCTATTTATTACTATCCTCCTTACTATTATTATACTTACTATTATTATCCTTACTATTACTACTAGTCTTACTAGTATCTTCTAACTTATATTTCCTATCCTCTTCTTTATCCTCTTTAGTAGTATATTTAATTTCTTTTCTATTAGTATTAACTTTAATTAAGATACCCTCCTTATCTTAATTCCTCTTTATAGGGTTAGGTATAACGTAATCCTTTATATTAAACGCGTTAGTATACTCTTATATAAACTTAATATAAGTATTTATAGTATTAGGGTCTTATATATCTTTTAACTCCTTTAAACCCTTATAATATATAATCCTTTACTTAATAATTTATATAATTAATAGATTAAATCTAGTAAATTCTAGCCTAATAGTATCTATATCTTCCTTAGAAGTATTCTAAAAGTTAAGTTAATTAGAAGATAGGATTAAAGATAGATTATATATTTACCTCTTTTATAGAACTAGTTATACTATTTATATTCTCTATATTATTTATTAATTTATCTAGCTTAGCTTATTCCTTAATAGCCTCTTTATTATCTTTAAGGTATAACTCTATCTTAAAATATTCTACTATATAGTATTAGCTATTCTAGAAGTATTATATTACTTAATTATATTATTATAAATCCCTCTTTTATATCTTTCCTCCTTTATAATATCCTTTACCCTAATTACTAACTTTATATAATCCTCTTTAATAGCTATCTTTTATATATCTAATTCCTTTAACTTCTTAATCCTCTTTAATACTACTACGCGGTTATTAGATACTTTTATATATAGTAGCTTCTTATTATTATCCTAGTCTTTTACCTATTCTCTACTCGCGATTAATTTAGGATTCTAGTTATAAGGACTTAATATTATTATAGTATTATATTAGCTTATCTATCTAGTAATATATTTAAGTAATATAATTAGTAATAAATACTTATTATATATTAATAACCTATCTTATTATAATATCTTAAGTATATAGAGGTAGGAGGAGTTATAAAGAAGATTTTAAGGGATAATTCTACCTATAATTATACTTATAATTACGCGGAGTATTCCGCTTAATATTACTTTACCTTATATTAAAACTTTTAAACCTTATATTCCTTCTTTTATCTACTATTATATATATTTAATAACTTTAATAATAGCTTATATTAAGTAGACTAGTAATATTATTTTATAATATATTTCTTACTCTATATATTAATAGGTAGATAGTATAATTAGCTAATAAAATACTAAGATTACTAGCTAGAGGGGGTAAATCCTTATAAAGTATAGGAGCGAGTAAGCTATTATATAGGAAGGGAAAGGTAATATAAATAGGTAGTATATTAAAATATAATTAGCTAATCCTTTATAGTTAGTAGTATTAAAACTAATAATAAAAAGATAAAAGTATAAGGTTAACTTAGGTCTTAGAGCTCTAAGGGAGATAAGATAATACTAAAAGTCTATTAATAACCTTATACTAAAGCTACTATTTAATTATATTATAAGGGAGGTTATAGTAGATATTATAAGAGTTAGTATAAACTTATATTAAATCTAAAGTTTAGCTTTAAAAGTATTATAAGATATTATAAAAGTATTTATAATATCTTTTCTCTTAAGTAAGTATATTATTATTTTATATTACTATTTAATTCTTATAATAATTACTTACTAATATATCTTATAATATAGATTTAAATCTACTTTATATCTATACTAAATAGATTACTATTATAAAGAGGGATCTATAGCTTATAAGGGAATTAATAAAGAGCTTTAGTATTATACTATTTAGTACTTAAGGGTAGTAATAGTTTTATAGTATTAGGAGTAGAGGGTAGTTCTAGAATAGTATAACGCTCCTAGTATTACAGCGCTTCTAGTATTACGGCGTTCTTAGTAAGATAAAGAATTATATTACCTTCTTATATTACCTTTATATCTATACGTAGAAATTAAACCTACTTTATAAATATACTACCTAATTATTAACTAACTTTAAAATTATAACTACTAATCTATTTATCTTAAGATATCTATTAATTCTAAATTAAAAGGATCTTTACCTTTATTAATACTTTAATTAGTATCTTCTTCCCTTTAAAGAATATCCTAGGGCTTAGTAAGAGCTTCTTTAGGGTCTAACCCTATAATACGATTATAATACTTTAGAAGTATTACTTATTCTATAAACTCTAGTTCTAATTTATTATAGTATAAGATCTACTAAGGTTAGGCTAAGTTAGCTTAACCTAGCTACCTAGCCTAATTAGTTTATTAAATCCCTTTAGGTTTATTAAATCCCTTTTTATTCTTAGTTAGATTAGATACTTAGTATTTTAGTTTCTACCTTACATTCCTATCTTACTATCTTTCCTCCTTTATCTTTTACCTTATATACTAGACCTAACCCTACTAATTATAATAATATATTAAGTAGCCTTACCTAACTATATAATAGTTATCTAGACCTCGTTCCTTAATATTATAAAAGACCTACCTTCCTAATAGTACTTCTACGTACTAGATTAAGTCCTTAATCCTTAATAATCCTAGTTATTAATCTAGAATAGAGAATTCTATTAAACCTACTTATAAGGAGGAGCGTATATAAGTACTACTTACTTAGATAAGTAGTAACCCTATTACTTTCCTAAGATACCTTAAGAACTTCTAGTAATAGGCTATTACTACTACTACCTCCGCTACTAATACTCCTATAATAGCTAAAAACCTATCTCCTCCTCCCTAAGCCTAGAATTTAGCTATAGACCTATAAGTCTTAGTTATAATAATTAACGCCTTTATCTAAGTACTACGTAATAATACTCTACTAACCCCTCCTCCTACCTCTACTATTCCCGCTATTCCTATCTCTAAATCTAAGAAGCTCCCTAATATTATTAAATATAATAGGGATATAGATAAGCTAGATATATAGGAACAAAGTCTTATTTATAAGATATATATAAACTATAATTAATACCTAACTAATTAAAAGAAAATTAAGTATAATAAGAACTACCTTACTATTAAAAAGAAGGCCTATAACCTTATAAGCTAATACTATATTAAAAGGCTCTATACCCTAACTAGCTTTAAGGACTAATAAAAGAAGCTTTATAAGACTTATAATAACCTATTTAAAGCTAAAGATACCCGTACCTATCTTTATAATACCCTTAGATAAGATAGTCTAAGCTTTAATAAATATTATAACCTTTTCTCTTAAAAGAAGGAATATTCCTAGATAGAATTAGCCTCCCTAATTAACGCTCTAAAGAAGAATATTAATTATACTACCTAGATTAATACTATATCCTAGCGAACTTTAATAGGAATAAAACTATATAGCTTTAAAGAGTAGGTCTAAGCCTACTTAAATATTAATAAGGAAATCTAATAGCTTAAGTATTATATACTAAGATAGGTAAGTATTCTAGCTAAAATAAAGACCTCTATAAGTATAAGCTATAGGTTAAGGAAGAACTCCCCTATATCTAATAATCCTATAAGGCTTAAGTCTACCTTATTCCTCCCTATTATTCCTATAACCCCTATACCTATTATACCTTTCCTAGGAGGTAAACTTATAGACCTTAATTTAGTTATAGCCCGCGTTTAGGGTTAGCGACTTTAGATACCTAGAGTTAAAGATATTTATAATAAGTAGAAGTTATACTACTATTATAAACTCTAATACTCTAGTAAGACTACCTAGGAGTATCCTAATAAGGATAAGCTAAGGGTCTTATATTTTATAAATACTAATAATACCTTTAGTATTAACGGGGGAGTACCCCTCCTATTAGAAAATATCTAGTCTTTATATAAAGTTATATATAAGGACCTAATTCTATTTTATTAATTTCCTCCTACCTCCTAGCCTTATTATTCTCGCCTCCTTTATAGTTATATAAGAAGTTTTCTACCTATTCTACTTTAAAGCTATTTAAGATTAATCTAATCTTTTAAGATAATTATATAGTTATCTTAGGTACTTTATATTAAGCTTAATTTAGAATACTAACTCTTATCCTTATTAATTATAAAGCTTCCGCCTATACTTTTATTAATAAGATATTTACGTAATAATACTACTTTCCTTTATACCTAATTAAATACCCCCGTTACCTCTAAGGATTTAATAGATAACCTACGCTTACGGGTAATATTACCTACGTAGTAGAAATAATATTAGCGCTTAGTACTTATATTAAGAGACTTTTCTTATATATTATAAGATTAAAGTATTACCTAATAGTCCTAGGTTATTTATAACTACGCTACTATTTTATTCCTATTAATTTTAGATTAAATACCTTATCCTTATCCTTACCCTTCTACCTTAGCTATTATTACCTAGAGCCTACTATAATCTAAGCTATTATTAAGAAGGAAGAAGAATTCCTTTCTATTAAAGAATCTTAAAAAGTTTAGGAGTTTAAAGATTAATAGTCCTAGTCCTAGCTTTAAACTACCTAGTTATCTAGCCTAGCCCTAACTTAGAAGAAGTCGCTTATATCTTAATTCCTAATATAAATTTAAGATTTATTAGTCCTTAGCCTACCTTAGAAGGAGGTATTTAGTCTAACTTAAAAGGAGTTACCTAACCTAATTTAAAAGGAGTTATCTAACTTACCTTAAAAGGAGGTTCCCTATCTAACTTAAAAGGAGGTTCCTATCTTAACTTAGAAGGAGTTACCCTACCTTAATCTAACTTAGCCTAAGTTATCCTAAGTCCTAAATTAAGTATTAGGCTTAACTACGCCTATATTAAACCTAGAAGAAGACCTTCCTAGTTAAATTAACTAAGCCCTTTAAAAAGGTTATAATTCTAAAATTAAATACTAAAGTCCCTTATCTTACTAGACGTCTAATTAAAGACGTGCCTAGCGGATTTAAAAACCCCTAATCTACTTAAATATTTATAAAATTAGACCCTATATATTTAATTATATTAGCTAGTCTAAAGATATAGAAGTATTTATATTACCCTTAGTAAAATTAATTATTACCTTAGGATCTAGAAACCTTAGTCCCCTTATTTAATTATAGGGAATCCTAGTTCCCTTATTTAAAGAAAAGCCTTTACCTTATCTTAAGCCTCTAAACCTAGTACCTATAAAGGTAACTATTACTTAGCTATATAGAGGATAGAAGAAGAATTCTATCTTACTACTATTATAACTTAAGAAGACCTAGAGGTATATTAATAGAGTAAGAATACTAAGTTCCCTCTATATTATTATAAATTCCTAGATATCTTTTCTAAAAAGGATATAGATACCCTACTAAAGTACTATACTTATAACTATACTATTAACCTTAAAGAAGGTACCTAGCCCCTAACTACTATATTATATAATATAAGCTGTAATAAAACTAATAAACTCTATAAATACCTTAATAATAACCTTACTAAGGGCTTTATCTAAGCTAGTAGATCCTAGTTTATATCCCCTATCCTATTTATTAAGAAGCCTAGAGGAGGCCTCTACTTCTATATTAACTACTACGGCCTAAATACTATTATAGTTAAGAACTACTATCCCTTACCCCTTATTATTAAGACCCTAGACCGCCTAAGTTATATTAAGGTATTTATTAAGCTAATTATTATATTAGCTTTTAATTACCTCTAAATTTATAGAGGGGATAAAGAGCTTCTAGCCTTTTATACTTAATTTAAATTATTTAAATACCTTATTATACCCTTTAAACTCTATAATAGTCCTACCTTATTCTAGTATTATATTAATAATATACTCTAAGAATATCTTAATAATTTCTATATAACCTACCTAGATAATATTCTAATTTATAGTAAAATAGAGGTAGAATATAAAATCTATATTAAGCGTATCCTTTAGAAGTTAAGGGCTATAAAACTCTAAGTAGATATTACTGAATATAAGTTCTATATCTAGTAAGTCCCCTACCTAGGCCTAATTATTACTACTAAAGGGATTAAGATAGATCTATTTAAAGTTAATATTATAATTAATAAGCTAACCCTAGTTAATATTAAAGACGTCTAAAGTTTCCTTAGATTTATAAACTTTTATAGGAGGTTTATCTATAATTATAATAAGATAGTTATACTACTTACTAACTTAATACGTAAAGATATACCCTTCCTTTAGAATAATAATTATTAGAATACCTTTAATATCTTAAAGAAAGCCTTTACCTCTAATATTATCCTCTACTACTATAATCTTAATAGAAAGATTATAGTAGAAATTAATACCTTTAACTTTATATTAGGAGGTATCTTATCCTAGTATAATAATAATAGTATACTCTACCCTATAGCTTACTTTTCTAAGAAGTATAACCTAGCTAAGTATAATTATAAGATCTATAATAAAGAACTTATAACTATTATTTACACCTTCTAAGAATAGCGTCTTAAGCTAGAAGGCTTATTTAAACCTATTAAGGTAATTACTAACTATAAAAACCTTAAGTACTTTATATTAACTAAAGAACTTAGCCGTTACTAAGCTTATTAAAGTAAATTCCTATCCTAATTTAATTATTAAATTATTTACTACCCTAGTAAAGTGAGAGTTAAAACTAATTTCCTTACCCGTTATTTTAGAGACCTCCTTAAAGAGGGGGATACTTCTAACCCGCGTTACTAATATTAATATTAAATTATATTAAAGAAGTACATCTTAGACTTAAAGATAGTTAAATTATAGTATTATACTATTTACCTTAACCTAATAGAACTCTATCTAGAAACCCCCTCGCCTTACTACCTTATTACCTTAGCTCTTATAAACGTGGAACCTAAGCTAGAATCTAAAGTTATAAACTATAAACTTTAACTAGATCTAGAAGTAATTAATCCTAAAGAAGACCCCTAAGATACCTTAACTTAAACCCTATAAGACTAAGCCTAGAGTAATAATTAATTTACCCCCTCTATCCTTAAAGCCCTTTATAGTAGAGCCCGCTATTATAATAAAATCTAATTAGCCGAATATATAGAATAAGATAGTTCCTTATATTTTTAAGATAGAAGATATATCTTAAACTTAGCCTATCTTCGCCTATAAATTATCTAGCTTACTTATAATAATATCCTAGGTAGATATACTAGAAGAATTAACTACTACGAGCTAGTTAATAGAGTATATTAGTAGCTAAACCTATATAATTCTATTAAGTAATTTATCTATAATTATTATACCTACGCCCGTTCTAAGCCTTCTAGAGAAAAGCTTTAAGGCTAGCTTTATCCCTTACCCGTCTCTAAGCGCTAATAGCGTAATATTTCCATAGACTATATAAGTCCTCTTCTACCTAGTACCTTTATAGGAGTAATATACTATTATATCCTTATCTTTATTAACTATCTTACTAAGATAAGATACCTTATCCCTACTACCTTTATAAAAGTAGAAGAAGCTTCTTACGCCTTCTACGCTAATATCTTTAAACTTTATAAAGTACCTAAGTATTTTATATCTAATTAAGGTATATAATTTACCTCTAATATTTAGAAATATCTTTACTAAATCCTTAAGATAGATATTAGACTATTAATTAATTACTACTCCTAAACTAATAGCTAGATAGAATAGGCTAATACTATTATAAAATATTACCTCTAAGCCTTTACAAATTATATATAAGATAATTAGGCGTTATAATTACCTAGAGCTAAGTTCGCCTTAAATAATATTCCTTTTATAACTATACTTATATTACCTTTTATAGCTAATTTAGAATAAAACCCTCGCCTTAGTTTTAAACTACCCCTTCTATTACCCCCTTACCTTACTACCTAGGCTAGGGTAAAGCTAATAAATATTAGAGAGTTTATTAAGAAACTTAAGGATATTACTAACTACCTTTAAGAGGAGATATTAATTACCTAAGCTATTTATAAATCTTTAGCTAATTAGAAACGCTATCCTTACCCTTATTACTTCCTAGGAGATCCGGTTTAATTATATACTAAAAATCTAAATACTACTCGCCTTATAATTAAGCTAGATAACTATAATATAAGTCCCTTCCCTATTAGACGCGTTTTTAGTAATCCCCTAGTTATTAAATTTAACCTTCCTAAGTATATAAAGATCTATCTAATCTTCTATACTAGTCTCTTATAATATATAGCCTAGGATCCCCTTTCTAGATAATACTAGGAACCCTACGCCCCTATTATTACTAAAGATAGTAAATATAGCTAGTATATAAATAGTATATTAAATTCTAAGCTTAACTAATATTTCTAGCTACTACTCCTTAAGTATTTTATTAACTAGGAGTCTTACGTCCTTATATAAGAACTATTTAACCTCCTTAAGAACTATTAATAAGCTATTAATAAGTTCTACTAAGCTAACCTATTAGCTACTAGGCTCTATATCCTACCCTATTAGGTTCCTTATTATTAATACCTTAACTCCTAGTCTTAATCTACGCCTAGTCCTATTATCCCTTATCCTAAGTTAAGCTAAGATAGCTTTAGACTCAAGTTCTACCCTTTATTCCCCTAAGTTAGGCTATAATAGCCTTAGACTCTAGCTTCTACCTCCTACCTTCCTAAGTTAGACTAAGAAAAGTCTTAGACTCTAATACCTACCTTATTTATCTTAAGTTAAGTTAAGATAGCTTTAGACTTTAGTCCTATTATCCCTTATCCTAAGTTAAGCTAAGATAGCCTTAGACTCTAGTCCCCCCCTTTATCCCCCTAAATTAGGTTATACTAGCCTTAGACTCTAGTCTTATCCTTCCCTCCTAAATTAGGCTAAGATAGCCTTAAATTCTAGTTCCTACCTCTATCCTCCTAAGTTAGATTAAGATAGTCTTAGACTCTAGTTTTCTATTAGTACCCCCGTTAATCCCGTCTATAATAGACCTAAGGGTTACTCCCTAAGAACCTTATCCCTTATCCTTTTATTTCCGCTCTTTAGTTAGCTTATTAACCGCCTAGCCGCGTTAATTTTATACTTATATCCTCGCCTTTACCTTTATCCCGCTATACCCGCTAACGCTTTATAGGAGTTTAGCCTTTAAAAGAGGAGCTACTATTATAATATAAGATCTACTAAGGTTAGGCTAAGATAGCTTAACCTAACTACCTAGCCTAATTAATTTATTAAACTCCTTTAAGTTTATTAAACCCCTTTTTATTCTTAATTAGATTAGATACTTAGCGTTTTAGTTTCTACCTTATATTCTTATCTTACTATCTTTCCTTCTTTATCTTTTACCTTATATACTAGACCTAATCCTACTAATTATAATAATATATTAAGTAGCCTTACCTAACTATATAATAGTTATCTAGACCTCGTTCCTTAATATAACTATACGCGATCCTATAAATATACTCTTTAAGTAAGATTAAAGACTCTCTTAATACCTATAAATAATATTAGATATAAAAGGATATCCTTAGCTATTTATATTAAATTTAGATAAGTTAAAGTATTATCCTTCTAGTACTCCTATATAGGAATATCCTCTAGTAGACTTTTAGAATAAAAGTATTAAATAGCTTTACTTTATAATAAAGACCTATAATTTAGATATTAAAGTAGACTTCTCCTTACTCTTATTAAAGGCTATTACTAGTTAATATAAATTTAAATATATTACTATATTATATTACCTTATTAATATTCTATATATCTTATATATTAGTCCTTCTAATAACTAGTAATATCTTATAATACTTATAAAAGTAGTTAATAAATTTATATTTATACCTCTCTTTATAAGAGGTTAAAGTATTATTATTATTTAACTCCTCTTATTTATCTTAAGTTTTATATAGACTTAGTTTTATAGAAGGGTCTAGAATATTAGTAAGGTTATATATTAATCCGCCTTTATCTTCTATTCTAGAATAATACTTAGCGAGTTTTATTAAGGCTACTTTATAAGTATAAATAATACTTACTTTACTAATAATCCTACTATTATATATTATTATTTTAGTACTATTAAAATATTTAAAAAGAGTATTATATAATTAGAATCCTAAATATATATCTATATTTATTATCTAAGAAACTATTAAGGTAAGTTAATAGATAGGATTTAATATATTACTAAGTAGTAATATAATTAATTATTTATATTCGCTAAGGCTAATTATACTAATTTTTAGATTAGTTATATTTTTATCTACCTAAGTATTAATAAAGTTATATAGTTAATATATATAATAAAGTATTAAGTACGTAGAATTCTAATAAATATAGATGTCTTATATAAGTTTTTAAGGTCTTCTACTAGAGTTTTCTTATAGCTATAAAAAATAAAGCTTTTATTAAGGAGATAAGTTAATTACTACTATAAGAGCGCGGATCTAGTTAAAATATTAGTAAGTATATTACCTATTTATATTACTCTTATAATACTATACCTTCTTAATACTATAATATTATCTAAAGCTTCTAAGTCTAGGGCTTTAATAAAGTCTTATATTATAAGGTTAAAGATATAAGTTATATAGGGAATAGAGTTTTATAGTTTATCCTATTAAATATCTTACTAAGCTAGAGATTTCTCTAGTTTATCTTTTAAGGTTCTATTATTACTAGTATTATTAGTAATAACCCTAAAAAGCTTATCTTTAATTCTATAAAGGGTTAATATCTTTATTATTTCCGCTATAAGTAAATACCTAGAATACTAGATATTAAGTAGTATAAAAATAATAAGATATTCCTAATATTAAAAATTAGTATTAACCTAGTAGGCTAGTACTCTAAGGTAGGTAACCTTTTAGGGACTAGACTAGGTATCTAATATAAGAGAAATATATTAAGGATATTCTAGATCTACTTTAATTTTTATATATATTCCTTTAAAATCCGAAAAGATTATACTCTATAATTTAGTATAATAGATTAGGGTTAAATCTAGACGAGCTATTAATAGTAATTACTAAAACTCTAGTTAATTAATAGTCTAGAAAGACTAGTTTAAGGTAAGAAAGTATTTATATAGCTATTTATTTTACTTCTCTTAATAAAAATTAGTAGAAAACCTAGTATTACTTTTCTTCTAAAGTTATCCTTAAATAATTAGTTTTATATTACTAATTTATATTATTATAAATAATATACCTAACTTAAAGAAAGTTCTATTTATAATAATAGGTTAAGCTATTTATAAAGAAAGCATTTATTTATTTTAAGATATTTCCTTATATTAGATATACTTAAACTACTAGTAGCTATTAAGTAGTCTAGAATTTTATTATACTTCTTATAAGTAATCTTTAGTAATCCCTTAACTATTAAAGTAATTTAGATAAAGTTATCCTAGATATTAGCCTATTTACCTAATATAGTCTTCTTAATCTAGAGTAGATCTTTAATTTTAGTATTAGACTTTAGTTTAATACTTTAATTAATAGTAGTTTACTACTATTATACTTTAAACTAGACTTTAGTATATTAACTCTATTTAATAAATTTACTATTCTTTATTAGAATTAAGTCTAGGAAATCTTCCTTAATAGTTTTAATAGTATTCTAGAGAAGTACTTTCTTTTCTTAAAAGTATTTATCTAATATACCCTATCTAACCTAACTTATAGATTAGCTAGGATAAAGACTACTAGATATAGAATCTTCTTACTATAATAGAATATCCCTAATTTTAGACCCTAAGCTTATCGCAGCTTATCGGTTAGTTAATAAGTCCCCTAGATTCCTTTCCTAGACTAGCGCGAATATTAAAACTCTAATAGTTCTTCCTATTCTACCTACCTATATAATAACGCTTTATAATATTTTCTATTTAAATAAAGTTATATAGCTTACTCTTAGCTATTTAAAGCTTTAAAAATAATGAAAATTAATATAGAAATTTAAAAGATATATAGGAATAAATAGATTTACCTACTAATATTAGTCTAACCGTCTAATATCTTAGTATATCCCTACTACCCGACTAATTATTTCTTCCTACCTTATTTTTATTATTAAATACCTTATTATAGATATTATTCCTCCCCCCTATAATCTACGCCTTATAAGCTATACTAATCGTCTTTAAAGTATATATTATCGCCCTTACTATACTAAATATAGCTCCTCTAGCTCCCTACTAATACCTTCTAAGCGCGTAGCTCTTTCTAAGCTATACCCTAATAGTATTAATAAGAGGGTTAAATCTTATAAGAGTAATAGTATAAGGCGTATTAGACGCCCTATATAAGACTAATTTAGGCACCTAGGTTAGGTTTAGTAACTTACTAGTAAACCCTAGAGATATTACGTTAATAGAACCTCGCCCTAGAGAAATACTATTAGGTACTCGCTCTTATAACTACCTTAATTAAGGTACTACCCCCTAGTAGCGTATAGCTATAATTAATATAACTATTTAAGTAGTTATTCCGCCTAGGAACCCTTAATAACCTACTCCCCCTATCTTTAAAGAGACCCCCTAAGAAATTACTCCTCCGCTAGTTCCTAAATATTATCCTGAAACGCGTCGCTAGTATACTTACTAGCAGGCTAATAAAGATAATAATACTAAGTACTAACCCCCTATTTAACGAGGCTTATACTAGCGGTAGAATAATATATATTAGAGGCGGACGCTAGGCTAGGGATATTAAGTATATAGGGATCCCTATATAGTAAGAGATATAAAGCTTTATAAGGTTAATAAATTATTTAATATTACTAGTAATAAATACCCCTATTATAATATACTATTATAGAAAAATAAACGTAGTAACTTAGGGGATAGTTAATAGCTATATTATAATAGTAGGAAGAATAATTAGCTATCCCCTAACTACTTATATAAGCTAGCTAATATAGACTTATTACCTAAGGGGCCTTAAAAGGAGGTAGAGCTTAGAGTATAATTTATTAATATATTACTTAGTAATATAGATAATATTATTATTAATAGATAGTCTATATAAAGGAGGATTATACGTAGTAAAGAATTTTTAAATAATATTATTAGTTATAATAATTATCTCTCCTTTACTAGCGAGGGTATAACTAATATTAATACCTATATTAGTTAAACTACCTTCTAGATCTAGGGGTCTATATATTATCTAATAGGTCCTCTTATTACTAATAACGGCCTTAGGCTAAAATTCGCCTAGATCTATATACTAGATAGTATATAGGAGTAACTAGATATTTACTATTAATATTTTAATAATTTAAATTAAGATACCCTTACTTCTACTTAGTATATCCTCTAGTCTATTAACTTATACGTCTAGGGGTTTAAATCCTATTATAACTACTTTAAGGAGGATTAATTATAATATTCTATTAATATTATTTATTTATTTATTTATTTATAAATTATATACGCGTCTATCTAAACTAATAAAAGATAATTACGGGGGCCTACGGGTATTTTATAGTCGCTACGACGGTAGCCGACTTATAGGGGAAACTATATACTTATACTAAGTATAGGCGTAGGTAAAAACCCTTACCTTTCCTACCTTCTTTATAACTTCTATTCCGTTTTCTCTTTATACTATATTTAGTCCTCTATAATAATAGGCGGTCGTATTTACTACTATATTAGTCTAGCTCCCTAGGGCCGGCTTATATACTATAAAAGCGAAATTCGCTCCGGTAGTAAAGATTTACGTCTAAGGTCGGCTCTAGTATAACTACTTCGCTGCGAGCGAGAACTAGCCTAGTAGCCTAGTCTAGATTATCCATCTTACTACTCGTTTTACCCCCCCCGCCTTCGCGAGTATCTTATAGGCGTCTACCGCGCCTAAGGTATCCTTTAGCTCCTAGTAGCGGTCCTAGAGCCTAGGGTAATAGATAAGGATATACTTTATATCCTACCTACGCTAGTTATACCCGCAGCTTACGGATATATAGCCGGGGACTCTATACTAGTATAAGAAGGCGGCTAGCCTAATCTTTCCCGTCTTTATCTATATAAAGACGGAGCTCTTAGCCTTTTAAAGGCCTTTATAAAGGGTCCTCCTACCGGTTTATAAGCCCCCGAGCTAGGCGGGGGGGTAATCCCTAGCTCCTAGTCCCGACTAGTATTCGTCCTATATAATATCCTAGGAGGACCTCTACTAATAGTATATTATCTTCTCGATCCTTTAAGGGGGGCGGGCTACCTCCTTAGTTACGATCGCGCCTCCGTCGTCTAGGCGTAGGGAGTATAAAACCTACTCGTTCTTCTCTTCCGCGGGGGATTTCGCTACCTCTCTCCTCCTCCCTCTTTTAGCGTTTAGCTTCCTTCGGATACGTATATTCCCTATTACTATTACTAGATAGATCCCCTTTAATATATGCCGGCGGAGAACCGAGTAATCTAGTATTAGTTATATAGGGGCTATCCCCGACTCTACCTCTAGTACTCGCGTTAAGGTGGCCTTATATACCCCTAGTACGCGTCTTAAGTAGTTATTTTAGATAACTTTAAGCTTCCTTACGTGCGTCTTCTAAGGATAGATATATAAGGTTAGTATCCTACTTATTTAGGTCCTTACCCTAGTTTCCACCCCTCCTTATAAGCGTCACCTTTTACCTTAGAGCTTAGGACTATTCACCCGCAGGGGGGCTTTATACTTCCTACGGAGGCGGACTATTAGTACCTAAGTTAATCCTTATTTACTCCTTAAGTATATCTCCTAAGCGGATCTAGGTATTATTACCGCTTTAGCTTACTCTCTACTCCGCCGCAGGCCCTATTTAGGTAGATTATTCCCTTAGCTCCACGTACTAACACACGTATACTATCCTCTCAGGCTAAATAGACGGTCTCCGTAGTAGCCGCTATTAAATACTACGCCTTATAGGGTTAAGACCCCTACTTCACGTTACTATTAGAGGTCTCCCTTATTTAGGCCGTCTATATCTCGTAGGGACTACTAGTATTAAGCCCCTAACCAGGTAGTATAATACGGTATTTCCACCCTACTAACTAAGGTACGCTATACTAGGTTTCTAGCGTGCCTATATTAAAACCTACTTTTTATTCCGCTCCTAGCCGGTAACTACGCGGGGGGGACTTAAACCCCTAGGAGGTATAAGAGTCGGTATTATCAAGTTCCCTATATCTAGTAGTCTACGTACCCTAAGGGTACCCTATCTAGTAGCTAGTAGTCTAGCGTATCTACTAGTTAAGACTAGCTTCAGCCTATATTAACGACGCGTAGTAGCTACTAGTCAGGTGGTTTTTATAAGCGATTTCCCTTATAGATATTAGGCGCGACCTAACGCGTCTCAGGCCTTAGACCTAGTCCTAGCCCTTTCCCTACTAGGGGGTACCCGTATAAGGAGATAGGAGGGTGCCCGTATTCGTCCTCCTAGCCGCTCTCAGCTAATAACTACGTAAGGGGACTTAAACCCCTAAGAGGTAGAGGACGCGTCTTAATAATTCGTCTCCTATCAACCCGTTTTAATAATATAGCCCCGGTATCTCTTTCTAGTCTATCCCCTACTAGGGGGTACCCGTATAAGGAGATAGGAGGGTACCTATATCCGTCCTCCTAGCCGCTCTTAGCTAATAACTACGTGAAGGGACTTAAACCCCTAAGAGGTAGAGGAGGCGTCTTAATAATTCGTCTCCTATCAACCCGTTTTAATAATATAGCCCCGGTATCTCTCTCTCCCTAATACGTGTATCTATCTTTTTAGGCTATATAGATAGTATCCCTTTATAAGCTTCCTATAAACTCACGGCTATCCGGCCGCCGGAGGCGACTATCCGCTAGGGGTTAGAGCCTATTAAAGGGTTAAGGTCCCTAGGGCTATATATATACACTTTAGGCTATATTTAACTACGGTCGCTACTATTATATACTACGCC
>JAABUV010001972.1_pt1 | contig 28800 bp, 48 predicted proteins | sample 5559971 | NCBI WGS metagenome assembly JAABUV01 (sample SAMN10711881, study PRJNA513362) | rock metagenome | isolation source: Antarctica rocks | place: Antarctica: Victoria Land, Knobhead nord | collected 2015-12-19
ACGTGTACCCACTGCGCGAGGTGGCCGCCGCGACGGCCATCATGACCTCCGCGCTCTGGCTGCGCGGCCGCCTGGTCGTCCCGCGCTTCGCGCCCGCGCAGCAGCTGGCCGGCATCTTTGAGGAGCATGCGCAGGCGCGCCCCACCGGACAGCCACCCGCCTGATTGACGCAGCTCCAAGCGTTCGGTGTGGGCGCACATGAGCGCGTCGATTTCACACGCCCCGATCCCACCTTGTTCCCAATTGATGTCTGGTACTGGCAAGGGGCAGGAGCTGAGTGGACAGTGCGATTAATGGGCACTGCAGGCATGGCGTGTCCCTGTGCTGCTGGTGACTTTGAGGTGCTGAGCTGCACGAATGGCACGTGCTGACGGGGTTGCTGGCGCCCGAACTCACGCATACCTTGTCAATACAAACGTAGCATGCATGCAGGCTTGTCCCTATGCTCCTGAAGGCACACACCATAAACGACCACATGATGTGCCTGCCATGCGCCAGATTTGCGCTGGGGCTGCGCGGCGCAGGTGCGGCTGCTGCGCCTCAACGACGCGGCCAACATGTTTGGCGACCCGGGCGCCGCGGACCGTGCCCTGCGCTTGCGGCTGGAGCGCCTTCAGGTGGGGCCAGCCGATGCGCGTGTGTGTGTGCGCGCCAGAACATTACTGAGTTGCCTGCTCCTGCCGCTCCTCGTCTTGACCGCGGGCTGAGCATGCCTGTGTCTGAGCCTATGTGCTGATGTGTTCCATACGTGCCAGCCATGACCAGGCGTGGGGCACTTGTGCATCATGCCGCGGCGGCACCAGCAGGCTACAGAGGGCCCTCACCGTGTTGTCTGGCGTCACACTGCGGGTGTTGGGCGTGCCTGGTGTCTCAGTGTTTGTGGCTGGGGGCCCCGCAGGAGGGCTGTGCTGTGCCGGATGGGCGAGGCGCCCGCGCTGCGGCGCCTGCGCTCAGCCTCCTGCCGACGCTGATGCGGGATCCTGCCGCGATGCGGGCTGCGCTTGCAGCTGGCAGCAGCGGCAACAGTAGCGGCGGGCATGGGGGCGGTGCGGGCAGCGGTGCGGGCGGCAGCGGTAGTGATACAGGTGGCCGCGGCGGCAGCGGCGGCGGCACTACCGCTGCTGCGCGGAGAGAGGCCGGGAGCATGTCAGCCACCCGGCAGGTGTACCCTGGCCAGCGTAACGCGGGGAGCGCCCCGCCGGCCCTGAAGCCTGCCAGGAGACGCAGCAGGAGAAGGTGACCAGGGCGGCAAGCGAGTCCTTACCAGTCTGTTGTACAGCCGGGCGTGGGTGACTTGGTCCAAAGTAGGAGCTGGCAGGCGGGGAAGCTCTGAAGGCGCACTGAAGGCAAATGTGGTTTGCTGGGCAGCAGTCCTGCGCGCCCGCTGCTTGTGCGGGATTAGGCGTTGGCAGGCGCGCCTGACTGCAAGTGGGCGCTTGCTCCACGCTGAGGGCCCCGCACACCCACAACCATGCTGTTGCCGCAGCGCATGCCTTGCAGCCCCTAATGAGCATTTGCGGATAGATAAGAAGCTATAATAAGAAGCTGCTGACGGCGTTGGGGAAGGCAGAGGGTGGTCATGGTCGAACAGTAGGGCATGCCGACATGGCGTGCTCACATGCAGGCCAGTGCAGGGCAGGGGGGCGCGGGCGAGGACAAGATTTCGAACGCGCTGGACCAGCCGCGGCTTTCTACCACGCTGCACGACTACTGTGCAGGCGCAGCAGGCATGCAAGTACTAGCTAGTCACACTTGCTTCACAGGGCTCCGCATGGGGGAACGCTCGTTCGCTAGCCTGCGAGCAGGCCAGTGAGGCATCATCGCTCTTTGCCATTGCTCTGTGTGCGCTTGCGGCTGTAGCGTGGCAACTGCATAGTGAGCAGGATTGGCGCGCGTATCCTGCACATGCATGGGCTGGGGAACATGCTAGGTCTAACGGACCTTGCTGCTCAACCAGCCCTCTTTTGGGTTTGCCGTGTCCTGCAACTCTTAAGGGCTACCAAGTAGCCAAGTATGCCCATTTGTTTTTGCTCACAAGGTGAATATCTGTGGCTACCTGACCAAGGCAACCTGGCAGGTGCGCAGTAAGGATTACGTCTCAAATATCAGTGTTTTGCGAAGAACAATGCAAAATTCTCCCGCGCAATTACGGCACAGCATAAAACTATGCCCCCGTACCGCTTGTACATTGGCCCTGCACTTGCAATCCCAGCATGCACTACCACTGACATGACAGACACACCACGCGCGAAATCTACACCATTTCACACGTTAACTAACATGCGCATTTACCAGAGCCCATCGCGAGCACCCGGGTGCTGCTCTACTGTTCCCTTACCGACAACAGCCGCTCTAGCTCGCACTCGGTCTCTGGCGGGCCTGCTCCCGCCGCCGCACGCTGGCCGCTTGCGTTGCCCTCACCCCCGGCAGGCTCGGCGCCCTTGGCCGAGGCGGGCGCCATGCGGTCGCGCGGTATGACAAACAGCGCCTTGCCGGTTGCGTACGGCGGCCCGCCCGGGTGCGGCAGCACCTCCGCGCGCACCCAGGCCTTGCGGCCGTCAGACGACTCCAGCGTGGCGACGCACAGGAGGTGGCTGCCTGCGGGCAGCGGCGCCTTGTAGTCCACCTGCCCCCGTCAGCGCCGAGCCCGCTCACGTCAGCTGACGGCTCTGTGCGAGTGTGGACCAGCAAGTCATCATCGCGGCGGCAGCTTGCAACAGCGCACCAGGCACAGCAGCTCACGCTCGCTGCGTTTGTGTTTGCAGCCAGGCAGGGAGGTGGGGGCAGCACCAAGGGTGTAGCGGAACACGTCAGCAGTTGGTTACAGCACACCCCATCAGCCTGCAAAGCCCCAGGCCCCAGGCTGCGCACCTCCAAGTGCAGTAAAGGAGGGACCGTGATTTATGATGCCGTAGCGCTTCAGTATGTAGTTTATACCGCCCAGAGTCTCATCGATTATGGCCGCTGTCATCCCTGCGGTGACTCAGGTTCAGCCAGGCGGGCAGTTTCAGCTGAAGAGTCGCAAGTGCCTCGAGGACAGCAGCGAGCGCACCGCCGTGCGTTATCCTGGGGTGGCCGCACACTCTCTCCCCTAGAGTCACGAGCGTGTAGAAGACGTGCTGCTCCGTGTCAAACAGGCAGAGCATGTCCTCCAGCAGCCCCACTTTCAAGAAGACTGAGAACTGCGGGCGCTCCGCGCCGCTCGTGTCAGAAGGGGACTGACGCCCGGCAGGAGCACAGCTTTTGAAAACCAAGTTTGCTCGCGGTGGGAGCGCACCATATGATCTGGCGGCAGCTCAGACTCCTTGGACACCAGGGCGCCGGCGGTCAGCACGGGGCGCACGGACGGCGTCTCCACCAGCTGCCGCACCCAGTCCACACCGAGCAGGCCGTCCACCGATGACATGTCGAGCGCGCCACATTCCTCCGGCAGACTGAAGGGCTCCCCAGGCACGTATGGCATGCGGGGCGTCGCTCGTGCGCTGAGCCGCGCACTGCGTGCCTTGTCACGCGGAGTATGAAGCAAGATGGCACGACACCGTGCGCCGCCTCTTGGCTTATGAGCCGTTACCGCAGATGAAATGGGAGGACTGCGCATACAAGCGCTCAAATGGGATGCTGATGATGATGATGTGACGGCCTTCAGAGCGGCTTTTTGGAGTGGTGGCGACCCTGAGTACCAGGGTTACGGGCCCGGGGGTTACCCCGGGGGTTACAGGAGAACACAACATAACTCTCACTTGAGTGGCCCCTCGTCGTCTAGCACAGTAGCTTCCTCAGTATGACTCTATTACAGGATCACGCCGTGGGGTGGTCAGACGCGGACGTTGCCCTTGCCTGGGGCGTCTTGTCGCCTGCGGCAGAGCAGTACGCAGCCTGCTGCCCTTTGTCTCGAGCTGCCTCCTGCATGCCAGAAGAGACTCGCATTGCCGCACCCTGTGCAGGCCTGCGGCTCGGCTGAGCGGGGAGTCGATCAGCAAGCCCCTCGGCGTGCTGCTGAAGTCAGCAGACCAGAGGCGCTTGAGGGACCTGGGCACGCTCAGCCTGCGTCAGCTGCAGGCGCTGCTCCGCAGCGCCCCAGCTGTGCAGGTACGCCCCACTCGCCCAGCTTATCACACCGTTGCAGTGCTTTGTGTCATTCATCACTGAGTGCGCTGTAGCAGGGCGCAGGGCGGCGACCCAGTGGCGGACGCATTCAAAGCTCTGGACGCCACTGGTACGGGTGGTGTTGATGTAGACTTGCTGCGCCGCCTGCTTGAACAGCTACCAGGGCTGGGCAAGGCGCGCGCCTGGGGCGCCCCGGTGCCGCTCATACTTTGCAACCTAACTGACCGCCTGCAAGAGTCTGGGTGATCTACATCACTTCAACGCATGCTCCCTGCGCTCTGACGTCATGGCCTGGGCATCCAGTCACTGCCCGCATGGCAGTCACCCAGGCTGCGCAGAGGCTGACAGCCAGCGGCCTGGCTGCAGCTGACAGCAGCAGATGTACGGACCATTACGGAGGCAGCAGACGCAGACAAGGATGGGCTCATCTCGCTGCCGGTGCAGCAATGCCGCATGCGTTGCGCTCGAGAGCTCCCCGACGCATCTTAGGGCCGCCGTACATGCCCAGGGAGTGTGTCGCTGTTTGCTCAAGCACACATGGTGGCCTGCCGTGCAAGACTGCACAGGAGCCATGCCAGTGCGATCGGCCAGGCCGTGCTGGGGGCGGCGTCCAACACCCCCGGCTGCCTGCAGGACTACCGGGCGCTCTGCCATGGCGAGCGAGGCGCAACTGAGCACCGGGACCCCGGCCAGGCTGGAGAGCAGCTGCCAAGAGAGCGCGCACCCAACCGAGCGCCGGCCGGAGCACGTGCCGGCGCGCTCCTGAATGCCGCTAACCTGGTTGTGGAGCCTTGAGGACCAGGTCGCATGTTCCGACGGTGCATGTGTACACGAGTTGACCGCGTCTGCAAGAGCGAGACGGCAACAAGCAACACGGTGCCAAGCCTGCGGCTGGAACCCTCGTGCTTGCTGCCGCCAAAACACATGTGTGACCTCGCCCAAGGAAGCAGACGCCTGGCAGTCTCCACGGCACAACACCTCCACACGGATGCACAGGCGGCGGTCACTCAACAGAGCCGCGCCTAGGAGGCCGGGCTGCGCAGCACGATGTACTTTGTGCCGGAGCCCGCCGGAATCTCTTCCAGGCGCGCCACGCGCTTGACCAGTTGCGTGAACGCCTTGCGCTGCGCCGGCGTCTTGAGCTGCACGCAGCCGGCCAGAGCTCGCAAGGTGGTTCGGATACACTCAACTAAGCATGGTGCATGCACATCGACCACTCTGAACAGCTGGACCAACGCTGTTTTCGAACACGGAGCGCCAGAGCTCGCAAGGTGGTTCGGATACACTCAACTAAGCATGGTGCATGCATACCGAACACTCTGAACAGCCGGACCAACGCTGTTTTCAAACATGGAGCGCCAGCATGGGCATGCCAGGCTCGCACGGCGTGTCAAAGGATCCGCCAAGAGCGCACAAGCCGCTCAGCCGCAGCACTGCACGTGCAGCGCCCTGTCCCGATACCTCACGCAAGTGCACATGGTCGACTCGAATCGGCGCAATTTGAAAACAGCACTGCGAGCGGAATTTTCAGCACAGGAAGCCCCAGGCGCAGCGCAGCGCCATGCGCTGTACGGCCCCCTCAACCCGTGAACTCGGGGCGGGCGCGCGCGCCTGCGCGCGAAAGGCGGCGCTGAGCGCGGAGGACACGAGCGGCCCGCGCTCGCGCAGCAGGCGCACGACGTCGCCCTCGCTCACGCCGCCGCTGTCCGCGCTGTCCGCCTCGGTGCGTGCCTGCGCGGCCCGCGGCGAGCGCCGGTGTCACCGCCCTGTACCGCCAGAGCGCGCGTGCCGCACCCAAGGCCAGGGAGCAGATGCAGCAGCGCCGCCTGCGCTCCTGTCCCCGCTGCTCGTTCCCGGCCGTGCCTGCCTCTCCCGGCGCAGACCGCTGCTGGTGGCCTGAATGCACACAGCGCTGCGCACCCTGCACAAACGGCTGGCGCAGCAGTGCTGTCCTTGCTTGCGCTCGCAGGCACGGCCAAGCTCCGCTCCGCAGGCAAGAGCTCTGCGGCAAGCTCTGTCCCTTCAAGGAACGCATCCTGACCCAACCTCACCCTCCTCGTGCTACTCCAGGACACTGGATCTGCACAAGAGCATGCGGCTCGCCAGGTGGCCCAGACGCCAAAAACACACCACGGCCAAAGCTCCGCACAGCAGGGAATCAGCACCCGCTTTGCGTCGTCGGGCGCGGCTGGCGCGCCCGCTGTGGCGTCTGCCTTGCGCTTCTCGCCGCGCGCCGCGCCCGCCGCGGCGGCGGCCGGCGCGCCCGGCCCCGACCTGTTGCCTGCAGCGGCGGCAGCGGCGCGCCCCGCGCGCGGGGCCGCTGCGCCCGCCAGCGCCCTGCCTGACGGCCCTGCCTCGCTGCCGGTCGCCGCCCTCGCGGAAGCCGCCAGTGGCTGGACGGCCTGGCGCCGACACACGCGTGTTTTGCTTCACTCATGCGGGATGCGACTCGGTGGTGCACCTTCCTGAATGGCAGGTGCTTGCCGGTCTTGTGCTCTAGAACTAGAGCACACCATGCCCACAGCATCATCATACGCTGCCAACAGCCTGCAAGAAGCAGCTTCACACCATGATCGCAACAGAATCATGCTGCGGCGCAGCGTGTATGCATGCAACAGCGCTGGCGGCCAGCCAGGCCGAGCTCTGCGCGCGGAGCACGCAGCGCAGCAATGCTTACGTCCGGAGCTCATTGGGGGCTTGAGAGCGTGCGGCACCCGAGTTTGCATGCCCGACGCCATGGCGTCCAAGTCCTCGTCGGCGTCCGCGTCGTCGTCATCGTCGTCGCTGTCGGGCGGCCCCGCGCCGCCCGCACCGTCGCCCTCCCCGTCAGACTCTAGGCCGCTGCGGTGCAGCAGCTGGCGCAGCCGCTCCGTGCTGCCCACAGCCGCTGGCGGGCTAGCCGAGTCGCGCTCTCGCCTGCGCACTCAGAGCGTGCTCAGCGCGCTGACAGTGCGTCAGTCAAAATGTGCGCAGTGCGCGCGCGCAAGCCTGAAACGGACACTTCTAGAAAGGTCACATGTGTGCGTTGGACACAACAACACAATGAACACACTTCTGCTGAAGCTCCAGTTCACGAAAGCATTCCGCCAATACCGCCAATAATTCTGCCATTTGACGAGCAGCATCACTTGAGCCGCGTACTACATGCCGCAACGCAGCGCATGCACCGTGTGCTCGACACCACAACGGACATGACAGGCGCACGGGACGCTCCCAAGCATCCGCCCTCTGGCACGGCCCCGACCAAGTCGTGAATCGTGCAGCAGGGCGTGCAGGGCAGCGCATGCGCTGCACCGGTGGGCGGCCGCGCGTGCGCGCGCATCCCGCGCCGAGGGCCCCGGACCTCTTGGCAGCGCGCGGCGCGCTGTCGCCGGGCGCGCCATCTGCGTCCGCGTCTGCCTCCTCCTCACCCTGCCCCCGCGCCGCCGCTGTGTGATCGGGCGCCATGCAAGCCGTTGACGGACTGCCACAGGATATGGAAACCCCAAACCCTCACCTTCCCCGCACTCGGAATATGGAAAAGACTAATCCTGATTCGGAACTTCGGCAGACCTGCCTCGCCTTCTGGGATGGGGAGCACATGCTCCAGGACGCTGTTGGCGCGCCCCTGAGCGGGCGCAGGACCGGACTCGCCTGACCAGGCAGGGGAGCCTGACCTGGCAGGGGAGCCTGATCGGGCAGGGGAGACGCACCTGGTCCAGGTCGTCGTCGGCGCGCTCCTCCTCGTGGTCCCAGTCCTCCGCGCGCTCCGCGGCCGCCGTCGGCGCCGTCTGCACGGGCCCCAGACGGCGTCCCAACACAGGCTGCAGAGGCGCGCTCCACCCTCACGCCAACACGAGGTAGGGCCCCTCAAGCGATGCGCGTGGCAGCGCACCGCGCGCAGAGTTCGCTGTCACCTCTGGCGCAAGAGTGCCGTAGGCCGGGGCGCGTGACGAGTGCAGTGCTCGGCACGCCCGCAGCCGTGGCTCCACGCCAGGGCAGTGCCAGCGGACCCCCCGCGCAAGCAGCGCGCCTGCACGTCCGGCATGTCGTCGCCGCCCGCGCCGCCCGCCGCGGCGGCGTCCGCGCCGCCCGCCGCGCCGCCCGCGCGCGCGCCGCCGCCGCCGCCGCCGCCAAGCCGCCGCCGCCGGTCCTCGTCGTCGTCGCTGTCCGCGCCCGCGTCAGACGCCACGTCGTCGTCGGGCGCGTCGGCCTGCTCACCTGCTCGGCGCGAGGCGCTCAGAGTCTTCCGCCTGAGCGGCCATGGCTGCAACATGCCCTGCCTGCCGTGCGCACGCGCGCGCTTCACGCCGGGCTGCTCTGCAAGGGGGCTGTTTTGCTGTGCGCCTCGTGTTCCCGAGCTGACAGCAGCAGCGCCACCAGTGCCGAGCGGCAGCCGCTGCCCGGACGCCGCGCGTTATCGGCGCACACTGCGGCCTGGCAAGTGAGCTCCAGGGGCTCCTGCCTGGCGGACCTACTAGCGGCCACTGCACGTCCAAGCCCTGCATGCCGCGCGCGACGCATCGGCGGGCGGGGCGGTGGGACCGCGGGCGCGCACCCCGCGCGGCCAGCGCGGCCAGGCGCGGGTTGGCGCTGGGGAAGGCGACGCGCTCGGCACGGCCCATGCGCGCCTCGGCCTCCTCCAGGCTGTTCAGGTGGCCCCTGCCGGGCAGGCGCGCGGCCGGCTGGGCAGGTGGCCCCTGCCGGGCGGGCGCGCGACCGGCTGGGCAGGCGCGCATGCACGCCGCCCCGCCCTCCCACAGTGACAATTCAGGTGACCCCTGCCGGGCAGGCGCGCGGCCGGCTGGGCAGGCTTGCGGCCGGCTGAGCAGGCGCACGTGGGCGCCGCCCCGCCCTCCCACAGCAACCCAGGCTGCTGGGAGCAGGGCGCAGGCGACTGCGGTGCGCCGGGCGCAGGCGCAGCCGGGTGCGGGCCGCCGGTGGTGGGCGCAGACTGGAAAGTGGGCGCAAACACGCCCCGAGCGAAGAGGGCTAGCGATGGGCGCAGCCGGGCAGGCGAGCGCGTCAGGCGGGCGCGGGGCGCGCGGGGCGCACTGGCGCTGCGGCCGGAAGCTGATCCACTGCGCCACCGGGACGGCGACAAAGTCAGCGCCCTCGCGCGTCAGCACATAGTACGCCGCGCCGCCCAGGCTGCCCTCGCGCTGCCCGCGCAGCGCCGGGCCCCCCGGCCGCTCCTCCAGCACCCAGGTGCTGCCGGGAGCCCTGCGCGGTCAGCCCGCCCGGCAGCTGAGCGCGCTGGCCACAGTGCAGCGTCATAGGATGCCGGGGACCTGGCGCGGCCGTCCAGGCGCAGGCGGCGCCGTTGGCAGGGCCTCCTCAGCGTGCAGGCGCCCGGCAGCGGCAGGTTTGCGCGGCCCGGCCGCGCATGCGGGGGTGCGCAGGCTCCAGCAGGGCTGCAGAGGCATAGGCCGCTGTGCACGCTGGCCGGCACGAGGGTAAGTAGGCCCCCGAGGGAGCGGCGCGCCCGTCTGCGCCGCTGGCAGCCCGCACGCCCTGGGTCACCTCATGCGCCAGCTGCCAGGCGGCCTCCCGGCCGCCCTTGAAGCCGGGCGGGCCCTGAGCGCGCAGAGCCAGGCCACCGGCTGTCACAGCTGCAAGGAGGTCTCCTGCAATGTGGCTCGCAGGGGCACTGGCGCGCGGCGCACCGCAGGAAACTTGGCGATGGAGTACTTGGCGCTGCCATGCGCTGGAACGTGCGCGCGCACCACAAACTCCTGCAGGCACCCGCAGCTCAGCGTCCGGAAGACGAGCATCAGGATTGCTTTGCGAGCAACTGGGAGTGGGACGGCACGCACCCGCATGTTCTGACTGCCTGACATATATTATGCTGCACTGTGTCCAGGCGCTCCAATGTAGTGCACTTTTCAATCAGAACGGGTACACTAGCTTCTCCACCTGGCATGCTACAAACACACGAGGTAGCAATCGAAGTGTGCAGAGGAAAAGACACTGAGCCCTCGTTAGCATCACAATCTCAGGTCTCAATCACATATGGGGAGGTGTGCAGGTGGACTCTACACCCCGCCACACACCAGTAGACCCGGAAAAATGCCGGGGTACGTTCCACTCCATTACCCTTTGCGTGGTCACTTTGCAGGCTGTCACGGACGCGCTCGGCAAGGTGGCTTCTTCTCCGCACCGTATATCATGCCCAGAAACTACCTTGGACAAGTGCAGAGCGCAACTGGCAGGCTCCCGCTGTCCAACTCAACCCGCGCGTGGCGCGCTTGTTCATCACTGTAAGAGGCTGAGCAAGGTGTACTTCACAGTAGCACATTGGGCGCAGCATGCGGGAGTTTCGCCAGTAGCAGTGAGCTGATGTGAGAGCCTGGGCAGCACCAGCGACTATTCACAGTGCCGTGGCTTCGCACGCCGCATGGCGCCGGACAATGGCCTGGCCGTCGCTGCGCTCAACGAGCTGTCTGAAGCCATAGTCCTCTCAGGTGCGAGCCAGCTGCTGAACTTGCTTCTTGCGGTGCGCAAGAGGGGCGGTTGGCATAAACAGTGCGTGTCAGAAGCTTTGTTGGCCCCTCCTGCTGCCCTGTGACCTCTGGCATACTGCCTGTACTGCCTGACCTCTCCTCTCCGCGCGCAGACCCGCTCGCCGTCAACCACCCCGTCGTCTACGCAAATGATGCGTTCTTCCGTCTCACAGGTGGGCGCGCCGCTGCACCTTGTCTCTCCCCACTCCCCACTATGTAGGATGCCTAGCACACCAAAGTGTGAGCTTGTGCAGCGAGCGGCCTCGCTGGGGCGTCGGTGCAGAGGCAGGACGCGCATGCACGCTGAGCCCGTGAGCCTCGCGTCGTGGGTTTGCTGTGCTTCTGCGCTGCTGTGCGTGCGCGCCTGCATGGGCACATACACCCAGCGTGACCAGCGGCGAACTGTGGAGCAGCCTGTGCGTAAGCTGCTGGTCAGGCTCGAAAGCGGACGGCGACGGCGGCGGAGTAGGCGGCGGCGGAGTCAGGCGGCGGCGGGGGCGCTGCGCTCACGCGTTTGTGCTGTACGGGTTGCCGGGGTGGTTGCTGGTGCACCTGCTGTCTGGCGAGCCGTGTGGGTAAGCTGTAAGCTGGCCGCGCGTGGCAGGCTTCAGCCGCGGCGAGGCGCTCGGCCGGCCCGTGCGCGCGCTGCTGCTGAGCCGCGAGGCGGATGGCGCGGCGGTGGCGGAGCTGGATGCGGCGGTGGCGGACGCGCGGGGCGCCAGCGCGGAGCTGCTGTGCTGCCGCCGCGACTGCGCGCCCTTCTGGGGCCACCTCAGCGTCACGCCGGTGCGCCGCCCGGGCGTCCCCCACCTGCCCCCCGAGAGGCGCCCTGCCGCGCCTCTCCGAGCGGGACCACACACGGCGCGCCGCGTCAAGCAGCCGGCGCCGCCCTGGCGCGCGCGGCGGGGCTCCCTTTCCAAGCCACCACTGCGCCGCCGTCCAGGTGCTAGTCGAGACGGGCCGCGCGGCGAACTGCATGTAAGTATGCGTTGAGTAAGCGTTGAGCTCGCATGACAGCCACTACTGCGCCGCGGCAGGTGCTGGATGACGCGGGCCGCGCGGCAAACTGCATGTGGGCGCTGAGCTCGCGCGAGGCGGACCGCGAGCAGCAGCGCCTGCTGGAGCTGCGCGACCGCGCGCTCAACCACATGGCTGGCGGCATCTTCATTGCGGCGCGCGGCTCCGGCGCGCTGGTGTACGTGAACCAGAGCTTCGTGCGCCTGACTGGCTTCTCCGCCGACGAGGCGCTCGGGCAGCCCTGGACGTTCCTGCAGGCGCGCCCAGCGGCCTGCCCCGCACTGCAGCGGCGGCCGCGCCCGCGGCCTGGGCCCCTGCCTGGCCGGGGCGCGACTTTTGTTGCGGCGTCCTGCACGGCACTTGAACCACGAGGGCGGTGCTCACCGTTGAAGTGAGCGTGTCAGGCGGCTGGGCTGCCGCATTGAGCGCGCCAGGTCAGGCCACCTGCGTTGCCGGCCTGCGGCGCAGTGCCTGGCTACCTGTGACGACGGGCTGCAGGGCCGTGCCGTGCAGCTGGTCTGGGCGATTGTCCGCATGCTGCGAGAGAGAGCGCCTGTGCTGGGGCCGCAGGTGGAGGGGCGCGACGGCGCGGTGGCGGCGGCCGCTGAGGCGGTCGCGGACGGGCGCGAGGCCGACTTTGAGGCACAGCTGGCGACCAAGGCGGGCGAGTGGCTGTGGGTGCAGGTGCAGCTGCGGCCCGTGCGCCACGGCGGCAGCGCGTCGGCAGAGAACCTGGTGCGACCCATGCGGCCCTGGTGGGCAAGGGTTTTTGGAGGCGCGTCCGGTAGGGCTGGCGCCTAGCCCTATACCACCACGAAGCAGGGAGCGTGCTTGCTGCAAGGCGGTGTGGTGGGCGGTGCCGGATCGAGGGCCTCGGCGCGCTGACGTGAGGGAGGCGCCGGGCAGGCAGCGGTGTGCTGGATTGCCGGGTCGCTGCGCCGAGCGGCCGCGGCTGCAGACGCCGCGCGCCGGCCGCGCGCAGGTGGGCGTGGTGACGGACATCCGCGGCCGGCGCTCGACCGCGGAGGCGATGCACCTGTGCGACAAGGCGCTCGCCGCGACGAGCGAGGCCATCGTCATCACCGACCCCAACATCCCCGACAACCCCATCGTCTACTGCAACGCCGGCTTCGAGAAGCTCACTGGTGCGCCCTGTGCGCGGCGGCGGCCTGTGCGCGCGGGAGGTTGCGTGCAGATTAGGCGTGTGGAGCTGCGCTGGCGCGCCTTCGGGGACCCCATGCCCTGCGAAGAGCTGGCGCGCTTGTAGGCCTTGCTTGAAGTCGCCAGGCTGACCTTCAATTTCTGCCTCCAGGCATATGCATAACTATTTATGAGCAGTGTGAAGTTGTGCGGGAGAGAGCAGAGCTGACTCGCTCGGTTGATGTCGGGGGGCGCGCAGGGTTCAGCAAGAACGAGGTCATCGGGCGCAACTGCCGCTTCATGCAGGGCCCCGACACCGACCCCTCCGCGCTGGACGATCTGCGCAGCGCCATCGCCGCGCAGCAGCCCGTCGTCGTGGAGCTCATCAACTACCGCAAGGACGGCTCCAAGTTCTGGAACCAGGTGGGGGACCCGGGAGTGAATGCCGGCGTGGCTGCAGCGGCAGGCCACAGAAGGAAAATGGATTGGGTGGGTTGGCGGTGATGAGGGTTTCCAGTGGCGAAGCCATCATCAGCATGTGGTCATGTTGACATAGTCACGCGCACGTGTGAGCGCTTTGTGTCGTCACCGAGCGTGTGTGCAGAGCAGAAGGCAGAGGTGGCCGGCCGCGGCGCGCAGGTGTCCATCACGCCCATCACCGACCGCGCCGGCTGCGTGGCCAACTTCGTGGCGGTGCAGCAGGCGCGCGCCCGGCCGGGCGCCCTGCTACGGCTGTGCACGCATGCTGTGCGACATGCGCTGCTGCATGCCGGATGGGCAGGGCGTGCCTGCCAAGACAGGCCGGACCGGGGTCACTCAGCGGCTGTGCACAGCCGCCTCACTCGTTCTCTGGTCGCGTCTGCCGCCTCACATTTACCGCATTGTCAGCTGGAAGCTGCGCCCTCTGGCATGTCACAGTGGCCCTCATGGAAGCATCTGAGTGCCCTGCACTGCGGGCATGCGCGGTCGGTTGTGATGTCACAGTGGGTCGCGGAGGCACGGCCGCAAGTGTGCGCATCGCTGCAGGATGTGACGGAGCGCAAGGCGTCGGAGGCAGCATTCCAGCTGCGGGACCACGCGCTGTCCAACCTGAGCGAGGCGCGGCGGCCCGCGCTGGGCTTGCGCCCTGCGTGTGATCGCTCTGCGCCCTGGGAGCCACCTGTTGTGAAGCAGGTCCCAGCTCCTGGCCCTCCAACGTATGTGCATACTTCCGACGAGACCGTCTGTCGCACAAGCGCACACCGGCGCGAGCTGCGGCGCGCCCGGCCACCGCGCGCGCGCGCGGCGAGCGCCCCCACCGCGCGCGCGCGCAGGGCACCACGATCGCTGCCCCCAACACAGCCTTTAACGAGACTGTCTGCTGCACAAATGCACGTCAGTGCGAGCTTCGGCGCACTTGTCCGCCGCGCGCGTGCGCAACTGCGCCCGTCGCGCGCAGGGCATCACGATCGCCGACCCCAACATGCCCGACACGCCGATCGTGTACGTCAACGAGGCCTTCTGCCGCATCACCGGCTACGCGCGCGAGGAGGTCATCGGCCGCAACTGCCGCTTCCTGCAGGGCCCCGACACCGACCCCGCCGTCGTCGCGCTCCTGCGCGGCGCGCTGGAGCAGGCGCGCCGCGGCCGCTCCGCCCCGCAGCGCGCCGGCGCGGGCGCTGCGGCTGCTGCTGGGGGCGTCGCGGAGGGCCCCGGAGGGCTGCGGCGCGCTCGTGGGCCCGCGCCGCTGGCTGCACCGTGAGCTGGCCGCGGAGCGCGTCCTGCGCTGTGAGGTCTAGTTGCTGTGCTGCGCGCCGCCGCTCGAGCCGCGCCTCCTGGTGCGCGTCGCTGCAGTCCGCGGCGTCTTCTGCATGACAGGTCGCCTGCGCGAGGTTGCCGTGGGTGACCATGCAGGCGAGTCCGCTCGCGAGGCCTGGGGCGGCGCGCCGAGTCGGGGCGGCGCGCGGCGCGCAGGGCAGCGAGGTGACGGCGGAGATCCTCAACTACAAGCGCACGGGCGAGCGCTTCTGGAACCTTCTCAGCATGACGCCCGTGCGCGACGCGGCCGGGCGCGTGATGAGCTACATCGGCGTGCAGTCCGACATCACCGAGCTCGTGCGCCGCAAGGAGGCCGAGAAGGAGCTGCAGGAGGCCAAGGCGCGCGCTGCAGCCCGCCCCGCCTTCGACCCGCCGGCGCTGTGGCAGGACTGAGGCTTGCCGTCCTGCGCCTGATCATGCGTCATGGGGCTCCCTGCTGTGTGCTGCATGGCAATGCGCTGCTCTGTTTTACCCTGTGGTTCTCAAGCCAGGTTGCTAAGCCCCGTGGCGGGCGCCAGGTGGCGGCGGAGATGGCGACCGAGGCCAAGAGCATGTTCCTGGCCAACATGAGCCACGAGATCCGCACGCCGCTCAATGGCATGATTGCAGTCGCGCAGCTGCTGCTGTCCACCAACCTCACGCCGGAGCAGCGGCGCGCCCCGCGCCGCGCTGGCCCCCGCGCGCCTCTGCCGCGGACCTGCCGCCGCCCTTGCCACATTCAAGCTGCCTGGTGTGGCAGCAGGTTGTGGTTGGCGCTCTGTGCACGCAGTGCGGTGTGTAGTGGCAACTCGTGCTGCATGTCTGGCTGAGCCCGCTCTGCTGCTGCAGTGCGCAGCTTATGTATCGTGTAACAGACGCTGACGGGCGGCACCGGCGTGCGCACGCCAGGGAGCTTGCGGAGACCATCCTGGACAGCGGTGACACGCTGCTCACCATCCTGGGCGATATCCTCGACTTTTCCAAGATTGACCACAACAGGTGCAGCACATTTTCCTGCATGCTGCTCGCCGCTGCTCGCTGCATGCTGCTTTGTGGTTGCTGGCTGTTGATGCAGCAGCGCATTTGTAATGTCGCCGTGCTCCTGTGGTGAGGGCACTGTGTTGGACGGTGCGTTTGCAAGGTCGCCATGCTCCTGTTATGAGGATGCTCTGTTGGATGGTGTTGCATCCTCACAGCTAGTGTTCCCATCGTGTCCTGTGCAGTTCACATTTGCAAATGGTCAGCAGCCAGGGCTATGACGTCAATAATTAATTGTTAATCAATTATTAGCGGCTGGGGCGCTGACGCCGGTGCGCCGGCCGCGCCGCGCAGCATGGTGCTGGAGTCCGCGCCGGTGGATCTGCGGGCGATGGTGGAGAGCACCGTGGAGATGGTGGCCGCGGAGGCCAACAAGAAGGGCCTGGCGCTGGCGTACTTGCTGGACGAGCCGCTGCTCAGCCGGCGCGTGCTCGGCGACGCCATCCGCATCCGCCAGGCGCGCGCGCACGCGCCCGGCCACGCTGGCGTCCCGATCCTGGCGACTCGATGCACGGGCGCGCATGCGCGCCCGATGCATGCGCGCCCGATGGGCGCACTCAGGGTAGGCCCCTACCCTAATCTGAGCCAGGCAGAGGCGCTGCTGACCGCCCGAGGCCGGCCCCGTGCGCGGCGCGCAAGCCTGCAGCGCTTGCTGCTCGCAATTTGTACGCACGTGCGGGCATCGTAGCGACCCGCCCATGCGCCGCAGGTGCTCGCCAACATCCTGGCCAACGCGGTCAAGTTCACGGAGCGCGGCGAGGTGGTGGTTAGCGCGACCGTGTCGCCGGAGCATGACCCGCTGCCGGCCTCCGCGCTCGCGCAGCCGCCCGCGTCGCCGCGCGGCGCCGCGCCCGCGCCCGGCCCTTCGGCAAGGTCGGCGCCCGACGGCGGCGGCGGCGGCGGCAACGCGGAGGCGGGCGCGCCGGGCGCGCCGGGCGCGCCGGGCGAGGCGGCGGCGCCCGGCATGCGCATCCACTTCACGATCCGCGACACGGGCATCGGCATCTCGGCCGACTCCATGAAGAAGCTGTTCCAGTGCTTCCGGCAGGGCCACGAGTCCATGAGCCGCAAGTACGGCGGCACGGGTGCGCGGCAGCCAGCCCTGCTTTTGCGTGTGCCCAGGGCACTGCCCTGCAGCGTGGCCCCTCTCGCCAAGAGTGCCCAGCACGCCTGCAGCGCTGCTGTGTGTTGCGCCGCTGATGCAGCGCCATGCATGCTGAGTAGTTCATGACGAGTGCGGCAAGGGCGCGCGATGTTGAGCATTCCGGGGCGCGGCCAGGCCTGGGCCTGGCGATCTCGCGGCGCCTCGCGGAGCTGATGGGCGGCACGATCTGGGTCGAGTCGGCGGCCGACCGCGGGTCCACCTTCCACTTCACGCTCCTGCTGCCCTGGGCGCCCGCGCCGGCGCGCCGCACACAACCCCCCAGCGCGCTGCCGGCAACGGCCTGCCCCAGCGTCTCGCGTGGGTGGTGCCTCAGGCGGCGCTGAGCTGCCGTGCTTGCATCTGCGAGGCGCCTGCGGCACCGTGGGGCGCATGCAGCGCGGCTGCACAGGGGCGCCTGTGCATGGCAGAGCGCGCCTGGGAGAGCGCACAGGGGCCGCCTGCCAGATGAGGGAGGGGCCTGCCATGCATCTGCGAGCACAGGTGGGAAGGGGCGGTGCATCGGCGTGTGACTGACAGCTTGAGCTGCTGCAGGAGCCGGCCGCTGCAGTGGCGGCGTCCGCGGCGGCGCTGCCGGCACCATCCGCATTCACCAGCGCGGCCCCGGCTGAGGCACGCGCAGCTGCGGGGCCTGGCGGCGACCGCGGCGGCAGCAGCAACGGCGCCAGCCATGCGGCGGCGGATGCCGCGGCTGAGGCGCATGCCACGGCGGCGGGGCCGCAGGCAGCGCAGTTTGGCTCCGGTGGTAAGGCCTGCTGTTGTCATGGTCTGTGTCAAGTCGAGCTCTATCCTTACGTTCGACGCTGTGTGTATTGCAGTGGCTTGGCATTTCTAGTGTGCCATGCTTTGCATCAGGCATAAGACCAGGTAGCCTTTTGCGCACAACAGAGCTTATGCCTGCTGGTCGCACACGATGCCGCTGCGTGACAGTGCTTGCCCGCGCAGCGGCGACAGGAGCGCACCAGCCGCCGCCGCCGTCGCTGCGCGCGGCGGGCGGTGGCAGCAATAGCGCAGCGCCGCCGCCTGGCCTGGGCTGGCGGCAGCTGAGCCCCGACGCGGCGGCGGACTGGAGCGGCCCCAGCGAGGCCGAGTGCGCGGTGTTGCGGCGGCGTCGCGTCGTCGTTGATGTCTGCCACCAGCCCACCGCAGAGCAGGTGAGCGCACGCGCTCTGTGCCGCGCCACGTGTCTGCGAGTGTGCACATGTACCGAACGTGAAGCCGCGCGAGCTGCACCAGGTTTTGCCCATGCGACTCAGCCAACCCACTGTTGATCTGTTGCAGCAAATAAGAGAGGCAGTTTACTTCCAGTGGGCGCCCGCCTGCCGTGCGCGCTGCGGGCCGCGCGCTGCTCACACTGCGCGCATCCCCGTGCGCAGGTGCTGCAGAGCTGCCGGATGCTGGGCATGGAGGTCGCGGCGGGCCCGGCCGCGGCGCGCGACGCATCGTGCGACTTTGCCATCGTCGGCGCGGAGGACGCCGTGGCGGCGCTGCGGTGCGTTGGCATCTTACGCCGGGCAGATGGGGGGCGGCGTGAGCCGAGGCAGTGCATGTAGCTGCTGTGGTACATGCGTTTGGGCTCGCCGCACGTTAGCATGGAGTTGCGCCCATTGACAAACTCAGGAGGTTAGGCGCATGCCGCATGCGGCCCAGTGTGCTGCATGCACCCAGTGCAGAGGCATGTGGGGCAATCGGGGGGGTGTTCTTACATAGAGAGATGTGGTAGCATGAGCCCATGCTCGCAGCCCACAGGGCCTGACTGCGGCGGCGCCGCGGCCAGGGGCGGCTGGAAGGGCCGGCCGGTGGTGGTACTGGGCCAGCGCGACGGCGTGCCCATGGGCCTGCACCCGCTCGTGTCCTTCGTGGCGCGCCCGGTCAAGCACGTGCGGCTGGCGACCGCGCTGCTCAAGGCCAGCGCGCTGATGCGGTCCAAGTCGCAGGCGCGCGCCCGCCGCGCCTGGCCCTTTGCTTAGGGTTAGGGTATATGCCCAACCCTAGGGTCGTCATGCAGATGCGGGGCACTCAGCAGCTGCACGATGTGTGGCAGGGCAGTACGGTCGTGCCCACAGCTCTGCGCGCAGATGTGCTCTGTGACTGGCGCTGACGCGGGCAGCGGCGCGCGCAGCATGTGCCGCTGCACAGCGGCGCAGGCGCGCGCGCGGCCGCGGCGGCCAGCGGCGCCTTCAACGTGCTGCCCCTGGGCGCGCGCGGCGGCGCCGCCCGCACCGCCAGCAGCGCCAGCGACCCCGGCGGCGGCGGCGGCGGCTATGGCGGCGCGGGCGACGTGCGCGCCTTCAACAACGTCATGGCCTGGCACCGGCGCACCAGCCTGGACAACAGCGCGCTGGAGCGGCCGGACATGCCGCAGCCCGGCTGCGCGGCCTGCGGGTGCGCGCGCGGCCGCGCGGTTGCGAACGCACGCCGCCTGCGTGCCAAGTATTGCGATCTGCGGCTGTGGTTGGTACACGCAGCACGCTGGAGGGCAGCGACATGCGCAGCTGCAGCCTGACTGTGCGCAAATGTGGCGTCGCGTGCAAGTGCTTGAGCTTGCGCACAGGGGCTGCCATGTGACAGGTGGTGGAGCAGGAGAGTGACGGAGCTCCGTGCAGCAGCCAGCAGGGGTGGGGAGCACCTCAACATGCGCGAGCTGGAGGTCAAGTGCCGGCGGCGGCCGCTTCGCTGGCGGCGCCGAGGAACGCGCCTGCCTCAGCTCTGATGGCTGCCTCCCGGGCCGGCAGGGAGGGCGCGGGCGGCGGGCAGCCAGGGGCGCGCCTGCGGCGGCACGGGCGCCGCAGCGGCGGCTTCGGCTGGGCCGACACCATCAAGGAGGAGGGCCAGCAGAACGGGACCGGCAACGGGCACGGCAACGGGGCCAGCAGCGGCAGCGGCAGCAGCACCCAGAGCACGCTGTCCATGTCGTCATCCTCCTGTGCGCGCTCGTTGGGGCCCATGCCCTGGCCAGTAGTTGTGATAGAAGGATGTGATAGTCAAGAGCATGTTCAGACGCATCTATGGACAGCGCCAGCATCACTGGTAGAAATACACGTTTTTTTCTGTTTGGCTTGTGGACGAAGGGCTGACCTAAGGCAGAAGTCCTAGGATATGGGCAACGGGAGTGGACCGGTGATACGAGATGCATGCGCGTTCTCAGCTGTGTTAGCGAGCGCAAGTGGGGCTCTTGAGCCGGGCATATTCGCGTCCCCCGTGGGCGCGTGCGTGACAAGGGCAGGCGCTGGGATTGTTTGCCCCCGTCTCTGGTGTGGGCGTGCTGCGAGCGTCTTGAGCGTCTACAGCTGCAGTGCTGCAGCGCTGGACCGCGTACGTGTGCCCGCTGACGCGGCGGGCGCGCTCGCGCAGCCGGGCCGGGGCCCGCGGCGCTGCGCATCCTCATCGCCGAGGACAACCTGGTAAACCAGAAGGTGCTGCTGAAGGTGCTGCAGCGCGTGCTGCCCGACGCGCACCCCAAGGTCGTCAGCAACGGCTGCGAGGCGCTGCAGGCGCGCGGCGGCCCCGCCCCGGGCGCCCTAACCCTACCCCCGGCGCGCGCGCCGCGCCGCTGCTGCAGTGCGGCGGCACCTGGCTGCGACGGCGTTTGCAGCTGTGCGCGCAAGCCACGCATGCGTGCCGGGGTTTGCAGTGGGAAGGGGTTTTGCGGGCTTGCTGGAAAGGCGAGGCTGGGGAGCGTGGCGAGGACGGCCGTTGCGTGCCTGGCTGCCAGCGCGCTGAGGCGTGCGGGGCCCTGCGCGTGCAGGAGCTGGACGCGGCCGCGTACGATCTGGTGTTCATGGACATTCACATGCCGGTCCGCCCCAGCTTCTGGCGCAGCCTGGAAGTGCCACAATCAAGCTGATAGCCTGTGTGTGTCAGCGGGACTCTTGAGGCGTGGTCCCATGCAGCGCTGCTGTTCTGCCGCTCAACAATAGCAAGCCCAGGAGCCAGCGGAATGCCTGGTGGACGTTGAGAGTGCACATGATGGCAGGTTTCGTTCTCATGGCGGGCTTTTTCCCGTGCAGATCATGGATGGCTTGGAGGCGTCGCGCCAGATCCAGGCCAGGTACCCGCCGCACGTGCGGCCGCGCATCGTGGCGTTGTCTGCCGACACGCTGCAGGCGCGCCCGCAGCGCATGCGGTGCAGCGTGACTAGCGGCCGACGGGCGGCGCACCTTGCTTTTGGGTCGCCAAGACAGCGCGGCGCACGCACCGGCGCTGGGAGCTGTGTCATATGTCGTGAACCCTCTGCTGCTGTGGTCGGTGGTTGTGCGGTCTCACCGACCGTCTTTAGGCAGGAAGCTGTGTTACAGAAGGCGTAGCTGTCTGCCGGACTTTGCTGATCGGCAGACTGTGAGCGCGGCAGGTCATGCACGACAAGGGGCGCGAGGTGGGCATCGAGGAGTTCATCTGCAAGCCGTTCCGCGTGGAGGACCTGCAGCGCGTGCTGGCGCTCGTGCGGCCGCCGAGCTCGCCCCCCGCGGCGCACGCAGCCTGCAGCCCGGCGCCCGGAGCCTGGGCCGCCGCGTGAGGGCCGCGCGTATGTCGCGTGTCTGCCCAGAGCGGGCGGGCAGCCTGCAGGCCGGCCGCTCGCGGACCGCTGCATGATACGCTGCGCGAGGTACGCTCGTTGCCAGGCGCGAGGCTGGCGGGTCGGCAGTGGGAGAGGGAGCCGCCGCACGGTGGCATGCGCCTGCGGTGCTCGCCTGGAAGGGCCAAGCGGCCTAGGGTGAGGCGCGCGCATGTGGCAGGTTGTAGACGTGTAGGCGCTGCTGGTGTACCCATGTGCCACCTGGGAGCAGCCTGCGGCAGTGCTCCAATTTTTTGATTTCCATTTAGTATGTTCCGGGGCTTTGCTCCCTGACCTCTGGTCGGCAGAGTGTGCACGGCATGCAGCCTGCATGCACACGGCGTTGGTTTCGTGGCAGGCACTGGTAGGTTTCATCTGCACGCAGTGTTGAGGCGCTCGCCTGGCTGCCCCTTTGTTTCTGGTGTGAAGAGGAAGTGGACGGGGCAAATGCAGGGCAGCATGTATTGGTGTTCACGGTAGCACACGCGTGAAGAGTGGAGCAAGTTTGCTTGGTTTCAAGCGTGCAAGGTATGGAGCGCCTGTGAGTGCTTGTATGGTGTGAAACGCTTGCAGCGCGCCTGTGTATAAGCTAGCCATCAATCTACCTATGCCGCCCCTCATCCCCCCATCAACAGGCAAGCTTGCAAGGACTGTGCAAACCTGTTAGGGCTGACTACACTCTAAATACACGCACAAGGAAAAGGGAGGAGTGCGCATATGAGCACACCAGCCACATTGTGTCTAAGCTGTGCAGTCAAGCCCAGAAGCATGCTTTCTCACGCGGTTGGGCGCACCTCTAGGTTGAGCTTGACAAGCGCTTTTAGGCGCATCCACAGTGCGTCAGTGTGCCGAGGGCACGGCAGCCACGTGAGCGACAATGATCCAGAGATGCTCGAGGCCGAGAAGCAGAAGAACTTGAAGGGTGAGCCAGGTTGGGACCTGGTGCCATGCAACTCCATGCGCTGCCTCACTCTCACGCAGCGCTACACGCATTGGTTCACGTATGGCGTGGAAGGTTCAAGCACGAACAAAAGGGTACAGATGTTCATACTCACTATTGGCGGGGCGCAGGCGAGCAGAAGAGCCCCCATAAGGAAATGCCGGGGTGGAATGAGAAGCTGGCCTCTGACAGCGAAGCCTCGGTTCGCTTCCGCTGGGCTTTCCTCTGCTTATATGCCTGTCGCTTTGTGCCTGCGCGTTCACTGAATACGTTGATTCCAGTGCCTGAGCGCAGTTGAGTGTCGTGCAGGTGAAGGCAGAGCGGCACGTGGATGAGCACACGTCTGTGGAGGAGCTGCAGAAGCACACAGTCGAGCACCTGCACGGGGACAAGCAGTGAGCATGTCCTTGTCAGGCCGCCGGGGGTGGCCCAGCCCCGCTGAGCAGCCTGTGCTGTTTGCTGGCGTGTGACAGTATGCATATTTGCAAGTACTCAAAAGAAACATAGCAGGTCCAGTCAGGTGGAAGTCTTGCGGGAGTGTGTTAGCTGTGTATGTGGTAGGGCAGTTGAGCGGGGCCAACAGGGGCGGCAGGTGTGACGACTTACGCTGCACTACATCATGCCTGCATCTGCATGACAGCGTGCAGCACCACCGCATCTGTGCTGGACCGTAAGCGATGAAGGAAGCGCATGCTGCCGACCTGCAACAGCCTAGTGCAGTCGCATACGTGCAACTGTGCCTCAGCGGCGGCCTGCATGAACAGCTGCAGGGAGGCCTCGTTGCGCACAGCTGTGGCTAGGTATGCTACAGGAGCCACGCCCGGCCTGCTCGGAGCATCCTGTCCCAAAGAAACAGCTGAGCTCAAGGCCAGTCCTCCTTCGAATGCAGAACTCGACATAAATTCAGAGCCATACGTGCAGGGCGCCTCACCGCGAGCGTATCGTGCGCATCCTGGCTGGCCGCCTCCGCGTTGGCCTTTGACTCGACAGGTCGCAGTAACAGCGAGCGCAGCAGCACAACCAGGGCGCGGATGGAGTCTGCATGGCAGTCCGCACGCCTCAACGTCAGCGGGATTGGTTCGCGTGGTAACATGCAAGTTGCATGACTCAAGTTGCATGATGGACCGGCACTCCACAGGCATGCCTGGGTCGTAGATGAGGTCCGAGCCGAGGATGATGTCTGGCTGAAGTGAGCATGGCTCATGCCAGCGCAAACGCTCCACCCTGGCGCCCTGCAAGCGTCCACATGCTACTTGCTGCGCGGGCCTCCTTTGCCTTGGGCGGTGAGACAGATGCACCTTGTCACTCAGCGGCTTACCCTGGTTATGACACCCGTAAGTTGAGCCATGCAAAGGCTGCCGCATGAGCACGCCAGGCACTGGGACGGCACCGGGAGCGCGGCGATGCCGTTCAAGCGAAGGTTGCAGTCCAGGTTTGCCAGAGTTGCAGCGTCGCCGTCTGTCAGCACCATGTCTGCTACGCCCTGCCTTGCCAGGACGCAGCCGAGGAGGCCTGCGCCGCTGCCCAGCTCGAGGCAGCGTTTGCCTGCAAAGCATGATAAGCCTTAGGTTCGCCTCTGCTGGCAACCCTGCTGTAGAGGCTCCATGTGCTCGCAAAGCCAAATGCTGCCACGCGCAACACAAAGGGCAGGAGCCTGCCTCTTGGCTCAGCCGATGCATGTGCACAGCGCTGGAGGCGCATCCAAGACCAAGGAAGGGTTGTTCAAGACGAACTCTGCTAGGTGGAAGCCTGCCTCCCACTCGTGACAGCCTGTGTCGCCCTCAAGCAGGTTGACAGACAGACGCAGCGTGATGTGCGAGCGTGGCTGCGTCTGCTCCGCAGGGTGGCAGGCTCCCTGACCATACACGTACGTCTTGTGGCACCACTGGTCTGCCACGCCTGGCACCTGCCAGTGCTGTCCTTGTCAGTTTCCTAGCGCTGAGAAGGCGCAGGAGGCGCTGCCTAGGCACCACATACCGCGGGGGACATGAGCAGCGCCGTGTGCCTCTGCATCAGCGCTTCATCAACTTCCTCTCCGTCGCGCTCGGCTGCCAAGAGAATGTGTTTCAACACGCGCCTGCTGCCACAGAAGCTGCTGTTGGCTGTCGAGTGGGCAACTTGGGTGCTGCTCCAGTTGCTGCTAATGTTTCAGCAGACCGAGGTGCACCACACCAACATTGGAGGAGCAGGAGGGGCTGACGCAGAAACGCAACCTGCAGTAGGCACTCCCAGGCCGGGATATGGCATGTGAAAGACAAGAAGTTGCAAAGACTTTCTGAGCGGGAACGCTGACTCTGCCATCGCCCAGTCGTCGCAGAAGCTCGACCAACTGCGCTGCTCCGAGCACACACGGCGTGACAAAAGACCTTGAGAGCTGTGCTGAGCTATGCTTGGTGTCAGTGGCAATAAACTTTGCAAACCTGAGCAGGGGGTGCGAGCTGCCAGTAAGCGCACTGCAGTTCATCCTCCAGACGTTGAGACTCCTCCACCATACACGCTAATGAAATTGCTCGAGCGCCTCCTCCCCTGTGTGTGAAGCACACACACGCTCCTCGCACTCGATTTCAATTGGATGCCATCAATGCCCTGTAAAAAAACCTGTCATGCCTCTCATGCATGGCTATTGGATTGTCATGGCGCTGCTTGCTACTGCCCGCTACCAAGACATGTGACACGTGTGCCTGCTCGCAAGCAGCATGCCGGGCATCCTGCGATGTCACTTTCACGCCTCCAAAGGGGCTGACCTCTGCAAGTATTTTCGATGTCTTGCCTTTGCCTGCGTTTCACATGTTGCCATTTTCAGCTTGCACACGGGGCTGTCGCAGATATGTCACTTTGTGCGCGATCAGCTGAGCTGTTCCATGCTGGGCCCCTGACCCCTGCACCCTACTCGCAGACCAGTGCCAGGTAGCGATGCACAGCCTCCGGCGCCAGCCCCTGCCGAAACTTCTCATACATCTCAAAGAGCGCCTGGGTCACAGCGTACACCTGCAGGGCACCAACCCTGTCATCCACACTGAGCCGCATAATAGCAATGAGTACGCGCTTGTACGCACCGTGTCAGGAATAGGAAGCCTCAGTGCAGCCCTAGCAAAACCTGACACAAACAGACACACAAGAGAGTGCTGTGTCGCATGCACTGGCAGGGCGTCTTCTGCACCAGCAGCGCTGCCTCCTTATATCACCATGTATCCCGTGTCCAGACACAACGAGCAATAAATCAGTCTAGCGCAGACCCTGGGGGTGTCCCACCTGGTCCATGTCGCATGCCAGGCCCTCAAGCCAGGGCTGCAGGTCCCGATCGGTCAGCGCCGCGGCGACCACCATGCAGCCGATGGCGACGACGTACGGCGCGTGCACCAGGCTTACATCCGTCCGGTACGAGTCATTCAGCACGGCCCTGTGCGCAGGGCATACTTGCTGCTGGCAACAGCTGTGGCGCATGACATTGCAAGTAAGTGCAGCATTTCCACACACTGCATGGATGAGATGCGAGACACCTAAAAAAGCAGGCACTCGCTCTCCGCAGCAGCATTTACGCCTTGCCGTGTGCTTTCTCAGAGCAGCTGAGAAGCGCGCCGCTAGCTGTCCACGCGATAGTGCACATTCCACGTAGCAGGCCACTGGCAGCGCCTGAGCACCTTACAGCCTGCTGCGCACGCTCAACGGCTGCTGTCCCTGCAGGAGACGCACCAGGCACACTCGGCAGCGTCCAGCATCCCGGCGTCCTTCAGGAACACCATGAGGTCCCGGTAGGGGCTAAAGACGACCAGGTTGAAGTCCAGCTCCTCCTGGCGACCGCGCGGGCGGAATTCAGGGCAGACATGAACGCCATAGACGCCGCCGTGGGCGCCGCATCTTCCCCGCGCATGTACCGTCTGCGCGAGTCTGGCCTCCGGCAAGCAGGCGCCCTCCGGCGCGGGCATCGAGCGCCCGCAGTCAGCAGAGCAGCGCCCATTGGCTGCCCTCTTTCCTCAGCATAGGCTACGCGGGGTTGGCAAGCAGTCCAAGAGCTTGCAGCTTGGACGTCCTCGGCTGCCTGCCCCCCAGCTCCGCTGGCAACCGCTGGCAGCAGTGTTAAGAGCGGCCGGCGCACCATGATGGCCATCTCCAGGTCCAACAGTTCCTTCATCTCCAGCACCGGCATATGCTGGTACCGGCCTGCACCCCCCCATTGCCAGAGTCACCAACCCGGCCAGCAAACGCAGCTCATATCACACTCTGCTCATGTCCAGCAGGCTTACTTCACATTGCGATGTGGGACGCTCCCGTGCGGCCAGAGCCCGCGCATGCGCGCGCGCGCGCGTCTCAGCCCATCGCAGCCGGGCGCCGCAGCGCGGCGGCTGCGCAGGCGGCTTGGGCGCGCCGGGGCGGCACCCGCGGCGTTCAGCTTCTTCATGAAGTGGAACAGTGCCTTGGCCTGCGCCTGCGCCTCCTCCGCCTTGGCCGCCAGGTACAGGCAGGCCGGCGCGACGGCGCGCGGGTCGTACTCGCACAGGCACCGCCGCACGTAGAAGCGGCGCAGGTACATGCACGCGGTCGCCACGACCCTGCCCGCGGCAGGGCCGCATTAGGCTCGAGGCTGCCCGGCGCGGGGCGGTGCGCGCTGCCCGCGCAGGCGGCAGTGACGCCGCGCCACAGGAAGCTCCGTGTATGCCCTGGGATCCTGGATGCCACGTGCGGGCTACCACGCGCTCAACACCGCCGGCGAGGACACAAAGGATACGTGCGGCAGGCAGTGCCCGCCACTTCGCCAGAGCCCGGCGGAAGCACTGGCTGTGCGCACAGGCCAGGGCCGGGCACCCGCGGCTCACCGTCTGCGCACATAGCTCTGCGAGCTCTTCGCCAGGTCCTCGATGTCTGCAGTGCGTCACGGGTTGGCAAACAGCAGACCAGGCCGGTCGCAGAGAATGTTGCAGACGGGCGTACATTGCACCATGAACGTCTTAATCTGCTGTACTTGCTCAGCTGTGAGCCCTCTGGCAATGTCCTGGGCGTGCGCATCCCGAAGCTGCTCTGGAGCCAGCAGCCAGCGCCTGCATTCATCATAAGTTTAGTTTTGCACCGCGCGAAATAAACAGCAGCACGCCAACCACGCGCTCTATTTGTGCAAGGCTGCGGGCTGCGCAGCACACAAGGACCGCACGCACGAGTGGCTGCTCTTCCAGAAATCAGATGCAACCATGTGCGATTAGCAGTGCGCCATGCCGGCGCTCGCTTGGCGAGCACAGGCTCTGACTGCTGCTGCTGAATCTTGTTCCTTGCTCAGGCTTCGCTTGCGCAGTGGGCACTCGCCAATTTCTCGATATAACTTATTGAGGACTTTCCATCAAGTTTTGGCAGGAGAGGCCGCAGCAGGGTGATGCGGTCGCCAGCGCACTGGATCGCCATGAGAGACCCTGCGAGGCGTGCCCACCAGCTCTCAACGAGGCTGCTGCCAAGATCCTCGGCCTACGACGTCGCGAGTGCTCTGGCTGGCCAACCTAGCGGCCATCACAGGCCGTGTACAGCCTCGACTGGCGAGGCTGCAAAGCGGGGGCCGACTGCCAAGGTGGCAACTGGCCTCGGATGGAGCCCGACACCGGCCTTGGACACAGTGCGCCCTGACACTTCCTGCGCATTGTCTGGTGTTGGCCTGGCAGCGCAGAAAGCTGCCTGGCAAGTCGCTCCAGCCCTCTTCCTAGAGCATTGTGGGCCTCATGACCCACACTGGCCTGCCGCGCAGGCACGCCGAACGGCGAGGCGCCCGGCAGCGCCCCGCCCCGCGCGCCGCGACCACCGAGGAATCAAAAGACGCCTATTCAAAGGGAGGCCCTGGATGCTGCGTTTCGCAGTGCGCCCCCCCGCGCAACCCCGCGGCGCTGCACGGGAACAAGGCGCCCTGATGAACGCGCGTGGTCTCCTAGTTCGATCGCTCCCGGCGGTGTGTTCAGGGCGGTCAGCGAGGGGGCTTGCGCACCGACCCACTTGCTTGATGAGAGCCCTCCCAACTGCTGGCGAGACGGGCTCTGCCTTTGGCGGAAAACATGTTGCGCCGGGCGCGCCCACGCCGGGCCCCTGACCATGGGCTTTTCGCGCGGCAGTCAACCAGTTCCCGCCGCCGGAGGTGCGGCGCGCGCTGGGCGAGCGGATCTCGCTCACCGAAGACCAGGTCCAGGCGCGCGCCCTGCGCCCCGCGGCGCCGCGCCGGCGCCTCAGGGCGCTGCGTCGGCGTGCTGCAGCGCCGTGCCTGCCCGCCCCCGCCCTTCCGGCCGCCCCTGCCCTGCCTGCACTGTAGCCACCAGGCGACCGCCTCGTGGCCGCGCCCGCGGGCTGAGGGCGCGCCGCGCCGCCGCAGGTCTGGTTCCAGCACAGGCGGCGCAATGAGAAGGTGAGCGCGGGCCTCGTGGCCGGCGTGCCGGTGCCCGCCGCCGCGCCCTCGCCGGTCCAGCCCCCACCCGCCCAGGCGCGCCCCGCGGCGCCGCCCTGTGCGCGCCGCTTGCAGGGGCTCCCCCCGCGCGCAGGCCGCACAGCAGCGCCGACGTGCCGCAGCCGACCCGGCGCGGGCGCATGCCGTGGAGGCAGAGGGCTCCGCGGTGGGAGC
>JAABUV010001974.1_pt1 | contig 28783 bp, 20 predicted proteins | sample 5559971 | NCBI WGS metagenome assembly JAABUV01 (sample SAMN10711881, study PRJNA513362) | rock metagenome | isolation source: Antarctica rocks | place: Antarctica: Victoria Land, Knobhead nord | collected 2015-12-19
TATGGCCGGGGCATCGCGGCCGACCAGCTACCCCACCTGTTCGAGCGCTTCTACCAGGTCGCGCGGCCGGATCGTCCGTCGCACGGTGGCATGGGGCTGGGCCTGTTCATCTGCCAGGAGGTGGTCGCGGCGCACGGCGGCCGGATCGCGGTCGCGTCCACGGAGGGGGCGGGGACGACGTTCACGGTGTGGTTGCCACTGACGGAGACCGATAGGGACGGGCGGGGGATACCTACCGCCTAACTAGACAGCGACATCCGATGCCTAACTCGTCAGCAACGCACACGAGACGAGCGAGCAACAACCGAGGCGTGGACGCAGGCCGCAGGCCGCAGGCGCGGCCACGGTGCGTTGTAGGGCCTGGCCGGTGTCGCCCGTCCTGTTGCCGTCCGGTCACTCCGCCCCCTGTATCCGTCCTGTACAGGGGCTGTGACAACGGTCTGTGTAGTGGCCGTGCTGGCGTCAGAGGCCGGAGGCTCCCCGGTCGACGACGGCGCCCTCGGCAGCCTCTCCATGCATGAGGTGCACGGCTGCCCACGCCAGGAACCGTTCCAGGCGCGCCGCCTCGCTCGGCTCCACATCGAGGAAAGCCAGCCCCAGCTCACCGTCGCCCGTGGCCCGTGCGAGGCGGGCCAGCGGCTGCAGCGGACCGTCGGGGAGCGTGAGCCCGAGCTGGACGACGGCGCCGACGGTCCTGACCTCCACAGGCGGCCCCTCGACGCGGCAACGCGCGCCGCCCACGCTGAGATCCGTGATCACGCACGGCTGGGGCAGGCCGCCCACCGCGGCGGCCGACAACGCGCCCCGTAGCGCGAGCGTCACGCGCCGGTGTTGCCGTTCCGTGGGCGCCACGACCACGTCCTGGACGGCCCGCGCCAAACGCGCGGACGGCACGGGCTTGACCAGGAAGGCGCGCACGCCCTCTTGCAAGAGGGCGACGACCACCTCCCGCGGAGCGTGGCTGGAGAGGACCGCGATACGTGCCGACGCGTCGAGCGCCCGGAGAGCACGAATCAGCGCCACCGCCTCGCGCTCCATGCGCGAGATATCAAGCACGACGCCCTGGGGCCGTCGCCGCTCATAGATGGCGGCCGCCTCGTCCGCCGTGGCGGTTTCAAGCGGCTGATAGCCCAGGGCGGTCGCGGCCTTGACGACCTGAAGCCGCGCCAGGGACGAGTCCCCCACGACCAGGAGGGTGGGCTGTTGTCTCTACTGCTGACCCCCTTCCTGTGCGTTGGGCGCGTCTGTTGTAAGCGCCATCACAGGATGCCACGGGCGAATCCTGCGCGACGCGTTTCAGATGCGTCAAACCGCGTGTGGTCACGCGGGCCACCGATCCGCCAACGAGGCTCCATTGAGGTTCACCAGCAGCATCTTCAAAGCGGGCACGTACACCTGTGAGAACGGGCAACGTGGCGCGTCTGTGCACGACCCCCGATCGTGCCTACCCGCGTGCGGTCCCCTCGCCTTTTCGTGCTCGTCACAGAGGCTGGTCACCCTCGTACGCACGGTGGTCTCTCCCCTCTTCTCCATCAGGGTACCACGTCCCTGGTCCGTGCGGGCCATAGCGCGCCGCCGCCCGTCGCCTATCATGCGTGTAGAGCAGACCGCAGTGAACGGGAAAGGGATCGATGAGATGGACACGACGCTGATGCTGGTCCGCGTAAAGGTGAAGGATCGTGCGCGCGTCCGCGTACAGTGGCAGGCCTACCGCTGGATCGGTGTCTGCGCGATGCTGACCATCGCCTGCCTCATTATGTTAAGCCTGGTGTTCTAACCGCCGCGGCCCTGACCGCGTCACGCCACGGCGCCAGGGGTCCGGCCGCCGGATGGGCGCACGGTCGTCCGCCGCATGCGCCGCTGCTAATGCCTCCGTCACCGCACCGACGAGCTGTGCGCCGCTGCGGCGACAGACGATCGCTCCAGCTCATCTAGCGCCACGGAGCGGCCGATGACACACCTGGGCGCCACGCCATCGGCGCGATCCGCGCGCCACGATCGCGCCGCCGCGTCACCCTGTGCCGCGACCCCGGCCTGTCCCACTGGTGGTCCACGTCCACGATCACGCGGACAAGCCCGATATCCGTCGGGTCTGTGGCCGCGCTCCACACGACGCGCCTATCCTTCCCTACGGTGAGGGGCGGCCCGTTGTCTGAGGTTCCCCAGGGACGCGTCCTATGGGCTGACGTTAGGGACGCGTCCTATGGGCTGACGTCGTCGCGCTGTAGGTGCGCGTCCAGCACAGCGACACCCGTGAGGACCACCGCGCCTCTCTCCCCTCGCCACGTCTTACACCACCGACACCCGTCAGCGCACAACCTCATGGATCAGTCCCGGCCGCGCGGCCAGGCCACGGCTGGCGCCTCTCCTCTTCGCGGCGTACATAGCCGCATCGGCACTCGTCAGGAGGGCGTCAACGTCGTCCCCCTCAACCGGACCCAGGGCGATCCCGATGCTGACGGTGACCCGTAGCGCGTGCCCCTTGTCCATCACCGGCTGTGTGAGGGCGTCCGCGAGGCGTTGGGCGACGACCGCGGCGTCGTGCGCGCCGGTCACCTCGTGGAGGATCACGGTGAACTCGTCGCCGCCCAGACGCGCCGCGGTGTCCCCCTCGCGCACACACTGCCCCAGACGCGCGGCCGTTTCAACGAGGAGCCGGTCGCCCGCCTCGTGACCACGCGTGTCGTTGATGCCCTTGAAGCCATCCAGGTCGAGGAACAACAGGGCCATCTGACCACCCCGACGGCGCGCCTGGGCCAGCGCCTGCCCCAGACGATCGCGGAAGAGGGCGCGGTTGGGCAAGCCCGTGAGCGGATCATGCGGGGCCAGGCGTGTCCGCTCGACCACCAGTGTCTGCGCGGCCTCGAAGGCCAGGACATGGTCCAGGGCGGCCGTGAGCAGGCCCGCCATGAGTTCCAGCGCCTCCACGGTCGCGTCGTCGAACGCCTGGGTCTGGGATGCGAGCACCATGAGCACGCCGATGGGGCGCCGCTCGTGGTAGAGGGGGGCCACGATCATCGCCCGGACACCGATGCGGCGACAGACGCCCTGATCGACGCGGGCGTCGACCTCCGTGTCGTCGCAGCGCAACAATTCGCCGGTCCGCATCGACAGGCCCGAGAGGCTCCCGCCGAGCGCGAGCCGCAGGCCCAGATGGGGGGCAGCCGTCCCGCTCACGCCCCGGTAGACCATCTCGTGGCCCTCCACCAGTTCGACCACCGCCCCGTCGGCTCCCGTCAGCGCCTGCGCACGCGCCGCCACCAACGTCATGACCGCCGCGCGATCGAGTGCAGCATGGGCGATGTCGCGCTGGGTCGCGATGATGGCGTTGCGCCGCTCCACCTCGGTCCACAGCGCCTCCTCGGCTCGTCGGCGGGCCGTGACGTCGACGGAGACGCCGATGACCCCCGTCACCCGTCCCGCTGTGTCGCGCAGCGGGGTCGCACGCGCGTCGAAGGTGAGGCCGGACACGGTGGTGAGGAAGCTGACCGATGCGCCGTTGAGGGCCTGACACAGAGGCTCCACGATCTCAGGATGCCCCGCGTACACGTCACGATACGAGCGCCCGACCACCGCGTCGGGTGTGACTCCCAGGGGGGCCAGGCCACGCCCCTCGTACAGGGTCACGATGCCGTCGGCGTCCAGGGCGCAGAGGATGACCGGCAGATGCGTGACGAGGGCGTGCAAGCGCGCGTCGCTCGCCCCCAGGGTCGCGCGCTGCGCGGCGAGCGCCCACCGCATCACCTCCATGTCCACGGCAAGCCGCGTGAACGCGCGCGCCCCGGTCACGGACACGGGGTGGCTCAGGTCGCCCGCGTCGATCGCCCGTGCGGCGCGCCCAAGGGCGGCGAGGGGCCGTGTGACCACGCGCAGCGAGAACCAGCCCAGGACCAGGGCGAGGGCGAGGGCGAACAGGCCGCCCAGGGCGCGGTCGATGTCGGCGAAGAGCCGGGCTTCACGCGCGAGTCCCGCCGCGTGTTCCCCATCCAGTGCCCGCACGATGGCGGCGCTCGCGTGGCGGTCGGCGTCGAACAGCCGTTTGCCCACCCGCTGTTGCGCAGGAAGGGCGGCGCCGCGGGGATAGACCGGCCCGCGCAGCGCTCCCGTCGCCCAGGCCTCACCGACGCCTGCGCGGCCGCCGTCACGGGGGCGGCGCCCCCGTCCCTGCTGCCCCAGGCCCCGCGGACGACGCTCACCCTCCCGCTGCCGGTCGCCGCGTAGCCCCTCACCCTACCTGAGCGATTACGTTGATTGGTACGGGTGACGGGCTCTCGACCACCGCTGATTCTACGTCCTGACGCATCCCGTCATCTCAGCAGGCCCCTCCGACACCACGTCACGCGGATTCGGACCGCAAGCGCGCTGCCCCTTTCAGCCGCCGATAACGACGCCGTCGGAGCGGCGCTGGAGGGGCGACCTCGCCACGACCCAGCGATACCCCTGACGATTCATCACCGGCCGCCTGCGCCACGCGATCTTTCCCTGCGCGCTTGGCCTCATATAATGCTGCATCGGCCCGGCGCACGACATCCTCGACGACGCGATCGTCGGGGCGCACCGCTGCCACGCCAATACTCACGGTCAACGGGACACGGCGCCCCGCGATGTCCAGGCGCTCCTGCCGCACCGCATCTCTGAGATGCGCCGCCGCGGTCAACGCGCCCGCGGTCGCGGTCTGCGTCAGCATAACGAGGAACTCTTCACCCCCATACCGGCCGATCTGATCGGAGGCACGGATCGAGCGGCTCATCGCGCCGGCCACGGCGCGCAGGACACGATCCCCCTCCACATGACCATAGCGATCGTTGAACGTCTTGAAGTTGTCGATGTCGATCACCAGGATCGTGAAGGCGTCATCGTAGCGGTGGTAGCGCGCCAGTTCGACCGCCGCGCTCTCCAGAATCGTGCGGCGGTTCGGGACGCCCGTCAGCGCATCTTCCCGTGCCAGCTTATCCAGCGCCTCATTGGCGTCACGGAGTTTGTGGTTCATGGTCTGGGCCGCCTGTTCCTGCTCGACCAGGCGCACATAGAGGTAGGTGATCTCGTAGAGCAGCGCGCACAGCACGATGCCCGCCTCCAGCAGGCTATTGACGCGCGCCATGTACCAGCCGATGCTGTAGCGACGGCCGGCGGATATTGTCAGGACCACGTCGAGCAGGCTGGCCAGCGTCGCCAGGCTGAGCCAGAGGGGGGCCATGGTCCGACCGCGCGTGCGCAGCAGCAAGCCGACACCGGCCGCGGCGCTCAACCCCCAGGTGACGAGGCCCACGACCGAGGCAAGGGAAAACAAGGCGGTATAGTGGCTGCCTTGGATTAGAACGGGCAACCACCCCTGCCCGACGATGGCGCCGCAGGACAGGACGAGGATCGCTCCGGGAATGACGACACACAGGAGCGCCGTCAGCCTCCGCGCGGGACGCGCGGAGAGGCGCACCGCGCCATAGCGGCGATCTACCCACAGGTACGTCAGTAACCCCAGCGGGAACCCGGAGTGCCAGCACACCCAGAGCCAGATCGCTGTCTGAGTCCCCGCGTGTAGTAAGCCGCCGGCGGCAAACACATGGGGAAAGGTCAGCAGGTAGGGCACGATGATGAGGCTGGAATACAGATACGTGGCCGCCAGCGCCGCGAGCGCCGGCTGGCGCGTGCACAGGAACTGTCCAAAGAAGAGGTAGGCGGTCAGCGCGTCGGCCGCGACCGCGAGGATGGCCCAGGTCGGCAGGAAAGCCGGGCTCACCGGACCCGGTAGGTGCGCCACCGGCAGGGTTACCCCGGCCGCGAGCGTGAGCGCGATGGCCACGGCGAGGGCGACGCGTCGGTGGACGGGCGTCGTCGCGACGCTGGTGAGGCTCTGCGTGGGGGATGGCGGGCGCGCGGGCCGTCGTCTAATCGTCATCACGTCATCACTCCGGTTGTCATCAGGCGACGGCCCAGGGGGCCTCGCGCAGCCAGCGGACGAGCGCGTCCGGAGGGAGGGGGCGCGCCACGTAGTAGCCCTGCGCCATGTCGCAGCCCATCCCCGCGAGCAGTTCCCACGTCGCCTGGTCCTCGATGCCCTCGGCCACCACCCGTAGCCCCAGCGCGTGTCCCATCCCGACCGTCGAGGCCACAATCGCCCGGTCGGTCTCATCCGTCGCCATCTCGCGCACGAAGCCCTTGTCGATCTTGAGTTCGTCCACCGGCAGCTTCTTCAAGTAGGCGAGCGACGAGTAGCCGGAGCCAAAGTCGTCCACCGCCAGATGCACGCCGAGCGCCGCCAGGCGTGCCAATACGTCCATGGTGCGGTCCGTGTCGGCCATGAGCGCGCTCTCCGTCAATTCCAGGCGCAGCCAGGCTGGCGCGAGCCCGTGCGCGTGGAGCAGGGCGGCCACGCGGTCGGGCAACGCCGGGTCGTGCAGGTTCCACATCGAGAGGTTGACCGAGACGCCGAGCAGGAGGCCCGCGCGCTGCCACTCCCTGGCCTGGCGGATCGCTTCCGCGAGCACCCACTCGGTCAGCGGCGCGATCAGGCCAGTCTGCTCGGCCAGTGGGATAAACGCATCGGGAGGGATAAGGCCCCGCTCCGGGTGGGGCCAGCGCACCAGGGCTTCGACACCACAGACGTGGCCGCTCGCCAGGTCGACCTGCGGCTGGTAGTGCAGCACGAGCGCGCCCTGCTCGATCGCGTCGCGCAACGCGCCGCTGAGGGCCAGGCGTTCCGGGCTGTGCTGATCCTGCGCCGGCTCGTAGAGGGCCTGGCCCAGCCGCCCGCGCTTGGCCGCGTCCATGGCCATGTCCGCCCGGCGCAGGAGGGTTGCCCCGTCCCTGCCATGGGCCGGCGCCAGCACGATGCCGACGCTCGCGCCCACGCGCAACAGGTGCTCATCGACGGGCAGGGGCGCGTCCAGCGCGGCGCGGATGGCGTCGGCGACCCGCGCTGCGCCCGTCGCGTCGGCGCCCGGCAGGAGCACGGCGAACTCGTCGCCGCTCAGGCGGGCCACGGTGTCGCCCGCACGAACCACGCCGCGCAGCCGGTCGGCCGCCTGGCGCAGCAGCGCGTCGCCGCGCTCATGGCCGAACGCGTCGTTGATCTCCTTGAAGCGGTCGAGATCGATCAGCAGCAAGGCCAGCGGCCGGGAGGCGTCAGGCGCGTCGCCGAGCGCCGTGGCGATGCGCTCGTGCAAGAGGGCGCGATTGGGTAGGTCGGTCAGGGAGTCGTGCCAGGCCTGATGGTGCAGCGTCGTCTCCGCCTGTTTGCGCGCTGTGATGTCGCGGGTCGTGGCGATGATGCCGTGGATGGTGCGATCGGCGAGCCGGTTGACGGCCACGGTCTCCATCACACGCCACGTTCCATCCTGATGGCGCATACGAAACTCCATCGTCACTGTATCGTCGGTCTGCATCAGCCGGCTGACCGCTAACAGGAGGGATGGTCGATCGTCCGGATGCACGACCGTGAAGACACGCTGGCCCATGACCTCTGTGGGCGTATAGCCCAGGATGCGCTGGTAGGATAGACTCGCGTAGCGGATGACACCGTCGGCATCGAAGATGCTGATCAGATCCGTCGCGTGCTCCGAGAGCGCGCGGAAGCGCTCCTCGCTCGCACGCAACGCGTCCTCCGCCGCGCGGAGGTCGGTGATATCACGGGAGATGCCCACGAGGCCGGTGATCTGCCCGTCGCGCACGATCGGCATCTTGGTGCTCAGGATCCACCGCGGGCCGTGCCCGCGAGCGGATTGATCCTCCAGCCTGTTGACCAGGGCCTGCCCGTTGTCCAGGACCTGGCGGTCGTCCGCGTATGTCGCGCGCGCCAGATCGGGCGGGAAATAGTCGACGTCCCTGCACCCCACGACCGCGTCGGGCGTGGCCGCGCCGAGCAGGCGCGCTTGCGCGCGGTTGACACGGACGAAGCGCGCCGCGGCGTCCTTGAAGTAGATGCTATCCGGCGCCGTGTCCATCAACGTTTGCAACAGGTCGCGCTCGTGGACCAGCGCCGCCTCCGCCTGCTTCCGTGCGGTGATATCGGCCACCATCGCCAACGCTCCGGCATACTGCCCATCCACCCCCCTGAGGGGATTGGCCGCGAGGCGCGCCCACAGGACCGCGCCATCCTTGCGCCGGTACGCCACATCCTCCTGCTCCACCTCGCCCTGTCGCCGCCGCTCCAGGCGGGCCTGCACAGCCGCCTGATCGCCCTCGGCCGCGAACGCCGAGAGGGGCTGGCCCAGCATCTCGGCGACGGTGTAGCCCAGCATATCCGCCATGCGCTGGTTGACGAACGTGGTGCGATCGTCCGCATCGAGCTGCCAGATGCCCTCCTGGGCCGTTTCGACGATCGTCCGGTACCGCGCCTCGCTCCGACGCACCTCCTCCTCGGCGCGCTTGCGCAGGGTGATATCCTGGGCGAGCACAAGACCCGCCGCGCGCCCCGCGAACGTGAGCGTGTGCGCGGTGATCGCCACGTCGATGATGCGCCCGTCCTTGGTGTGGTGACGCCACACGCCCGCGTCGCGCAGGGTGCCGGGGCATCGGCCGACCGTCTCCTCCAGGGCGGTCACGTCCTCGGGCGGCCGGATATCGCTGATCCGCATGTCCAGGAACGCGTCGCGCGTATAGCCGTAGTGGTCCACGGCCGCGTCGTTGACCTCCAGGAAGCGTAGGGTAGCGACATCGTACACCCACATGGGTTGGGGGTTGGCGCGAAAGAGCAGCCGGAAGCCTTCCTCCCGGCGCAGGATCTCCTGTTGCGCCAGGACGCGCGCCGTGATCGTGCGGTGGGCCACCACGACCCGCCCCGGCCCCTCGCCCACGAACGGGGCCGCCTCCATCGTGAACCAGCGCCGCTCGGTGGGGGAGTGGCAGGGATACTCCAGCGCGAACGACGCGGCCCGCCCGCGCAGCACGTCCGTGATCCCACGGGCGGCCTGTCCCCCTTGCTCCTCGCCCGTCGCGGCCGCCGCCGCGCACACGCTCGCGTAGTTCTGGCCGATCCCCACGGCGTCCTCCCTCGCGCCATTGGCGACGGCGAACCGGCGCCAGGCCGCGTTCACGGCCAGGATGACGCCCGCGTCGTCGAGGATCGCGATGTGCTCGGGCAGGGCGTCGAGCGTCGCGAGCGCGAACTGCTCGCTCACGCGCAGGTGATCGAGCGCCACCTCCGTCGCGGCCAGGGCCTGATCGCGCTGGGCCAGATGCTGCTCCTGCGCGCGCGCGTAGCGGAGCGCCCGCCCCAGTTCCGCCGCCGTGACCTCGCCCTTGACGAGGTAGTCGGCCGCGCCGGCCTGCATCGCCGCGACGTCCACCCCTGCATCACCCTGTCCCGTCAGCAGGATGATGGGCGACCGGCACCCTTCGCGCTGCAAGGCACGTAACAGATCAAGGCCGCTCTCCGCTCCCAGGCGATAGTCGATCAAGTACGCGTCGTGCCGCCGCTCGCCGACCGCGGCCAGGCCGGCCGCGACCGTCGTCACCCAGTCCAGCGCATAGGTCTCCCCCGCTATGTCGGCCAGTAGGTCGCGCGTGAGCACGTAGTCGTCTTCATCGTCCTCGACGAGCAGGATCCGCGTCACCGGGCCCTCCACCACCGGGCCATCCGTCACCTGATTAGTCATCGACGCTCCTCGCGCTCCGGCGGCAAGTGGACGATCTCGAACCAGTACCGCCCCAGGCCACGCATCACCTCGACCAGCGCGGTAAAGGTGACCGGCTTGCTAATGAACGAGCTGGCGCCGAGATCATAGCTCCGATAGATGTCTTCCTCGGCCTGCGACGTCGTCAGCACGACGACGGGGATAGGGCGCAAGGTCGGATCGGCTTTGATCTGCTCCAGCGCCTCCCGCCCGTCCATGCGTGGCATGTTCAGATCGAGCAGGATCACGCCGGGACGCGGGGCCGTCCCGGCCGCGGCGTAGGGGCCACGCCGGAACAGATAGTCGAGCAGGGCTTCGCCGTCGTGGACGAGCCGCAGGTCGTTGGACAGGCGGCTCTCCTGGAGAGCCTCCTGGGTCAATAAGCAGTCGTCGAGGTCGTCGTCGGCGAGCAGAATCGTGATGGGCTCGTGGGGGGCGGTCATAGGGTCTCACCTCCGTGTGCGTGATGGTGTGCGTGGTGGAGCGGCAGCGTGACGTGGACGGTCGCGCCCTGCCCCAACGCGCCGGTCGCGGTGATGTGGCCGCCATGCCGTGCGACGATCTGGCGGCACAGGGCGAGGCCGATCCCCGTACCCTCGTAGGCGCCGCGCCCGTGCAAGCGCTTGAACACCTCGAAGATGCGCTCGGCGTGCTTGGGCTCGAACCCGATCCCATTGTCGCGCACGCTGAGATGGAGCCACGCGGGCGGCGCGGCGCCCCCGAGGGGACCGGCCTGCGCGGCGTCCTCAGAAGGGAGAAGGGTGGCCGCGATGGTGACGACGGGGGGTGCCTCGGGGCGCTGGAACTTGAGCGCGTTGCTGATCAGGTTTTGCAGGAGCTGACGCAGGCGCAGGGGATCGCCCTCGATGGTCGGCAGCGCTCCCACCTCGACCCGACCGCCACTCTGCTCGATCCGCGTTTCCAGGTCGGCGAGGACGGCGCGCGTGGTCGCGGCCAGGTCAACGGGCACGGCGCGGGGGGGATCGGCCGACACGCGGGCGTAGGTCAGCAGGTCATCGATCAAGACCTGCATGCGCGCGGCGGCGTGCTGCATCCGCGCGAGGTAGTCGACGCCGGCCGGGCTCAAGGCCGCGCCGTCGACGGTGGTGAGCCGGTCGCCGAACGTGCGGATCTTGCGCAGCGGCTCTTGCAGGTCATGGGAGGCCACGGAGGCGAACTGCTCCAACTCGCTGTTCGAGCGCGCGAGGTCACGGTTGGCGTGGGCCTGCCCTGCGGCATACGCGCGGGGCGCGGTGGCGCGCGCCTCCGCGCGCTCGTCATCATCGAACAGCAGGGCCGTGGCCCCGTTGATGGCTCCAGCGCTATCCGTGAGCGTGGTGGCCCGCATGCGCACCATTCGCGGCGCGTCCGCGTCGGGCGCCAAGACCGCGCTATCAGCCAGGGGCGCCGGCTCTCCGGCCAGGGCGCGGGCGAGCAGGGCGGACACACGCGTGTGGAGTATGCCGGATCCGGGAGGCGGCCCCGCGTCGCTGGCGCCCGCTCCACCCCCCAGGCGCATCGCCGCCTCATTGATCAGCGTCATCTGGCCCGACGCATCGACAGCGACGAGGCCACAGGGGAGGGACCGCAGCACCAGGGCAAGGTGTTCCGCCTGCGCGCGGGGCAGGAGATCGGCGTCCCCGGAGTGCTCCCGCACTGCGGCCTCTCCAGGGTTGGTGACGGGGTCGGGCGAGACACGGGGACGGGCGACAGCCGCGGTGTCACCGCGTCGAGACGTCACCTCCTCGGGTGTGGGTACGGTGGCCTGCCACACCGTGGGAAAGGGGGGCGCGAGACGGCGGGCATAACGCTCCACCTCAGCCGGCGCGAACTGCAGCCAGCCACCCGGTGTCCGCCCTGTCGCGCGGAGGTCGCCCCGCTGGGCCGCACGCCGCAGCGTCCACCGTGAGATGTGCAGTTGTTGGGCGACCTGCCCGACCGTCAGATACGTGGCGCCCATGAGTCTCCCCCTCTTTTCTGTCCCGTCTCTCGCCTGCTGGTGGAGGCAAGTATGGACCGTCTGCACCATGCGCACCATCCCCCATTCAGGTAACGGACGGCCACTGCATAGCAAACGGCCACGGCCTGGCAAGAGGAGGCGATGGCCGTGCGGGAGCGGCCCGTTCCCCCGGTGTACCACGACAGGTCGGACTGGTGGCGCCTTCAGGTCGTCACAGGACCTCTGTCGGCCTGTGAGATGCCGGGGGAAGGATAGAAAGATAGAGAGGTGAGGTGTAACCCGCAACCCACACATCCGAGGGTAGGCGTGGCGCTGCCGTGCCCGCACGCGTCCTGCGCGGCCCTGCCTATCGTGTGCAACGGCGGCATCACGGGGCGACAGCAGTACCGCTGTCACGGCTGAGGCGTGCGGTCGGGAGCCAGTGGCCGTTCCCAGGATCGTATGACGGTCGCTGCCGCCACATGCAACGCGACGCCAGATGGGGGAAGGAGCCGGTGTACGAGGTGGGCGCGGGACCAGTAGGCTACTGATGGAGGGTGTGCGTGGCGCAAGATCGCGTCTGAGTCTTGATACGACTACTCGATTGGGGCGCGCTACCCCCCCCCTTTAGAGGATTGTGGCTCCCGCGATGAGCGCCTATGATGGATGCAGGTGAGGCGAAAGGTCGCCTTGCTTCTCTCGGGGTTTTCACTCGAGCGATAACGGCAAACCCGGCGCGAGTCGGGGACGCAAAGCCAGGGGACTCTCTGAGTCAGCCCAGCTACCGCACCGATTGGAGTCTCAGCATGCAGCGTTTCACCCATCCACTGGCCCGTGTATCCCTTGGCCTCGGCGCCGCCGCCGTCCTGACCCTGGGTACGACCCTGTCCGCCTTCGCCGCCGCCGATACGGGCGCTACGATCACCGGCGGCTCCCTCTCCGGCGGCGCCCTCGGCTTCGCCTCCTTCGGCGCCATCACCCTGAATGGCGCCCAGCAGACCTCGACGGCCCCCTTTACCCTGGCCAACGTCACTGATGCGCGCGGCACCGGCGCGGGCTGGAACGTCAGCCTCAGCTTGACCCCCCTGGCGGAATACAACATGGGGACGAGCGCCTACGTCGCCAGTGGCAAGACGCTCGCGGCCTCGTCGATCAAGGTGACGACCGCTCCGGTCGTGTCGCTGGTCGATAGCACGAGCAGTGCGGCGACCACCATCACCCCGGTGGCGACCACCACGGCCCTCGATACCGGCAGCGCCGTCAAGCTGCTGGATGCGGCGGCGAACGGGGGGATGGGCTCCTACGCCTTCTCGAACATGACGTCCACGCTGACCGTTCCAGCCAATGCGTTTGCGAAGACGTACAAGTCGGACGCGACGGTCTCCCTCAACGCCACCCCATAAGCAGGGCGGGATCGGCGGCGACACCGCCGATCCTTGGGCGCACCGAGACGCCGGGACGGCCCACATACGCATGTATGTGGGCCGTCCCGGCATGATGCCCCCAGACCAATCATGTATATCGCGAGAAGGAACACACACCATGCGCGCCTGTCCACAGCCCCTCCGGATCGCCGGTCTCCTACTAGCCCTGCTCGTGCCGATCGCCGCTACCGGCGCCATCGCCCACGCTGCCGGTGCGCCGGTGGTCCCCCCACCCCACACAGCCTATCTCGTGCAACCCGAAGCCGACCAGGCCGCGACGACGGTCAGGAACGGCTATTTCTGGCTCAACGCGACGCCGGGGCAGACCCGACGGGTGCGCGTAGTGATTCAGAACGTGGGTACCGCGCCGTTGCGCCTGCGCAGCTATCCGGTCGATAGCATCCAGGAGCCCACCGGGGGCATCGACTATGGCACCTGGCGCACGTCGCTCGCCCACGTCGGGGTCTGGATGCGCCTTTCGCCGGCCGAGATGACCCTGGCCCCCGGGCAGACGCGCCGTGTCACCGCCACGATCCGCGTTCCACGCGGGGCGGGCGTGGGGGCACATGTCGGTGGCCTGGCCTTCGAGAACGCGCAGGTCCAGCGGCGCGGGCAGGGCTCCCATGTCTTGATTGACGTCCACTATCGCCGCGTGATCGCCGTGGTGCTGATGGTGCCGGGCATGCTGCGGACGGCGGCCCGCTTCAGGGGCGTCACGCTGACGACCGCGGCCCTGGGGAGCCAGGCGGTCGTCGCGTTGCGCAACAGTGGGAATGTCCTGCTCACCGGGACGGGCATGCTCACGGTCACGGGCAGAGGGAGGCGGACGGTGGCGACGCCGTTCACGCTCGACACGGTCCTCCCCACGGCGACGGACCGTGTGACGGCGCCGCTGCCGGCGCTCAACCTTCAGCCGGGCGCGTATGCGGTGGGCGTGCGGGTGCGGTCAAGCGCGGGAGTATCGCTTATCGCATGGCAGGGGCAGGTGGTTGTGGCCCGTCCCGCCGTCCCCGCCCCGCCCCCGCACGTCACGTTGCCACCGGTCCCGGACCCGGTTCAGGCACTGGTCCACAGCGCGCGGAGCACGCCCCTGGTCTGGCTTCTGGGGGGTGCGGCGCTGCTGGTCCTGGTCGTGAGCCTGGCCGTCGGCGCCGGCGCCGCCCTGGGACGCCGGGCCGGTCGACGATCCAGGGCGGCCTAGTACTACAACGACGCTTGTGTAAAACCGCCGTTTTCAGCGGCAAATCTCGACCGATGTCGCGGCTATGCTGGCCTTCGGCACCCGTTATTGCTGCCATAAGGGTGTCAAGATCTAGCACAAAAGCGGCTCTTCGTAGCTATTGGAAGAATCCGTCGTTGTAGTACTAGGGCTCGGCGCCGGTCATCTCACCGCGCAGGCGTGCGACCAGCCAGGCGGACACCGCCGCGCGCTCCTCCGCGGCTTGTGCCCCCTCCTCGGCGGCCGTCACCCTGGCCTCGGCCTGGACTCGCCACATCCGTTCATGCGCCAGGTCCGCCGGGCTCACGTCCATCACGGCCGCGTCGCGCGGTATCAGCGTCGCTATCGTCACCTTCTTCGCGCTGCCCTCGGTCCTCATCGTGGGTCTCCTGTGGCGTTGAGTGGCGCCGCACGTTGTGCGCTCACCACGTTGTCCGCGCCCGTCCGCGCTCCTACGGGTGGTGCGCCCGTACCCCGTAGTCTAGCGGGCGCGTGTCAACAACCCCGTCACAAGCCCTCAACACGGCGTCAAGAAGGATCAACAAGAATCAACGAGGCTCCGGACCATGGTGTGAGCCTGACGACGTACAGCGCTGCGGGAACACATGCAGGCGCGCGCACGTCCTCTGACCGATGCCACGCGGGAGTACCTACGAGCGGTGCTCAACCCCATGACATGTGTGGCCCCCCTTTGTCACCTACCCCACGCCTGAAGGCGGAGGCTTGCCCTCACTCACACCCAGAGCGAGTGCTTTCGGGCTTCCGCGCTGGCCGAAGCCAACGCGTGTCGCTCGCGCGACAGGGCCGGGTGACCTGATGACCAGTCGCCCACCACGAGGGTCGACTTTCGGGTATGACACGATGTCCGTCCCCGCTCCTCTGATCCGGCCCGTTGGGAGTCACCCCAACAAAAGAGGCGACGGGCATAACCCCGTTCCTCGGTGCGCTGGAAGCCGTTGCACTCACGGGGAGTGTGCCTTGACGCGCACCCTCAGTCTACCAAACCGGATGCGCCGCTCGCGCGGCCTATGCGCCGGAGGCGCATCCCATTCACCCCCACGGCTAAAGCCGGGGGCACCCTGGGATACAAGGGTGGTGTGCAGCGGCACACATTGTGGTCTGGGTTGACAGCGCGCGTCACCTCGTCCACCTGTACGATCTTGCCAGCGGCAACGACCGTGCTAGTGATGGAGGTCCGCCGTCGCCGCCTGCGTGTCGGCTGTGAGCATCTCGTCGGTGGCGAGCGAGCCGCCGTTCAGTTCCGTGCCGCCGTCCGCCCACGTCGTCGGCAGCGACGCGACCAGCGGACGAGGGGCGGGAGAAGCGGGAGAGGGGGATCAAATCTCCGCGCTCGTGCCATAGTACTGGTTATCTTCGCGAAAGCCCCCCTGTCCATCCCAGAGGTGGGTGTACTCCTCGACCAGTTCAATGGAGCGGACCCACTTGACCATCTTGTAGCCCAGATACGTCTCGACACGCAGGCGGACCGGGGCTCCATGGTTGACGGGGAGCGGCTCTCCATTCATCTCCAGGGCCAGGATCGTTTGGGGATGTTTCGCCTGGATGATGGGTAGGGCCTCGTAGAAGGGACGCTCCCACGATTGCGTGGCCTGGGGGAACGATTGCTTGCCCTGCTGATAGGACGTGAAGACGAGGTACTTCGCCCGCGGCGAGGCGCCACAGCGTTGTAGAATCGCGGTGATCGGCACGCCCGTCCAGGCGGCGATGCCACTCCAGCCCTGGATACAGTTGTGCAGGGTCGTCTGGGATTCCTGGGCCATCGCGCGCAAATCGTCGAGTGACAGGCATAGCGGGGTGTCCACCAGTCCGGACACCTCCAGCCGATAGTCGGCGAAGTTCGTCTCGACCAGCCTCTTATACTCAGCGGTCTCGGGGGGATAGCCATTGGTCCAGAAGTACGACGAGACGTTTGTATAGTGCTGGCGCGTCGTCAGGCGCTGCATGCTCAACATGCGGATAGGATCGACGACCGCCCCCAGGACGTGTTGCATCTGGCGGCGGTGACCCAGGGTATACCACGACGCCCAGGCCGCGATGAGCAAAGCGACGGCGAAACTCCCGAAGAAGATGACCATCACCAGCGTCAGATTCGTGTGCGCGGCGCCGGGGGAGTTCCCCACAATGATGTTGCGCACGTTGTCCTGGAAGTGGACCACGAAGACCAGCGTGATGTGGACGAGGCCGAAGAGCGCCCAGAGCGCCAGGCCGATGAAGTGCAAGCTGCGCGCGCCCTGTTTGCCTCCCAGGAGTTTGACGAACCAGGGGAAGCGCGCCTCGATCGCCGGCGACATGGCGAACGCGGTGATGATCTGGAACGGGGCCAGCAGGAAGACTATGGCGGCATACGCCAGTTGTTGTAAGGGGTCGAACGGGCGGAAATCGCTGGCCGGCGGGATGTGGAAGCTGCCATAGATGAGGGCGGTGTGCCAGGCCCGCGGGACGATGTCCCACGAAGTGGGGATCAAGCGGGTCCACTCACCAGTCGCGAAGAGCAAGACGACATACACGAGGCCGCTGAGCATCCAGAACGTGGCGCAGAAGAAATGCCAGTGCCGGCCCATCCCAAGCTCATCTTTTCCTGGTAGGGCGAGCCAGGGGGAGATGGACCGCTCATCGTCCATCGCCGTATACAAGCGATCGGTCGGCACTTTAGCCGTGGTGAATTTGAGCCATTCGGAGCCGGGCTTACAGCTGCTATTCCAGTAGAGCCGGGGATGGGCCACCAGGATTTGCAGGCCGGCGCGCATGAGCAAGAACATGAAGAGCAGATTGGTGTAATGCGTGACCCGTATCCACAGGGGAAAATCGGATACGGCGAGCACAACGTGTAGTCCCATCATTAAAACGCCTCCAGTCCAAACGACGCGCTCACGCGCGCATGTGTACACACCGACGCCCCATAGGGCAAAGGGTCGATCTCTTTCATTGTGCCGCAGGGGGGCCTGTCACACGCGTCTATGGCGCTCATGGCGCTCACAACCTCCGTCATCCTGGCTCCTGAGACGTCCGCGCGGGCCAGGCGATGGTGAGCAGGAACGCGCTCTCGTCGAGCGCTTCCACGTCATGGGCGACGTCCGGATCGAGCGCCAGGACGTGTCCGGCCGGCAGCTCGATCGTCTGATCAAGCACTTGCAGGCGCAAGCGTCCCGTCAGCGTCTGGATGGAGAGGCGCCCCGGCGCGCGATGCTCCTCCATCCGGCCACCCTGCCGCATCACGATCAGGACGATGCGGATGTCCGGTTCCTTGACGAGGGTCTTGGCGTTGCGCATGCTCTGCCGCCAGCTCTCTTCGCCGCGTAGGCGCTCCACTTCCCCGAAAAGATCAAAGGTGAGCAGGGCGCGGGCCACCTGATGCATCGGTCGCTCGGGATTGCCATGTGTCTGTCCGGCTGGATACTCGGTGGAATACGGTCCGCCCGTGTGATCGGTCTCCATGGGACGTTGCCCTTTCTATTCTATAATGCGGGGTTCTCGCTTCCAGGATGCGGGATTCTCGATCGAAAGATCGGGGCGCGTATCACCGCGTCGCACCCCATGCCCGCAGGTTCTATGCCCGCGCGGGGCTGCGCGACGGCCGTCCCTCACCAGCGCCTCCAGGCGCTCACCCACCTCCGCGCGCGTTTTGTCCTGTGCGTGTCGGTGTACACGGCGCGCGGCCAGCGGGGGGAGACGGCGAGGTGGTCCATACAGGCGCGCGCTCCTGTTCACGCGGACGTCGAACGGGTCAGGGGCAGCTCGGCCAACTCGCGCCCGACCAGCACATCCAACAGCCAGTCCAGGCCGATACGGACGCGCTTGTCCATCCCCGGCATCTTGGAGAGATAGATCCTCCGCCACAGCGCCCAGGCCACGAGACCGGAGAGATGCACGCCGTACAGGCTGGCTACGCCGGAGCGCCGACCGACGAGGGCAAGCTCGCCGATCGGCGTGTAGACAAAGGGCTGTGGCTGACGGCCGTGCAACACCGCCGCGATGTTGCGCCCGACCTGCGTCCCTTCGCGCATCGCATTCTGCGCGGTGGGGGCGTAGGTCTTCTTCTTGCCGGAGTGCGGGATCTCGGCGCAGTCACCGAGCGCCCAGACGCCCTGATGCCCCGTCACGGCGCAGCACGCGTCCACGACGCCGCCGCCGTGCTGGCCGCGCGCACAGACCAGCGTGCCGATGGCGGGGCTGGGCGTGACGCCGGCCGTCCAGATCAGCGTGTGGGTGGGGATGCGTTTGCCTCCTTCCAGCGCGGTGTAATCCGGGCCGGCCCCCGTGATCTCCGTGTTGAGGAGAACCTCGACGCCGCGCTGCTCCAACTTCCGTTGGGCGTAGCGAGCCAGGCCGGCGCCGAGTTCGGGCAGCAGGCGCTTGTCTGGCTGGACCAGCACGGTGCGGATCGGCGTGTCGCGCAACGACGCATAGGTCTTGGCGACAGCGCGGACCAGGTCGTTGAGCGCGGCCATGGTCTCGACACCGGAGAAGCCGCCCCCGCCGACGACGAAGGTCAGCAAGGCGCGCCGTTTCTCGGTGTCCGGCTCGTCCGCGGCGTAGGCGAGGAGCTCCAGGGCGCGGTTGCGGATCGCCGCGGCGTCGCCCACGGTCTTGAGGGTCAGGGCGTGCTCTTGCACGCCGGGGATGTCGTGGAAGTTGGTGACCGCGCCCAGGGCAATGACCAACTGATCGGCCTCCAGCGTGCGCCGCTCCGCGGGCGTCGCCGCGTCGGCGGAGCCGCGGGTGAGTGTCACGCGCCTGGTCGTGAGGTCGATACCGTCGACGCGCCCCTGCGCGAAGGTGATACGCGGCGAGAGCCGCCGCACCGCGCTGATGATGTGGTCCGCATCCACCTCTCCACCCGCCACCTCTGTCAGCATCGGGGTGAATACCATGAAGTTATGCTGGTCGACGAGCGTGATCTGGCCGTCCTCCTCCCGGGGCAGCAGGCGCGCCAGCGCGCGGGCGACGTGGATACCCGCGAACCCGGCCCCGACGATGACGATCGTGCGCACCCTCACACCTCCTGCGTCAGTTCGAGCAGCCAGAAGCCCTGCTGCTCAATCTGCATGGTGAGGCCCTGATGCAGCTTCGCGGCTGGCACGAGGCCCTGATCGGTCCAGTGCCCCAACAGACTATCGTAGACGCGCGGGCGATACGCGCCGCTCAGCTCAACCGCGTCCGTGACGCGCAGCGCCGTGGCGATCGTGCGGTCGTCGGTATTGCCCACAAAGAGGAGCAGGTTTTCCCCCTGGCGCAAGCCCAGGGCCACGGCAGCGGCGCCGGCCGCATGCACATGTGCGGTGATGTCGTCCTCGTACGCCACGTAGGGCGCCGACTCTTGAAAGTGCTCAGTGGTGTAGAGGCGCAGGTCGGGCGCGCGCACGGCCAGCCACGTCAGGGAGCGGCCCTGGTAGGGCACGTTCTGCACGCCCATCCATGTCCAATCGGGGGCCAGCCGTGGCTCGATACGCGGGACACCGGCCGCGAGGTCCAGCCCCGCGGCTCCTTCGATGGCCGCCCAGAGGTAGCGCGGCGGGAACCACGGCGAGAGCATCATGCCCTCGTTGACCAGCGTCTCCCCGTGCAGCCACTCCGAGAATTGGCCGGGCACCGTGCTGTTCTGACGTGGATCGCGCGCGTAATTCTGGAAGCTGGTACTGAGCGCGTGAGCCATGAAGGCGGGGCTGAAGCGCGCCGCGGCGACGGCGTACCAAAACGTGGCGGCGACCCACACGCCGCCCATCAAGCCGTAGGCGGGCTCGGGGCCGGGGGAATAGTTGGGCGCGTCGCGCGGCGTGGTGCGGATGCCGGCCGCGGTCCAGAAGTCGGGACTGCTCAGGCGGCTGATGATGCGCGCCGCCGTCTCCTCCGAGGCCACGCCGAACATCACGGGGAACACCAGGTCCGAGGTCACGTCGCTGCGCGGCGTGCCGTCGATGTCGATATTGAGGTAGTATAGCCCGTTGGCCGGATTGAACAGATGGGTGTTGATGGCCTCTTTGAGCGCCGCGGCCTCCTGGGCGAACGTGGCGCTCTCGTCGTGCTGCTCCAGCACGCGCGCCATGTGGGAGATCGTGTGCAACGCGGCGTAGCACTCGGCGTTCACTTCGGTGGTGGCGCCGGAGAGGCGGTAGTTCTTGATCACGTTGCGCCACCCGATGATGCCCCAATCCGACGTGCCGGTGGCCGTACACCACACCAGCCCCTGCGCGTTGCGCTGCGAGAGGATGTAGCGGGCGGCTTTGACGGCGGCGGGGTAGACCGTGCGCAGGAAGTCCTCATCGCCCGTGGCGTTGTAGTGGTGCCACAGCGCCAGGATCAGTAAGGGCGTGTTGTCGTTGATGTTGAGCCCATAGTCCGCGGTCTTGCCGGTCCGAATGTCGTAGTACTCGACGATCAGGCCGCTCTCCTCCTGGTTGCGCACGTAGGCTAATAGCGACGCACGGGCGAACTCCGGCGCGAGATAGTCGCAGCCGAAGCCAAACCAGGCCGTGTCGCGGCCCACGCTGTTGTTGGAGCGCGAGGGATCGTTGACGAAGCACCACCCCGTCGGCGCCTTGAGCATCACGCGCAGCATGTTGGCCTTGGCCCACAAGACGCCGCGGTTGACCTGCACGTTGGGCGTCATCACCACGGAGCGGCCCAGCACGTCGTGATAGTACGCCACGGTGCGCGCCAGCGCCTCGTCCGCGGGGGGGCAGGCCCGATAGGCCGCGGTCGCGCCGTGACGCCCGCCCGTGGAAAAGCTCAACAGGTACGCGAAGGAGACGCGCTCGCCCGGCTTGAGCGTGTGGGAGAGGTGCAGCGCGCCGAGTATCTCACCGCTGGGCGCGTCGGTGGTGTCCGCGAGCAGGCCGGGGCACGTCTCCCCGACGGTCCGCCCGTAATCGACGGTCGTCTCGAAGCTGGTTGGCTTCTCTGAGCAGCCAAAGACACGCACCAGGTCGGGGTTGGAGCGGTTCCAGGCCAGCAGGGCGCCCAGCCGTTTGTCGTAGGCGGCCGCGACGTCGTGTGCCGTGTCGCCGCGCAACTGGCAGAACGCATACGTGGCGATAGGCGCGTCGTCCGCCCCCTCGTTGCGCAGGTCCACCGTGTAGTAAACCGCCGGGGGGTCGACAGCGCCATCCGGATGGGGCTGTCCGCTCAACACGAAGATGTCCTCGTGGACGGCCACCTGGTTCGCCAGGGTAAAGGCCCGCTCTTGATGCTCGGGGTGGATGGTGAATATACCGTCGGTGAGGGGGGCCAGATGCATGCCGGTCCGCTCGTCCCAGTGATGTAACACGAGCGTCCCGAAGACGGTCTCGCCCATCTCGATGCTATAGACCTTCTCGATCGCGCCGGTGCCTTTGATGATGGCGCAGGCCGTGGGGCCGCCGAGGGTGCTGCCCACCGCCAGTTCGTTGTCGGGCACGGTATAGATGGCCTCGCGGGCGCTATGCCCGATGCCGCGTGCAATATCCATACATTCCTCTTTTTGGTGTGACACGTATCCCATGTGCGGCCCGCTCCGCCAACGCATCAATCAGCCGGCTCCGCGCGTTCGACCCGGTAGCAGCTCGTGTCGCGGGGGGCTGCCGCCGGGGGCGCGCACTCAGACGGCGTAGCGGGCGGCGTCGGCGCGCTTGAACTCCAGGCCCATACCCGGCCGCGAGAGGTCGGGATGTAGGGCCCCGCCGACGGGGGTCAGCGCCCCGTCGAAGAGCATGTGCTCGATGCGCGCGTGGTCGTAGAAATACTCGGCGGGGCTGAGCCGCGCGATGGCGCAGCACGGCGCGACGTGCAGCGACGGCGCGCAGTGCGCCGAGAGGTCCATGCTGCGCGACTCGGTCAGGGCCGCCGTGCGCAGGAAGCCGGTGATCCCGGCGCAACGCGAACCGTCGGCCTGCAGCACGTCGACCGCCTCGTGCTCGAGCATGTGGCGGAAGTACCACAGGTCGTAGCCGTACTCGCCGGCGGCGATGTTCATGCCGGCCGGAGCGCGGTCGCGGATCAGATGCAGCCCCGCCAGGTCATCCGACGACACCGGTTCCTCGAACCACACCACGCCGTACTCCCGGAAGGCCTCGGCCTGCGCCAGGGCTTGCGTGCGGCTGTAGGCGCCATTGGCGTCCACGTACAGCAGGGCGTCTGGCCCGATCGCCTCCCGCGCGGCCTTGACGCGTCCAAGGTCGGCGGCGGGGTGGGTCCCGATCTTCATCTTGACGCGCGGGATACCCTGCTCCACCCAGCCGCCGAACTGCTTTTGCAGCCGCTCAATCGAATAGGTGGTGAACCCGCCGCTGCCATAGACCGGCACGGCGGTGCGCGTCGCGCCGAGCAACGTCACCAGCGAGACGTCGAATAGGCGCGCCTTGAGGTCCCACAGCGCGACATCCACGGCCGCGATGGCCATGGAGGCGATGCCGGGACGCCCCAGGTTGCGTATTTTGTGGACCATCGCGTCCCAGCAACCCGGCACGTCCATGGCGTTGCGGCCCTGTACAACCGTACTCAACATGTCCTTGATGAGCGTCCCCGTCGCCGTGTCGGCGTAGGTGTAGCCCAGGCCACACTTGCCGCCGGCGGTCGCCTCGACGAGCACCATCGTGGTGGAGTCCCACGCGTAGGTACCGTCGGCCTCGGGGCCGTCGGTCGGTATTTTGTAGACCGATACGTCGATCTTTTCTATGGGGACAGCGCTGTCAAACATAGCCATACTCCTACCTCTTCATCCTCCCGCCTTCGGGCCGACCACTTTCATGCGCAGGTCGTCGCCGGCATGCTGGTGCGCGCGCTCGTCCTCCAGGTTGTGCTGGTGGTCTTTCTCGTACCCTTCCTTGGACTTGCCGCCCAGGCGCGGCACGCCGCGGCCCGACACACCCCATGGTTCGAGTTCCTTGGCCATGGACGGCGCCGGAGCATCGCCCGATCCGCCTCGTCGCGCCAACACATTCTCGCGTTGGGTGATCAGGTAGTCGGCCGTGCGGATCGCCAGCGCCTGGATGGTCAGGCCGGGGTTGGCCGAGCCCTGCGTGGGGAAGATGCTGCCGTCACAGATAAACAGGTTGGGGATGTCGTGCGACTGGCCGAACTTATCCACAACCGACGTGCGCGGGTCATTGCCCATGCGCGCCGCCCCGACCAGGTGCGCGTAGCGCGCTTCCTGCGAGACTTCCTCCGCCCCGGCCGCCCACATGATCTCTTCGGTCTTCTTGCGCGCGAAGGCGATAAGCTTCTTGTCGTTGTCGTGCAAGCTAAACGTGATCTTGGCCACGGGCAGGCCAAACTGGTCCTTGTCCTCGGCGCCCTCGGCCAGCGTGACCCGGTTGTCCTCCCATGGCAGGATCTCGCCGAGCAGCCCGAAGGCCGAGTAGTGGTTGTAGTCCATCATCTCACGGCGCATACCCCAGCCCCACACACCTTTGGAGGCCATGAGTTGCTTGGCGAAAGCGATCGCCAGCGGACCGACCGTCTGGATGGCGAAGCCGCGCACGAAGTCGCGCGTGGGATCGGTCTCGTAGAACTCCTCGGTCAGCGAGTTGGCCGGCGGCCCCTTATACATGCGGATCAGGTCGGGGAACCGTCCCATCACCACGTTGCCGGCCTGCGCCATCAGGTACTTGCCGACCACCCCGCTGCTGTTGGCGAGACCCTGCTCGAAGCCGGGGCAGGCCGAGTTGAGCAGCAGGCGCGGCGTCTCGATGGCGTAGCCAGCCACGATGACCAGCTTGGCCTTCTGTTCGACCTCGCGCTTGTCACGATCGAAATACGTGACACCGGTCACGTTGCCATCCTTGCCCAGGTTGACGCACGCCACCATGCAGCGGTCACGGATCTCGGCGCCGTAGCGAATGGCGTCGGGCACATGGGTGACGAGGGTACTCGCCTTCGCGCCGACTTTGCACCCCTGGATGCAAAAGCCGCGATAGATGCAGTGCGGGCGGTCGGCGTGTGAGCCGGCGTTGATAGCGACGAGTCCGCCGCTGCTCACACGGATACCTAGGCGCGTGCAGCCTTCCACCAGCGTATTAGGGACGGCCGAGGTGGGGTGCGGCCCATAGGTGTAGCCGTGCGGGTCGCCCCACGGGAAGTAGGGTGGGCCGGAGACGGGCATCTCACGCTCGATCTGTTCGTAGTAGGGCTTGAGGTCCCAGTACGAGATCGGCCAGTCGGCCCCGAGGCCTGTATCCGAATGCACCGTGAAGTCCGAGGGGTGGAAACGCGGCGTGAAAGCGGCCCAGTGCACCGAGCCGCCGCCGACGCCCTGCCCGCTGTTGTTCTCGCCGAACACAAGCGGGTTCTCGCCGCCGGTGACGCGCAGGCTGTTCCAGTACAGCTTCTCCGAGCCGGCCTCGTCGCTCACCCAGTCGCGCTCAGTGTCCCAAAAGGGACCGGCCTCGATGCCCACGACCCTGAAGCCGGCCCTGGCTAGCCGCTGTAGCAGCACGCCGCCAGCCGAGCCGACGCCCACGATGACGACATCGACCTCCTCATCGGGCGCGTAGCGGCGCATCGGGGCGTCGACCGCCTGGATCGGCCCAAGCATATGTTTATCCGTCTTGGGGCTCTTGAAGGCGCCAAACAGAGGCTTATGTACTAAAGGCTCGAATGTCAATGCGTTCCTCCTTGTCCACCGGGCCGGCCGGCCTGAGGATGCGGCGGCGACTCGTAGTCCTGATCGATCTCGCCCGACAGGGCGGTCGGGGGCGCCTCCCAGGTGTAGCGGCGTTCACGCTTCTCGTAGGGTTCAGGCTCACCGCGCTCCAGGCGCATATAGCCGCGCGGGTAGGCCGGACCGCCGAAGCCAATCTCATCCCAGGCGTAGGGGTGGGCGTAGTAGGCTTCGACCACGTCGTGCATCAGCAGCGTCCAGAAATTCCCCACGGACATCTTGTGCCAGATCTCCTCACCGGCGGGGGGCTTGCCATCGTGGATTGTCGTGAGGACCTCATCTTGCTCGCGCGGCCCCAGTTCTATGAACGGCTTGCCGTGCATGTGCCGGGCGATCTCGTCGATGGCCCGCAGCCCAAGTAGGTGCGCCTCCTGCACCGGGGGCATATCCTCGTAGCGGTAGCCGGGAATTTTCTTCTCGTATACCTTGCGGTCAACGTAGTTGAAAATGGGAATCTTGTGCGCCTCGTCGCGGTCGTCCTGCGGCAACAGGCGCTCGCAGACGGCGCGCATCAGCAGTTCGAGCTCGCCAATAAAAAAGCGGATCGGGGGCACGTTGTTGACGCGGTCCAGCACGAGGTTGCGCGTCGCCTCGTCCCAGAAGTCCTGCTGACTGAGTGTACTGTAGCCGGGATAGTACCCAGGCTGCTCTTTCGGCGGCATAGGCTGGCCCGTTTCAGGATCGACCGGCCAGAGATCGCGCGACGAGGTCGTCTTGGGGATAGATACGGTCATCAGATAAATCCTCTAGCCTGCGACTGCGGTCGCATGGCAAATCAACGCCGACTGCGGTCGGTTGTTCCTGGCGCCGCAGTGCCCGTTCGCTGCCATGCGACCGCGGTCACAGGCCCCATTCAGTCGGCCCTCCGCAAGAGGCTGGCCAATAGTCCTAGGAAACCGCTGGCGGCGAAGAGCAGCGGCGCGAAAGAGGGCGGCCCGTAGATGAGATTATGCAGCGGGGTCTTGAGCCCACCCGGCCGGCGCAGGATACCGCGCACATGGTAGAAGGTACCGATGGCTCCGTCAAGCATGGCCACGAGCGACACGATCGGCAAGACGGTGCGCGCCACGGTCTTGCTCCAGACGGCTCCGAGGCCGGCCCCACACAACAGCGGTGTGAGGATAATCGGCGTCCACTGTACTTTGAAGCGGAAATTGTTCTTGTAGTGCGAATACAGCGCCTCGAAGCCGCTCAACAGGGCGGAGAGGGCCGCCGCGATGGCGAGTTGCTGCTGGATGCGGCCCTCGCGCGCCCGATCTTCCAGGACGACGACATCGTCTTTGATCGGGCGCGGCACGAGGCGCAGCCACGGCGCGCGGGGGCTGGTCAGGCCGGGCGCCTGCGCCAGCAACATGCCCGGCGGCGTTTCTTCCGGCCGCAGCAGCGAAGCGATCAGGCCGAGGTAGCCGCTGACGGCGAAAAGCAGCGGGGCCAGCACCGGTGGTCCCATCACAATATTGTAGACGGTGTTGCGCCACCCACCGGGCTTGCGGTGGATACCGCGCACATGAAAAGCGAAGCCGGTCACGCCGTCGACGACCGTAATGAGCGAGACCACGGGCAGCACCGTCCGCGCCGCGCGCGGGCTGATCGCACCCCATATCCCCGCCGCGAGCAGCGCGGGGCTCAGGATGATCGGCGAGTACATGATGCGCTGGCTATAGCTGCCGCGGTAGTGCTCGGTCAACACCTCGATCCCGCTGAGCACGCTGGCCAGACCGGCCACGAGCGACAGGGTACGCTGGAAGCGGCCCTCGCGGATATGCCGGTCGAGCATGACGCTATCGTCGATGAGCCAGCGGGGCAGCTTCTGGGTCATGTTGACGCCCGTCTTGTCGTCCACGACGTCGACGAGGTCGACCACCGTGTCCGCGACGGTCTCCTGGCGGCGGAGGGATGGCAATCGTACGGCCACTTCGGTCTCCTTCTAGCTATCAGCCGACAGCTATCAGCTGATAGCCGTCGGCTGATAGCTGATAGCTTTAGATCACTTCGCGTACCTTGTCGGCGAGCACGGACTTCACGATGTCCCACCGATCCTTCTCACCGTGCAGCAGCGACTCGGCGAAGTTGATCGCCTGTCCCGTGGTGATCTTGCCCGGCATGGGCGGCTCATTGGGGTCCACGACGCATTCGATCACGGCCGGACCGGGGTGGGCGAGCGCCTCGCGCAGTACCGCCTCGGCCCGCGCCGGGTCGTCGATGCAGTAGCCGGCCGCGCCGCAGTTCTTGGCGTAGCCCGCGAAGTCGATCGGTTGCAAGTCCACCCCGAACTCGGGGTAGGCGTCCTCCACGATCTGCTCCCACTTGATCTGACCGAGGGCGTTGTTCTTGATGATGATCACCTTCACTGGCAGCTTGTATTTGACCAGCGTGGCGACCTCGCCCATCAACATGGTGAAGCCGCCGTCGCCCACGATACACACGACCTGCCGGCCCGGGTAGGCCACGGCCGCCCCGATGCTGTAGGGCAAGCCGTTGGCCATCGTCGCCAGGGAGCCCGAGAGCGAGAACTGCATCTGGTCCCGGATCTCGATGTAGCGCGCGGTCCAGGTGGCGATGGTGCCGCTATCCGACGACACGATGGCGTCGTTGTCGAGCAGCTTATTGAGCTGATAGGTGACGACCTGCGGCTTCATGGGCACGTCGGTGCGCGTGCCGCGCTCCGTCATGAGCTTGTTCCAGTGCGCCATGTTCTTCTGGGCTTTCTCCAGGAAGCCGCGGTCATCCTTGCGCTGAATGAGCGGCAGCAGCGCGGCCAGGACGGCCGTGCAGTCGCCGATCAGACCCACGTCGACCTGATGGCGCAGCCCGATCCGTTCCGGGTCGATGTCGACCTGTACGCAGGTGGCCTGGCCGGGTTTCGGCAGGAACTCCATGTAGGGGTAGCTGGTACCGAGCATGATCAGAACGTCACACTCCTGCAACGCGTCCTGCGAGGGCGCCGTGCCGAGCAGCCCGATGCCGCCCGTGGTGTAGGGGCTGTCGTCGGGGACCACGGCCTTGCCCAGCAGCGGCTTGACGACGGGCCCGCCGACCGCCTCGGCCAGCTGCAACACGTCGTCGCGGGCGTGTAGGCAGCCGCGCCCGGCCAGGATCGCCACCTTGGACCCCTTATTGATCAGGTCGGCGGCCTGTTGGATCTTGTCCTGATGCGGCATGGGGTACGCGGACGCGTATAGGTCGCCGCTGTGTGTGGCGACGTTGGCGGAGGAGCGCTGCTCGTCCGAGACCGTCCACTCCTGGATGTCCTTGGGGATGGTGATGTGGGCCACGCCCCGCCGGGCCAGCGCCGTCTTGACGGCCTCGTCCACCACGTTGACGACGTGCGCCGGGCCCATCACCCGCTCGTTATAGACGGATACATCCATGAACAGCTTGTCGAGATCGACGTCCTGTTGGTAGTGGGTGCCGATCAGGTCATGGTAGGTGTGGCCGGTGATGGCCAGCACGGGCTGGCCGTCGCACTTGGCGTCGTAGAGGCCGTTGAGCAGGTGGATGCCGCCGGGACCCGAGGTCGCCAGGCACACGCCGAGGCGGCCCGTGTACTTGGCGTAGCCGCAGGCGGCGAAGGCCGCCGCCTCCTCATGCCGCACTTGGATAAACTTCATGGTGTCCTGATGGGTGCGCAGGGCCTCGAAGATGCCGTCGATCCCGTCGCCCGGGAAGCCGAAGATGGTGTCCACGCCCCAGGCGCTGAGGCGCTCGATCAAAAGGTCCGCTGTTGTCTTCGCCATCGGTGTGTTCTCCCTCTGTTATCAGCATGTGTGCGTGTCACGGGACGATAGATAGAACCATTCACCACATACTCCCTAGTAGTCCGTCACCCGTCTTTTTGACAGTTGACCGTTGAATAGGGCATCCTCTTACCAAGAGCCGTAGGTGGACACCTGGGAGGAGGATACGTCGTGAATAAGAAGTATATCGTGACCCTGA
>JAABUV010001975.1_pt1 | contig 28777 bp, 29 predicted proteins | sample 5559971 | NCBI WGS metagenome assembly JAABUV01 (sample SAMN10711881, study PRJNA513362) | rock metagenome | isolation source: Antarctica rocks | place: Antarctica: Victoria Land, Knobhead nord | collected 2015-12-19
AGCTGGAACGCTATCCCCTCGTCTCCAGTCAACAATACCGTAACCGGCTGGTTCAGCAAAGGAGGCGGAGATCCAGTCACGAGTCCTACGCACTCTTGGGAACACAACAATAGCAACAACCACAATGCCGGAGGCATAGCCCCAGTCGGTAGTCCTACAGGTGCAGGCGAAGGGCAGGCAACGGCAGGGGCGTACGCTGGGGAAAGCCAGAAGGTTGGGAGGTGGGGCGGTTGGAATGGGAATGGAGGGGGTAATGCCGCCACGAGTTCTTGGTAGGTGTTCAGTACACAGACTTCACGGTTTACTCTATCTGCGATGATGAGCTGAACGTATGAAATAAGGTGAGCATAGTCGATACTTAGTATTGCATTTATTAGGAAAGTTTATGCGAAATGCCAGGCTCTGTTGAAGCGAGATTCCCGAATCAATCAATGAAAAGCAAGAAAATCAAATATTTAAAGCTGAGATTTCTACCATCACATCTACCTCAACATCATTCTAATACAATGATTCATTATAAACTTATGAACTAAGTAAACTTAAAATTGCAAATTAAGAAATAATAGACTGACCGTCGAGCCGGGTTTTCATACCTACATTCTGACCCGGCCCGAATACTCGATACCAATCTCGTGATTCAACTCAGTATCGACCTTTCCGACTCGACCCGCCAAGCAATCAAAAATGACGTCAAGATTCTAAGAATAGAAACAAAGAACAATTTTTCCGCTTGCATTATCTTTTTGCATTATCTTTTTGCATTAATTACCTTTGCATCATCACATTTCTTTGCGCATTTCGCATTTCGCATTTCGCATTACCTTTGCGCGAAAAACAAGAGAAAATACTGTCTATTTATTTCTATTTAAAATCTTGTCGAATCGAGTCAAGAATTCAAGTCAATACTCAATATCAACATCGTAACTCGACTTGAATACTCGATATCAAAATTCTGACTCGAATCGAGAATTCAACCCAAGCTCAATAACTCAACTTGACGCGATCAGTCTAATTTTGCATTTACACATTTTGCATTTATGCATTGTCTTTACTCATTGTCTTTACTCATTGTCTTTAACATTTTGCATTTTACATTGCACATTGTACATTATTTTTGCGCATTATCTTTGCATGAAACACAAGAAAAATATTATTTATTTATTTCTATAATAATAATAATAATAAATTTATACACTCTTGTGACATCAATTAGATCGACTCATGAAAGATAACTATGCTATGTATGTTGAGTGAACAAAACTCTTTAAGATAGAAAATCACTCGCTGTTTATGTGACTGCTTTACACTGTTGAAACAATAAGACTGAAACTATGTATTAAATTTGTTTATGAATCATGATAATTGCATGTTAAAGAATGAATGTTCTTATCACTTTAAACTGTTTTAAAAGCTTTGTTTTCATCATCATTCTTACTATTACTTTAAGATTCTTCAAGATTAAAATGATGATTTAATAGTTCATGCTGTTAACATTTTAAAATATTCTTAATTAAAGATGTATTTAATTTAAGTAATACATCACATTAATAAATTCTTAAGTATTAATTAGTCAATTATATGCAGTTAATTATCACGTTGATATTATTAACATTGTTGACAGCTGATTAAATTAAAGATTCAATCAAACATTACTTAATTACATTGTCAGAAACTGAGTTAAACTAAAGATATTATTAATATAAAAGACTGATATTATTATTACTTTGATAAAATTTAAATACAAGACAATATATCAAATAATGTACAAGATAAAAGATGTCAGAATCATGTCTAGATGATACAATTAATAAAGATCAGAGTTGATAGTGCTTGATCTTTAGAAATAGCTATAACTGAATATTAAGAATACAGAAGAAGATTGATACAAAAGCTTCTATTTATGTAATGTTCAGAGACTGCGCTAGACTTGAAAGAAATGTGTTTGTGACATGAAAAGAAGATGATGTAAATGAACAAGATGTTGATGAAAGAAAAGAGTGTTGAGAAAGAAAAAGAGTGTTGAGTCATATCTGAGTCAAATCTGAGTCAGATCTAGATCAGATCTTGACTAGATCATTGACTAGCTTTAATCATTATGCAGAGTACTCGCTAGCGTGCATTGCGAATTGATTAGAGCTTCAGTCTTGTTCAGTCTTATCGATCTTGATACACTTGTAACATTATCTTTCTTCTTCGAAAATTCATGTTTGCATGAATGTAGTTTCTTTGCTCGCTTTTGTTGATAGTTATTTCGATATTTAGCGCGATTTGCTTGAATATAGCTTATGAAATTTGTTCAAAACTTTCTCTGAGTCATTGAATTTTTCTTTATCAACATAGTATCATTCGTTGTTTCTATCTAGATCTTTTCATTTGACTTTGTACTGTATTCGATCTCGATAGCGTCTGAAGTTTAATATATTGTCTATCTTTCAATGTTCATCGTCTTTAATAGTGATTGATCTGAGTGATTCTGAATGTTGTTCTGATAGAAAGTCTTCTGAATACGATCGTAGTAGCTTCGAGCTGAACATCAAATGCAGATGCTTCATACTGACTGATAAATGAAGATGATAGAAGATACTCACTTTAGCAGTGATTTGATAAAGATTTAGCTGTTTGTCTTTCAAATCTTTGCAGAGTCTCGTTATCTTGACATTTCTGAAAGATAGTTAAACTCAGTCATTTACTTCATATGTGATGTCTCATCTATGTTTATTAATCTGAACTTTGATAATCAGCTTCATCTTTTTCAATTGTTGATGATTAAAGCTCAGTAGCTTTTTCATTTGAATGACAATATCTTCTGTCTTTCTAGTTTCAAGTCGTTCATGAGTCGTTTCATAGTCAGTCGTATCTGAATTGAAACTCATTCGAAGATGAAATTCTTTATTAAAGTAGAAGAAAATCATTAAAGTGATTGAGAAGATATTGAAATTGTCACTGAATTTCATCATAGATATTCATTTGACTCAGTCATCTTGCATGTAATTGCAGTAAATTCTAAGTTTGCATTCAATGTTTTAATTGACTCGTTTTGATTGATCATTGATCTCAGAATGATAAACTGTGAATAAACTAGCTGTGATTCTCAGTCACTTGCAAAGACTCTTTCACATAGTTGATATGAATTGAGAATCTTTGTCTGAAACGATAGAACTGAATAGATCATGCAGTTGATAGACGTTTCATAGCATGATTCAAACTGTTTCTTCGACTAAGATGTCATCATCTTCTCAATGACAGAGAACATAGTGATGTTCTTTGATGAGATGACATATGATTGTGCAAATGACGTTATAGTCTTCTGACAAAGATAGCTCAGTGATGAAGTTCATAGCTATATCTTTTCAGCGTTTCTGTGAAATCAAAAGAGAATGATGAAGTTCATTGATGTTATCTCTAGAGACTTTGCTTCGTTGACAAGCATGACAGTTTCAAATATATCATTGAATAGTAGCTTGATGATTTGATCAATAGTAGAAACGTTGAACTAGATTGATGATTCATTTATTGTTGAAATGAGAGATTGAAGATTGATTATGCACTTCTTGTAGTAATTTCGTGTGCATGTTTTCAGAGATTCACAGTAAATCTTTTTTAAATAGAACATCGTCAATGATTTTGCAGTTTTTCAGTTTAGTAATATGAAATTTGAGCTTGTTGTCGTTCATAGCTTGTTTATATTCGCTGCAGAACTCATCTGTTTGATTGATCATATATACTCGTTGATAGAGATTTGCTTTCGATTCAACAGATAAAACATCAACTTTATCAAAGATCAGAATAGTTTGAAAACAATCTTCAAGACGCTAAGCTGATTCAGAGATGTTCATTAAAGACATTCTGATTAAAGCATTGACTTTAGTGTTTATTTTGCCTGATTTAAAAATGATCTGAAAGTTGAACTTTGATAGAATGTTCAGATAGTTGACTTGTTGTCGACTTAACTGTTTGTTTTTCATGAAGATCTTTAAAGTCTGATGATCAATGAACATCTGAATGAGTAGTTCAGTGCACTTCAGCTCAAGTCATCAGTGTTTGAAACATTGAATAATGACTAGTAATTTCTTGTCATAGATGTGATAATTGATTTCAGCAGAAATCATGCTTTTGCTGTAGAAGATCATCGAATGAAGAACTTTCTCATCATCATACTGAGATAGTATTTCATCTTTTACATAGTTCAAAGCATTGATCTTCAGAATAGCTTGTCATTTGAGATTAAAATGACGAAGTACTGAGACTGAGCTGACTTGTTTCTTTAGATTGTCAAAGACTTGAACACAGATCTCATTTCAAACAAAAGACGTGTTTTTTCTAGTCAGCTGAATGAATGACTTGACTAGCTTCAAGAAGTTCTTAACGAAATGATGATAGAAGTTAACAAATCTTATGAAGCTCTGAATTTCTTTTAGATTGATCAAAGTGATTTAGCTGACTATGACTATCACTTTACTGAGATTTATACAAAGATTTGATTCTGATACAATGACTTCTAGAAAGACAGTCTCTTTTACATTGAATTCGCACTTTCAAATATTCATCTGCAGTTCAGCTTCGCGTAGTTGATTTAATACTAGTTTGACGTGATCTCTATGTTTCTTTCTGTTTTTGCTATAGATGAGAATGTTATTTAGATAGACTTGACAAAAGTCATTCAGAAAGTTTCATAAAATATCATTCATATATTGCTGAAAGAAGATCGATTCATTAGTCAGTTTAAATGATAATATCTTGTATTTATATGCTTCTAAAGCAGTGATAAAAGTGATGTAATTCTCATTATTGAGATGCATTTGAAGTTTGTTAAACGTTGATATGATGTTTAATCTAGTCAGATGCTTGCAACTCACTATTTTATCAATGATTTCATTTATCAGCAATAGAGAATATTTATTTCTTTTGAAAATGACATTTAGCTTATGATAGTTCATGCAGAATCGAAGATCTTCATTTGCTTTGAGTGCAAATAAAACAGAAGAGAAATAGAAAGTCTGACTAGAAGTGATGAATTTCTTCAACAAATTCTCATTTAAGTACTTCTTTACTTTCAGAAGTTTAACAGAGAACATTTGATAAACTCGACAGCGAGAAGACGTTGAATCACTGATGAGTTCAATTTTATGATCGTAGAAGCAATGAGAGAGTAGTTTATTCAATTGAGCTCGATCAAAAACATTTAGAAACTCATGATATTTCAATGACAGCTTCGCTTTAATATTTTTCAAATTCTGAGTCATTTCATTGATTGAAGAAATGTTTAAAGTGTTCAAATTGCACTGAGTATTGTACGTGATTTCTTTATTAATGTTCATCATAAATAAAGCAAAGACTTCAATCTTGTTCTTTTTTGAATGATTCAACAGTGTTTTAAATGAAGCAACGTTTATGCTTTGAATCGAGAATGACTCTTTCTGAGCAGTGATTGAAACAAGTCATTTGAGCATCGTAGAGATTTTAGTCTGAGTGATTGAAGAAGATGAAGTTGATTGCAATTAACTTGAGTGTTTTGAATTGAACGAAATCGAAAAAATCGAAAAAGAAGTATTCAATTGATTTGAAAAAACAATGACGTCATTTTGCATATTCAGTAATATTTCATTTTTGTTCATTCAGAGCTTACTCAATATGACTTCATGATGATTGATATCAACTATCAACATTGATACAGTCAATTTCTTATGACTTTCAATGATGAGATTGAATAGAATTTTATGAGTGATTATCTTCTTAGATATCTTTTCATCATAATCTCTTATTAGCTTCTCTTTTGTCAGTAATATAGATTGAATTCTCAGTTTCTTGCATACTTTATTAACTAGGTTGAAATGTATGATCATGTAAACGACTGAATCACTGTCTATTAAAGAACAAAGACTGAAAGATTATTTCTGAAAGATGAGATGAGTGTCAATTAGAAATGACTTTTCAAAGTAATTTTCTTTCGATAGAATTTCGTCTAGTTTGCACAAAGATATAATCTCTATCTCTTCAATGACTTTTGAAGAGATGACTAGTTTTTTGAATCGAAATTCGAATTGAAATCGAAGCGATCATATTCTTTGTTCACTGCATTAATTCTAGTAGGTCAATTGAGACACTTCTTAAAGCTATGACCTGATTTATGACATATGAAACAGCTTTCAAATAGAATGTCTGCTTCTTTGACGCTAGTTAAAACTGCGTCACGCGACTTTAGCTGATCAGATTTTGAGTGATCAACTGACTGAGTGACAACAGTCGCTTTATGAAAGATAGTCTTTGAAAGATCATCAACGCGTTTGAGCTTGTTCTTGATCTCTCGAATGACTCGCTGATCATTATTCAAATGAATCAGATAGAAATGAATTTCTTTTAGAAAATCAGATTGAACTAGTTGATTTACTCAAATGAATTAAAGACGAGAGTTGATTTTATCTTTCAGATTGATGATCAGTTGCTTTTTGTGATAGTCTAGATAGAAAGATAGTTGTTGAAACTGAGTATAAAACTCGCTGAATTTCTTTGATTCTTGAATCAAGTTGTAGTATTCTTTACAAAAGTTGACTTTCTTATTCGAATCATTGAACAACTGAGCTAGCTCTTTCAAAAAATCTTCGACGATTCTATAAAGATTAACACAATCATGTTCGCGTCTAGCTTAAGTGATCTCAGCTGCGTCATCAAATAATCTAGAATGTATATAGCTCAATTTGACTCGTTCATTAGAAAAAAGATCGACGTTGATCTCTAGTTTATTCTGAATTTTTCCGTATCAGTTCTTTCAAGTAAAGTTTTTTTCATCAGTAAACAGCGAAGAATCAGATATTTTTTGAGATCTAGAACGCTCAGAGTAGATGAAATCAGAAGAAGTGTTTTCTTTAGCTTGAAGTTTAGTCTTCAACTCTTTGATTTTGTCTTCTTGTTGTTTATTTAACTCGTAGAGTCAATCTGTTTCTTCATCAAGAACTAGACTTCAAGCCTTTCAGATTTCGTAGAACATAAGAGATATTATTGTTTCAGTGAATGATTCATCATTTTCATGAATGAATGATGCAGCACTTGATGACTTCGTTCGTGATTTCGATGAATCAGCATCAGAAGTTTGAGAGAAACGATTTCAAAATTCTTCGAAACGCTTTTTAGTAGACAAATGACTAAACATGATGAGATTTGTTTGAAAGAAGATTGAACGAATGATGATGCTTGATGATTGAAGAAGAAAGATATATAAGATGAGATTTAATCTTCAACAAAGAAGATGAAATTTGTTTATTGATTGATTTGATTGATTCTTTAACAAACAACGAAGATTCTTTATTGTTGAATCTATTAATCGATTTGATTCTTAAGCAATTCACGAAGATTCTTTATCATGATTCTCATAATCGAGTGAACTTTGCGTACTTAATGAGCAATAAGTAGTCTAGCAATTCAAACAGTCTTGTCGTTGATTCTATTCAATTCTTTAATGTTGTTCTGTCTTTCAATTGTCATTGATTATCAGGTAAATAAATTTCTTTAGACTCGTTCTGTTTATATGAGTATGTTGAATGAGTAATGAGATCAGTATCGTGTGATTAACGAATTCTTAATATAATGTCAGAATTATGCCTAAATGATACAATCAATGAAGATCAGAATTGATAGTGCTTAATCTTTAGAAATAACTATAACTGAATATTAAGAATACAGAAGAAGATTGATACAAGAGCTTCTATTTATGTAATGTTCAGAGACTGCACTAGACTCAAAAGAAATGTGTTTGTGACATGAAAAGAAAATAATGTAGATGAACAAGATGTTGGTGAAAGAAAAGAGTGTTGAAAAAGAAAAAGAGTGTTGAGTCATATTTGAGTCAAACCTGAGTCAGATCTAGATCAGATCTCGACTAAATCATTGACTAGCTTTAATCATTACACAAAGTACTTGCTAGCGTGCACTGCGAATTGATTAGAACTTCAGCCTTGTTCAGTCTTATTGATCTTGATACACTCGTAACAAAAGATAAAGAGTGAAAGAAAAGAATGAAAGTTCAACTTTTATATACATGAATTGAGCAAAATCAAGACTAAACAGTAGTTTTATTGATTTAAGATTGCAAAAGTTCATGCATATAACTGAAATGATCAAAACAGAATTGCTGAAACTAAATTAAAATGATGATGATTAAATTAATGACTTGATTCGTTGAATTGCAAAACAGATTCAATGAATCAAGATTATTTAAAATATTAATGATTTATGTTTTAAATTGAGTTAATGATCTGACATCATGACAGTAACTTCTCTCTTCAAGATTGAGCTTCTGCAAGATGATGAGAAGAAACAAGATGAAATGAGAAAGAATTGAAAATAAAGATTGAAACAAAACAAGAATTGATGTAAATGCATTTTAATATAATGAAGCACAAATGAAACTAGAATAAATCTGAGTCATATTTAAGTCAAATCTGAGCAAAATGTCTGAAGAATGAGACAAGATAAAATGCATTTTAACATGATGATGTATAAATGAGACTAAAATACATTTGAGTCACATTTGAGTCAGATTTAAACAAAATGTCTGAGTTAGATTTAAACAAGATCTGAGTCAGATTTGAGCTGAGTCAAAATGATGAAGATTAAACTTAAAGTTCTTAACATTGACATTGAAACATCACACATAACAGTATATGTGATTCTTTGATGACAGAGTTGACAAAATGATATTCATTAAGTATTTGCTTACAATTATCAAAAAGATGAAAAAACTTTCAAATAAAAAAGTGATCTTTTCAATCAATATAATACTTGAGCAAAGATGAATTATAACATTTATCATGCTTGAAGTTTAATATGCTGTTTACATATCAGAATCTTTCATCATTCTTGACAACAACAAGTTCTTAAGATTTAGAAGAATGACATGAAAGAAAATTACTTGCAATATGATTCAGAAGAATGACATGAAAGATTAAATGAATCTTTATGAATGCTGAAAGATTTAACTTAATGATCAGAGAATTATTCTTAAAGACATGCTTAATCTTGAAGAAATCAATGTTATGATCATTTAACTTAACAATAAAGTGAGTGATGCTGAGATTGCAAGCATTCAATCAAACTTCATCTTCAACAAAGTATTTAGAACAAGAATGATGAAAGAGATTAACATTGAATTTATAAATGATCTGAGCTATAAGCATCTCATCATGTAAATGCTCAGTTAGTTTCTTCATCTTCTTGATGAACTCTTCAACATTGATTAACTTGTTTCAAGCTTAAAACATAAGATTCTTGAGCAGAGATTCAGAAAACTTAAAGTTTAAACATAAGTTTTGACTTGAATTAATCAAGAAGAATGATGTTAAAGTGATTAATGATGATGCATTATTGATGATAAATTCAACTTCAGAAAGTCACTTAACTCAGTCATTTTGCATGTAGTTGATGAAGACTTGAAGATGATGCTTCATGATAACATTGACTTTCTTGATTTAATTATTGATTTCAGAATGATACATTATTAATAATTTAACATCTATTTTCAGAATTTTACACATATGCTTTCAAATATTGAAGATGAATTGTGTATCTCAATCAGACATGAAGAACTTAAGTAAATCATGATGTTTTCAAACATGAGCATAAAAGCAGTTGATAACTTTTTCAACTTTCATAAAAGTAATGAGAATTAAATGTCTCATTTTAATAAGATGATCAATGAAGACTAAAACATATTTATATGTGATATTTATGAAAATACTGAGCGATAAAAAATTTATATAGTTCATGAAAACATTATGTTAACAATGTTTGAAAACTGAAAAAGAACATAATTATTCTTGAGTTCATTGTTTAAAGAGCTTAAAATGTATGCATATGTGATAGTTTTATATGAAGTGTTGAACATACTTATAAATGTTTGATCATCAGTAAACTTAACTGATTAATTCATAGCTTTTTGCTCTTTCTGAGTGATTATCAATAACATTATCATGAGCAAGCTGAATGATACAAAGACGTAGTTTATCTGAGTTGAGCATGTACTTTCTTTCTTGAAAGTACAGATAATTTTCATGTTTTTCACACTCAACTAAAGAAATTGTTACGAGCGTACCAAGGCTGAATAGAGCTAGTCAGTGTTTTTAGCTCAGATCTGACTCAGATTTGACTCAGTCTCTATTTTCTTTTCTCAACATCTCTTTGTTCAACATCATCTTTCTTTCTACATCACATTCTACTCATGTCACAAACACATTCTCTTTAAGCTTAGCGCAGTCTCTGAATATTACTTAAATAAAAGCTCTTGTACTCATCTTCTGTATTCTTAATATTCAGTTATAGCTATCTTTAAAGATCAAGCACTATTCAACTCTGACTTTCGCTGATTGACTCATCTAGACACGATTCTGACATTATATTAAGAATTCGTTAATCACACGATACTGATCTCATTACTCATTCAACATACTCGTACAGATAGAACGAGTTTAAAGAAATTCGTTTATTTGATGATCGACGCAATTGAAAGACTGAACAACACTAGAAAGTTTGATAGAATCAACGACAAGACTGTTTAAATCGCTAGACAACTTATCACTCACTAAGTACGCAAAGTTCACTCGATCAAGAGAATCAATTCATTCTCATGAAACAGACGAGTGAAAATAAGCTGTTCAACTTGATTAAGAGAATTGATGATAAAGAATCTTCGTGAATTGCTTGAGAATCACTCAAAAAACTCACAAATCAAAAATACTTTTCTAATCAACAACATTCTTTCCTGAAGATTAAACACTTGATAATACGTCTTCATTAATACTGTCGAGCATCATCATTCGCTTGACTTCGTTCTTTCTTCAAATTTTACCATGTCAAAACATTCATCTATCAAAGAATGTTTCGAAGAATTTCGAAGTCGCTTTTCTCAAATCTCTGAGACTGATTCATCGAAATTCTCTAGTACTGAACCATTCATCAATGAAGACAATGAGTTATTCATTGAAACAGTAATACTTTCTGTTTCTATTGAAAACTGAAAGACTCAATGCATGACTCTTGACAGAGAAATAGATTGACTCAACGAGCTGAGTAAACAACGAGATGACGAAATCAAAGAGTTGAAGACTAGACTTCAAACTAAAGAAATCACTTCTTCTGATTTCATTTACTCTGAGCGTTCTAGATCTCAGAAAATACCTGATTCTCTCTGATTTACTGACGAAAAGAATTTTACTTGAGAAAACTGATACGACAAAATTCAGAATAAAATAGAGATCAACGTCAATCTCTTTTCAAATGAATGAGTCAAACTGAGCTATGTACATTTCAGATTATTCAATGACGCAGCTGATGTTGCTCAATCTAGACGTGAACATGACTGTGTCAATCTTTATAAGATCATCGATGATCTTTTGAAAGAACTAGCTGAGTTGTTCAATGATTCAGATAAGAAAGTCAACTTTCATAGAAAATACTACAACTTGATTCAAGAATCAAAGAAGTTCAGCGAGTTTTACACTCAGTTTCAACGATTATTTTTCTATCTGAAGTATCACGAAAAGCAACTGATCGTTGATCTGAAAGATAAAATAAATTCTCGTCTTCGATTCATTTGAATAGATCAATTAGTTCAATCTGATTTTCTCAAAGAGATTCATTTCTATCTGATTTGTTTGAATAATGATCAGCGAGTCATTCAAAAAATCAAGAACAAAGTCAATCTCATCAAATGCATTGATGATTTGTCAAAGATCATCTTTCATAAAGCTGTTGTTACTCAGTCAGTCAATCATTCAAAACCTGATCATTTAAAGTCGTGTGACGCGATTTTAACTAACGTCAAAGAAGCAGACGTTCTAATTGAAATCTGTTTCATATGTCATAAATCAGATCATAGCTTTAAAGAGTGCTTTGATCAATCTATCAGAATCAATGCAGTGAACAATGAATACAATTGTTTTAAGTTTGATTTTGATTTGAATTTCGATTCAAAAAACTAGTCATCTCTTCAAAAGTCATTAAAGAAATAGAGATTATATCTTTGTGCAAACTAGATGAAATTCTATCAGAAGAAAATTACTTTGAAAAGTTGTTTTTAATTGATGCTCATTTCATCTCGCAGAATCAATTCTTCAGTCTTCGTTCGCTAATAAACAGTGATTCAGTCGCTCATACATTCATACATGCTAATCTAGTCAATAAAGTATGCAAGAAACTAGAAATTCAATCTATACTTCTGACAAAAGAGAAGCTAATAAGAGATTATGATGAGAAGATATCTAAGAAGATCATCACTCATAAAATTCTACTCAATCTCATCATCAAAAGTCATAAGAAATTGACTGTATCAATGTTGATAGCTGATATTGATCATCATGAAGTCATATTGAGTAAGCTCTGAATGAATAAAAACAAAATATTACTGAATATGCAAAATGACATCATTGTTTTTCTGAATCAATTAAATACTTCTATTTCGATTTTTTCGATTTCTCTCAATTCAAAGCACTCAAGTTGATCGCGATCAACTTCATCTTTTTCAATCACTCAGACTAAGATCTTTATGATGCTCAAACGACTCATTTCAATCACTGCTCAGAAAGAGTCATTCTCAATTCAAAGCATAAATACAGCTTCATTTAAAACACTGTTGAATCATTCAAAGAAGAATCAGACTGAAGTCTTTGCTTTATTCATGACAGACATCAATAGAAAAATTGCGTACAATACTCAGTGCAATTTAAACGCTCTAAACATCTCTTCAATCAATGAAACAACTCAGAATTTGAAAGATATTAAAGCGAAGCTGTCATCAAAATATCATGAGTTTCTAGATGTTTTTGATTGAGTTCAATTGAATAAACTACTCTCTCATCGCTTTTATGATCATAAAATCGAGCTCATCAGTGATTCAATACTCTCTCGCTGTCAAGTTTATTAAATGTTCTCTGTTAAACTTCTGAAGATAAAGAAGTACTTAAACGAGAATCTGTTGAAAAAATTCATCACTTCTAGTCAGATCTTCTATTTCTTCTTCGTTCTATTCGCTCTCAAAGCAAATGAAGATCTTCGATTCTGCATGAACTATTAAAAGCTAAATGTTATTTTCAAAAGAAATAGATATTCTTTATTGCTGATAAACGAGATTATTGATAAAATAGTGAGTTGCAAGCATCTGACTAGATTGAACATCATATCAGCGTTTAACAAACTTTGAATGCATCTTAATAACGAGAATTACATCATTTTTATCACTGCTTTAGAAGCATATAAATACAAGATGCTATCATTTAAACTGACTAATGAATCGATCTTCTTTCAGCAATATATGAATAATGTTCTATGAAACTTTCTGAACAACTTTCGTCAAGTCTATCTAGATGACATTCTTATCTATAGCAAAACGAGAAAGAAACATAGAAATTACATCAAACTAGTATTGAGTCAACTACGTGAAGCTGAACTGCAGATGAATATTCGAAAGTGCGAATTCAATGTAGAAGAGACTGTCTTTTTAGAAGTCATTGTATCAGAACTAAATCTTTGTATGAATTCAAGTAAAGTGACAGTCATAGTCAGCTGAATTACTTCGATCAATCTAAAAGAAATTCAGAGCTTTGTGAAATTTGTTAACTTCTATCGTCGTTTCATTAAGAACTTCTCGAAGCTAGTCAAATCATTCATTCAGCTGACTAGAAAGAACACATCTTTTGTTTGAAATGAGATCTGTGTTCAAGTCTTTGACAATCTAAAGAAACAAGTCAGCTCGATCTCAGTACTTCGTCACTTTGATCTCAAACGACAAGCTATTCTGAAAATCAATGCTTCAAACTATGTAAAAGATGAAATACTATCTTAGTATGATGACGAGAAAGTTCTTTATTCGATGATCTTCTACAGTAAAAGCATGATTCTTGCTGAAATCAATTATCACATCTATGACAAGAAATTACTAGTCATTATTCAATGTTTCAAACACTGATGACTTGAGCTGAAGTGCATTGAACTATTCATTCAGATATTCATTGATCATCAAGCTTTGAAGATCTTCATGAAAAATAAACAGTTAAGTCAATGACAAGTCAACTATCTGAACATTCTGTCAAAGTTCAACTTTCAGATCATCTTTAAATCAGGCAAAATGAATACTAAAGTTGATGCTTTAACTCAAATGTCTTTAGCGAATGTCTCTGAATCAGCTCAACGACTTGAAAATTATTTTCAGACTATTCTGACTCTTGATAGAGTTGATGTTCTACTCGTTGAATCGAAAGCAAATCTCTATCAATGAGTGCATATGATCAATCAAATGAATGAGTTCTGCAATAAATATAAACAAGCTATGAACGAGAACAAGCTCAAATTTCATATTACTAAATTGAAGAACTGCAAAATCATTGACAGCGTTCTCTTTAGAAAAAACTTACTGTGAGTTTCTGAGAACATGCATACGAAATTACTACAAGAAGTGCATGATCAATCTTTAATCTCTCACTTCGACAATAAATGAATCATCAATCTAGTTCAGCGTTTCTACTATTGATCAGATCATTAAGCTACTATTTGATGATACATTTGAAACTGTCATGCTTGTCAGCGAAGCAAAGTCTCTAGAAATAGCATCAATGAACTTTATCATTCTCTTTTGATTTCACAGAAACGCTGAAAAGATATAGTTATGAACTTCATCACTGAACTATCTCTGTCAGAAGACTATAACGTCATTTGCATAATCATATGTCATATTATCAAAGAACATCACTATGTTTTCTGTCATTGAAAAGACAATGACATCTCAGTTGAAGAAATGATTTGAATCATGCTATGAAACATCTATCAACTGCATGATCTACTCAGTTCTATTGTTTTGAACAGAAACTCTCAATTCATATCAACTATGTGAAAGAGTCTTTGCAAGCGACTGAGAATCACAGCTAGTCTATTTACAGTCTATCATTTGAAGATCGATGATCAGACGAAACGAGTCAATTAAGACGTTAAATGTGAACTTAGAATTTACTGCAATTACATGCAGAACGACTGAGTCAAATGAATATCTATGATGAAATTCAGCGACAATTTCAATATCTTCTCGATCATCTCAATGACTTCTTTCTACTTCAATAAAGATTTTCATTCTCGAATGAGTTTTAATTCAGATACAACTGACTACGAAATCACTTGTGAATGACTGAAAGCTAGAAAAGCAGATGATATTATCATTCAAATGAAAGAGTTACTGAGCTTCAATCATCAACAATTGAAAAAGACGAAGCTGATCATTAAAGCACAGATCAATAAACATAGATGAAACGTCATTTATGAGATAGATGACTGAGTTTGACTATTCTTCAGAAACGTTAAAATCATGAGATCATGCAAAGATTTGAAAGACAAACAACTAGAATCATATCAGATCACTGTCAAAGCGAAAGTCTTCTATCATCTTCGTCTATCAGTCAGCATGAAGCATCTGCATTCAATGTTCAGCTCGAAGCTACTGCGATTATATTCAGAAGACTTTTTATCAGAACAGCATGCAAAATCTCTTAAGCTTATCATTATTAATGACGATGACAATGAACACTGAAAGATAGATGACATTCTGAACTTTAGACGCTATCGAGATTGAATACAGTACAAGGTCAAATGAAAAGATCTAGATAAAGACGATGAATGATACTATGTTGATAAAGATGAATTCAATGACTTCAAGAAAGTTTTGAACGAATTTCATATGCTATACTCAAGAAAGTCACGCTAGTATCGAAATAACTCAATAAGAAAGCAAGCAAATGAGCAATATTCATGTGAACATGAATTTTCAAAGAGAAGAGTAATGTTACGAGCGTATCAAGATTGAATAAAGCTAGTCAGTGTCTTTAGCTCAGATCTGACTCAGATCTGACTCAGTCTCTATTTTCTTTTCTCAACATCTCTTTGTTCAACATCATCTTTCTTTCTACATCACATTTTACTTGTGTCACAAACACATTTTCTTCAAGCTTAGCGCAGTCTTTGAATATTACTTAAATAAAAGCTTTTACACTCATCTTCTTCTGTATTCTTAATATTCAGTTATAACTATCTTTAAAGATCAAGCACTATTCAACTCTGACTTTCGCTGATTGACTCATTTAGACATGATTCTGACAGAAATCTTGTTGTGATGTTGTGCTTCATTGTGAAGTGCTTCAATTATTTGAACTGCGAATTTGTCATTGATTTTAATTTACTTTCACAATGTCTGAGTAAGAGTATCAGCAGAATCTTCATCAAGATTCAGAGTGTTTTGATTTAATTGAGACTTAACATCTTCAACATTAAATTCTTTGATTTTTAAATTCATGAAAACTAAAATTTGCAAGAGTGCTGAGATAATTAAGAACAAATGTAACTGAACTGAATTTAAAGTGATGATTTGTGACTGAAGCTTCATGACTTTAATGTTAAAAATGTTAAGAATGAGATTCTTAACAATATTAAAATTTAAAACATGAGTTTTCAGAATTGTTTAATATTGATATTAATATCAAGAATTGAATATATTTTTCTCTTTAGAAAAATCTTTTGAACAATGTGTTAAAACATTCAACTTATCATTAATCTTGTCAAGATAATAAATGATGTGATAGTTGAATTTAGACAGAAACTTACTTCAATGAGTTTAATGATGATTCAACTGCTTAATTGACATGAAATACTTAAGATTTTTATGATTTATAATCATCTCAACAAAGTAAATAGAATCTTCAAGCTTTAATCATCATTTCTTAAAAATACAAACAATGATCATGAGTTCTTTATCATAAATCTCATAGTTACACTCAACTGAATTATGCTTCTTTGAAAAGTAAGTAATTAAATGAAGAATCTCATTTTCATCATATTAAAAAAGAATGTCTTTGAATACATAGTTTGAAACATTAATTTCTATCATAATCTTGTGATCTGAATTATAGTGATGAAGAATAATCTTGAAAGTGAAGACTTTCTTAAAAGTGTTGAATGCAATTTGACATTTCTGAAATCAGACAAAGAATATATCTTTTCTGATGAGATGAATAAGCGAGATAGTTATTCTACTATAATCATAAATGAATCTTTTATAAAAGTTCATGAAATTTAGAAAACTTTGAACATCTTTAACGTTGATCAAGATGAATCAATTGACAATGATATTTATTTTAAAAGAATTCATCTTGATCTCTTTGATGATAATTATCAATTCTAAATATGAAACTTAAGTGATGTAAAACTTGCATTTAATTATATTTGTTTGAAGATCTGCTTTTTGCAGCTTTTGCAGAATGAGCTTGACATGAATCTTATGCTTAAGTTCATTATTGAAATAAATCAAGATATCATTCAGATAAGCTGTATAAAACTTATTTAAATGTTTGCAAAAAGTATTATTAATATACTTCTGAAACAAGATAGACTCATTACATAGATTGAAAAGTATGACTAAATACTTGAATAATTCAAATCAAGTGTAAAAGATGATAAGAACTTCATCTTCTTCTTTAATTTGAAGTTGAAGTTGATTGAATATAAAGATGATATTCAGCTTGATAAAGATTTTAATTTAACTTAAACAATTCAGTGTTTCTGAAATCAAAGACAGAAAATATTGATTCTTAATTATGATAGCGTTTAAATTTCAATAGTTCACGTAGAAGCAAAGTTCTTCTTCAAGTTTCTTGATAAAGAGAACAGAAATGATCATCTGAAAGTGATTGATTTGAATGAAATCTTTGCTCAGATTCTCATTCAAATAACGATGAAGTTCTAGAATTTTATCATGATTCATGTTATACAAAGCAAAGACTGAGAATTGAGCATCTTCTTTAAAATGTATGATATGATTATGAGCTTAATGCAAAGACAAGATATCAACATTCTTCTTGAAGAAAACATCTAGAAACTCAAAATATTTGAACAGTAGAATTGTGACTGAATCGACGTTCTTACTTTATCAATAAACTTCAAGATCTTCTTGTGTCGTGAATGCAGTCAAATGAAATTTCTTTTTCATTTGATGAAGATTTAAATGAAGATTTTTATCATACATACTATCTTGAGAACAAGATGAGAACTGAGCAAGAGTTAAACTGTTCTTTGAATGAATAGTTAAAATCGTGTAATGCAATTTTAACTCATCAGAGTCTGAACTAAAAGATGAGATTAATTCAAGATTCAAAAAAACATAGATTTTCTTTAAAATGATGCTAAACACTTCAATGTCTTTGACATGAGCAGCATGATCAAAGCTTCAAGCTTTTAACTTAATTATATCAAGTTGTATAAAAGATCAATTGAATTAATCTGCTTAAAAGACAACAAAAGTTCTAAAAAAAGAAGAATTTTGACACTTGATTTTTGATGAGTATTCTTTTTAAATGACTTGAAGAATACAACTAAAAGCTTCTTGTTTAAAACAAGAGACAAGATTGAATGAGATTTATTTCTTATGAATGAGCTGAATATTAGTTGACTTTTCATGAGCAAATGAGAAATTATATTACTTCTTGTGAGTAAATGAGAAACTGAGTTGCTTCTTTTGAGTGAATGAGAAACTAGATTGCTTCTTGCAAACGAACTGAAAACTGAGTTACTTCTTTCAAGTGAATGAGAAACTAAATTACTTCTTGCAAGTAAACTGAGTGCTGAATTGCTTTTTGTAAGCAATCTGTAGATTGAATTACTTCTTGTGAGTGATTTGTGAACTGAATTGCTTCTTGTGAATGATTCGTGAACTGAGTTGCTTCTTGTGAATGAACTGAAAACTGAATTACTTCTTTCAAGTGAATTGAAAGCGAGACTGAAGAAAAGCTACTTTGTTAACTTTAAGCGAGAAATTTTCTTCTTGTTGATTAAAATCATAAATCTTGATGAGAAATTGATAACAATGATTAAGATAGAAAAAGAAAGACAAGATGAGAATATTATGTTCAAAATTGACATCAATGATGTGATGATGAAGTTATGACAAACTCATGATGATGAGATATTGACTTAATTCAATGACATAAAAGAATAGTCTTTCAATGTGTTTATTGAGAATCATTGTGATTTCAACAATATAAGTAATGTCATTGATTAAAGCAACTTGATCATCAAATTCTTGAAGTCTGCAAGAATAAGTTAATTAATACAAGAAAAAATGATGTTGTTGCGTGAAGAATTTATTCATAAAGACATAAGCAAAGACTTTGTTATTAATCAGAGCAAGAATGAGAACTTTAGATTAAATTTAACATAAAATACAGAATACTATCATGTGATTATCTTTGAATGTTGAATTGAATTCAAAGAGTTTCAAGACAGATTTAGCAAAAAACTTTCTATATGATTGAAGTAAGAGTGAAAAGATTGAGATTAGTAAACAAGATGATATGTATACAAATTTTTGAGCATAATTTAACTCAAAGACTAAGCTTTTCTTACAAACAGCGAGACTTCTTCATTTATACTGATGATGTCATTGTTGTAGATGTTCATGATATGCAGAGTAAAGAACTTCTTGTTTGAGCATTTTTTAACAATTTTGCTTGAATGTTGCAATTTGCAATAGTAACACAACTTTCACTTGTTGCAGATTTTCTTGATTTCAGAAATGATCAGAATTTTATCTTGAATTATGATAATAATAAAGCTCAGATTCATTGACTCATTGAGAAATGAGAAAGAGAGAGATGAAAATACTGTTAAGACAATAGTCATAAAAATGATGATCTTTGAACTTAAAAAATTACTAGTCAATGCAAAGATGTTTTTGAATTTGATGAATGAAACAATGATGAAGATAAAGTGAGATTGATGATGCTTAAGTTACTGAAACTCTTTGTTAATATCAGAGAATGCTTGAACTCATTGATGAAAAATGAATGATTAAGTTTCATTGAGATTTTGTCAGAAGAAAATGATGACTTAAGTGAAATAATTGACATTGTGCTTCAGACAGTCAATCAATAAGAAATCTTTCATCAAAGAACATTCTTTTTTTTGATAAAAAAGATTGTAGTAGTCAACAAAGTTATTCGTGCCTTGCTTCAGAATTTCGCGAAAATATAAATGAACATCTTCTGTCTTGAAAGAATTGTTGCAGTAATGACACAACTTATGTCATTAATCTGCAAAGATGAAAATGATACAAAGAACATTGACTCAATATTGACTCATTAAATTGTGAGTCTTCTTATTTATAATGAATTATGACTCGACATAAATGATCTTGACTTGATGAGAAAGATAATGATCATCATTCACATTCATGCGTTGTATTAGACTCTGCTCTTATGCATTCAATCAATCTTTGTCTTTCTTATACTCAGATATGTTGAGAAGCTTCTTGAATTTAGAAGCAATGAAAACAGCGATAAAATTTGCAGAAGAATGAACAATGAAAAGAGATTAATTATTCAAGATTTGTATGATAATTTGAAATATCATTGCAAGAGACTAAGAATTTAATTTTATATAAATTGAAGAACTGAAAATGATGAATGAAGATGAAATGATAACATCATATTGCTGAACTTGATTTTGAAGCTTTTGCATTGCATGAAAGATCTTAACTGAATTTTCAATCATACTTTGAGCAAACTGCTTAACAGCATGCTCATCATTAATTAAAAGATTGTGAAACAACTTTATTTAAGCAAAAAAATAACTAAACAAGATTTCAACATATAAAAATGTTACAGAAAGTGTAGATTTTTCATAATGTCAAAAACTGAGCTAAACTAAAGATACTATTAATATAAAAAACTGATATTATTATTACTTTGATAAAATCTAGATATAAAACAATACATCAAATAATGTACAAGATGAAAGACAAAGAGTGAAAGAAAAGAATGAAAGCTTAACTTTTATATACATAAATTAAGCAAAATCAAGACTAGACAGTAATTTTATTGACTTAAAATTGCAAAAGTTCATGCACATAATTGAGATGATCAAAACAAAATTGTTAAAACTAAATTAAGATGATGATGATTAAATTAATGACTTGATTTATTAAACTGCAAAACAGATTCAATGAATCAAGATTATTTAAAATATTAATAATTTATGTTTTAAATTGAGTTGATGATTTAACATTATGACATACATTATTAATCTTGCAGTTAAATTTAATAATTGATAAATTGCATCATTTATCATTATACAATATTACTCAAAACAATCACAACACATACACAACAAATCTTGAAAAAAAGCACTATATGCAAGACAGAGTGAATCTAAAGAATGATCAAACAACGATGAATTGCATGAGTTGCAGCAATACAAGTTCAAAGATGATTGCAAGCGATGTTGACATGTCACAAGAAAACAACGACGCAAGATTGCAACGTTCACGTAATAATGAAGAGAAAATAGCTGACATTATCAATCTACTAATAAAGACATCAATGTTAGAAAAAAAAATGAACAAAGATTACTTGTAAAAAGAAATAACACTGAAGCTGATGCATCATCTTTGACTTGAATCAAAAGAAAAACATCACGCAATTCAGAACGCGTTCATCATGAAAAATGTACAGAAACTGAAGACATCAGTTCAATTGTTAAGCAAGCAGTTACAAATGCAGAAAAATACGCGTTTCTCATCAAAAATCATGTCATAAACAAACATGATAAGAGAAGAATTATCAATGAGAAAGCAATGTCTCAAAGAAGAATCATTGTCGCTTTGCAAAAAACATGAAATCATGATAAAGATAGCAGACAGAGAAGAAATAGAAAAGATGCAGAAGAAGATCATCAAGTAGATTCTTCAAAGAATAGCAGACATGTTAACAAGTCAATGAGATCTGATCATGTCTCTTTGCAAGCTGAGTAGCAAAGACATCTTTCTTCATGCAATCAGCTCAAATGCATGAGCAAATCTGAAAAAGACTTAAGAATAAGCAAAAGAAATTATGAACTTGATGTGCATATCACGATGAATCTTCGCAATGCTGACACATGAAATGTGCATTACAATCAACATGAACAATCAGAAGAAAGTCATTAGAAAGCTGATAAAGAATAACACAAGACTTCATGAGAATTTGAAGATTTTAAGAATAGTCTGACTCAAGAAAGTGATAAAGATCAAAAAGACTTATTTATCACTCATCATGAAGATAGCAATCGAAGCGATGATAAATCAACTGATGAACATAAGTATGTTAAATGCATATCATGAATATGCATGTGAGCTGTTCAAGAAGAACTGTCACATCACATAATGCTTCAGATGTCAAGAATTTGATCACATGATCAAATTTTGCAGAAAGAATCAACGCTGTGTCAAGTGCATAGATAAACATCACATTGAAAAATGCATGATATCTTCAAATAAAAGACGTTGTACTAACTGCAACAAAAATCACGAATTTTGAAAATGCATCTGTTTCAAATGATGACAGCAGATAAAACAAGTGTTTGAAATCTATAGAAATAAATCATTCAGATATTCAGAAGCATTTAAATATAATTGCACATTCTTGCAATTCTTGAACTCTTCGCTGTCTTCAAGCTCTGCAAGTTCAATGAACTCTTTGAATTCAATGAACTCTTTAAGTTCAACAAACTCTTTGAAATTCACGAACTCTCTCAGTTTAGCAAACTCGTTGAGCTCAACGATAGTTGTGTTGAAAACACGTAGTTTGATTGCTCATGAATCAATATAACAGATGATAGAAGTCAAGAAAAGATGTGTCAATTATTTCTTCTGTGTAAGTAATGATTCAGATGAGACGTCACTTGAGCAGAGTTAAAAATGATAAATCAGAAGACAAGATAAATTCTTGATGATTGAGAGCATTCAAAAAGTCTTCTTTTCGCAAAGTCAACAACAGTTACAAATAACTTTATGATGAAACAATCTTTTCTACGAATACTGCAGTACAACATCAGAAAATCATTGAAAATTCAGAAATTGTTTCTAATTGACAGAGAAATTCATAATTTTGACATCATAGTCATACAGAAGCAGAGTTGCAACATTAACGACATGCAATCATTTAACTCAGCTCACAACTTCTTTTACTTAGTGAAAAACACATCATTACAATCAAGAACTTGCATATATGTGAACAAATGTTTAAGACTCAATCAATGAATGATAGAAACAGTTAAGTTAAACATCTGCTTAATCAGAATATTAACTTGCAATACAGATGACAAAATACAAACGTTGCAACTTATAAACATTTATAATTCATGTTTACTGTTCTCTACATTTACAGAGAAATCTTCAATCATTTTTCGCTTGAGTAAGTTACTCAAAGATGATTGCAAACAATTAATCATGAAATATTTCAATTTACATCACTCTCACTGAAAAGAATGAAGATGCTTCACTCAATATACAGTGATCAACAGTTTACTTAACATCATTACTAACATTAAGCTGAAATTATTGCTGAAATCAAACATTATTACTTGCAAAATCCATAATCAATTTACAACTATTGATTTAGTCTTTAGCAGCGAGAAAATACAGTTCATAATATGCAAGTGCAAGATACACATCAATCTGCATCAGAAATCAAATCATCTTTTAATTATTACAGAACTTTGTTTATAAATAACTTCAGTACAATCTTCAACTTAATAACTATGAAAGAAAATGAACACAGAAACATTGAGTGTGTATTTGCATATGCATCTTTTGTCGAATCATTCTTTGAACAGCAAGATGATGATGAATGAAAGAGTGTGCAAAGTTATCAAGATGTTACAAGAAATCATTGAGAAATTTATTCTTTTGACAAGATCATCAAGTTGAACAAAGAACTTCTGAAATTCAAACTGCTCAGAGATAGTAATGAAATCAAGATGATTGCAAATTATATGAAAAATACAAAGCACATTAAATGCGTGAAATGAATATCTGAAACACAATGATCATAAAAACAGAATCATTCAACAAGCAAAGCGCGCACATTTCAGATCACAAATGCATGAGTTATGCAACGCATTTAAGTCAATATGATGCTTTGCAAAATGAGTCAGAATCGAAAGTCAGTTATTTAAAAAACTTTCTCAGTTTTCGTCATTAAAGTGAAGTAACATTGATTAAATGATAATAACATTCAAGAAAAAAATCAAGATATTACAAGAAAAATTCTTTCTTTCATTCTTTCAGATAAACATTAATGACATTGCAAACTCATTTATACTTTTAACAATGTCATCTGATTTACACATTTTAAAAAATGAAGTGAGACAGATAATTAAAAGAATAAAAGCAAACAAAGCATTAAACATTTCAAACATTTTAAACAGAGTGTTGCAAACAGATCTTGCAGAACTGATCTTGATATTAATGAGTTTATTCAACGCATGTGTAATACATAAATATCATTCAAAGCAGTTCAAAAAGACTCAAATGATAATACTATGCAAATTAAAGAAGAGCAATTATACTGATTCAAAGATATATCAACTTATTGCTTTGTTTAATATCATGAACAAAGCTTTGAAGTTGATCATGATTAAAAAACTGAGCAATATAGCTGAAACTCATCACATGCTATCTGATGCTCAAATGAAAGTAAAACACAAGCAATTCATGATCTTGACATTAAATTTACTAGTAAATCAGATTCATACAATATAAGACTGCAAAATTAAATACATAGCATTTATGCTAAGTCTAGACATTGTTGAAGCATTCAATCAAGTCTTGCACATCAGACTTCTGCATATTCTGAAAATGAAAAGAATTTCAGATTATATAATCAAATGAGCATGCAGCTTTCTTGAAAATTGAGAAACATTGCTGAGATTTGATGAGCAAATGAGTGACATGTGTGAGATAAATGCAAACATATCACAAAGATTTCTCATTTCATCGATTCTTTTTCTATTCTTCAACGCAAGTCTGATTGAGAAGTGCAAAGCATTGAGAATTAAGATCAAAGTGCTTGACTTTGTAAATAACATTAACATTCTAACATATAATAAATTTATTAAAGAAATTTGTAAAACATTAAGCAAAGTACACAACATTTGCGTGAAATGAGCTTGCATTCATGACACAACATTCACATCAAAAAAGTATAAATTTATGCACTTCATCAGAAAATCAAAGAGATTTAACATGATGATTAACATATAAATAAAAAGTTCAGTTATTAAATTGAAATTAAACGTGTGAATTCTGAAAGTATAACTGAACATGAAATTGCAATGAAATGCACATTTTTGTCAAATCAAAGTAAATCACGTTACATGAATGCTAGCACTTAGTCGACTTGAAGTCTTTACATGAGAGATAATCTTCACAAAAGTAAGACAAATATACTTAGCAGTAGTAAAATCAGAAATTGCATTTGAAGCATCAGTTTGACATCAGCAAGAAAAAGAGAAAGAACTATCAGATAAAGAATGCAAACTTGAAACATTATAGAATCAGACTCTGCGTCATGTTGCAAAAATGTTCAAAAGAGTAAACATCAAGATTCTGAAAGCAGAAATGTACATAAGTTCACTGCATGTTCATTTGAACATACTGCAAAACAAGATTACATTACGCAGTTGAATCAATGATCATATGTAGAAAATCAGACAAGCATGCAAACTGATACACACTCATCTGATGAATGTTAATTGCATCATTTCTTACTTTTTTATCATTAAGAAAGTGATGTTTCTGAACAACTTAATTCAAAAAAACATGAAAATACAGTTGAAACATAAATGATTAGTTTTCGCTGCGATGATTTTGACTAGTGATAGCATCGCAATAGCATAATATCACAGAAGTCAATGAAAGCAATGATGAAAAAAATATAGAAAATGCATTGCAAATGTTCACATCATCTTGACATAAAGATTGCATTTGTTCAACAAGATGATAAAGATGCAAAATGATTTTCAGAAAGTTGAAAGTACTTTCATCATTTATATCAGAATTGAATGCATAAATCTGAATGTTTATTTGCACTTCAGAAACATTTCAGATGCAGATAACATATAATGCAACTATAACTGAAATCATCAGATGACAAAACATGTATTCATGCATTGCTTGAACTGATTGCATTTGCAATCAAGAATGTTATGAGACATCAACTTTTTAAGCTATTGAATAATCATCACTATCACGAAGAATCTTAAAGCAACTGCAAGAATGATGATGAAAATGAAGCTTCTAAAATAATTTAAAGTGATGAAGTCACTTATTCTCTAACGTGCAATCAACGCGAACTAATTTGATACATAGTCTCATAATAATAGTTTCAACTGCATGAAGCAGTTATATAAACAACAAGTGATTTTCTATCTCAGAGAGTTTTGTTCACTCGATATAAATAGCATAAAGTTTCTCATGAGTTGACTTAATCGATGTCACAAGAGTGTATGAATTTATTATTATTGTTATTATTATTATTATTATTATTATCATTACATATAAATAATTAAATGATTAACAATCAAATTGATAAAATCTTCGTTCTTTGCATTTTACATGCTTATCATTCTACTCATTATTTTACATGCTCATTATTCTACTCATCATTTTATATGCTCATCATTCTACTCATTTATCATGATGAATTGATATATAAAGATCAGATCAGAAACTAAAATCAAAGACTGAGTTAAAAATCAGATTTAAGTTAACTCTGAAACTTTGTGACTTTGTCAAGAAATTATTTAAATCACGTCATATTTTCAACTTAATATATCACAAGTTATGCTGTGTTCAGCTTAACAATGCTTGATAAACTTTCTATAGTTAATTAATTCTTTTGAGTTCTCAAGAACTTCTTAATAATTAGCTTTATCATAAATATATATTCATTCTGTGTCTGTTTAAAATATCACATTATCATATTATTTTCATAAATTTTGTTTATTCTTTTAGTAAACTTGATGAAAAACAACAATCACAACGCACGCATCACAAATTTTGAAAAAAAGCACTACAAACAAGACAGAGTGAATCTAGAAGATGATTAAACGACGATGAATTGCACGAATTGCAGCAATGCTGATTCGAAGATGATTGCGAGCGACATCGATTCGTCGCAAGAAAACAGAGATGTAAGATCGAAACACTCACGTGATGATGAAGAGAACGTTGCTAACATTATTGATCTACTAATAAAGATATCAACGTTAGAGAAAGAGAAGAGCAAAGATCATTCATGAAAAGAGATAGTATTGAAGCTGATTCGACGTCTTCGACTCGACTCAGAAGAAAAACATCACGCGAATCAGAACGTGTTCATTGCGAAGAATGTACAGAAACTGAAGACATCAGTTCAACTGCTTAACAAGCAGTTGCATACACAGAAAAACACCCGTCTTTCAACGAAAATCACGTCATGAGCGAACGTGACAAGAGAAGAAATAGCGACGAGAAAGCAACGTCTCAGAGACGATTCATCGTCGCTTCGCAAGAAACGAGAAGTCATGATTAAGATAATGAACAGAAGAGAAATAAAAGAGATACAGAAGAAGTTGATTGAACAGATTCTACAGAGAATCGCAGACGTGTTGACAGATCAAAGAAATCTAATCATGTCACTTCGCAAGCTGAGCAGCGATGACATTTCCCTTCACGCAGTTAGCTCAGATGCTCAAGCAAATCTGAAAAAGACTCAAACATGAGCAAAAGAAATCGCGAGTTCGACACGCGTAGCACGTCGAATCTTTGCAGTGCTGACACATGAAGTACACACTACAATAGACATGAGCAATCAAGAAAAGATCATTGAAAGACTGATAAAAGATAACGCAAGACTTCATGAAGATCTGAAAGTTCTAAGAATAGTTTGATTCAAGAAGATAGCAGATAGCGAAAAGACTCATTCGTCGCTTATCGTAGAGATTGCGATCGAAGCGATGACAAATCGACTAATAAACGTGAGCATGCTGAACTTGTATCAAGAATGTGCATGCAAGCTATTTAAAAAGAACTGTCGCATCACACAGTGCTTCAGATGTCACGAATTTGATTACATGACTAAGATCTGCAGAAAGAATCAGTGCTGCGAAAAATGCGCAGACAAGCATCATATAGAGAAGTGTGTGATGCCTTTGAATAGAAGACGTTGCGTCAACTGCAATGAAAATCACGAACTCTGAAGACGCATCTGTTTCAAGTGACGACAGCAGATGAAACAAGCGTTTGAAATCTATAGAAATAAATCGTTCAGATACTCTGAGATGTCTAAATACAATCGCACACTCTTCTCGCTGTCTCTGAACTCTTTAGATTCAACGAACTCTTCAGATTCAACGAATTCTTTCGATTCAACAAATCTCTCGAGCTCAGCAACAGTCATGCTGAAAACACGCAGTTGAATCGCTGATGAATCAGCTTAACAGATAGTAGAGATCAAGAAGAGACGAGTCGATCTTTTCTCTTGCGTGAGTAGTGACTCAGACAAGACGACATCTGAGCAGATTCAGAAACATTCAATCAGAAAGCGAGAAAGATCATCGATGATTGAAAGCATACAAAGAGTCTTCTCATTGCAGAGTCAACAACAGCTACAAATAACTTTATGATAAAACAGTCTTTTTTACGAATTCTACAGTACAACATCAGAAAATCATTAAGAATTCAAGAATCATTTCTAATTAACAGAGAAGTTCGCGAATTCAACATAGTAGCTATACAGAAGCAAGATCGCAACAACAATGACTTGCAATCATTTAGCTCAGCACACAACTTCTTTCATCTAGTGAAAAACTCGTCATCTCAATCAAGAACATGCATATACGTTAACAAATGTCTAAGACTCGATCAATGAATAGTAGAAACAGCTGAGTCAGACATTTGCTTAAT
>JAABUV010001978.1_pt1 | contig 28763 bp, 23 predicted proteins | sample 5559971 | NCBI WGS metagenome assembly JAABUV01 (sample SAMN10711881, study PRJNA513362) | rock metagenome | isolation source: Antarctica rocks | place: Antarctica: Victoria Land, Knobhead nord | collected 2015-12-19
GCACTAGCACGCGTACGGCGGCAGGAGTCGCGGTCCACTCCTCCGCTGTGATACCATCTGGTGGGTGCTCACTCATGCCCTCGGTGCCCTGCAAGATCCTGTCCATACCCCCCTCTGAGCGATTACCATTGGGCCTCCTGCAGCGGTTACCGGTCGACGAACTCAAGGTCGATCGGTCGTTCGTGACACATCTCGCCGAGGCCGGGGACGCCTCTATCGTGACGTGCATTCTGGACCTGGGCCGCACACGGGGATTGCGGGTCGTCGTCGAGGGCGTGGAGACGCGTGGTGTCTGGGACACGCTGCTGGCCCTGGATGGCGACGTCGCCCAGGGCTATGGTATCAGCCGCCCGCTCCCCGCCGCGGAGCTGGAGCAGTGGCTGCGCGTTCCCGCGCACGCCGTGGCGTAGCGGCGTGCTTGGGGCCTCCTTGCGTCAGCGCAATTTTCGTCTGTTCTGGTTCGGCCAGATGATCTCGCTGACCGGCTCCTACATGCAAAGCATTGGGCAGACCTGGCTGGTGCTGGAGCTAACCCATAGCGCCTTCCAGCTTGGCTTGGTGGGCGCGTTACAAGCTCTGCCGGTGCTGCTCTTCGCGCTCGTCGGCGGCGTCCTGGCTGATCGTTGGCCCAAACGGCGCGTCTTATTCTGCACCCAGGCGGCGGCCATGATCCAAGCCCTGCTCCTGTGGGCGCTGATCGCCATCGGAACCGTCCAACTCTGGCATGTATATGTCCTGGCGCTGCTGCTGGGGCTCACGAACTGCCTGGGCCGGCCAACAGGCCAGGCGTTTGTCGTCGAGTTGGTCGGACGCGCGGACCTGCCCAACGCCGTGGCCCTGAACTCCTCGCTCTCCAATCTGACGCGCATCGTGGGGCCGGGCCTGGGGGGCGTCATTATCGCCGTCAGCGGCGTGGCCTCGCTCTTCTTGCTCAACGCGCTCAGCTTCATCGCGGTGCTGGCGGGCCTGGCGCTGATCGACAGGCGCACACTGTATGCGCAGGCGCCCCGACACACCAACGTGGGCGCGCGGCAGACCACCTGGCAGAGCCTGCGCGAGGGTGTGGATTATGTCCGGAACACGCCCGCGGTGTCGTTGGTGATCCTCGTTGCCGGCTTGGTGTTGCTCTTCGGCTCGAACTTCAACGTCGTGCTCCCCTTCTTCGCCACGGGTGTGCTGCACGCCGGCGCGACGGGCTTTGGCTTTCTCTCGGGCGCGTCTGGCGTTGGCTCGTTGATCGCGTCGCTGTGGCTGGCCTGGCGCAACCAGAAGCCAACGATCACCCGCGTGCTGATCGGCGCGTTGGTCTTTGGGGTGTTGGAGGCCGTATTCGCGGTCTCGCGCATTTATCCCCTGTCGTTGGCGCTGATCGCGAGCGTGGGCGGCGCTGAGATTGTCTTCACCACGCTGGCCGTGACCATGCTTCAAACGGTGGCGCCGGATCACCTGCGCGGGCGCGTCATGAGCGTGGCTATCCTTTTCTTCGACGGCAGCCTCCCGCTGGGCTATCTACTGATGGGCTGGCTGGCCGTCCGCTACGGAGCGCCCAGCGCCCTGCTCATCGGCGCCCTGCTCAGCCTGCTGGTCGCGGGAGCCGGGTGGCTGTGGCATAAACCCACGGAGGGACGACAAACCGCTAAACCAGTGGCATGACCTGACGCGCGAAGCGCTCGAGTTCGGTATGCATGGGACTGCACTGCAGCAGGAACAGGTCGATGCCGGCGTCGGCGAACTCCCGGACGCGCGCGGCGACGGTCTCGGGCGTACCGATCAGTCCCGGCCGCAGCCCGCGGTTGGAGACGGAGTAGTCGCGCAGAGAGAGCTCGCGCTCCAGTTGTGAGTGGCTGGTGAAGTCGCCGTAGCCAGCGTAGCCCGCGGCGTCGCGCACGTTGGTGATGCGCGCAATCTCCTCGTCGGCTTCGGCGGCGCTGTCGCGTACGATGGCGTAGGCGGCCATACCGAAGCTCAACGGCGGCAGCCCCAGCGCGTCGCGTCGCGTGCGCATGTCGGCCACGCGCGCGGCCACCGCCTCGGGCGTATCACCGTGCATCAAGTAGGCGTCGCATTGGGTCGCGATCATCGTGCGCGCGGTCTCCGACTCGCCGCCCGCGTACAGGCGCGGCCACGGTTGTTGCACGGGGCGCGGCGCCAGCACGCCGTCGTCGACATTGTAGTAGTGGCCGTGGTACGAGAAGGGACCGCCGGCCCACATGCCCTTCATCACGTCGATAAACTCGGTGGTACGCGCGTAGCGCTCGTCGTGGGGTACGAAGTCCATGCCGTAGCGGCGCGCCTCTTCGGCCCACCACGCCGAGACGACGTTGAGCGTGAAGCGGCCGCCGGAGATGTTGTCGATATTAGCGGCCATCTTGGCGACGATGGCGGGGTTGCGGAAGCCGGGGCGGATCGCGGCCATGATCTCCAGGTTGCGGGTCGTCGCGGCGAGGGCCGCGCTGGTCGTCCAGGCTTCGAGCACGGGCTGATCGACGCCCTTGATGTCGTTGAGGTTCAACTCGGCGACGAGGGCCGTCGTATAGCCCCACTCCTCGGCCTGGCGCGCCACGTCCAGCGTGTAGGAGAAGGTAGCGGGCATGTCTTCGTCTTCGACGTTGCGCAGCCAACCGCCGAAAATAGGTAACCAGAAGCCGAACCGTGGCTTTGTCATGAGTACTCCTTACTAGCAAGCGGCCTGCGACTGTGGTCGCATGGCAGCGGACGGCACTGCGGTGCTAAAAAACGGCAACCGACCGCAGTCGGCGTTGGTGTGCCATGCGACCGCAGTCGCAGGCCTCGTTAGCACGCGCAGAAGTAGCGCGCGCCCTCCATTTCGGTTTGTAAGAGTTGATAAAAGGGGCGTGGATCGTCGGGGTCAAGCACGGCTTCGACGACGCCCGCCTCGCGCGCCCCTCCAGTGATGAGCGCCAGCCACTGCGCCTCGCTCAGAGAGTCGGCCGCGCGCACGGCGCCGCCGGAGCGGCGCAGCGCCATGTAATCCTTGAGGTAGACCCAGGTCAGCGCATCGGGACGAGGTGCGACGGGCTCGACTCGTTGACCGACGGTCGTGGCGTAGGCGAGCCAGGGCAAGTCGACCCCAGCCGCGATGGGGAGGCCGATCCACTTCCAGACGCGCGTATTGACGTCGAGCAGCTTGTGTTCGCCGTCGCGCGGATCGTAGAGGAACTCGACCTCGGCGATGCCGTAATAATTCAGCGCCTGTAGCACGCGCGCGCCGCGCTCCACCAGGAGCGGGAGCGCGGCGGATTCGACGAGGCACCCCGTGCCGAAACCGGCCGGATATTGCTCGACCTTGCGCCCTACGAACGCGCCGAGCGTCGTGCCGTCGGGCGTCACGTACGCGCAGAGCGAGTGGAAACCGTCGGGCGTGACCGGCACAATCTCCTGTGCGAGCATGCCGTGGCCGGCGGTGCGGCGCGCCCAGTCTATGAGTTCGGCCGCGTCGGGGATTTCGATGACTTTGACGCCGAACTGCTCGGTGAAGGAGCGCTGCTCACGCGGTTTCAGGATACATGGGTAGGCGACCTCGCGGGCGAGACGCGCCGCGTCGTGCTCCGCCAGGTCCCAGGTGCGCGGGACCGGGATGTCGAGCGTCCCGGCGGCCTCATAGAGGCTTTTCTTGTCGAGGATACGCTCAACCGTCGCCTCATCGGCGAAGGGGATGTCATAGTACTCCGCGAGCCGCGCGCGGTGGCGGCCGAGGCCGAGCACCCACTCGTCGTTGGCGGGGAAGAGCACGCCGCGCCGGTCGAGCAGCGCGCCGATCTCGAGCAACCGCGCGACGAACGCGTCTTCGTCGTCCAGCGGCGAGGGTAGGCGTCCGCGCACGGCGACGTGGCGCGAATGCAGCCCGAAGCCGCGCTCGTCCTTGTCGAGCGCGATGACCGGCACGCCGCGCGCGCCGAGCGAACGCGCCACGGCCAGTCCCGTAATGTGACAATTGAACACGAGGGCCGGCGGCAGGGGAACGCTATTGATCCGCTCGTCGATCACGCGGCGCAGCTCGTCGTGGTCGTCGAGCAAGAATGTTTCTCGATCGGTGGTCATAACCGCGAGTATATCACGTTTAAACAGCCCATTCTCGACCGGATTTTCGGACTACTCGGCGTGCGAACGGGGCGATTGTCCCGGCGTGATATCTCCGGTTGTATACTCGTCGGCCTCGGTCGCCGCCTCGTTGGTGGGCATACCGTGCCGCGCGTTGGCGGCCGGGCTTTCGTGCACGATTGTCCAATCGCTGAAGTAGGTGACGTCGTAGGCTCCATACTGTGTCAGGATGCGCGTGATATCCTGGGCGTTGTCCTGGCTCTCGGCGGGGGCGGCGATGACGACGCGGCCGGCGTCGATATGGACGGAGTAGCGCTTGGCCTCCATATCCTCACCGCCGTAGCCTTTGATCCAGTTGGTGAACTTGCCTACGAACCCTTCCGCGTCCTTCTTCGACTCGCTCAGGTCGCCCGCCGCCGCCGAGTGCGCGAGGCGTTGTGTGGGGACACCGAGCGCGGAGAGCGCCTGCTCGGCCTCGCGCGCCTGCTCTTCGTGGTCGAACACGGCGTAGATATTGCGGCGTTCCGGGGTCCCTCCGGCATCGACGACCTCATGGTTTTCCTGCATCGCGAGCTACTCCTTTCGCGGTAGGTGGTGTCTGTGGCGCCGCTGTCCATGACATGGCGCGCAACAGCAGCTACGTATGGTGATGTTTCAGGATAACGTGTGACGCATAAGCCATGCCAGCGCTGAATCAACCAGGAAGGGTGGAGGATGACAGATGGGTCATTGCGGCGCGAGCCGGATGCGGCGATACCGATGTGTGTACACACGACAGGCGCGACGAGCGCGACAAGCGGAGGCTTCGGTGATGAATCAACATGGGGCGAGCCGTAGCATCGTCGTTCGCCTGTCCGCGAGTACGCTCGCCGTCGTCGCCTTGCTTGGGCTGACCTGGTTCTGCGCCGCCGTCAGCGCCGATCGGCTCCGTGCCAGCTACGCCCATACCGTCAACACCATCGACGCCCTCTCTGGCGTGGTGTTGCAAGGAACCAAGCTGCGCGACGACGAGGAGACCGGCTTGCGCGGCTACCTGCTGACCGGCCGGCAGCGCTTCCTCCAGCCCTACGACGTGGCCCGGCGCGCGCTCCCCGCGCTGCGCCAGCGGCAGGACCTGCTCACGGCCGCCGAGCCTGCCGCGTTGCCCTTGGTGCGTGCGGAGTGGCGCGCCGGGGATGCATGGGACCGCTGGGCGACGGACGTCCTCGTCCATCCCTTGCCGGCCCCGCGCGGCGCGGCCGCCCTCATCGCCCAACAGGACCATGGCAAGGTCCTCTTTGACCGCTACCGCGCCGCCGCCAACCGGATCATCGCCCGTCTTGACGGCGCTCGCCAGGAGGACCTGCGCGCGAGCGTGGCGACGAGCGTCATGACTGACCGGCTGTTCGCCGCGCTCTTCGCTAGCGCCATCAGCCTGGGGCTGCTGCTGGGCTGGCGGGCCATGCGCGCGGTCACGCGCCCGCTCGCGGCCCTGCGCCGCGCGGCGGGGGCCATTGGGCACGGCGACCTCACGCAACCCGTCGCCATCGCGGGCGCCCGCGAGTTTGTTCGCCTGGGCGCGGAGATGGATGCGATGCGCCGGCAGTTGCAGGCCCGCGCCGACGAACTGGCCGCCTCGGAGGCGCGCTTTCGCGCCCTCGCGGAGCACGGCAGCGATCTCGTGTGCGTCCTCGCCCCCGACGGCGGCGCGCTCTACGGCAGCCCCTCCTACGCGCGAATCCTGGGCGCGTCCATCGAGGACCTGCACCAGGCCGCCGGTGGCCCGCTCGCCGCGATCCACCCCGACGACCGCGCCCATGTCCATGCCGCCATGGCCGCCTGCGTCACGGAGGGCCGGCCCTCCGTGACGCTGACCTGCCGCCACCGCCACGCCGATGGCTCCTGGCGCACTTTGGAGTGTGTCGCTACCAACCGGCTCACTGACCCAGCCGTGCGCGGCGTCATCGTGACCAGCCGCGACGTGACCGCGCGTGTGGAGGCGGAGGAGCGCCTGCGTGCGAGTGAGGAACGTCTACGCACCCTCATCACGCATCTCCCAGTCATCCTCTTCGCCCTGGACGCGGACGGCGTCTTCACCTTCTCCGACGGCGCCGGCCTCGCGACGGTGGGGGTCGCGCCGGACCAGGTGGTCGGCCGGCCCTATCGAGACGTCCACGCCGCGCACCCGGAGATCCTGGAGCACCTGGGCCGCGCCCTCGTCGGCGAGGAGGTCGCTTTCCTCCGTCGCGTGGGGGAGCGGATCCTCGACGCCCGCGCGACCCCGCTGCGCGACGCACGGGGCGGCGTGACGGGCGTGATCGGCGTGTGCGTGGACGTAACCGACCGCGTGCGCGCCGAGGAGGCGCTGCGCGCCTCCGAGGAGCGGCGGCGGGTGACCATCGCCGACGCCCCGATCGTGCTCACGACGATCGACGCGACCGGCGTCGTCACCCTTTGTGAAGGACGCGGACTCGCCACGATGGGGCGCGCCCCGAACGAAACGGTCGGCCGGTCCATGTTCGAGATCTTCCGTGACGCCCCGGCTATCCTCGCTGCCCTGCGCGGCGCCCTAGCCGGAGAGGAAACGACGAGCGTGGCCACCGTGCGCGGCCGCGTGTTCGAGACCCACTACAGCCCGGCGCGCGACGTGGGGGGGGTGGTGCGCGAGGTGGTTGCGGTGGCGACCGACGTGTCCGACCGCGTGCGCGCCGAGGAGGCGCTGCGGGCTGAGGAGGAGGCGCTGCGGGCTGAGGAAGAGCGCTACCGCGCCGTCGCCGAAGCGGCCCACGACGCGATCATCGCGTCCGACAGCGCCGGCCGCATCATCTCCTGGAACAAGGGGGCCGAGGCGATTTTCGGCTATACCCTCTGCGAGGCAATCGGTCAGCCGTTGACCCTGCTGATGCCGGAGGAGTACCGCGCGGCTCACCAGAGTGGCCTGGAGCGGTTGGCGCGCGGGGAGGCGCCGCACTCGTTGGGACAGACGCTGGAACTGCAAGGCCAGCGCAAGGACGGTTCCGCGTTCCCCATCGAGTTATCTCTGTCCTCCTGGGAGACCATTGAGGGCGCCTTCTACGGTGGCATTATCCGAGATGTAAGCGCACGCCGGGCCATGGAGGCGGCGTTGGACCAGGAGCGCACAATCCTGCGTGCGGACGCGGAGCGGCTTTCCGGCGTCATCGCGATCCAGCAGGAGGTCGCTCTGGCCGACCTGGATACGCGCGTCGTCTTGCCCTTGATCGCCGCACGCGCGCAAGAGTTGAGCGACGCCGATGGCGCGGTGGTCGAGTTGGTCGAGGGCGAGGACATGGTCTATCACGCCGTCACTGGCACGCTAGAGGGTTATGAGGGGACCCGCTTGCCGCTCATAGGGACCCTTACCGGCCTGTGCGTGCGCACGGGCGAGACCCTCTATTGCGCTGACGCGGCGATCGACCCGCGCACCGATCCCGTCATCTGCCGGCGTCTGGGCATCGGTTCGATGGTTGTCGTTCCTCTGCGCCATGGCGGCGCCGTCGTCGGCGCGCTTAAGGTGAGCGCCACGGCGACGCACGCCTTCGACGCGCGCGCCGTCCAAACGCTGCAACTCATGGCTGGCGTCCTGGGCGCCGCCCTGGGGCAGGCCGCCGCCTTCGACGCCTTGCGTGTGAGCGAGGAGCGCCTGCGCACAGTCGTCGCCAACGCGCCGCTCATTCTTTTCACTATCGACCCCGATGGTGTCTACACGATGTCGGACGGAGCTGGGTTGGCCGCTCTGGGGCGGGAGCCAGGCGCCGTGGTCGGACGCTCCGTCTTCGACGTGTACCGGGATCAGCCCGCGCTCCTGGACGATACACGGCGGGCGCTGGCCGGGACGCCTGTCACCTTCCCCAGTCAGGTGCACGGCGCCGTCTTCGACAACCATCTGACACCGCTGCACGACGCGCAGGGTCGCCTGATCTCCGTCATCGGTGTGTCCACGAACATCACCGAGCGCGCCCGCGCCGAGGCGGCGCTGGTGGAGAACCGGCGCGAACTGGAGCGGAGCAACGCCGAGCTGCAGCAGTTCGCCTACGTCGCGTCGCACGATCTACAGGAACCCCCTGCGCACGATCACCAGCTACCTGACGCTGCTCCAACGGCGCTACCAGGGTAAGCTTGGCGCGGACGCCGATGAGTTCATCGGGTTCGCCACCGACGGCGCTCAACGCATGTCGGCCTTGATCAAAGCCGTGCTCGCCTACTCGCGCGTCGGCACGCACGGCGCGGCGTTCGGGCCAACCGACTGTGGGGGCCTCGTCGCCGCCGCCGTCGCCAACCTGGACGCGCGCATCGCGGAGAGCGACGCGCGGGTCGTCTACGACGCGCTGCCGGCGGTGCACGGCGACGCGGCCCAACTCGGCCAACTCTTCCAGAATCTGATCGGCAACGCCCTCAAGTTCACGCGGCCCGACACGCCGCCCCTGGTCCGTGTGGAGGCGGAGCGGCAGGGCGACCGCTGGCTCGTGCGCGTGGTGGACAACGGCATCGGGATCGCCCCCGCGCACACCGCGCGTATCTTCCAGATGTTTGGGCGCTTGCACACCCGCACCGAGTACGAGGGGACGGGCATCGGGCTCGCCGTGTGCCAGCGCATCGTGGAGCGCCACGGCGGCCGTATCTGGGTCGAGTCGCAACCTGGCCAAGGCGCTGCCTTCCTGTTCACCCTGCCCGCCCTTGACGACTGCACGGATAGGGGCACGGACAAAGGGGAGAGAGACATGAGAGACGCGAGAGAGGACGCCGCCGCATGACACAGACTGCTATGAATGTACTGTTTCTGAGCGACGTTAGTCGCTGTTAGCCTACCATGCGACGTTAGTCGCAGGCCCTGTTGAGAGGAGAGACATTATGGTGACCTACGCGCCGGCGCTGCGCGTCCTGTTCGTGGACGACGACCCGGACCATGCAGTGCTCATCACGCGGGCGATCAAGGAATCGGACAAAACGGCGGAGATACAGACGGCGAGCGATGGGACGGAGGCGCTGGCGTTACTGCGGTCGGCGGAGGACGCGCCCGACCTCGTGCTGCTCGACATCAATATGCCGGGGCTATCGGGACTCGACGTGCTGGCTCGGATCAAGGAGGACGCGGCGCTTCGGCGGCTCCCCGTGGTTATGCTCACCTCGTCGGAGTTGTCATCCGACATCGCGCGCGCCTACGAGCTCGGCGCGAGCGGCTACATTAGCAAGCCGAGCCTCATGCACGACCTGCGCGCCGTGCTGGGTAACACGCTGCTCTACTGGTCGGCCATGAAGCGCGCCCCCCTGCGGTCCGTGCAATCCGTGTGGGAAGGAGAGAACCTGTGATTTGGGACTCTGTCGTACTACTCGTCGAAGACAACAAAGACCAGGCGCAGCGCATCGCGCGCGCCATGGAACATCTCGATCTGCCGCGTCCCATCCACGCGCCGAGTGGCGAGGCGGCCGTGCTATGGGTGGGGGCGCACCCCTGTGACCTGTGCCTGCTCGACTACCAGCTACCCGGCATCGACGGGCTGGAGACACTCGTGCGCATCCATCAGCGCAAGCCCGACCTCCCGGTCATCATGATGTCCAACGCGAAGTCTGAGGGCGTCGCCGTCGCCGCGTTCCGCGCCGGCGTCGTCGACTACATCCCCAAGAAGAGCGATTATATCGAGGCCATGGCCCAACTCGTCCGGCAGCGCGTGCAAAACCTCTCCACCACGGAGGCGGTGATCGCGCCATCGGTCGCTGGCGCGATCCCGGACGAATTACTCCGTCCGACGTACGAGAATCGCCTGCGCGTCATCGGGCGCCAGCTGGACCTCTACGAGTATCGCGCCGTCAACTTGATGGAGATCGGCGGCGGCTTCCTCGTCCGCGCCCTTCCGGCCGGCGCCAGCCGCGTGCCGGAGGCGCTGGAGTTCCCCAACCGCGACTTCGCGCAAGTTGTCGCCAACGCCTACGCGGCGCGCGGTAAGGGCGACACGCGGCGGCCGTCCTCCCCGCTCCTGCCGTCGGGCTACGAGGACTTCCTGCGCGCGCTTGGCCATCGCCTGGACCGGGGGTTGGCCGAAGCGGTCACCGTCACCGAGCTGGAGGAGTTCGTCGCCGTTGGCGGCGTCGCGTTCGCCGACGGCGCGTTCGGCCCGTTCCAGCACATCATGCGGCCCGATGACATCGCCTTCCTCGTCGACGAAGCCTTCCAGCGCCGCGCCAAGAAGGGCCTGGGCTTCAAACGCATGTTTGGGTAGGTGACCAGGGATACACCTTTTGCATTCAAGGCTGCAATGGATTGATGTCACGCAGGTTGACCATCGCGTAGAGGCCGCCGGCCAGCATTAGGAGGCCCGTGGTCGTGAACACGGTGTCGATGGGGCCGAGCGCGAGGCCCAGCAGGGTCGCGTGGAAGCCGCGCAGCACGGTGCTGACGATGGCGCCCGCGGCCCCGCGCTTTACCGCGGCGCATCTGTGGTAGACTGAAAGGGTCGTGGGTTGCGTGCGATGAACACGGGCGCGGCACAATATCCACGTATCCTGGAGTCATCCAGGTAGTTCGGGTGGACACCCCGCACGTAGCTCGCTGCGGCGAGAAGCCCAAGGTTTTAGCCTTGGGAGTGTCACAATGACCAGTGTCGCGCATATGCGGAGCATGCGGGAGTAACTCAGTTGGTAGAGTGACTGCCTTCCAAGCAGTACGTCGCCGGTTCGAGTCCGGTCTCCCGCTCCATTTTTGAATTGTCAAGATGTCGAACACTTCTTCGCCCTCTTCTTTCCCCAGGTCCACGCTGAGATCGACTGGGCGCGTGTCTATACCTTTCCTGGATAAGGGACTACAGCAGGTCGTGCGCGACGCCGCCCTGCTGCAAATCATAGGGGAGTAGCGCCGCATGGCCGATACGATCAAGGTTACCTTGACGCCCGCGACCATAGACGCCCAGCCCAGCGTACCTGTCGACATCGTCGTCGCCATCCACAATACCGGCCCGACGGTCGAGCAGTATGATCTTGAGATCGAGGGCTTGCCGCGCGAGTGGTATACGTTGCCCGACACCAGCATCGGGCTTTTCCCCAACGACCGCGAAGTCGCACGCGTCGCCATTCGACCGGCGCACGAGACAGGTATGGGCGCGGGGACGCATCCGTTTACGGTGACGGTCATCGCGCGCGCCAACCCGGCTGAACGGACGGAGGCGAGCGGCGCGCTACGGGTGGCGGCGGCGGCCGCGCTCGACGCGCAGTTGCGTCCGAGCCGCGCGACCGGGCGCAGGGCGCGCTACACGGTGCAGCTGCGCAACCGGGGCAATGCCGCGATCGACGTCGATGTGGACGCCTACGACAGTGAGGAGGGCTGCGACTTTGCCTTCAAGCCCCCACTGGCGCAACTGAAACCCGGCCAGAGAGCGACGGTGGAAATGCGGGTGCGCCCGCTGCGTTCGCGCTTTGTCGGGCCGGAGCACAGCTTCGACTTCCAGGTGACGGTGCAGCCCAGCGTAGGGGAGGCGCGCCCTTTGCAGGGCTTGTTTATCTACAAGCCGCGTTTCCGCAGCTGGCGTCCATTCACGCGCCTCGTGGCGTTGCTGGTCGCGGCTGTCGTCGTCGTCGTCGCGTGGCCCGGCCTCGCCGCGCGCTTCCTGCCCACGGCGCAGGCCGTCAATGCTCAGGCCAACGTCTCGATGGACCATGTCAAGCTCGGAGCGACGAACCCCAATACCGTCGCGGCGACGCTGGGTAAGGGCGCCACGATGACGCATCAAGATACCGTGATTACTAAGCCGCAGTCCAACGGCTCTATCAAAGCGCGGTTGCGCCAGGGACAGGTCGTCGCGATGGAGACAAACTCTCCTGTCGTCACGTTGGCCGGAGGTGTCCATGTGGGCAGTTCGATCGCCGACCTGAAGAAGACGTTCGGCACGGCGCTCACGGTCGTTGGTGGCGCGGTCGCCGCCAATACTCTGGTAGGTAACGGCGGCTCGGCGGGGGCGGCGGGCAGCAGCCCGACGGCTGGCGGCGCGACGAGCGCCAGCCCTACAGCCAGCGGCACTGCCTATGTCAGCGGAAGTTCACCCGTTAGCGGGAGCGTCATGACTGCCAATGCTCTCTCAGGCGGCTCGCTCGTGGTCGCCGGCACGAATACCGTGGACGGCCAGCACCCGCACACCTACTTCGACCTCAACAAGGCGGGCACAAACGTGACGGCGATCCGCATGGGCGTCTTTCCCTGGATTACGCCCGACCATGGTATGTCGACAACAGTCAGCGCGATTACCACGACGACGACGTGGACACTCGCCGGCGCACCCTATTTCATCGATAGCGCGGTGCGCATCCCCCAGGGCGTCACCCTGACGATCGCGCCGGGCGTGCATGTCTACTTCACGACAAAAAGCGCGAGCCTCTACGTCGACGGTGGGGCGCTCCACGCTATTGGAGGACCCAGCGATCCGGTCGTTTTCACAGCGCTTAACGACCAGCAGCATGGGGCGTTCGACACGCTCAACCGCCCCGCGCCGCAAGTGGCGGGTTGGGGCGGCCTCGGCGTGACTGGCGCCGGCGGCGTCCTCGACCTGAACAATACGGAGGTCTACTATGGCTCGTCGGCGGCCGGCGCGGGCAACGCCGAGGTCTACGTCAATGGCGGCGGCGCCCCCACCATCTCGGTCCAGAACAGCACTATCGAAGCGGCGCAAGGCTACGGGCTCAACGCCGGCGCCGCTCCGGTGGGTACGATCATCCACGGTGATGTGTTCAACGCCGATAACTACCCCCTGCTCATCAATGGCGGCCTGAGCCTCGACGACAGCAACTTGTTCGCGCCGAAGGGCGAGGTACACAACACGCACGACGCCGTTTTCGTGCGTCCCGGCGCCACGATCGCGACCAATGGGGCCACGGTGACCTGGCTACAGCATAAGGTTCCGTTTATCGTGCAGGGAACCGACATGGTCGGCCCCAACGGGACGCTGGAACTTGGCCCCGACGTCATCGTCAAGGGCTTTGACGGCGCCTCGGGCTTGACCGTCAATGACGGTAATCTGGTCGCGGCCGGCGACGGGAGTCACATCGTCATGATGACGTCCTACCACGATAATAACCAGGGTGGCAATAGCAGCGGCGACGGTGGGGCGGCCAAGCCACGGCAGGGTGATTGGCGCGGTGTCGTGATCGAGGGGACGAGCCAGGCGGTGCTGCATCGCTTGAAGATGTGGTGGGCGGGGTCGAATGGCCGCGCCGCGCTCCGTTTCAAAGGTCATGCCAGCGTCGAGATGTCCCAGAGCGAGGTCGCGAAGAGCGCCGGGGATGGCATTTCCAACGGCTCGGACCAGCCGGTGACGATCACCAACTCCTTGATCCACGACAACGCGGGCTATGGCATCAACTTCGGCGGCGCTCCCGACGCCAGGAACACGACGGCGCTGGGGAACAACAAGATCGCGGATAATAACAAAGGACAGTACGCCCTCGACGACAACCCGCTCTCCGTGTCGCCGCCAGTCTCGGCGACGGCGCCCGCGCAATCGTCGCCGACGCCGGGCACGAGTACGGTAACTCCAACATCGGTCGTAAGTGCGACATCGACCGCTTCTACCGGTTCAGTGACGCCGGTCGCGAGTGAAACGTCGACGGTAGCCGCGAGTGCGACGCAGACGGCAGCCGCGAGTGCGACGCCAACCGTGAGCGCCGCGGATACGGCGACGCCAGCCGCCACGACGACCGCGACGCCAGGTGTGAGCGACACGCCGACGGCTGCCGCCGCAGCCACGCCGACGGCGGTGACCTAATGTTTTCTCAGGGGGGGTACTTTGCAGTGAAGCGTACCCCCTGGGACCGCCGGCATCCTGCCGGCCTACCGCTGCCGGCAGGATCGGGGACCCCTCTGGGGAGTGGTCCCAGGGGGCGCCACGTCAAACAAAGCTTCCTGATTCTGCACTAAACCTATGAAAGGCACGCGCGTGGATAACCCAACGGACATGCCGCCGGCGGGGCCAGGGGCCGAGGACGACACGGAGATTACGCTACAGGGGCCTGAGTTGGTGCTGCGCACGCGGCTGGGCCTCGCGGCGGTCCCCGCACTGCAGGGGCTGGTCGTGCCGGACCGGCGCCGGCCGCATCTGTACCGCGCGCGCCCGACCGACCTCGCCGCGATTTCGTCTGTCATCAAGGAGCGTCACCCCGTCTACTTGACGTTCGACCCGGCCCCGCCCCTGGGCGTCGAGCCGCGGCTTACCGTGGCGCCGCGTCCTTATCAGGTTGCGGCGCTGGACGCCTGGGAAGCGGCTGGACGGCGCGGCGTGGTCGTGCTGCCCACGGGCGCGGGCAAGACGCTGGTGGGGGCGCTGGCGATCGAGCGCGCGGGTACGCGCGCCCTCGCGCTGGTCCCGACAATCGTCCTATGCGAGCAGTGGTTGGGCGCGCTGGTCAGTCTGCTCGGCCTCCCCGCCACGGCGGTCGGCATGGTGGGAGGCGGGCGGCGTGAGTGGGATCGCCCGGTGGTCGTGGCGACCTACGACGGGGCGGCGCGCGCGCTGGCGCATATCTCCTCGTTCGGGCTGCTCATCGCCGACGAAGTCCACCACCTCCCGGCCGACACCTACCGCGCTATCGCCGAGGCGGCAGTGGCGCCGTTCCGGCTAGGCCTATCAGCTACCCTCGCCCGCAGCGACGGGCGGGAGCGCGATTTGGACGCGCTACTCGGCGATGTCGTCTACACGGCGCGCCCCGAGCCGCTATCGCAGGAGGGCTACCTGGCCCCCTTCGAGGTGGTACGGCTGACCGTCGAGCTTGGCGCGGACGACCGTATGGCTTACGACCGCGATATGGCCGTATTCCAGGACTATCGCCAGCGCACAGGCCGGCGCGGTGAGCCCGCGCTGTTCGCGCTGGAGCGCATTCGCCGTCGCTCCGTCGTCGATCGCGGAGCCCGCGCGGCGCTGCTCGCCTACGGGCGCGCGCGGATGCTGGCGCTGACCAGCCAGGCCAAGATCGACGCGCTGGAGCCCCTGCTGGAGCAACACGCCGGCGAGCGCTGCATCGTCTTTGCGGAGCATGTCGCGGCGGTCGAGGCCGTTGGACGCGCCTATCTGATGCCCACTATTACAGGGCAGACGCCGGCGACCGAGCGCGCGGCGCTGACGGCGGACTTCCGTGCGGGGCGGCTTACCAAGATCGCGACCTCGCGGGTGTGGAACGAGGGCGTGGATGTCCCCGAGGCGGCGGTCGCCATCGTGATCGCGGGGACGGGCATGGAGCGCGACGCGGTACAGCGCCTGGGCCGTGTCTTGCGGCCTGGACCCGATAAGAAGGCCGTCCTCTATGAGGTAGTCACGCGCGATACGGCCGACGAAGGCATCGCGGCGCGCCGCCGGCTGCGGTCCACGCCCGACAACGGGGACGGTGCGCCGCCCCGGAAGGCGATCCGGCCCGTGCGTCCCGCGCCTCGCACCGGGGAGCCGTAGCGATGCTCGTGTTCCGCCTGGCTGATGTGCCGCGGACGGCGCGCCGGCTCACGCCGCCCGTTCCGCTCATGCTTGAGGTTGTCGCGCCAGACGAAGATGGCGCGACGCCTGATACGCTGGTGCACTGGGCTTTGCGGCCCACACTGTTGAAACCGGGCAGCGCGCCCACGCGGGAAGCGGTCGCGCGGGTCATCGCGCTCTATGCCACGATGGAGGGCCGGCCACGCGTGGCCGTGGAGGCGCTGGCTCCGCGTATCGAAGATATCCTCGAAGACTACCGGCTGGCGCGCTGTATAGCGCGCACGGTCGAGAGCATGGGCTACCATGTGGTTCCACCGCCGCGCGCGCTGGCGCTGGAGCCGGCCGCGCTACGCGCCCTATGCTACCAGCGTGCGCAAGAGCGCCATGCGGGCTACGTGCCGCGCGCCCGTCGTGCCGCGTTCCTAGCCGAACTTGCGACCGAGTTGGGAGCGACAGCGGAGGCGCTGGAGGCTGACCTGTGGACCGACCGGCCGGGCGCCGCGCTCCTGCGCGCGGGACCCCCGCCATTGTCGGTAGACGCCCTGGACGTGTCTCTGCGGGCGGAGCCACTGACCCCGGCCGGCGTGATCGCTGGGTACAACGCGGCCGTGGTGTCGACGGTCCTGGCCGCGTCGTCCTGGGTCACGTTAGCGTTGCCCGCGACGGAGACGGACGCGCTCAAAGACCTGTACCGCTACGCCAAAGGCTGCTATGTCGGCATCGACGTGGCGCTCCGCGCGTCCACACCTGAAGGGGAGGGTGATCAACTCCTGCTCACGCTGTATGGTCCCGGTAGCCGGGCCTTGGTGCGTGGCCGGCGAGTGCGTGACAGCGGCGATCGGCCTGTCGCGCGTGCGGCGCCTGAAGGTGATGCGGCCGGTATGCTTGCTGGGGCGGGTGATACGAACTTAACATCCGTCAGGAGTACGGAGCCGGCCGATGATACCGCGCGCGAAGAGATCACCGTGCCGGCGCCGGGAGGGGCGCCGGTCGCGGCGGCCGTGGCGCGTCTCGCACGGCGCTACCCTGGCGCCGTGCGAGAGGGCTGGACGCGTTTGCTGGGGCCAGACCGCCGCCTGTTCCATGTGCCCCTGGACGCGACGGCGCTGGCCGCGCTGTCTGGCGCGGCGGATGACCTCGCGGAGGGAGACGATGATGGGGGCGTCATCCAGTACGACAGCGGCGTTGAAGCCGACTTCGCGCGCGCCTTTCACGCTGCTGAGTCGGGCGACCGCCTGGGCGTCGCGCGGGGCTGGACCATGGAACGCGAGCCGCGCGCGGTCATCGCCGGCGACGCCGTCTTTCTGCCCGATTTCTCCTTCCGGCGCGGTGCCGTGGAAGTTCTCTGCGAGGTGATCGGATTCTACACCGACGACTACCTGACGCGCAAGCAGCGTAAGCTGTCCCACCTGCGCGGACGAATCCAACTGCTCCTCGTGGTAGACCGTGAGCGCGAGCCACTGTTCGCCGCCAGCGGTTTCCCGATCGTGACCTATCAGGCGGGACGTCAGATCAGCGTGACCGACGTGGTACAGGCGCTGGACGCGTTTTTCGACCCGTTAGAGCGCCGCCGCGCGCAAGCAACCCAAGCCCTGGCAGCGCTGTGCGCCATAGAAGGGCCACCACTCAATGAAGAGGAGATGTGCGACGCGATCGGATGCGCGGGCCGTACCGAACTCGCGATTGTGTGGGCCGATGTCGTCGCGGAGATGACCGGGCGGCCCTCACCACGGCCCTCACCCCCAACCCCTCTCCCGCGCGCGGGAGAGGGGGGCTGCGCGTCGACGAGCGTTTTCGCCACCACCGACGTCGAGCCGGGAGCTATGGCGCGGCACTACGTGCCGGGGTATGGCTTGGTGTCCGTCGCTGTACTCACTGCGGCGCACGCGGCGTTTGGCCGGCTACTCGACGAGACGGGCGGGAGCGTGCCGCTGGACGAGACGCTTGCATGGTGCGAGCGCGCCGGTCTGACGGGGCCGGACGACGCGCTCATCGCCGAGCTGGGCGGGACTGTGGTGCGCGCCGGCCTGTTCGGGGAGGCGCGGGTCTACCGTCCCGGCGCCGAGGCGGAGGACGCCACCACCGTCGCGCTAGCCACGGCCCCATCCGGCCGGGGTCGCCGTCGCCGCCCCTGAGATGGGTCCTGTAACGCAGGCCGCGTAGGACCAGGAGCATGTCGTTTGCGGCGACGACCACGAGGCCTAACCCCACCCCACGGCTCAATTAGCCCTCTTCGGCAGCCGATGCTGAGGCGTACCCTTCTTGTGCGCGGGCGAGGGAATCGCCCTTTGCTTGGCTAATGATCGGTCATGCACCAAGGTCGTTGAGCGGGAAGCGCAGGAACATCCATTCCTCACCCCCATTGCACAGGGCTAGAAGACGTGCATCAATCCTCACCAAGTTGTGAAAGTCCTCCGGGATTGAGACGTTTGGATCTGGCTGACTGACATAGAGTTCACCGCCGCAAGTGCTGCAGGAAAAACGGTCTTCGTGGCGTGGGGAAAATGGTTCCTTCACCTCGATATTGTGATCCAGTTGTCGAAGATACTCAGCAAGATCACGTAGCGTGTGCAGGTCGCACAGCGTGTGGAGGGAGAATGTGCCGCCCATCGCACTACTCGATGCACTTTCGTCCGGTTCATCAGGCTTTGTTTTTTCGCAGTCGTAAACATCATGATACCAATCCAAGAGGCGCCAGTATGCTTGTGGGATATCATATTTGTTAGGCGCAATCTTTCCGTGGCGGCTTGGGTCTGCGGTATCACCTTGGCGGACGAGACGGCGTTGAGCTCTTGCTGTTTCATATAGCATCCGATAAAATCCGCCGCTCGGTTTCTTGTTTGCGACACAATGCACCGAAGCGTGCAGTTGCACACCCGGACGCAGCCATGGATAGAGTGCCTCATGGGACACGCGGTGAACGATTTCCCCTACTGAGAAGGATTCACGGTTTGGGTGCGCTACGTGCAGCAGAGCAGTGGCAATCCACACCTCATCAGCAACTTTGACTGTTGGCGTAAACATAGGTTACTCACTGCCTTATCGCATAAACCGGATATGTGAACAGAGACTACTGCATACCCAACCGTCGGTCCATCCCCCAAATGGCAGATTCAGCGTCATGCGCTTTCCAGTCGCAAGGGGTCACCGCGTCGCAAGGGGTCACCGCGACGCTTGGCTGTAAAGAGACAACGCAGCTGAGGCGTCCGAGCTGATCTGCCAGCTGGATAACCAACACAGCAGGCATTCCAACCTCCAATTACGCTCACTCGTTCCTTGCCGTGCATCCTTATATCCGTCGATGCAGCCGTCGTCCAGACACGGGTACCGGGGCCGGCGCGCGGCTTCGGTGCTGTCACCACGCTCTGGTGCGGTTTGGCCGTCCATCACCGGTGCATGTTGGCCGTCAGTCTGTAGTGCAGTTTAAGCCGTCTAACGACAGTTTCCACCCACATCCCCGACCGGCAAGTGCTTTGCACTGCCTCTGCGTCGCGGGCCGCCGCCGCCGTTGGGTCGGCAGAGTGGCTTTGTCCTACCCACCATAGCAACGGCTAGGCACATCTCAACGACGGACGATTCCGATATGGCTTCCGTTGCAGCGCCTCCCGATAAGCAGTGCTATACGCCATGGCGATGGGGCCGTTCTAGCAACCGGATCGTTGCACTTTTGCCAACGGTTAATGGCCTGGCTACTTACTTCGATCACTCTACCCCGTGAGGCTATCTACGCGCCACATCTCACACCTGTGACCGGTGATCGCGTCTTGCTACCACTTTATGGCTAAAATGCTCGATCCATCAGGCATAATTAGGCTTTAAATCGAGCAAAAGTAATTTTATGTCTTTTTTATGGCTTGACTATAGGGGAATCTAGTAGTATCTTAATAGAGTCCGGACAGGTTCTGTTGAGTAGCATGAGGAGATAGTGGTTAGTATGGAAGATAGTAACGATATGCTCTTGCTTCCCGTGCCCAAAAGGCTCTATGCCAGGATGGTTCAGGCATTAGCGCAAGAGATGCATAATATTTCTAAACAAGGGCCTAATGCAGCGCACTCAAACGATGCCGTATCCACTGTGCTGGAATCAGAGGTCGTCAAGTCGTGGACCAAGGAACAGACTGCAGAGCTAAAGAGGGTTGTTGATAATCCTACCGTTCGTACAATGCTTAACCTCGCTGCGGAAAGACGAGGCGATTGGGTTGCATTAGGGGATCTCGAGGAAAGATTAGCACGGCCATCAGACGGTATCCGCGCCGATCTGGCAGGGCTTACGCGCTTGTGCCATAAGCGATTCGGTAAGAAAGGGCCCAACACGGATGTGTGGCCGTTGTATGTTGACTGGAGGGTGTCGGCCGATTCCGTCACGCGCTACCGAATGCCCGAAGAGATCAGTCGGTGGTGGCTGGACGTGCAGATCGACCGTCAACAGACGATGCGAACCCGAATCGAGGAATTCATCCAGACAGAGCAGGGTATGGTATTCGATTTCTCGACGTCCTGGTACGCGACCTGGACATTGCCCGAGTACGCTGCTCCCCACTCAGGTCAAGGGAACGGATGGACGCCGTCGAAACGAGTTTTGTTGTTCAGCGTACAATTCGGCCCAGACCCTAACAAGCCGGCACCGTGGTCGCTACACTTCAGCCTCATCGTAGGTCCAACGGACCAAGACGCCCGCGAGGTCCGCACGAGATTGCTGAAGTTAGCTTCAGACCCCAATCTGTTCCCGCGGGATTATCCGCCAGCGTCCTGGAAGTCGTTCGTCTGGGAGCCGCTTCGGAGCGAGGAGTGTCTGAGCGCCGACGCGTACAAGGATGCCGGTGTTGACGAGGCTGTTGAGGACTTTGTAGCGACATGGCGACGGTTTCGCGATGAAGGCACGCTCGATGCAATTCGCGCCGTTTTCCGACCAACCATCGAAAGCGAGTGGTGGAGTTCGAGCGGGACGTTGCCTACCTTGGCTATTGGCATAAGGCAAGGTGCCAGTTCAGGAGGCTAGCAACTGCCGAGATTGGCAGCCGAACTCTGAGTCAGCGAATACAGCATAGCTTGACAGCAATGAGCCCCGGAGCGAACGGCTTTGGGACTCTTCTATGAGCGAACCTATTGGTGGCGCTAGCCCGGATGCGTATGAGCGATACACTGTCTCTACCTACTACAACGGCTGTGAGTAGGTTGGAACTCGGTCTCCTCTGTCATCGTCAATCTCTTGATACGGATGATCGCTCCTAGCGATCCAGCGAACGCCCACCGCGCCATATTCGTTTCATGGCGGGTGGGGTCCGTGTCCATGAGTGTCGCTTGAGTGAGGCTGAAAAGGCTCCGGAGGCGGGGTACAGCATCATGAAGGCGATGAGCAAGAAACCGAAGCTTCTGGCGACCGCGCACAAGACTAGCGCCAAGGCGAACGCGACTCCGCCAACCGCGATGATGGCTGGGCGTCGACCGGAGCAGCTGGCGAGAGCTAAGACGGGCTCGAGAACGTCGGCCATCAGGCTCGGAAGTGTCAGTAGAAGCCCAATAGACACATAGCTAAGACCCAGTTCAGCCCGAATCGACAGCCATGCCGCCTCGCGCACCCCAAACACCACCTCGTCGATGAACTCGATGACCAAGAAGAGTGCGAGTGGAGCAACCAACCACCGTGGTAGCTGGAACCAACGTCAAGTGGGAGCGCATGGTGTCATGCCGAGATTTTACCGGCATCAAATCTGAAAGTCAAACAGGCGCGATGATGCTGACCAAGCCGATTAGGCAGATGATCGCGAATGGTAAGGCGACCAGGGCGGCGTCCCGCATCGTCGGTTAGCTCTCCATCTGTTAGTGGGCGTGTGCGCGCCGCTGGCTCTCTTCGCGATCGCGATACTGGTCCAGCGGGCCGGGCATGTCGCGCTCCGCTTCGTCTTCCAGCCGTTTCTCGTTGCGGCGCAGGTAGACGAAGCCGGCGATGATTAACAACGCCGCTACCACCACGAAGGCGATGCCTACGGGCCCCGTGAGCCGATGGACATTATTGCCGAGGAGATAGCCGCCTATACCATAGAGTATAGCCCACAGGATGCCGCCGGCCGCGTTGAAGATGAGAAAACGGCCCCAGGGCATGCGGTTGGTTCCGGCCAGGAAAGCGGCCCAGGCGCGCAACACCGCGACGAAGCGTCCGAAAAAGACGACTTTGGCGCCATGCTTCTTGAACAGATACTGCCCGAGCTTGAGCTTGCGCTCATCCAGGCGTATATATTTGCCGTAGCGCCGCAGTAGGCGATACCCGCCCTCGCGTCCAACCCAGAAGCCCAGGTTATCGCCCAGGATGGCGCCCGCGGCAGCAGCGGCGATAACGATCGGGAGCGCGAGATGGTGCGTGGTGCCGGCATAGATGGCGGCGGCCAGCAGCATCGTTTCGCCGGGGAAGGGGATGCCGGTGCTCTCGATGGCGACGAAGATGAGCACGGCCCAGTAGCCGTACGTCGAGAGCAGGTGAGAGAGGTCGCTCGTGGCGAAGTGGAGCATGACGGCGCTAAGCCTCCGTGGTCGTTGTAGGGGTAAGGAAGATGACAACAGGCACAGTCTAAGGAAGATGACAACAGGCACAGTCTAAGCAAGATGTATGCCCGCGCCGCATGACCGCATCGTGGTTATAGTTTGAGGAGATTAGGGGTGGGTCTAAGGAGAGCGATGAGTCGGAAGATTGTGATGCTTCAATATCTGTCGTAACTCGACAAGATGTCGCCTGTTCAAGCGGAGAAGATCACTCGTATACGCGGCTGAATCCGTGAGAGCCGTCCATGTGCCATCCGACTCCTCACGAAAGTGCGTATCAAAGTCGTCGCCCGGTTATGTCGCGCACATGATCCACAATCGTTTGGTACAGCGGGCCATCCAGTTGATCGAGTTGGTTGTTGAGTCTGTTCAACTCCTCCGCCTCTGTCGCGGTGAGTCCGATTGCGTACTTGCGGTCGACCAGGTTGTGGTGGCGTTGCACGAGAGCAGCCCACCGCAATTCTTCAGACGTAGCGCTATTGGGCATCCTGCACCATCTTCCAACTCTCAAGTCGCCGATTCCTAAGGCATCTCCTACAATCACATTCTACCAAAATAGGCTGCTGGGAGTGGTTGGGGCGCGAGCAGCCCCTTGGGTAAAAGTGGTGTGAGCGTGTCGCCGCGCGCGCGGCCCCAACCCAGGGGGTAATCGCGCCAGGCGACCAGGGCGATTCCTTGCTCGCTGTGGAGGGATGGGTCGGCGACAGGCTGCCCGGCCAGGAACGCCGCCGCGTCGGGAGCGTCGAGGTGGCGGGCGGCCGCGACGGCGGCGGGGCGTAGCGTCATGGCGAGCCCATGAGCGGGACGCCAGGTGCGTCCGCGCCGCTCGGCGACGTTGACACCCGGCGCGAAGGCTGCCGGCAGCAGGTCCGCCGGCAGGCCGTCCGGCGCGAGGAAGGAACGGTCCCCGCGCACGACGATCTCGCGGGCCGTCCACGCGGCCAGCGCGAACCGCTCGATGAGCGCGCGCACGCCGGCGATGTCCGCCTCGTCGGTTGGCTCTCTCCGGCCCGGTGTGCGCGCTTTCCCGCGGCGGCTTGTGACCATGCCGGTATCCAATTCGCCTGCGACACGAATGCGGGCGACGAAGTGACCGGCGCCGGTCACGCGGTGCGGCCATAACCGCGCGCAACGGGCGAGGTCGGGATGGCTCAGGGCGTCGGGGAGCAAGTCGGGGCGGCCGGGCGAGGCGTCCGGCGCGTAGGCTAGGGCGTCGTCGAGGCTGTCGTCGGGGTGGGTGGCGAGGTAGGCGGCGATAACCCCTTCGTTCTCGATCGGGTTGAAGGTGCAGGTGGAGTAGACGACGCGTCCGCCCGGACGCGTCAGGCGCCGCGCCACCTCCAGTAGGGGCTGCTGGCGCGTGGCGCAGCCGCGTACATGCGCGGGCGACCAGTCGGCAGCGGCGCGCTCGTGGCGCGCGAACATCGCCTCGCCTGAGCACGGCGCATCGACGAGAATCGCGTCGAACTGCCCCGGCGCCAGGGACGCTAGTCGCTCTGGCGTTAGAGAGAGCGTGGCGCCGTTGGCGACGCCCCAACGCTCCAGCGCCCAGGCCAACTCGCGTGCGCGGCCGGCGTCCATATCGTTGGCGACGAGCAGACCCGCCCCACCCAAGCGGTCGGCGATGGCGGTTGACTTCCCGCCCGGCGCGGCGCACAGGTCGAGCACGCGCTCGCCGGGCCGTGGGTCGAGCACGGCGACGGCGGCGAGCGCGGCGGGGTCTTGCGCATAGAGCGCGCCGATGCGCGCCAGTTGACCTGACGCCAGCCGCGCGCCTTCGTCCGCTGGAGGCAGGAGCGCCCCCGGCCACCAGGGGACCGCGGGCCACTCTCCCGGCGCGTCGTCGAGGGCGGCGCGGAGCGCGGCGAGGCCGCCTCTGAGCGTGTTGGCGCGGATGGCCAGGCGCGGCGGGCGCGCGCAGGCGTCGAGGAAGGCGAACGCCTCGTCGCCGAGCCAGTCCGAAGCCGCGGCCACGAAGGCCGGCGGCAAGGTCGGGGCGCCGGCCGAGGGGCTCAACCGACGCTTTTCATGCTTGCGGTGGGACGGACGCGGCTTCACAGGCGCCGCCTACTCTTCCAGGATCTCAACAACGTAGTGGGCGCCCAGGCGCACGCCGTGTTGTCCCGTACATCCCACGCGGCCGGCCCTTCTCCTCTCGCCCCCCCCGCCCATGGCTGACTGGCCCCTCGGCCGCAGCCGAGGGGCCAGTCAGCCATGGGCGGGGGGGGCGAGGAAGAGAGCGCGTCATGATCATGAGAACCGTCTCTCCACACCATGCGACAAAGTGGCGGGCGCCCTATGCTTCCAGTGCGCGCAGCTCGGCGTCCACTTCGTCCAATTCGGGCAGGTTGCCGAGATAGGACGCGGCCTGCAAGGTGAACAGGTGGGCGTAGCGCCCATCGAGCGCCATTAGCTCGTCGTGCGTGCCCTGCTCGATCAACTCACCGTTCTCCAGCATGATGATGCGGTCGGCCAGGCGCACCGTCGAGAAGCGGTGTGAGATGAAGACCGTGGTGTGGCCGCGCGCGAGTGCGCGCAGCCGCTGGAACAACTCGAACTCGGCCTGAGCGTCGAGCGCGGCGGTCGGCTCGTCCAGGATCAGGATCGGCGCGTCACGCATGAAGGCGCGCGCCATGGCGACCTTTTGCCACTCGCCGCCGGAGAGGTTGACACCCTCGTCGAACCATTTGCCGAGTTGTGTGTCGTAGCCTTCGGGCAGCCGCTCGATCACCGGCGCCACGCCGCTGCGCTCGGCCGCCGCGGCCACGGCGGCCTGGTCGTCCATCAGGTCGACGCGGGCAACGCCGATGTTCTCGCGCGCGGTCGATTGATAGGTGACATAATCTTGCAGCATCACGCCGATGCTCTTGCGAATCTCATCGGGGTCGTAGTCGCGGATATCGTGGCCGTCGATGAGCACACGGCCGGCGATGGGGTCGTAGAGCCGGCACAGCAGCTTGAAGAGGGTCGTCTTGCCGGCGCCATTGCGGCCCACGATAGCCACGGTCTCGCCAGGCTTGATGGTGAAGCTGACGTCTTTGAGCACGGTGCGGTCGGAGCCCTCGTAGCCGAACGTTACCCCTTCGAACGCGATGTCGCCGTGTACAGGTTGTGGCACGGGGATGGGATGCGCGGGGGCGACTACACGCGGCTTGACGTCGAGCAACTCGTAGAGTGAGCCCAGATACGCGTTGTTCTCGTAGAGCGAGCTGAGCCCGCTCAGGATGCTCTGGAAAGAGTTCTGCACGGAGGATGACGCCTGCGTGAAGAAGGTGAGTTGGCCCAGGTTGAAGACGCCGGCGACGGTCTGGATGGCCACGAAGAGGTAGGTGCCCGACGAGGCCAGCGTGGTGAGCGCGCCCCAGGCGTAGCCGGCCAGGTAGCGGCGCGTGATGAGGCCGCGTTGCTCGTCGTAGTAGCCCTGCCCGAGGCGGCGGAACTGGTCGATAAAGTAGCGGCTGACCGTGAACATCTTGACCTCTTTGGCGTAGGTGTCGGTGGTCAGGAGGGTCAGCAGATAGGCCATACGGCGGCGGATCGGCGAGTTGCGCCGCGCGATGGCGTAGCCCCACCAGCCGTAGCGTGAGTCGGAAATGAACGAGGGAATCGGCGCCAGGAGGGCGATGACGGCGAGCCAGGGGCTGACCTTGAGCAGCGCGAAGACGAAGCCGAGGAAGGTGATGAGTGTGCGTACCAGCCCGAAAGTGCTTGATACCATCACGACGGGACGCGAGGTGGCCTCGCGTTGAGCCTGCTGCAGGACATCGTACGACGAGGCGTCCTCGAAGAAGGCGAGATCAAGCTTGGAGGCGCGCTCCATGATGAGGAGTTGGACGCTCTGCCCGACGCGCTCTTGCAAGAGCTGCTGGCTGATATTGCTGAACGTTTGCAGCAGCGCGCTGAACGCCGAGATCAGCAGTTGCAGCGCCGCCAGCGCGACGACCACGCCCAGCGTGCCGGTGATCGGCGTGTGTAGTGGGCCCCAAGGGAGGGGCACGACCAGTTGGGCGTTGTCGGCGTGGCCCGTACTGTGCAGGAGGTAGCCGTGCACGACGGCGTTGACAAGGAGTTGCGTCGTGAACGCCTGCGCGATCGGCACGATGCCGGCCAGTACCGTGGCCAGCGCCAGGATGATGGTCAGGGCGCGGCTGGCGCTCCAGACGAGTCCGAGCACGCGGGGCAGCCCGACGAGGGTGCCGCGCACGGCGTTGATGGTCGTGCGCGCGCGGCGACGGGTCGCCGCGATAGTGGCGCGCGGACCGCGCGGCGCGTCGGGAGCCGGTCCGTCGCTCGACGGCGAGTGGCGCGGCCGGCGCGCCTTAGACGGCGGACGATGTCCGTGGTAGTGGTCGAATGACATGTATGTGTCGCGATATTCCTTGATCGTGAGTCGTAATCGTAAGTCGTGGTGGGAAAACAGTTTGAGCATTGAATTGCTCACCTATAGGGTAGCAAAGAAAGGGTAGCGTCCGGTACCGGCAAAAAGGCTAGGCCAGCGCCAAGAATTATTCGGCTTGTATGAGCGGCGGACATTGGTCGCGACAGGCGAGTGTATTCCCAGTCAGACACAGCCTCCCTATGCCGATGTGGGCATGATGGTGGCGCGCGCGTATCGCGGACGCGGCCTGGGCAGTTCCATGCTTATGCGCTTAAAGCAGTATTGCTACGCCGCCGGCTGGCAGCCTATTTGTTCATGCGCCGCCGACAATCACGCGTCAAAGAAAGCCATCGAGAAAGCAGGTTTTATCAGTGAGCACAGCATGGTGACGATGATGTTCGCATAGGGATGTGATCAGCGTAGGCTCGTCAGGTAAGTGACGATGTCTTCGGTGTCGCGCGGCGAGAGCGGCGTCAGCTTTTCCTGCCGCAGGTGGGCGGGCAGCATCGCGCGCAACCAAGACGGAGAGCGTTTAGCGCCTTCGCCGTCGAGGGCGGGAGCGGGCGGCGGGCTGCCGACGCCGACGGAGACGCCGGAGATGGGGTGACAGGCGCCGCAGCCGGAGAACTTGAAGACGGAGAGGCCCGCGCGCGGATCGCCGTAGACGCGGCCGAGAGGCGCGGCCGCGCGCTGTCCGCAACCCGCGACGGCTGCACATAATAATATGGTACCAATCAAGGGCGCGGTGACGCGACGTATCCTCACGAGGGCACCGTAACACGCTATAGTACAATACGTCAATTGGTCTGAAGAAAGTAGGAGGGTAGGAGGTGTCTCGCTATAGCGGTCTCGCGCTCGGCTTCGCGTGCGCACTTGTGATGGTCGGTGGCAGCGGGGTGGTCAGTTCCGGTGTCCACCACGCCTATTCGTCCGTGTCCTCGCGCGATCAGCGCCCCAACATCCGGTCTCCTCGCGACTCGGCGTCCGCTGGCCCGCGCTCCCCGCTGCCGGCGAGCCCGGCGGTCAACCCGGTGTTCCAGCCGATCCTGCCGCGACTCAAGGGCGTGACTATCCCGGTATTGCTGCCCACTTACATCACGCGCCAGGATCTGAAGGGCCTACGCCTGTACGCCACGGTGGACGACCGGGGGCTGTACTCCTACCTCATCAATGTAGGGTTCACGCCCGACTGTCACGGCGGCGGCGCCTGCCGGTTTGGGGAGGTGACCGGTGGACCCGAGATTGACACGCCGACCGTCTTCGACTACCCGCGGGGGCGGCACGTCCGGCTGCGTGGGGGCGCCCTGGCTCTCTACTACCCCTACACCTGTGGGGCCAGCCGCGGGGACAGCGTGCTGGTCTTCCAACGAGAGGGAGTCGTCTACACGGTGAGCCTCAAGGCCGGAGCGCTGGGCGACGTGCTGTCCATGGCCAACTCGGTCGCCCCGGCCACCGCACCATAGCGGCCCATCGGGGCATGGGAGCGGCATTGTCGTAGACCCGCCGAAATAGGGCTTGCCCTCTTCATCGTTGGGCGCGGCCCCAGCGCGCGAAGAGCCTGACGACAAGGATAACGCCCAGGCTATTGAGCAGGAAATCGGTGATATCCGTCGTGCGCGATGGCCGGAACAATTGCCCGACCTCGATCACGAGGCTACCCAAACAACCCAGCACGATCGTAGGGCGCGCGAACGCCCCCAGCCCACGCGCCAGGTGGAACCCACACGCCAGCACGACGGTCAGCGGCATGAAGAGCAGTACGTTCACCACGAAATCCACGAACAACGAGGGTGATCCCTTCCCCTGTACCCACGCGACGATTCCCCGGATGTGCGAGACGAACGGGACAAGGTTTATGCCGCCCCGACCTCTCTGGGGCGCCCACGTCGCCGCCAACATCCCCGCGTAGATTATCCCTGCGCCGGCAAACCAGCGTGTGGCGCGCCGGGGATCGCCGCTTGATCGCTGCTGGGCGCCTTGTGTCGCTTCCATCGCTCTCCTACATCGTGCTTTTGCTTCGGACAGCGCCACACAACGTCGTCGTGGCCCTGGCTCTACCCGTAACTCGCCGCACATTGTACCCGCGTCGATAGTAGCGGCATATGCGACTCCATCAAGCTCACCATAGCCCCTATTATCCACTATTGCGCGGTGCTTTTGCTGTCGTGCCGCCATTCGTATCAGGGTCTGATTATCAGGGGAACCGTAGCGTACGTTAAGCCAGGGTCTGTGAAAAGTCAGGCAGAGCGGGTCCTGGGGACAAGGAAGCGGAGGGCTTTGGTGGGGCGGGAGCGTAAGTGCTGACGGAAGGCGGCGATTTCCGTGGTGCCGGTGCGCCGGATGAGGGT
>JAABUV010001980.1_pt1 | contig 28732 bp, 26 predicted proteins | sample 5559971 | NCBI WGS metagenome assembly JAABUV01 (sample SAMN10711881, study PRJNA513362) | rock metagenome | isolation source: Antarctica rocks | place: Antarctica: Victoria Land, Knobhead nord | collected 2015-12-19
GCGGTCCGTGCGGTTCGCGACGTTCCTGCGGCCACAAGTCGTGCAAACGGCGTTGTTCACCGACGTGGAGGCGCACGGACAGGTTCGCGATACCGGCCACCTCGACATCGGCGCGCTGATCGGTGACGCCGCGGTCGGGGTGGTGTCCGGTCACTACGGCGGACGGATGGCCGGCGCAAGCGAGCAGCTGTTCGGCAAGCAGGTGGCCGATCCCGTGGCAAGGTGGTTCCTGCCCAAGCTGGGCACCGGGCTCGGCTGGGGCGCTGGCGACGCCGCGACGCAGGTCGCGATGGGCGGCGACGTCGACCCGCTCGAAGTCGGCGGGACGGTGGTGATCGCCACCACGGGCGGAGCGGCCTTCTCCCGGCTGCACGTACGGGCGGAGCGACGCGCCGGGATGGCCTTCGGGCCGTGGCCGCCGGAACGCGTGCCCGCGTCTGTCCCCGCGCTGCTCGACCACCTCGCCCAGCACAACGGCGCCCCACCCCCCGGGTACAAGGGCAGGAAGGCCTTCAAGAACAGGGACGGCATGCTCCCAAAGGGCGACTACGTGGAGTACGACGTCAGCGCTGCAACATTGCCGGCTGAGGGGGTCAACCTTGTCGAGCGGGACATGAAGCGACTGGTCATTGACCGGGGCACGGGCGCGGTGTTCTACACAGACAGCCACTACAAGCACGGGTTCCGGCGGGTCCGGTGAACCCCGGCGAATGGTCGCGTCTGGATCCGCCGCATTGGCTGGTGGCGTGGACGGGGCCGCAAGCACGTGCGGACGCCTGGGCTGACAGGGCGGCACCCGCCGCGGGACCTCCGGCGCGCCTGCTTCGGGGGGCCCACACCCGCACGGCCCGAGAGCTTTTCCGGGAGTTCGCTCATGCACTGTCGTTCGCCAAGTACCACGGCCGTTCGTGGGACGGACTCTCCGATTGCCTCGAGGACCTGGTGTGGCTTGGCGGAAAGGGCCTGATTCTTGTGGTCACCGGGGCCGGCGAGCTGTTAGCCGACGCGCCAGATGCGGACCTCGAGATGCTCGGTGACATCCTGCTCGACGCTAGAGACAACTGGCGCCACCCCGTCTATGAGCGGGACCTCCGCGAGGATCCGCAACCGTTCACCGTCGTCCTGCAGGACAGCGAGTCCGGGCTGCGATCGCTGGCGTCGCGCGCGCCGTCCTTCCAGGGGCTGCTTGAGCAGCTGCCCTGAAGCCAGGTTCTCCCGCGCCAAGCTCTAGCTTCCCCCCGACGACCCGCGCGGACGACCGGCGGGCACCTAGGCCGGTGTCCAGGGTCGGGAACCGCCCCAGCCGGGCGCCGGCACCGGGGCGCAACCCGACCCTCATCGCGCCAGAGCACAGCTGGGTCGCGGCCGAGCGGGGCGGGTGGCTCCCAGAAGCGCGCCCAGACACGATCGAGCAGACTGCCGTGTGACCGACCCGCTCGCCTCCGCGTGGGTGACCCGTGACCCGTGACCCATGACCCATGACCCGGTAGCCGAAATCCCGTGACCGTGACCCGTGAAGGCCTGCGCGTGCTGGTGCACCCGCGTCGTACGCCGCTGACGTGGGTCTACCTCGGCGTGCTGCTGAGCTCGACCGTGCTTCTCCGGCTGCTTGGTGACCAGCGGGCCTCGACGCTGCTGCGCGCGATGAGCACCGATGCTGCGCATCTCACGACGACCCCGGCACGGGTGCTGGTCGGGTCGGCACTGCTGCTGCCCGGCGCAGTCCGGCTGCCCTATGCGTTGGTACTCGCCGTGACGCTGGGCTCGCTGGAGCTACGCTTCGGACGGCGCGCGACGGCACTGGTCTTTCTCACCGGCCACGTGCTGGCAACGCTGCTGACCGAGCTGCCGATCGCGATCGGCGTCCACCTGCACGCCCTTCCGCAGAGCGCCGCCCACCGGCTGGACGTGGGTGTCAGCTACGGCATGTACGCCGCCGTCGGCGCCGCGCTGGTACTGCTGCCCGTCCCCGTACGGCGGTTAGCCGCCCTGCTCGCCGGGGCCGTCGTGCTCGTCCCGGTGGTCGGTGACCACGATCTCACGTCGGTCGGCCATGTGCTGAGCCTCGCGACGGGCCTGGCCTGGTGGCCCTGGCTCCGGCAACGGCAACGGCAACGGCAACGGCAGCGGCAGCAGCGGGCACCGCTGCTCAGCTGATCCATGAGCGCAACTCGGGCCAGGTCGCCGCGAAGCCCGGGTGCAGGGTCAGCACCTCGACGGCGTCGACCTCGACCCAGCGCACATCGGTGCTTTCCCGGTCCAGCGCATGCACCGACAGTTGGACCGGGGTCGACGCCAGCACGGTCGTGTAGCTCCACCCTCCGTGGTCGTCCAAGAGCTCCGCGCGCACCGTCGTACCGGCTGCGTCGAGCCCCGTCTCCTCCGCCGCCTCGCGCAGAGCCGCCTCCACCGCGCTCTCCAGGCTGGCGCGGGCACCCCCAGGAACGCCCCAGGTGTCGCCGTGGTGGCTCCAGGAAGCCCGATGTTGCAGGAGCACCGAGGGCCCGGGCGCAACCAGCAGCAGCCCGGCGGCGCCGAACCGGCCCCAGTGCGTGTGGCCGGCCGCGCAACGCATCCAGCCGTCCCCGTCCGCCAGCACGTCCGCAGTCTGCCGGTCGACGGCGGGACCCGCCTGTCCTGCCCCGGCAGTGCAGCACCACGGGAAGATCAGCCTGGCCCGCGTGAAGGATGCCGAGTCGCTCCTGCGCTTGGAGAGGCCGACGCGCGGCCGCAGGACGGCTTTGACAGAATCCGGTTCGACCACCTCGTCTGCCCGAAAGGCCCCCCTGTGAGTGACATCAGCTTCGACGGTCGCGTCGCGATCGTGACCGGTGCCGGCGGCGGCCTCGGTCGCACATACGCGCTGGAACTCGCTGCCCGCGGCGCTCTGGTGGTCGTGAACGACCTGGGCGGCAGCGTCGACGGCACCGGCGGCGATGACAGCGCGGCCACGAAGGTCGTCGCCGAGATCAAGGCCAAGGGTGGTGACGCCGTGCCGAACTTCGACTCCGTGAGCACCCCCGCAGGCGGCGCGAACGTCGTCAAGACCGCAGTCGACGCCTTTGGCAAGGTCGACGTCGTCATCAACAATGCGGGCTTCCTGCGCGACAAGAGCTTCCTCAAGCTGACCTGGGACGACCTCGACGCGGTCATCGACGTGCATCTCAAGGCCGCCTTCTACGTCTCGCAACCGGCCTTCGCGATCATGAAGGAGCACGGCTACGGCCGCTTCGTGTTCACGGCTTCCAACGCGACCTTTGGCAACTTCGGCCAGACCAACTACTCCGCCGCCAAGATGGGCTTGGTCGGCCTGGCGAACACCATCGCCGTCGAAGGCGCCCGCGCCGGGATCCTGTCCAACGTGATCATGCCCGTCGCCAAGACGCGGATGACCGAGGAGCTGCTCGGCGATTTCGCGGACTACCTCGCGCCCGAGCTGGTGACGCCGATGGTGGCCTACCTGGCGAGCGAGACCTGCACAACTACCCACGGTGCCTACTCCGCCGCCGGTGGCCGGTACGCCCGCGTGTTCTGGGGCCTGGGCCAGGGCTGGTACGCCGGACAGGGCGTCACCCCCACCGCCGAGGACATCTCGGCACACCTCGCTGAGATCGAGCACCAGGAAGGCTATCTCGTACCAAACTCCACGACCGATGAGATCGTTGCGCTCGCCGAGCGGTTCAAAAGCTAGTGCTGGGCTAGTCCGGCGGCGGCCCCAGCAGGCGGTCCAGGAACCGACCGACTCCCGGGGACGAGCCGAGCAGGTCGTCCACCCGAGGTACGGCGGGAGCGCGGCCGCTCATCCCGTCGGCGCGATCGGCCTGCTCGGATCGCGCCGACTGATGGGGGCGGCCCGCTCGGCGCGGCAAGCTGAAGCCGGACAGGAAGTGCCGCGGCTGCCGGGCCCGCTCCGACGGCGTCAACGGCAGCTCGTCCAGGCCGTCCAAGGCGCCGCCAGTCAGGTCGATATCAGTCAGGTCGATATCAGTCAGGTCGGCACCAGTTAGGTCGGCACCAGTTAGGTCGGCACCAGTCAGGTCGCCACCGGTCGCGGGGGCGTGGACCCGGTCGGCGGCGTACGCCGACAACTGCCCGCGGGCTACCGCCTGGGCTTGGCCGAGCTCGAGGCCGCCGCTGACGAGTTGGGCCGTCGGACAAGGGGCCTGGAGTCCGCAGCCGCTGCACAACCCATCGGCGCCGGCTCCATGCAGGGCCGCGACGGCCTCCGGCAGCCCGGTGGCAGCGGCGATCTGCGCCCGGGCCTGCGCCACCGCCAGGTCGGCGGACCGCTCGGCCAGCCCGGCGCGGCTCTGCGCCCGGTCGACCGCCTCCTGGGCCTGAGCCAAGGTGTCGGCGAGCAGAGCGTCGTACATGGGGGTGTCGCTCACCCCGACAGCCAAGCAGACCCGAGCTGCTCGACGGCGTGCACGGTTAACGCCGGGGTGCCGGCCTCGTCCGATGCTCCCAGGTCGATCTCGGCCCGGATCCCCCAGTCGTGGTCCCCGGCGGGGTCGTCGATCACCTGTCGTACCTCCCAGCGGTCGCGGTGCGCGGTGATCTGCAGCAGCGCCGGACCGCGGGCGTCCGCCCCGGTCGAGATCGCCTCGTGCTCGAGGAAGTAGCCCTTGAGCGAACCGGCCCAGTCCACGCCGGGGTCCAGCTCGGCGAGGGTGTCCCAACTGCGGCGGGCGGCCAGCTCGACCCGGCGGAACATCGCATTGCGCACGAGCACGCGGAAGGCGCGGGTGTTGCGGGTCAGCGCGGGCGGCGGCTGCGCGGCTACGGCGACGCCAGCGCCACTGGTGAGCTCCGCCCATTCATCGAGCAGGCTCGAGTCCACCTGGCGGACCAGCTCGCCCAACCAGCTCGTGACGTCCTCGAGCTCCTCGGTCCGCGCCTGCTCCGGCACGCTGCGCCGCAGGGCCTTGTAGGCGTCCGCCAGATAGCGCAGCACCAGCCCCTCGGCGCGGGCGAGGCCGTACACCCCGACGTACTCGTTGAAGGTCATCGCCTGCTCCCACAGGTCACGGGCGACCGCTTTGGGCCGCAGCTCGTAGTCCGTGACCCACGGGTGCCCGCGGCTGTAGAGCTCGTACGCGGCGGTCAGCAGCTCCTCGAGCGGCCGGGGGTAGGTGACGTCCTCCAGCAGCGTCATCCGCTCCTCGTACTCGATCCCGTCGGCCTTCATCTGCTGCACGGCCTCACCGCGGGCCTTCCTGCGCTGCGCCGACAGCACCTGGCGTGGGTCGTCCAGGGTGGCCTCGAGCACCGACAGGACGTCCAACGCGTACGTCGGGGCCGTCCGGTCGAGCAGCTCCAGGGCGGCCAACGCGAACGTCGACAGCGGCTGGTCCAGGGCGAAGTCGGCCTGCAGGTCGACGGTGAGGCGGGCGGTACGGCCCTGCCCGTCGGGAGTGTCGAGCCGCTCGACGACGCCCCCCGCCACCAGTGCCTTGTACGACGAGATCGCCTGCCGCACATGACTTCGCTGCCGGATGCGGGGCTCGTGATTGTCGAGCAGCAGCCGACGCGCGGAGGCGAAGGCATCGCCGGGTCGGGCAATGAGGTTGAGCAGCATCGCCGAGCTGACCCGGAAGCTCGAGGTCAGGGTCTCCGGCTCCGCGGCAACCAGGCGCGCAAAGGTCTTCTCGTCCCAGGACACGAACCCCTCGGGCGCGCTCTTGCGGCGTACCGACCGGCGCTTCTTCGGGTCGTCGCCGACCTTGGCCAGCGCCCGCTCGTTGTCGATGACGTGGTCGGGCGCCTGCACCACGACGGTGCCGGCGACGTCGTACCCAGCGCGCCCGGCCCGTCCGGCGATCTGGTGGAACTCGCGCGCCTTCAGATGCCGAGTGCGCACCCCGTCGTACTTGCTCAGCTGGGTGAACAGCACGGTGCGGATCGGCACGTTGATCCCGACGCCGAGGGTGTCCGTGCCGCAGATAACCTTGAGCAGCCCGGCCTGCGCCAGCTGCTCGACCAGCCGGCGGTACTTGGGCAGCATCCCGGCGTGGTGCACGCCGATCCCGTGCCGTACCAGCCGCGACAGGGTCTGGCCAAACTTGGTGGTGAAGCGGAAACCGCCGATCAGCTCGGCGATCTGCTCCTTCTCGGCCTTGCTGCACATGTTGGTGCTCATCAGGGCCTGGGCCCGCTCGACCGCCGACTCCTGGGTGGTGTGCACGACGTACACGGGCGCCTGGTGGGTCTCGAGCAGCTCGGTGATCGTCTCGTGGACGGGGGTCAGGACGTACTCGAAGCGCAACGGCACAGGCCGTTCGACGGCGGTGACCACAGCCGTCGGACGGCCGGTACGACGCTCGAGGTCGGCCGCCAGGAACCGGGTGTCACCGAGGGTCGCGCTCATCAGCAGGAACTGCGTGCCGGTCATCTCCAGCAGCGGCACCTGCCACGCCCAGCCGCGGTCCGGGTCGGCGTAGAAGTGGAACTCGTCCATGACAACGAGCCCGATGTCGCTGCCGGCGCCCTGCCGCAACGCCCGGTTCGCCAGCACCTCCGCGGTGCAGCAGATGATCGGGGCATCGGGGTTCACGCTGGCGTCACCGGTGGCCATGCCGACCCGCTCGGCGCCGAACACCTCGCACAGAGCAAAGAACTTCTCGCTCACCAACGCCTTGATCGGCGCTGTGTAGACGCTGCGGCGTCCGTCGGCCAGCGCCGCGAAGTGCGCGCCGACCGCTACCAGGCTCTTGCCACTGCCCGTTGGGGTGGACAGCACGACATGGCTGCCTGCTGCCAGCTCGAGCAGCGCCTCCTCCTGCGCCGGGTAGAGCGCGATGCCGCGGGAGTCGACCCACGAGGTGAAGGCGTCCAGCACGTCCTCGGGGCCGCCAGCCGGCAGCAGATCGGCCAGGATGCTCACCCCGTCACGCTCCCACGCACATGGGCACCGGCGTCGGGCACCCGCTGGTCACGGTCGACTGAGCTGTCCCAGCCGAGCCGCAGGGGAGCCGAGCGCGGCGCCGCAATGCCGATGGCAACCGGGAAGAGCTCGGGACCAACCACAACAGCACACGAGTGCACCTCCAGGTGCGGTCATCGACCACCCGGCGAGCGCAGGTGATCGTGGCCCGGCTTCGCTCTGGTGCTGCTGTGGTTGGCGGAACACCGCAACCAGGCGGTCGAAGGCCGCGATCAGCGGGCGCGACCGGACGAGCGACGGGCCGGAGCCGTTCCGGCGCGGGCAGCCAGTTCCGCGCGGGTGCGTGCGGGACCAGCCGCACGGGGCGCAGCTGCCTTGGCGCCGGTCGAGGCTCGCCCCGAGCCTGAGGCACCGCTGCCGCCGGTCGCCCGGCCGCCAGCGGCCCGGGCGTTGTTCCTGCCTCCGTCCCGGCCGCCGCTGCTGGTACGGCCGCTGCCGCGCGGTGCGCGAGGCGGCTCGGCTATGACGGGCGCGGGCTCGACGAAGGCCGCGGCCGGTCCGGTGAGTGCGGTGATCGCGGAGTCACCCGGCCGTACCGAGGCGGTCGTGGGGCGAATGCCCGCCTGCTTGGCCAGGGTGCGCACCTCCGAGCTCTGGTCGGGCGTGGCGATGGTGACGACCGTTCCACCGGCGCCGGCCCGCGCGGTACGGCCCGATCGGTGCAGGTAGGCCTTGTGCTCGGTCGGCGGATCGACGTGCACGACGAGCGCGATGTCGTCGACGTGGATGCCCCGCGCCGCGATGTCGGTCGCGACGAGCACCCGCGTGCTGCCCTCGGTGAATGCAGACAGGTTGCGCTCCCGCGCGCCCTGACTGAGGTTCCCGTGCAGCTCGACCGCTGGAATGCCCGCGGCGGTGAGCTGCTTGGCGAGCTTTTTCGCGGTGTGCTTGGTCCGCATGAACAACAGGCTGCGCTCCTGGCCGGAGGCCAACTCGTGCACGACGGATTGCTTGTCCGCGCTGCTGACCGCGAAGACGTGGTGGGTCATCGTGGACACCGGCGACACCGCCGGGTCCACCGAGTGCGTGCTCGGCTGGTGCAGGTATCGCTTGACCAGCACGTCCACGCCGTTGTCCAGCGTGGCGCTGAACAGCATGCGCTGCCCGACCTCCGGTGTGCGGTCGAGCAGCCGCTTGACGGCCGGGAGAAAGCCGAGATCGGCCATGTGGTCGGCCTCGTCGAGAACCGTGATCTCGACGCCGGACAGGTCGCACGCGCCCTGACCCAGCAGGTCCTCGAGCCGGCCGGGGCAGGCGATGAGCACGTCCACTCCCGGGGCGAGCGCCTTGACCTGCGGGTTCTGCCCGACGCCGCCGTACACGACGGTGCTGGTCAGTCCGACGGCCTCGGCAAGGGGGCGTACGACGGCGAGCACCTGGTTCGCCAGCTCGCGGGTCGGGACGAGCACCAGCGCGCGTGGACGCTTGGGTCGCCGGCTGCCACCGACGAGCCGGGCGACGATGGGTAGACCGAACGCCAGCGTCTTACCGCTGCCCGTCCGTCCACGGCCGAGGACGTCGCGCCCGGCCAGGGTGTCGGGCAGGGTGGCCACCTGGATCGGGAACGGAACAGTGATGCCCTGTCCGCTGAGGGCGGTGACCAGCACGGTCGGAACCCCGAGCTCGGAGAACCCGGTGGCCGGTACGCCGCGGTCCGTCCCTGTCCGGGTGGTGGCCGTGCGCGGCGCAGGGACCGGAGCAGCAGAGGGCGGCGCGGCTGTCGAGGCGGTGTTCGGATGGGATGGGGTAGGCACGGTCATGCGGGATCCTCCGGGCGGCAGGGTGTGGGTCCGCCGGCAGAGGCTGTGCTCGACGCCGGCGGTGCGGCGAGCAGGTGATGGCGAGCAGGTGGTGGGCAACAGGTGGTGGGCCAGCGCGTGGTGGTGCGCTCAACCGGTGAGGGCCACGAGCTCCACGGTCAGGGTTGCACCAGAGGCGGCACGATAGCTGACGGACTGGCCGGCGCGGGCGCCGAGCAGGGCCCGGCCGAGCGGGCTGGCGGGGGTGATGACCTCGACGCCGACGGCGCTCTGCTCCAGCATCCCGACCAGAAAGGTCTCCGGTGGCTCAGTCGTGGCGAACCGGACCTCGACCGAGCTGCCGACGTGGACGGTGTCGTCACTGTGGTCCTTGGCCGCGTCGTCCCTGGCTGCGGGGGCCGACAGCTGGTCATGCAGTAGGGCGATGCGGGCGTCGAGGTCCTCGAGTCGGATGATCGCCTCGACGTTGCCTGCGCGGTCGGCGGCGTCGCCGGTTCCGCCGGTGGCCGTGCTCTCCTGGAAGACCTGGACGCGCTGCGCGAGCAGGGCCGCCAAGCGGGCGGCCAGAGCAGCGCGGGCCGGGGCGGTGAGGCTGTCGATGACGGGCAAGAAAGTCCTTCGCAGGTCGAGGGGGTTCGTCCGCAACAACCGTCGGCGGCCGCGGGTGGTTCCTTCCCCGTCGGTGACCTGCGGCACCCTCGCAGGGTGCTGGTCCAGCTGGAGGGTTTCCACGCGGTCAAGCACGCCCTGCGCTTCGCCCCCGAACTCGTGGGCGCCGTCACCGTGCGTTCGCTCGAGCGGGCGGCGGGCCTAGCTCATGAGCTCGCCCCGGATGTCACAGCCGCCCTGCTGGCCAGGGCCGTGGTGGGCCCCGTCGGCCACCCGACCGGCGTGGCTGCGACGGCCACCGCGCCGGCGTACGACGGGGCGGTGCTGCAGTCCCGGACGTCCCCGCTGGTGCTGCTCGACGACCCGCGAGATCCGGGCAACGTCGGCGCCGTCGTACGCGTCGCGGCCGCCGCCGGAGCCAGCGGCGTGGCCGTCGCCGGCCGACTCGACCCGTGGCATCCCGCGGTCCTGCGCGGCAGCGCCGGGTTGCACTTCGCCCTGCCGGTGCTGACCACCCGACCGGAGCAGGTCCGGGGGCCGCTGTGGGTGCTGGATGCGGACGGGACCGCGCTCGGCGACGTCCCGTTGGAAGTCGTCCCGTCCGACGTCGTGCTGGTCGTCGGCAGCGAACGAGCCGGGGTGGGACCGGTCCTGCGGGCCCGCGCGGACGCGGTCGTCGCCCTGCCGATGCGCGCCGGGGTGAGCAGCCTCAACCTCGCCACGGCGGTGGCCGCCGTGCTCTACCGCTGGCGGCTCGGCGAGCCCCCGGCGGTCGGGCGGCTCAGGCCGCGCGACTGCTCTGCATGACCTTTCGGATCTGGGCCGGTGGCACCTGCCGCTGCAGCGCCTCGGCGAGCAGGACAGCGAGCGGGTACTCGGGTTCGCAGGACAGGGCGCGGTCCAGCGCGATGGTCGTCATCGCCCCTGCCCCGGCCGCGTAGGTGACCCAGGCGAACAAGGTGCAGACAGGGGCGTCGTACGGCGGTGGTGTGCGCCGGCAGAGCTCCTGCAGCAGGCCCTGGAGCGGCTCGCTCCGGCCAGCGGACCAAGCAGCCACCTGGTCCCGGACGATCACGTCGTCCAGGGCGACGACGAGCTCCGCGGCCTCCTGATCATCGAGCCTGGCCGGTGGAACCGACCAGCGATCCAGCACCGCGCGCCAGCGGTCCACGCAACGGCGCCGGAACGGCTCGAGACCTTGCTCGAACAGGGCGCAGCCGTGCTCGGTCCCGGCGTCCTCCAACCGTTGTGCAGCGGCCGAGGAGGCCAGGAAGGACGGCGGAGCGAGCAAGGCCTCGAGTTCACGCCGGCTCGGCAGCACCGGTCGGCCGCTGAGCACCGTCTCGGCCGCCAGCAGCTGCACGGAGCGGGTCATCGCCCCGCTCCGGACCGGCGTGCCGGCGGCAGGGCAGCACCGCTCCTGCGTGCACAGGTAGGACCAGAAGCGGTCTCCCCGCACCAGCACACCGTCGGTGACCGGTAGCGGCGCGACGCCGGCCACGAGGGCGTCCACCAGATCTCCCCGCACCCGCGGCGCGGGGTCCTCGGTGAGCACGACCAGGGCGACCCGGGTCGCGCGCTCGTGCCGCACCCGCACGAGGACCTCGGCCACGAGCTCCGGCTCGTGCTGGCGCGCCGGCAGGTCGTAACGCATCGTCAGGCCCAGGCGGCCGCGCGGTTCGTGCAGGCACAGCACCACCAGGCTCTCGGCCGGCTGGAAGCCGAGCCAGTGCGGCAGCGCCGCGACCAGTTGGGCTGGGCTGGTGAGTCGGGCGATGGTCTGCGACATGGCCCATAGCGTGGTCCTCGGCAGTCCGCTCCAGGGGCCGCCGACCCGATCTGTGGAGAACTGCCTGTGGGCGGATCAAGGACACGATGGTCCCCGTACCCTGCTCGCCGTGACCACGCCCACGCCTGCCCGCCGACCTGGCGTCACCGTTCCCGTCCAGCTGCGCTTCGCCGACCTGGACCCGCTGGGGCACGTGAACAACGTCGCGTTCTTCACGCTCATGGAGACCGCGCGGGTGCAGTTCATGCACGAGTTCGGCGGGACCTTGCGCGGCCACGTCCTGGTGGCCCGCAGTGAGTGCGACCACCGCCGTGAGATCCCCGCCTCGACGAGGGTCGTCGAGGTCAGCGTGCAGGTCGAGTCCGTGGGGCGTACCTCGTTCCTGCTGCGGCACGACCTTAGTGATGCCGGCGTGGAGGTGGGTGCCGGGCGGGTCGTGCTCGTGGCGGTCGACGAGCAGCGCCGGCCGCGACCCGTCACCGACCTGGAGCGGGCTCAGCTGCTGGGCAGCTGAGGCAGCCGCGATCCGCCCCGGTCACACCTCATCGAGCACCTTGTAGATCCGCTGTTCGGAGATCGGCCCCTTGGCCTTGACCGTCGGCGCGAACAGGCTGACCCGCAGCTCCTCCAGCATCCAGCGCACCTGGTCCCGGCGTTCGCCCGCCGGCAGTCGCTCCCACTCCAGCTGCACCTCGTGGACTCGCTCGGCGTGCACCCGGTCCCGGGCCGGCTCCCGCGGTAGCCGGTCCAGGCGGACCGCTGCGGCCTGGAGGTAGCGCACCAGGTCGGGCAGCCGGGCCACCCCCACCTCGGTCACGAAGCCCTCGTGCACCAGGGCGACAAGCTGGTCGCGTACCTCCGGCTGGGGACTCCTGGCCAGCCGGCGTTCGAGCTCTGCTGCCGCGGTCAGCACCTTCTCGGCCTTGACGAGCGCATCGGCGAAGGCCGGCTCCAACCGGGGCCGAACGGAGGCAGCCAGCACAGCAAAGTCCTCGGCATCCCAGACCTGCACGTCGCCTACCAGCGCGTCCACCGCGGCCAGGACGGCGTCGGCCAGCAACGCGCCGACACTGCCGTGGGGGTTGCGCTGCAGGGCCAGCTTCGAGGCGTTGGTCAGCCGCCCGCGGACGGCCTTGACCGGGGAGGGCAGCGAGAGCAGCACCAACCTGCGTACGCCGGCGGGGTGCGCAGCCGCCTGGTCCCCAGCGGTCCCCAGGACCCTCAGCGCCACGCTCGCGCCCTCGTCCACCAGCGCCGGGTAGCCGACCACCGCTCCGGAGCTGACTGTGCGCGGGATGCTGCCGACGGACCAGGCAGTGAGCCCGGTGCGCTCCAGATCCCCTGCTGCTGAGGCGATCGCCTTCCGTACGGGCACGGCGAGCTCGGCCTGCAGAACAGCCAGGTCCTTGCCCTCCGCGAGCGCCGCGCCGTCCCCGTCGACCACCCGATAGGTCACGCGCAGGTGGTCCGGCACCGCACCGAGGTCCCAGGCGTCGACGGGGATGACGACGCCGCGGACGTTGCGAACCTCGCGCGACAACGCCGGTAGGAGCGACTCTTCGCGGGGGGACAGCCGCCCCAGCACCGCGCGCGCGGTGTCCGGTGCCGGCACGAGCTTGACCCGCAACGCCTTCGGCAGGGCCCGGATCAGGGCGGTAACCAGCTCGAACCGCAGACCCGGTACCTGCCAGTCGAACTCGCGTGGCGTGACCCGGTTGAGCACGGCCAGCGGTACGTCGACGGTCACGCCGTCCACCGTGCTGCCCGGCGCGAACTCGTACAGCAGGGGCAGGTCCAGGTCGACGCTGCGCCAGCTGCTGGGGTAGTCACCCGGGTCCACGACTCCCTGCACGAGCTCGTCGAGCCGAAAGGTGAGCAGGTCCGGGTCCTGGCGCCTCGCCGCCTTCCACCAGGCGTCGAAGTGGCCGCCGGACACCACCTCCGCGGGAATCCGCTGGTCGTAGAAGTCGTACAGCGCCTGGTCGTCCACGACGATGTCGCGGCGGCGCGCCCGGTGCTCCAGCTCCTCCACGTCCTGCAGGAGCGCCCGGTTCGCGGCGAAGAACGCGTGGTGGGTGTCCCAGTCCCCCTCGACCAGGGCGTGCCGCAGGAACAGCTCGCGGCTCAGGACGGGATCGATCGCGCCGTACGCGGTCTTGCGCCGGGTGACGAGCGGGACGCCGTACAGGGTGACCTTCTCGAACGCGACGACCGAGGCCCGCCGCTTCTCCCAGTGCGGCTCGCTGTAAACCCGCGCCACCAGGTGCGCGCCGAGCCGCTCGGCCCACTCGGGCTCGATCTTGCCGACCATCCGACCCCACAGCCGGTTGGTCTCGACCAGTTCAGCGGCCATCACGAACTGTGGCGCCTTCGCGTACGACGGCGAAGCGCGCCCCCCGGGCCCCCACGTAGTCGCGCTTGTCGGCGTCACGCAGCCCGATGTGGGAGAGCAGCCCGGCGAGCAGGGCCTGGTGCACCTGCGCCGGCGGGGCGGGTGCGTTGTCGTACGCGAGATCGAGATGGCGTACGACGCGGCGCAGCTGTGAGTGCAAGTCCTGCCACTCCCGGATCCGGAGGTGGTTGAGGAACTCCCGCCTGCACAACCGCCGGAACGCGCTCGAGCCGAGCTCCTGCTGGGACTCCCGGACGTGCTCCCACAAGTTCAGCCAGGTCAGGAAGTCCGAGCTCGGGTCGACGAAACGCGCGTGCAGCTGGGCCGCGGCCTGCTGGGCGTCAGTCGGCCGCTCCCGCGGGTCCTGGATCGACAGGGCCGCGGCGATGACGAGAACCTCGCGTACACAACCCAGCCGTTCGGCCTCGACCACCATCCGGGCGAGCCGCGGGTCCACGGGCAGCTGGGCCAGGGCGCGCCCCGTGCGCGTCAGGCCGCCACGGCCGTCGAGCGCTCCGAGCTCGTCGAGCAGCTGCACGCCGTCGCGGATGTTGCGGTGGTCCGGCGGCTCGACGAAGGGGAACGCGTCCAGGTCGCCGAGGCCGAGTGCGGTCATCTGCAGGATGACCGAGGCCAGGTTGGTACGCAGGATCTCCGGGTCGGTGAACTCCGGCCGGCCGAGGAGGTCCTCCTCGCTGTAGAGCCGCACGCAGATGCCCTCGGCGACCCGGCCGCAGCGCCCCGCCCGCTGGGTCGCCGAGGCCTGCGAGATGGCCTCGATGGGCAGCCGCTGCACCTTGGTGCGCTGGCTGTAGCGCGAGATCCGCGCGGTCCCGGGGTCCACGACGTACCGGATGCCGGGGACCGTCAGCGAGGTCTCGGCGACGTTGGTGGCCAGGACGATCCGCCGCCCGGGGTGCGGGGCGAAGACCCGATGTTGCTCCGCGGCCGACAACCGGGAGTAGAGCGGCACGATCTCAGTCCGTTCGTCGACGACGGCGCGCAGCGCGTCCGCGGTGTCCCGGATCTCGCGCTCCCCGGACAGGAAGACCAGCACGCCCCCGGGGCCGGACAGGGCCAGCTCCCCCACCGCGTCGCAGATGGCCTGGGCCTGATCGACGTCGGGATCCGGCGCCCGGTAGCGGATCTCGACCGGGTAGGTCCGGCCGGACACCTCCAGGACCGGCGCGTCGTTGAAGTGCCGGCTGAACCGCTGCGGGTCGATTGTGGCCGAGGTGATGACGACCTTGAGGTCGGGACGCCTGGGCAGCAGCTGCTTGAGGTAGCCAAGCAGGAAGTCGATGGTGAGGCTGCGCTCGTGCGCCTCGTCGATGACGATCGTGTCGTAGGCCCACAGCATCCGGTCCCGGCTGATCTCGGCGAGCAGGATCCCGTCGGTCATCACCTTGACCAGGGTCGCCTCCGACACCTGGTCGTGGAAGCGCACCGTGTAGCCCACGACGCCGCCGAGCTCGGTGTCGAGCTCCTCGGCGACCCGTTCGGCGACAGCCCGCGCAGCGATCCGCCGGGGCTGGGTGTGCCCGATCATGCCGGTGACGCCCCGCCCGAGCCCGAGCAGGATCTTGGGGAGCTGCGTGGTCTTGCCCGACCCGGTCTCGCCGGCCAGCACCACCACCTGGTGCTCGGCGATGGCTGCCGCGAGCTCCCCACGCACCTGGCTGACCGGCAGCTGCGCCGGATAGCGCAGCTCGGGCACGCTCGCCCGGCGTACGGCCACGCGGTCCGTCGCGGCGGCGACCTGCGCAGCGAGCTCCTCGGCCGAGCCACGCCCTTGCCGCAGGTTAGACAGGCGGCGCGCGAGGCGTCCGCGGTCCCGCAGCCCGACCTCGTCGAGGCGCTCCTCGAGCTCGGTGTAGTCGTCCATGGCTGTCCACCACCCTAGGTCGCCGGTGCGCGGCCCTGCCGTAACGTGCCGCCCATGGTGAGGCGCAGCGCTGGCCTGCTCTTGTGGCGCAGCGGGCCGGACGGCACCGAGGTGCTGCTCGGGCACCCCGGCGGTCCGCTGTTCGCCGGCAAGGACAGCTGGACCATCCCCAAGGGCGAGTACGAACAGGGCGAGCCGGCGCTGGCCGCGGCGCACCGGGAGTTCGCCGAGGAGGTCGGCGTTGCCCCGCCCGAGGGCGAGTGCGTACCGCTTGGCGAGGTCACGCTGCGCAGCGGCAAGCGGGTACTTGTCTGGGCGCTCGAGGGCGACCTGGACGTGAGCGAGATCCACAGCAACTCCTTTGAGATGCAGTGGCCGCCGCGGTCCGGCCGAGTGCAGCAGTTCCCCGAGCTCGACCGGGCGCAGTGGTTCGCTCTGGTGAAGGCGACCGCGAAGATCTTCCCCGCTCAGGCGCCCTACCTGGACCGCCTGGCCGACCACCTGGCTGGGCCCCTGCCGGACCGCGACCCGTAGGAGACGTGCACGCCGTCGGCCAGGGGCGATAGTTCAGGGGCGATAGTCCAACGCGATCTCGCGCCGACCCACCGGGCAGACGGTGGCGCTCGCGCGGCAGCGGATCCGGCACACTGGACCAGGCACACTGGCAGGGCGTCACAGCCGAGCCGCACGTCCCGCGCACCGCCGGTGTCGGGATTCTGCCTCACCGGAGGACCTGCATGTTCCGTCAGTTCGGGCCGGCGATGGTCATCACCGCCGTCGCCCTCATCCTCGCCCTCGTCCTGGGTGGGCCCACCGACCTCGCGGTCGTCGCCATCCTCGGCGTCCTGGAGATCTCGCTGTCGTTCGACAACGCCGTCGTCAACGCCAAGGTACTGACCCGGATGCACCCGTTGTGGCAGCGCTTGTTCCTGACCGTCGGCATCCTGATCGCCGTGTTCGGGATGCGCCTGGTCCTGCCGATCTTCATCGTGTCGGTCACGGCGCACCTGTCGCTGTCTGATGTGGTGACCCTTGCGGTCAACGACGCGACCAGGTACGGCCAGGAGCTCGCCAACGCCAAACAAGCCATCTACGCCTTCGGTGGCACCTTCCTGCTCATGATTTTCCTGGACTTCGTGCTGGACGTCGAGCGCGACGTGTTCTGGCTCAAGCCGGTCGAGAAGGCTCTGGTGCGAGTGGGCAAACTCGACCAGCTCTCGGTCGTGGTCGCCCTGGGCGGGGTCTTCGTCATGTCGCGCATCGCGCCACACGACAAGCAGCTCACGGTGCTCGTCGCCGGCCTGATCGGGTTGGCGGCGTACTTGGTCGTGAACTCCCTGGACAACTTGTTCGAGCAGTCCATGGACGATGACGAGGACCAGGGCGCCGCGCCGGCGACCAAGATGACGGGAGCGTTGTTCCGTGCCGGCATCTTCACCTTCCTCTACCTGGAGGTGCTCGACGCGTCGTTCTCCTTCGACGGTGTGATCGGCGCGTTCGCCATCTCCGACCGGGTCCTGGTGATCGCCCTCGGCCTGGGCGTTGGAGCGTTCTGGATCCGGTCGCTGACGCTCTACCTGGTACGCAAGGGCACGCTGGCGGAGTACGTCTACCTCGACCACGGCGCGCACTGGGCGATCGGGGTGCTCGCCGTCATCATGATTCTGCAGGTGCGCTACCAGGTGCCCGAGGTCGTCACCGGGCTGACCGGCGTCGGCTTCATCGGCCTGGCCCTGCTGTCCTCGATCGCCGAGCGCAAGCGCAACCCCGAGCAGGAGCCCGCACTGGTCGGCTGACCCGGGCGACGTGCGGCAGGGTTGCGTGCGGCCGGGCTACTTGCGGCCGGGCCGCCAGTCCATGCCCCAGCCGTACATCCGGTCCAGCGCCTGCTGCGAGCCGTCGACGTACCGAATCTCGCGTCGGACGTCCAGCGTGCTGCCGGTCGAGCTGAGCAGCGCGACCGCGCACATCCGCGAGCCGGAGTGCTCATCGAGGGCCACCTCGATCGGCGCCGCGCCCTGCGGGTACAGCGTGACGACCCCGTCGGCCCTGCTCCAGGCCGGCACACCCTCGTAGATGAAGGCGAACACCAGGACCCGCCGGATCTGGTGCAGGTGCTCCAGGTTGATCGACAGGTTCTCCCCACCGGACGCGCTGCCCGAGCGGTCGTCGCCGTCGAGCCGGATGTACGGCGGCCCGTCCAGCCGACCGAACGCGTTGCCGAGCGCCTGGACGACACCCTTGCTGCCGTCGGTCAGCTCCCACAGGCAGCCCAGGTCCAGGTCGATGCTCTGCGCCTTGCGGAACAGGCCCTTGGTGCCGGCGTTCCAGTTCAGGTTCACCCGCATCTGGCCGGTCGCGCCCGAGCCCTTGGCGAGCGAGACCGTGGGCGCGGCCTTCGTGAGGGTGAGCTTCGTCAGCGAGACGCCCCCGCCGTCCGCGGGCATCAGAGGTTGACGCCGTAGTCGCGGGCGATGCCCTCCAAACCGGAGGCGTAGCCCTGGCCCACCGCGCGGAACTTCCACTCGGCGCCGTTGCGGTAGAGCTCACCGAACACCATCGCGGTCTCGGTCGAGGCGTCCTCGGTGAGGTCGTACCGGGCGATCTCAGCCCCGTCGGCTTGGTTCACCACCCGGATGAAGGCGTTGCTGACCTGCCCGAAGCTCTGCCCCCGGGTGGCGGAGTCGTAGATCGACACCGGGAACACGACCTTGTCGACGTCGCCCGCCAGAGACTTCAGGTCGACCTTGACGGCCTCGTCGTCGCCCTCGCCCTCACCGGTGAGGTTGTCTCCGGTGTGCTCGACGGCCCCGTCCGGCGAGGTCAGGTTGTTGTAGAACACGAAGTGCTGGTCGGACAGGACCTTGCCGCCGGGCCCGCAGATCATGGCGCTGGCATCGAGGTCGAAGTCGGCCCCGGTCGTGGTCCGCGTGTCCCATCCCAACCCGACGAGTACGGCGGTCAGCCCCGGCGCCTGCTTGGTCAGCGAGACGTTGCCGCCCTTGGTCAACGAGACGCCCACGAGATCCTGCTTCCTGGTCTGGGCCGGCCGCTCGGCCGACTCTGGCAGTCAACTCCCTGGACCCCGCACCTGTCAGGCTCGGCGTCGCTCGCGCGGCAGCATGCGGTCACTGATGATGCGCCGCTGGATCTCGCTGGTGCCCTCGAAGATGGTGGTCAGGCGCGCGTCGCGCCAGTAGCGCTCGACGCGCCGCTCGGTCGTGTACCCGTTCCCACCGTGCAGCTGCATCGCCTGCCCGGTCACGGCCACCGCCATCTCGCTCGCGAGCAGCTTGACCATCGCCGCCTGGCCCTCGCACGGCACGTCCTCGTCCAGCAGGTGGGCCACGGCATGGGTGAAGCTGCGCGCCTGCTCGACCTGCGCCGCCATGTCGGCGAGGGCGAAGCGCAAGGCCTGGAAGTCCGCGAGCGGGTGCCCGAACTGCTCGCGCTCCTGGAGGTAGACCTGACAATCCTCCACCGCCCCCCGGGCCACCCCCACAGCCCGCGCCGCGGTATGCACCCGGGCGATGTTCAGTCCACGTTGGACGGCGGCGAACCCGTCCTCGTCCGCATGTCCCTCGTCGGCGTACAGACCGGTGAGACGGTCGGCGTCCGGCACGCGTACGGCGTTCAGGTGCAGGTCCCAGGTGAGGAAGCCGTGGTAGCCGATCTTGTCGATCGGCTGACCGGTCATCCCGACCGGGAACGTACCCCGTTCCTTCACCACGAGGAACGGCACCAGGCCGGCGCTCCGGGACTCGCCTTGCCCCGGGTCGCCCACCCGGGCGAGCACCTCGACGAAGTCTGCGGCCAGCGCGTTGCCCGCCCAGCGCTTGTGGCCGGTGAGCAGCCAGTCGTCGCCGTCCCGTACCGCCCGCGTCCGGACCCCGGCAAGGTCCGAGCCGGCAGTCGGCTCGGACAGCGCGATGGCCCCGATCCACTCGCCACGCGCACTGCGGCCCAGCAGCTCGGCGCGCCGGCCGGCGTCGAGGACCTGCGTACCGAGCCCCTGACCGCGCGCCAGGATGCTGCCCACGCTCAGCCACGCCCGGGCCAGCTCCTCCGACACCAGGCAGTACTCCAGGACCCCCAGGCCCAGGCCGCCCTGCTCAACCGGGACGGTGATCCCGAACCAGCCCAGGGCGGCCATGTCCTCAACCAGATCGACGGGCATCTCGGCCCGCTGCGGGTCGAGCTGGTCGGCAACCGGCAGCACCCGGTCCCGGGCGAACTCGCGCGCCCGAGACTGCAGCGCCAGCCGCCTAGCGGTGGCGTACGGGCTCTGCAGCACAGGTGACTGCGGATCGTGGGGCGATCTCGCGGTGGGCACAGGCCTCCTCGGGGCGCAGCGGCGGCATCAGCTCGTGCGCATCGTGGCACCCCGACAGTCGGGGCCCGGTCGAGGGCCTCTCGCGGACTGAAACACCTATGAGCATGATTTCGGGGTGGCAAGGGCCACAACCGATCCGCTTGCACCAGCTAGCACCGCGCGCCTACGGTGACGGCATCCCCGAGAAAGCGGGCGCGCCCTGAGGCGTGCCTGACCGCCCGGTGACCGCGGCCGCTGTGCCCGTCACTCGAGGGCGCGCACCCGTCCCCTTCCGCAAGAGCGACGGCCTGCCGCCCGCACGGAGGAACACATGTCCCACCGCCGTACCCTGCTCGCGCTCGCCCTGACCGCGACCAGCCTCACCGGTGCCCTTGGCACCGCCTCCACCGCCTTCGCGGCCGATGTCACTAGCCCGGCTGGATCCAGCCCCCTGCTCAACGCCACCGAGCAGCTGCAGCTCGACGTCGGGATCCAGATGGCCAGCGCGCACCAGCGGCTGCTCGTCCAGCAGGCAGCCGCCCGGCTCGCCGCCGACCGGGCCGCAGCCCAGTCCAAGGCCAGGGCAGCAGCCGAGCGCGCCGCCGTGGCCGCACAAGCCCGTAGGGCTGCCCAAGTCCTCGCTGCTCAGCAGGCTGCGCTGGCAGCGCAGGCCCAGCGCGCAGCCGAAGCCCTCGCCGCTCAGCAGGCCGCTCAGGCACAGCAGGCTGCGCAGGCTCAGCAGGCGGTCCCATCCCCCCAGGCCGCCGCCCAGCCGGTCGCGTCGCAGCCGGCCAGCGCGCCCGCGGCGGCGACGGGCGGGGACCCGCGGGCGATCGCCCAACAGCTGCTGTCGGCCCGCGGCGAGGGGGGCCAGTTCGGCTGCCTCAACAGCCTGTGGGGGCGCGAGAGCGGTTGGCAGGTCTCGGCCTCGAACGCCTCGAGCGGCGCCTACGGCATCCCGCAGGCCCTGCCCGGCAGCAAGATGGCCTCGGTCGGCTCGGACTGGCAGAGCAACCCGCAGACCCAGATCCAGTGGGGCCTGGGCTACATCGACGGCCGCTACGGCTCCCCGTGCGCCGCCTGGAGCCACTCGCAGGCCAACGGCTGGTACTGAGCGGACCTCGTACGCCAGGCCGGATTACCGTCTCAACTGACCCCCAGATAGCTCTCCTGCACGCGCTTGTCGGCCAGCAGCGCCCCTGACTGGCCGTGCAGGACGACGTGACCGGTCTCCAGCACGTACGCCCGCTCGGCGACCGACAACGCGGCGTCCACGTCCTGCTCGACGAGCAGGACCGAGGTGCCGGTGGCCGCGATGTCGGGCAAGCGAGCGATGATCTCATCGACGATGACCGGCGCCAGTCCGAGGGACAGCTCGTCGATCATCATCAGCTCGGGGCGGCTCATCAGGCCTCGGCCGATCGCGACCATCTGCTGCTCGCCGCCGGACATGCTGCCGGTGGTCTGCGCGAGCCGCTCCCCGACCCGCGGGAACAGCTCCACGACCCGGTCGATGTCCTCGCTGTGGTTGCGCCAGCCACCCAGGCGCAGGTTGTCCCGCACGCTGAGCCCGGGGAACAGCCGGCGACCCTCCGGGACGTGGGCCAGCCCGAGCCCGGCGATCTGCTCGATCGAGAGCCCGGCGAGCTCGCGGCCGCGGAACGTCACCGTCCCGGACCGGACCGGGATCATCCCGGACAGCGCCCGCAGCAGCGTGGACTTGCCTGCGCCGTTGGGCCCGACGAGCGCGACGACCTCGTTCGCCCCGACCGTGAGGTCCACGTCCCACAGGACCTGCCCCCGGCCGTACCCGGCTGACAGCTGCGACACCTCGAGCATGCTCATGTGCCCTGCCGCTTCGCGTAGCGGGTGCCCAGATAGGCCTCGATGACCCGGCTGTCGGACAGCACCTCGCGGGGTGCGCCACTGGTCAGCACCTTGCCCTGGTGCAGGACCAGGACCTGGTCGCTGATCGCCAGGATGGCCTTCATCACGTGCTCGACCGCGATGATCGTCATGCCTTCCTGCTTCAAGCTCTGGATCAGCTCCAGGCTGGGTTCGATCTCGCTGTGCCGAAGGCCCGCCATCACCTCGTCCAGCAACAGCAGCCGCGGCTTGAGGGCGAGCGCCTTGGCGAACTCCAGGCGGCGGGCGTCGGCCACGGTGAGCTCGCTCGGAGCCATGGCCGCCTTGCCCTCCAGCCCGACCCGGGCGAGCACCTCGTCGGCCGACTGCAGCGCAGCCGACATCCCGGAGCTGGCACCCGGCCCGTGCAGTGCCCCCACGGCGACGTTCTCGCGCACGCTCATCCCGCGGAACGGCTTGACGATCTGGAAGGTACGGGCCACGCCGCTCTTGGCGACCGTCCACGGCTTGGCGCCGGTGAGGTCGTGGCCGTCGATGAGCACCTGGCCTGAGGTGGGCCGGATGTGGCCGGTCACCAGGTTGATGAAGGTGCTCTTGCCGGCGCCGTTCGGGCCGATGACGCCGAGCGTCTGGCCGGCCGGCACGGAAAAGCTGACCTCCGACACGGCGTCCAGACCACCGAAGCGCCGCCCCAGTCCCCTTGTCTCCAGCACCGGCGCCGTTCCGGCCGTGCTCTCCAGGACCGGCATCGCGGTGGTCACAGCCGGTACCTGCGCAGGTTCGCCAGCAACGAGAACTCCCGCGTCCTTGTGCCGTCCCGGATGTAGGACACCACCCCCTGGGGCAGCAGGACGACTGCCACGATGATGATCGCGCCGAGCAGGAAGGTGTGCACGTTGGTGTAGTTCTGGCGCAGGTACTCCGAGACGTACTGCAGACCCACGGCCCCGAGGATCGGGCCGAGGACGGTGCCGCTGCCGCCGAGCACCACCATGATGACCATCAATACGGTGATGTTGGAGTCGAACAGCCGGGCCGGGAAGATGGTCACCTGCTGAAAGGCATAGCTCGCGCCGACCAGGCCGGTGACGAAGCCGGACAGGGCGAAGACCACAACCTTGCTCCGCGTGGTGTTGACGCCCATCGCCCCGGCCGCGTCCTCGTCCTGGTTGATCGCCCGCAGCGCGAAGCCGAACTTGCTGCGGCTGACCAGCCCGCCCACCGCCACCGCACCGGCGGCGAGCACGAGGAACAGCAGGAAGAAGCCGTCGTTGCCGAGGTAGGCGGTGGTGGCCTGCCTGCCGACGGTCGGCAGGGTGATCCCCGCACCACCCCCGGTCAGCGAGGGGATGTTGGTGACCACCTCGCGCATGCCTTCGGCCACGCCGAGGGTGGCGATCGCGAAGTAGTGGCCGCGCAACCGCAGCAGCGGCAGGCCGATGAGGGCGCCGAAGGCCGCGGCGACCACGCCGCTCAGCGGCAGGGCCACCCAGAAGCTCAGGTGCGCGTGCACCATGATCACTGCCGTGGTGTAGCCGCCGATCCCGAAGAACACGACCTGCCCGAAGCAGGCGTAGCCGGTGAAGCCGCCGATCAGGTTCCAGGCCTGGGCCAGCGCCACGAACATCAAGATCGTGGTGACGGTGCGTTCCTGACCGGCGTAGAGCCGGGTCTGCAGGACCAGAACCAGCAGCACCGCCACGAGCCCGAGGGCCCACGGACCCCAGCGGCGTACCGGGGACTCCCGGACGGCCTTGGTGTCGGTCCGGACCGCCGGGCCGGGCGCCATCGTCTGCGTCGTCATGCTCAGACCTCCACCCGTGCCGAGTAGTACGCCTTGCCCACCAGGCCCGAGGGCCGCAAGACCAGGACGAGCACGAGCGCCAGGAAGGCGACCGCGTTGACCCACGTACCGGGCAGGTACTGGCCGCTCCAAGCCTCCACCAGCCCGATGACCAGTCCGCCCGCCATCGCGCCGTACATGTTGCCCAGACCGCCGAGCACGGCGATGACAAAGGCGAGCAGGGTGTAGCTCGAGGCGTCGGAGGGCTGGAACGTGCCGACCGTTGCGACCATGGCGCCGGCCATGCCGGCCAGGGCGGCCGCGATGGCGAAGGTCAGGGCGTAGACGTGCCGGGCGCGGATCCCCATGAGGCGGGCGGCGCCCCGGTCCATGCCGGTCGCGGTGATGGACAGCCCGGTCCGGGTCCGCCCGATCAGCGCGACCAGCGCCAGCGTGACCATGATCGCCAAGGCGAAGGCGAGCAACCGGCCGTACGGGACGCGGATGTCACCGATGCCCAGGCTGTTCGAGGCGTAGGAGGTGCTGATGCTGCGGTAGTCGGCCGAGAAGGCGATGTTCATGCCCTGCACGAGCAGCAGGTCCAGGCCGAACGTCAGCAGCAGCGTCACGAAGATGGGCGCGTTGACGACCAGGTTGATCAGGAAGCGCTGCAGCACATAGCCGAGCACGAACAAGGCTGCGGCCGAGACGAACATGCCCAGGAACGGGTCCAGGCCGAGCGAGCTGTTCAGCTCCCACGCGACGTAGGCCCCGAGGATCACGAGGGAGCCGTGCGCCAGGTTGACGATGTTCATCACGCCCCAGACCAGGGAGAAGCCCACCGCGACCAGCGCGAGCAGCCCGCCCTGGAGCAGGCCGTAGATCGTCGCCTGCAGGAAGCTGCTCATCGGCCCGTCGCGGGCCAGATGAGGCTGGCGGCTGCCGATGCCTTGGGCCAGACGTCGACGGACTTGCCGCTCTGGATCTGGATGACCGACATCGGCTTGAAGGTGTTCTGACCGGTCTGGTCGAACTTGATCTTGCCGAAGAAGCTCGCGGTGTCCAAGCCGGCCACGGCGTCCCGGATCTTGTCCGGCTCGGTCGAGCCGGCCTTCTCGGCGCCGAGGACAAAGGCCAGACAGGCTGCCGTGGCCTCGGCGTCGTGGTAGTCCGGCGCGTGGTGGAAGCGGTCCTGGATCAGCTTCTGGTAGTCCTTGGCTGAGCCGAAGTACTTGTCCTGACCGGAGACCTGCGAGGTCCACTGGCTGGAGCCGAGCACTCCGTCGGCCAGGGCGCCGAGGGTCTTGGCGAAGTCCGGGGTGGGCGGCGCGACGCTCTCGCCGAAGCCGCCGGAGGGCGTGATGCCGAGCTCCTTGGCCTGCTTGACGATCGCGATGCCCTCGACCAGGTGCACCGAGCCGATGATGACGTCGGGGTGCTGGCCCTTGACCTTGGTCAGGGCTGAGCTGACGTCGGAGGCGCCGTTGGGGAAGAACTGGGTCGGCAGGACGGTGAAGCCCTCCTTCTGCGCCTCGGCGGCACCGCCCTCGGCCACGGTCTTGGAGAAGCCGTCGTCGGCGGACAAGAAGGCGATGGTCTTGGGACGCGGCTTGGCCTGTTCGCCGATCGCCTTGACGATCGAGGCGGCGTACTCGGTGGCGGGCGACAGGACCGCGAAGGTGCGCTTGTAACCCTTGCTGAAGATCTTGTTGTCCGCGCCGGCGGAGTCCAGCATCACCTGGCCGTTGCGCTCCACGACCGCGGCCTGCGCCTCGGTGTTGGCCGAGCCGTAGGAGCTCAGGATGAGCTTGACGCCTTTGTCGTTGAACTGGTCCACCAGCTGCGAGGCGGTGTCCGGCGTCGAGGTGTCGTCCTGGTAGGCGATGTCGAGCTTCACCTGCTTGCCCCCGACCGGGATCCCGCCCTTGCTGTTCACCACGTCCTGGCACACGCTGTAGCCCTCCTTGGTGAGGGCGCCCTCCCGGGCCAGCTTGCCGGTCAGGCTCATGGACGCGCCGATGGACAGCACCTCCGGTCCCCCCTTGGCCGACGAGCTCTGCTGGGCCCCCTTGGAGCCGCACCCGCTCATCCCCAGTGCGAGGGCGAGCGTCGTACCCAGCACTGCTGTTCGTGTCGTCTGCACGGTCGAGGCCTCTCAGCGAAGGGATCTAGCTGATGCACTGTATACAGTGACGCTGGTCACAGGTCTAGTCAGCGCCGCAATTCAGTACTGGACCGCCAGTGGGTCCCGCGGGTCGGCCTCAAGCGGTCCGCGCGGCTCGGCCATGGAGCCGATCAGCTCGTCCTGGGCCCGCTCGATGCTCTCGGCGATCAGGCGCTCCAGGCCGGTCTCGTCCCCGGCGCGCAGGGCCGCCACGATCGCCGAGCGTTGGTCCTGCATCTGACTGCGGGCACCGAGGACGTGGGCGTGCACCCGGGCGTACGGCTCGACCAGGTTGAGCACCTGCACGATCAGCCGGACCGTGTGCCGCCGGTCGGACAGCTCGTACAGTCGCCGGTGGAAGCCGTAGTTGAGGTTCGACCACTGTTCGGACTGCTCGGGCCCCAGCGCCGCCATGTCCGCCACGACAGCGGCCAGGCCCTCGACGTCCTGCCGACGCGCACTGGCCACGACGTACGGCGACAGCGCTGGCTCCAGCGCCAACCGGAGCCCGTACAGCTCGGTGACCTCGGTGGCCTGCAGCTCGGTGACCACGGCGCCCAGGCCGGGCTGCATCAGCACCAGACCCTCACCGACCAGGGTCCGCAACGCCTCCCGGAGCGGGATCCGGCTGACCCCGAACCGGCGCGCCAGCTCGTCCTGGTTGAGCGCCTCCCCCGGCGCGAAGACCCGCTCGCGCACCGCCCGGCGCAGCGACGCGGCGATCTCGTCCGGCCGCGGTCGACTCGCCATCAGGGTGCTCCTCCGGTTCGGCCGGTCACGGTTCCCGCCCTGCCGCGGCGCCGCCCGAGCTGGGGACGACCGTGCCCGGCAGCCCGCGCGCAGCAAGGACGGCCACCAGTACGGCGCCGGCCACCAGCCCGACGAGCGCGCCCCACTCCCCCGCGCCGTACGCCAGACCACCGACGAAGCCCAGCAAGCTGGACCCCAGGTGGTAGAAGAGCAGGTAGAGCGAGGATGCCTGCGCCCGGCGGTGCGTGGCCTGGGCACCGACCCAGCCGCTGGCCGTGGCATGCGCCCCGAAGAAGCCGAAGGTCACCAGTCCGGTGCCGAGCAGCACCGTGGACAGTCGGGCCGGCAGCGTCAGCAGCACCCCCGACAGCATCAGCACGATCGACAGCAGGAGCACGCCGCGCCGGCTACGCCGGTCGGTCTGGCCGCCCAGCCAGTTGGCGCTGACCGTGCCGGCTAGGTACAGCAGGAAGACCAGCGCGGCGCTGCCCGCCGTCAGGCCGAACGGCGGCGCCTCCAGGCGGTACTGCAGGAAGTTGAAGAAGGCGACCATCGCGCCCATGAGCAGGAAGCCGCAGACGAACAGCCGGCGCAGGACCGGGTCGGACAGGTGCACGCGGGCGGCCCGGAGTTGGGGCCACAGCCGCTCGGGCTGCGGGACGAAGTGGCGGGACGCGGGCAGCGCGCGTAGGACGTACAGACTGCCGGCCAGCGCGAGCAGCCCGACCGCGGCCGTCCCGACCCGCCAGTCGTAGCGGCCGGCCAGCAAGCCGCCCACCAACCGGCCGGCCAGGCCCCCGAGCCCGGTGCCGCTGATGTACAGCCCCATGGTCGAACCGAGGTTGCCCGCCAACACCTCCTCGGCGATGTAGGCCATCGCGACGGCAGGCAGGCCGGCCAGCGCCATACCGGTGAGGACCCGCAGGCCGAGCAGCACCCCGAAGGACGGGCTGAGCGCGGTGACCAGTGTGCAGGCCGCGGCCGCGAGCAACGAGCCGACCAGCAGGCCGCGGCGCCCGCGACGCTCGGAGACCGAGGCAGCCAACACCACGCCTAGGGCCAGGGGCAGCGTCGTCAGGCTTACGGTCAACGCCGCCGCCGCCGGCGATACTCGGAACGCCGAGCTGACCGCGGGGAGCGTCCCCTGCGCGACGTACAGCATCGCGAAGGCCGAGAAACCGGCCACGAACAGCGCCCGGTTGGCTGGGCCGGACGTGCCGGAACCCTCCTGCGCGAGGGACGTGCGCGCCTCGACATCGCGCTGCGCCACGCCTGCACCTCCTGCCTGCACCAGCGGACACACCACGCGTGCAGCATGTGTATACGTCGTATGGGCGGATCCGCCAAACTCCCCGGCCGTGGAGTCTTCGCTGCCTCCGGCCGCCGCCGGTCGGGCCGCCGGCCTGCACGTATGTGGGTGTGTAGGAGCAGCGGCCAGCACAACAGCATGATGGCGGCCCCAGCGCCGGCCCGGGAGCTGTCAGCCACGCTCACCCCCGCCGGCCCGGGCTCCGCCGACCTGCTCTTGTGCTGCTCGGTCGCTTCGCGCGCCGTGGCGCTGCGGTTGCCGGCGTGCCCGGTGGTCCACCCCGCGGACTGCCTGCCGGTCAGAGACGCCGGTTCGTCCGCCGTCCAGGCTCAAGCGGCCCGTCCGTGCTGACGATGCAGCGCGGTGCGGGTCCTTGCGCCCGCCTGGCGAGGAGAGCTGCGTTGTCGCTGGAGGAGTTCGACACCCCGTTCGACGAGTACTTCGTCCAGGCCGCGGCGCGCCACGAGCAGTCCGCCGAGGTCCGGATCGCGGCCGCCCGCCGCGTCGTACGGGAGCACAGCCGCGCGCAGCCCTGGCGCGCACCGGCGCAGCCCCTGCTTGGGCCGGGGACCAGCCAGGCACGGCCCCGGCAGCGTGGCCGTCCGGACCGGCGGGGAGCCCTGGCCGCAGGGCTCGCGCTGGCCCTGCTGGCGGCAGCGCTCCTGGCCAGGCCGCAGGGCTTCGGGCTGCTGGCCGGGCCGGCCGCGCGCGCCCACATACCCGCCGTAGCAGCTCCGCCACGGCCGGCCGACGCCGCCCGGACGCGACTGCTCGCGGCACCGAACGCTCCGGAGGGTCGCGGCGGGTGGCTGCCGCTGGTGACCGATCCGGCGACGGGCGAGTTCCTCAGGTTCGACCCGTGCCGCCCGGTCCACTACGTCATCCGTGCCGGCCTCGAGCCACCCGGCGCAGCGCGCGTCCTGGACGCCGCCATCCAGGAGGTGTCGAGGGACACCGGGCTGGTCTTCGTCTCCGACGGGCCGACCTCGGAGCCGCCGACCGAGCGCCGCGCAGCCGTCGAGACGTCGCGTTACGGCAACCGCTGGGCGCCGGTGCTCATCGCCTGGTCGAACCCCGGGGAGTCGGCCGGGCTCGCCGGAGACGTCGACGGCTACGCCGGGCCGCAAGTCGGCTTCGACGGGCGCCAGCACCTGATCTCCGGCCAGGTCG
>JAABUV010001982.1_pt1 | contig 28699 bp, 24 predicted proteins | sample 5559971 | NCBI WGS metagenome assembly JAABUV01 (sample SAMN10711881, study PRJNA513362) | rock metagenome | isolation source: Antarctica rocks | place: Antarctica: Victoria Land, Knobhead nord | collected 2015-12-19
GATGCGCCGGGCCAAGGCCGAGAACGATGTCGTGGTCGTGACGCTGTTCGTCAACCCGACGCAGTTCAACGACCTGGACGACTTCGACCGCTACCCGCGCGACCCGGCCCGCGACGCGCAGATGGCCGAGGGAGAGGGCGTAGATATTTTGTTCACGCCCTCGCCGGACGAGATTTATCCGAAGGGCTTCGACACCGTGGTAGTCGTCCGTGCGCTTTCTGAGAGGCTCGAAGGCGCATCCCGGCCCGGCCATTTTGCTGGCGTCGCCACCGTCGTCGCCAAGCTGTTCGGCATCACCCGGCCAGACCGCGCCTACTTCGGCGAGAAGGACTGGCAGCAGCTTCAGGTCATCGGCAGCTTTGTCCGCCACTTGGACATGGCCGTCGAGATCATCGGCGTCCCCACCGTGCGCGAGCCGGACGGCCTGGCCCTCTCCTCGCGCAACGTCCGGCTGATGCCCGAGCAGCGCGCCGCAGCCCTGGTCATCGCCGCCGCCCTGGACAACGCCCAGGCCATCGCCGACACAGGCGTACAGGACGCCTACCAGCTCGCCGCCTGGATGCGACAGACCATCGAGGTCCAGCCGCTGGCCCGCGTGGACTACGCCGTCGTCGTGGACCCGGACACGCTCCAGGAGATCGACACCATCGAAAACGGCGCGGTCGCCCTCGTCGCCGCCACGTTCGGCAAGGTCCGCCTGATCGACAATCGCCTCCTCCGCGCCTCAACGGGGCCAAACATCCGGCGGTAGGATACTGCCCCCCAGACGCCTGCCCCCGGAAGAAAGCCTGCCCCCCCGTGACCCTTCCCTAACAGGGCCTTCCAGGGCGTCTGTACTTGGGAGGCGGCTTGCCGTCGGAAGGGGTTCTGCTTTCTACCTCACCGCCCCCAGCGCGTACACCAATGTTGCGTCCGCTTCCACCTTGATCTGCTGGTCCGCAATCGGCGTCTGCGGGGCGGGCGCGTCCGCCGCCATCGCCCGCATCGCAAACTGCGGGCGGACCGGCTGGAACGTCGGGACGCTCCCTTCGGTCACGGTCAGCAGCCGCCCCAGATTCACGCCCGCCGCCGAGGCCATCACGTCCGCCTTGCGCCGCGCCGCCGTCACGGCCAGCGCCAGCGCCGCCGCCTCCGCCCCCGCCCGGTCGGACAGGTCGAACGACACGCCGCCGATCTGCGACGCCCCCGCCGCCGTCACCCGGTCGATCACCGGACCCACTTTTGTCAAATTGCGCACCGTCGCCTGGACGCTGTTCTGCACCTCATAGCCCGTCAGGACGGGCGGGCTGGGTTTGTAGTCGTACTGCGGCTGAACCGAGTAGGACTGCGTCTCCACATCTTTGTCGGCGACGCCCGCCGTCCTCAGCGCGGCCAGGACGCTCTTGGTCTTCGCCGCGTTCTGCCGCCCCGCGTCACCCTGATCCTGCGCCTGTGTCGTGACCGAGATCGTCACATAAGCGATGTCCGGTGCGACCCTGACTTCGCCGTGCCCCTGCGCCGTCAGCCCCTCCGAGGAGACTTCCGTGATTACGGGGCGGACGATGTCCGCCTGCCCCCAGGCCGGTCCCAGTGCCGAGACCGTCAGCGCCAGTGCCGCGCCCGCGATGATTCGCCGTGTGTTGATAATTCGCCGTGTGTTCATGTCCCTCTCCCTTTACCGCCATTACCAATACTGCCACTGCCCCGTGTGTAGAATGTAAATCCCCAGCATCAGGTTCGTCACCCCATGCATCAGCACGCAGGCGAACAGGTTGCGCGTCCATCGCAGCAGCCCGCACTGCGCCAGCGCGAAGATCGCCGCCGCCAGCCACTCGGGGTGCGACAGCGCGAACAGGCCCACGTTACACACAAGCGCCAGTGCGGAGAATGTTCCCACCGGCACACGCCGGAAGTCGTCGGGGTCCGTCACGAACCGCAGCAGGAAGCCACGGTACAGCAGCTCTTCCACCAGAGGCACGACGACGACCAGCCCCAGAAAGCGCACCAGGAGAAACAAAACCGTCCCCAGGGGCGTTGCGATTTCCCGACTCGGGTTGAAGCCGATCCGGTTCCCAAACAGCTTGGGGAAATGCGGCGTGTGCATGTCGATCCACGCCCAGCTTATCCCCAACACGATGCCGATTGCCGTCGCTGCCGCCCAGCCCCCACCGCCGGGCCGCGCCTCGGGGAACGACCCGCGCAGCGCGAGGAGCAGCCCGCCGACCAGCGCGATCTTGACGGCATAGGCGAGCGGGTAGGCACCCGGCGGCACGTGGCCCTCCAGAGCCGTCAGCAGCAGGAACAGCGCGAACGGGGCCACATAAGCCGCCCACGGCGGCAGGGATCGCAATGTCATGGCCCCAGTATAAAGGATGGGGCGAGGCGGCGTCAAGTGGCCCGGCCCTCCCCTCGGGTACAATAGGCTTATGACTGACGCCGCTTGCGACCCTATCGGCTGCTACGTTCACATCCCGTTCTGCGTCCGCAAGTGCGCCTACTGCGACTTCAATTCGTACTCCGGCTACACCGACGCCCACATCACCCGCTACGTCCGCGCGCTGACCCAGGAGATACGCCAGGCCCATCATATGGGGATTGGAGCAGAGTCTCAACCCTTCCTTAACAGGGAGGGATCGGCGCTTGCGCCGGGGGTGGGTTCTGAACTTCTGCATAATCGGCCCGTAGACGCCGTGTTCTTCGGCGGCGGCACACCGACCGCCATCCCCGCCGACGACGAGGCCGCCCTGCTGCGCGCCGTTTTGGAGGCCCTGCCCGTCACGCCCCACGCCGAGATCACGACCGAAGCCAACCCCGGCACGATGGACGTCCGCCACCTCGCCGTCCTGCGCGCGGCGGGCTTCAACCGCATGTCCTTCGGCGTCCAGTCGTTCGATGCGGGCCTGCTCCGTACTCTGGACCGCATCCACACCGCCGACGAGGCCCGTATGGCCGTCCGCGCCGCCCGCGACGCGGGCTTTGACAACGTCTCGCTCGACCTCATGTTCGCCCTCCCGCGCCAAACCCTGGCCCAGTGGCGCGACACGCTGGCCCAGGCCCTCGCACTCGAAACCGACCACCTTTCGCTGTACTCGCTGATCGTCGAGGAGGGGACGGGCTTCTATTCCCTCCAGCAGAAGGGCCGCCTGCCCCTGCCCGACGACGACCTCGCCGCCGACATGTTCGCGCTGGCCCGCGAGACCGCCGAAGGCGCAGGCTACCGCCAGTACGAGATCGCTAATTTTGCCCGTCCGGGCCGCGAGAGCCGCCAGAACATCCACTACTGGCGCAACAACCCTTACTACGGCTTCGGCTGCGGGGCCGTCTCTTACCTCGACGGCGCGCGCCGCATGAACGTCAAGTCCCCCACCAAATACGCCGAGGCCATCGAGTCCGAGTCCGATCTGACTCTCTCCACCGAGACCTTGACCGTGGAGGAAACGATGGCCGAGACCATGATGCTCGGCCTGCGCCTGACGCGCGAAGGCGTGGACTGCCGCCGCTTTCAAAGCCGCTTCGGCATAGACCCGCGCACAAAGTTCGCCGCCGAGATCGAGACGTTCACCCGCCGTAGCCTTCTTGAATCCGTGGGCGACTCCCTCCGCCTGACCCCGCAAGGCGTCTTCCTCGCCAGCGAAGTCATGGTCGCCTTTGTCTAACGGGGATTGCCTCTTTCTCCGACACCGCTACCTCCCTGGGGCAGGGGGTGAGGAGTTAGGTTCCTCACTCGGGTACAATTAGCACACGAATGCTCTATCCCCTCCATCTGCAACTGCGGGGCCGCCGCTGCCTCGTCGTCGGCGGCGGTCCGGTCGCCGAGCGCAAGGCGGGCGGATTGCAGCAGGCGGAGGGAGCCGTCGCCCTCGTCTCGCCCCAGGCCACGCCTGCGCTCCAGGCGCTGGCGCTGGCGGGCGACATCGAATGGCTTCAAGAATCGTATCAGGAGAAGCACCTGGACGGGGCGTTTCTGGTCTTCGCCTGCACCGACAGCCGCGCCGTCAACGCATCGGTGATGCGGGACGCCCAGGCGCGCGGCCTGCTGACGCTCGTGGCCGACGACCCCGAGAGCGGCGACTTCGTCTCACCGACCGTCGTGCGCCGTGGCGGCCTGCTGCTCACGGCCTCGACTCAGGGGAACAGTCCGACCCTGGCGGCGGTTATACGGGAGCGCCTGGAAGCCGAGTTCGGACCCGAATGGGCCGAACTGGCCGCACTCATCGGCGACGCGCGCGGCCTGCTCCAAACCCGCCGCGACGAGGCAAGCCGCAAGGCCGCCGTCCGGCGCGTCTTGGCTGACGCCCAGGTTCGCCAATTGATTCAAGACGGCAAACAGTTAGAAGCGGGGGCCAGGGTTCGGGAATGTCTCTCCTCGTCCTCGGAATAAATCATCACAGCGCGCCCGTCGCCATCCGCGAGAAGCTGGCCTTTTTGGAGCGCGACCTGCCGCGCGCCCTGACCGCGTTTGCCGCGCTGCCTTCGGTCCGTGAGGGGGCGCTGCTCTCGACGTGCAACCGCACCGAGGCCTACGCGGTCGCCGCCGAGAGCGACGGCCCCCTGGAAGACGAGGTCGCCGACTTTCTGGCCGGCTGGCACGGGCTGGGCCGCCACGAGTTCGACGGCCACTTGTACTGCTACCGCGCGGGGGCGGCGGCGGGGCATCTGTTCGCGGTCGCCGCCGGGCTGGACTCGATGATCCTGGGTGAGCCGGACATCCAGCGCCAGGTCAAGACCGCTTTGGAGGCCGCTCAGAAAGCACAGACCGTGGGCACGGTCCTGAACCGGCTCTTTCAGGAAGCCCTCGTGACGGGCAAGCGCGCCCGGACCGAGACCGGCATCGCGCGCGGGACGTTCTCGGTCGGGGCCGCCGCAGTCGAACTTGCCACCCAGATCTTCGGCGAGAGCCTGTCCGGGCACACCGTCCTGGTGCTGGGCGCGGGCAAGATGAGCGAGGTCACGGCACGGCATTTGCAGGCGCGCGGCGCCCCCGCGATTTTGGTCGCCAACCGGACCTACGAGAAGGCCGTCGCATTGGCCGCCCAGTTCGGTGGGCAGGCGCGGCGCTTCGACGATCTGGCCCAGCTCCTGACCGCCGCCGACATCGTGGTCTGCTCCACCGCCGCGCCGCACCCCATCGTCAGCCGCGCGCTGATACAGGACGTCATGCGCGCCCGCCGGGGCCGCCCGCTGTACCTCGTGGACATCGCCGTGCCGCGCGACGTCGAGGCCAGCGTGGACGATTTGCAGAACGTCTATCTTTACAACATCGACCACTTGCAGCAGCTCGTGGCCGGTGCGCGTCAGTCCCGGTCGGGCGAGGTCACCCGCGCCCGCGGGATCGTGGACGGTGCCGTCCGCGAGTTTCTGCGCTGGGAGAGGTCGCTCGAAGTCGCCCCCCTGGTCGTGGCCGTCCGTCAAAAACTCGACGCCGCCCGGCAGGCCGAGCTGACGCGCCTGCGCGCGCGCCTGCCGCACCTCTCCGACCGAGATTGGCGCGCGGTCGAGGCCGCCATGTCGTCGCTGACGAATAAGATCGCCCACCCGGCGACCGTCGCCGTCAAGTCCGCCCCCGAATCGCCCGGCGGCGCGGCCAGCCTGGAAGCCATCCGCCGCGCCTTCGGCGTGGAAGACCCCGATCCGGCGGAAGAGGACGCTTTCCGCCCTCTCCTTTCTGAAGGAGAGGGCCGCCGTCCCCGGCGGGGTGAGGTTCTGCCGGAGGTCAGCCCATGACCGAAGCCGCTTTCCTGGTCGCCGCCGCCGCCGCCTACCTGTTAGGGTCGGTCGCCTACGGCGCGCACCTGCTGCTGCGCCAGCCCGCGCTGGCGACGACGGGCCGCACGGCGGCCCTCTCGGGTGCCGTCCTGCACACCGTCGCCATCGGCCTGCACTGCGCCCGGACGCACCAGACGCCGTTCACCACGCCCGCCGAAGCCTTGTCTGCTTCGGGCTGGGCCGTCGCGCTGGCATACTTCGCCCTGGACCTGTCCCGTAAGCCCCGCCCGACCGCGCTGGGGGCTGTCGCCCTGCCCGCCGCGTTTCTGTGCCTCTTCGCCGGGGCGTTTCTGCGTCCCACCCAGGCCGCCACTGCCCCCACCATGCTGCCGCTGCTAAACTCGCGCCTGATCAGCCTGCACATACTGGCCCTGCTGTTTGCCTTCGGACTCTTGGTGCTCGCCTTCGGCTGTGCGGCTTTGTACCTGGCTCAGGACCGGACGCTGAAGCGCAAGCGGCTGGTCGGCGGGCTGTTCGGGCGGCTGCCGCCCCTCGCCAGCCTCGATCAGATGGGCTTTGCCCTCGTCGCCTTCGCCTTTCCCCTGCTCACCGTAGGCCTGGCCGCGGGCGTCGTCGAGGCCCTGGCCGGCGGCATCGGCGTGTCCTGGGGCGCGGACCCAATGGTGCTGACGTCGCTCGTCACCTGGCTCGTCTACGGCCTGTACCTCCTGCTGCACACAATGGCCCGGTGGCGCGGGCCGCGCGCAAACTACCTGCTCCTCGGCGGCCTGCTCGCCGCCCTGGTGACGTACTTCATCCCGTCCTCGACCCATCGCTTCGGCTGACAACCCCGGTTAAAACATACTCATGCTCAAAAGCGGACTGTTCAAAAGCATCTTCCAGAAGGTGGACCAGATGGTCACCGGGCGGGGCAAGATCGACGAGGCGCTGTTTGAGGAACTCGAAGAGTCGCTCATCGGCGCGGACCTCAACGTCCACACCACCCTGCGCGCGATGGAGTCGCTGCGCGGCATGGTCCGCGAGAACCGCCTGCACACGGCCAACGACGTCACCAATTATCTCAAACGCTTCCTATGGGACACCTTGATGGCCGAGGGGGGAGGGGACCGGGCGCTGGCCGTCTCCGCCGACGCCCCGACCGTTTATCTCATCGTCGGCGTCAACGGCGTCGGCAAGACGACCAGCATCGCCAAGCTCGCCTACATCTTAAAGCAGGAGAACAGGCGCGTCGTGCTGGCCGCCGCCGACACCTTCCGCGCCGCCGCGACCGAGCAGCTTGCCCTCTGGGGCGAGCGCGTCGGCGTTCCGGTCGTCCAGGGCCGCGCCGGGTCGGACCCCGCCGCCGTGGTTTTCGACGCCCTCCAGGCCGCCAAATCCCAGCGGGCCGATTACTTGATCATCGACACGGCGGGCCGCCTGCACAACAAAATCAATCTGATGGAGGAGCTGAAGAAGATCGACCGCGTCATCAAGCGCGAGCTGGGCGGGCGGGCCGCCGACGAGACCCTGCTCGTGCTCGACGCCACGACCGGCCAGAACGCCGTCAGCCAGGCCCGCGAGTTCAAAAACGCCGTGGCGATCTCCGGCCTCATCCTCGCCAAGCTCGACGGGACGGCGCGGGGCGGCATCGTCGTCACCATCAAAGACGAGCTGGGCGTCCCCATCAAGCTCATCGGGACCGGCGAAAAGCCCGGCGACATGGAGCGATTCGACCCCCAGACCTTCGTCGACGCTCTGTTCGAGTAGCCGCAGTTACCCCGGCGAAAGAGGCACCCCATGAACGCTCATCGCGCCGGCTTCACCTTTTGGCAGATCGCCGCCGTTCTCGCTGTCTTTCTTGCAGTCGCCGCCATCCTATTCCCTCTGTTCCAGAAAGTCAGAGAGCGTCCCCATCATGAGAGCTGCCAATCTAACCTGAAGATTTTTGGCCTTGTCTATACCGAGTATCTACAAGACAACGATGAAAAATACCCGCCTAGTGTGAACGCGGCTGGCAGCGGCTGGGCCGGGAAGATATATCCGTTCATCAAAGCTACGATATATCCGTTCACCAAAGCTACTGACGTCTACAAATGCCCCAATGATACTACCGAAGGCCAGCACATCTCCTATGCTCAGAACCAGGCACTGACCGGCCAGCCCCTCGCCGCCCTTGCCAACCCTATCTACACGGTCGAGTTATACGAGTTCACAACCCTGAACTGCGACCCATCTACCCCGGAGACTGTCAGCGCGACGGGTTTGGCCGCGCCGCAGGACAGCAAGCGGCACAGCGACCAGGACTTCCGGCTGAACTTCCTCGCCGCCGACGGCCATGTTAAAATGCTGAAGCCGGGGCAGGTGTCGTCCGGGCCGAGCGCCGTCAGCCCGCAGAAGCGGGGAGCGTTTGTGATGACGTTTGCGGTAAAGTAGAAGCAAAGAGAAGCCGCAAATATTCATGGGTCAGCAAGAACCACGGGTTGAAGCCCACGGCTAGAGGATGGCACGGCAGTCCGCGCCTTCCACACAGAAGCTTGCCCTTATCCCCTGTCGCCGTGCGACCCGTTACACCAACTCCTCCAGCCGGTCCACCAGGCGGGACAGGACGCCAAACGCCCGCTCGATAGGGGCGGGCGAGGTCATGTCGATGCCGGCTACTTTCAGCGCGTCCAGCGGGTACAGCGAGCCGCCCGTTTTGAGGAAGCTCAGGTAGCGCTCCGCAGCCGACGCTCCTTCGGTACGCACATCCTCAGCCAAGGCATTCGCGGCGGCGATGCCCGTCGCGTACTGGTACACGTAGAACGGCGAGTAGAAGTGGCTGAAGTGCGCCCAGGTGATGCCCAGCCGCGCCTCGTCCGCCTCGTCTATCGTGACGGCACCGCCGTAGCCTTCGCGAAACAGGCCCGCCAGCGTCGCCCCCATGCCGTCCGCCGTCAGCGCCTCGCCGCGCTCGATCTTTTGGTGGCAGTCCAGCTCGAACCGCGCCAGGGTCGGCATCACGAACAGGTAGCGGTGGAAGTTCGAGATGGCTTCCTCGATAATCGCCAGGGTCCAGGCGGCGTCCGTGCTCTCGTCCAGCAGGTGCCCCTGGACCAGGGCCTGGTTGAAGTTCGACGCGACCTCGGCCACGAACAGCGAATAGTCGGCGTAGACCGGCGGCTGTGCTTCCCAGGCCAGCCGGGAGTGCATCGAGTGGCCCAGCTCGTGCGCCAGTGTGCTGACCGAGAACACGTCGTCGCGGAAGTTCATCATGATGAACGGGTGCGTCCCCGGCATCCCCGTCGAAAACGCCCCGCTGCCCTTGCCCCGGCTCGGCGCTCGGTCCACCCAGCGCTGATCGGTCAATCCCGCGCGCATGGCGGCGACATGTTCTGGTCCGCATCCGGCAGACCGAGATGGACGTCAATCCCGCGCGCATGGCGGCGACATAGGAACTGCCCAGAGGGGCCATGCCCCGGCAGATCAGGTCGGTCGCGTCAGCAAAAGAAACGGCCCTGTTGGGGCGCGGGAGGGGCGCGGGCACGGCGTAGACGGGCACGTCCGCGCAGTGCAATTTTTCGACGCCCAGCCCACGCCCCAGCAGCCCCCAGTACCGGTGCCAGATCGGCAGATGAGCCTGGAACGTGGACAGCAGTGTATGAAAAACTCCGTCCGGGATCGCGTTCGGCGCGAGCGAGGCGGTCAGCGCGGATGGATAGTGTCGGGCGCGGGATTCGCCGACCGTCTGCTTGACCCGCCCGCTCAGGCACGCGGCGAGCGTGTTCTTGACGCCCAGATAGCCGTCGGCGTAGGACTCCCACGCCCGGCGCCGCAGCCCGGCATCCGACTCGCGGACCAGGTCGCTGATCGTCCCCTGCGCGACCTCGCGCGACCCGCCCGCCGCGTCTGAAACCGGCGCGAACTTCAAATCAGCCGCCCCCAGCACCTGGGCCGCCGTCGCCAGCGCCCCCAGCGGCTCGGACACCTGGGCCAGCAGGGCCTCGACCTCCTCCGACCGCACGTGCGCCCGCCGCCGGACCAGTTGGTCAAAGAAATGCCCGTACACGGTCATCCCCGGCTCATCACGCGCCCACCCGGCCAGTGTGTCGGGCGGCAGGGCCAGCATCTCCGGGTCGAAGAACGCCGATGCCGCCTTCCAGCGCGCGTACAGCCCCCGCGCCCGGCTTTCGAGCGCCCCCGCCGCCTGGTCGCCTGTGTCCGCCGACGCCTGCATCGAGGCGTACAAGTGGACACGGCCAACCGCAAGCTCCAGCGCGTCACGCCGCGCCAGGGCGGCACAAAGGGCAGCCGACGACTCGCCCAGCTTGCCCGCCCAGCCGGCGATGCCTACCGTCTCGCCGTCCAGACGGGCGTATTCGGCCTCCCACGCCTCCACGTTGGGGAAGACGCTTTCGACGCTCCACTTCTGGTCGTCCGGCACGTCTCGGCGGCGGGGCAAAGTCTTAGGCGAAATCTCAGGCATGGTACGTCTTTCTAGCGGATGTGGCGCGGGGCAAACCGGGGCAGTGGAACGCCCCGGCATGAGTGCGGCATAACGTCATCTTTTTGATGTCAGTGTGAGCACGGTCACGGAGAGGGCGGGGCAGGCGAGATCGCGGACGGCGTTCTCGGTCAGCGGCAGAGTCCCCGCCGGCCCCCAGTGCGGGTCCGGGTCGTCCGGCCCGGTCCCAGTCAGGCGATAAATGGAGGCCCGTCGATAGACCGAATTCGACCGCAGGACCACGCGCGCGTCGTCCACGTCCGCGTAACCCCGGTTCAGGACCCAGACCGTCATCGACTCGCCGCCGGGGGAGCGGCTCGCATACGCCGAAACCGTGTCCGTACCGCCGCCCACGGCGACCATGTCTTTCTGGACGAACCGGCCCCAGAGGGCCACCGCCCGGCCCGTCGGCAGGACCTCGTTGGCCGGGCCGAGCGCGTACCACTGGCTGCGCGCGGCCTCGGCGTCATCCATCCAGCGCGATGTCCAGACCATGGCCGCCCGGACGCGCGGACGTGCCATGACCCGGCCCAGGGTGTCGAAGCTCACCAGGGTGTGCCCCAGCGTGTTCGTGCCGGCCCAGCCGCCTGGGGAGTAGTCCTTGGAGTTGGTTTCGGCGACGACCACGCCCAGCCGGGCGCGGTCGGCGGGCGGGGCGTACTTATCAATGGCGCTCAGGGCCGTCTCGACGTCGCCGATTGTGTCTTCCGCGGGGTGCGTGACGAAATGGTCATAACCCTTCCAATCCCAGCAGTTGTAAAGGCTCAAGGTCAGAAAGTCCAGCGACGGGGCCGCCGCGGGCAAAAACTTCGACCACCAGCCGTCGCCGCTGCCGCTCGCACCGATCTGGATGCTCGGGTCCACGGCCCTCATCGCGCGCGCGAAGTCGCCCACGATCCGGGCCGTTTCGGCGGGCGTCGCCTTGCCGTTCCAGTTCTCGTTGCCCACCTCCCAGTAGCGGACGCCGTATTTCTTCGTGACGTTGGCGTAGCGCACCCAGGCCGCCGCGCTCTCGACCCACTGCGCCTCGGTGTGCCCCGTCTTCTTCTCCGTCTCGTACCCGGCGACGATGTACGGCTCGGCCCCGACCGCGCGGCAGTGGGTCATGTATTCGTCGAAGCCCATCCGCTGGCCGGCCACCGTGCCGTACCAGCCCAGCGAGACCGCGTGCGGGCGGGCATAGGGCGGCTGTGCCCACGAGTAGTAATCGGACTTCTCGCCGCCGGGGTAGCGCAGCCAGCGCGCGCCCATGTCCCGCAGGGCGGCGTCCAGCGGGCGGGCCGGCGGGCGGTTGGCGTCCGAGTCACGAATGTAGTTCAGGTTGAGGCCGACGAACCGGTCCGCGCCGCGCCGCAGGACATGGCCCGCGTCCACTGTGAGTACGACGGGCGGCCCGGCGAAAGCCGCCGGGCACAGCGACAGCAGGCACAAAAAGTAGGCGGGAAGAGAGGAAAAGGCGTTCTTCATGGTGTTGCCTGGAGCGCGTACAAAACACCGTTGGTCGCCGTGCAGACGACCCAGTCGCCGTACAGCGCCAGGCCTGCCGACGCCAGCCGTGTGCCGGGCGACGTCTCGTAGGCCCGCAGGACGGTGTAATCAGCGTCCAGCGAATACACGTTGCCGTCGTCCGCGCCCACGAAAACCGTCTGCCCGCTGCACACCGGCGCGCACCGCAGCGGCGACCCGCTGACTCGGCGCGAGCGGATAAGGTTGCCCGAGCGGGCCGCGACGATGTGCATGAACCCGTCGTCACACGCCACGAACAGCAGCGCGCCGTCGGGCGACAGCGCGGGCGACACGGCGATGCCCCGCGCGGACACACTGGTACGCCAAAGCACTGTCCCCGTTCGTGCCTCGAAGGCGAACACCGTCCCCGCCATCGTCGCCGCATAGACCGCCCCGTCCCGCACCAGCGGCGCGGCGTCGAACGGCCCATCCGTCTCCGCCGACCAGGCCGGCGTGCCCGTTTCGAGGCCGAACGCCGACACGCGCCCGTCATCCCCCGCCGTGAAGGCCAGACCATCGTCTATCGCCGCCGCCGTGTCCAGCCGCCCGCCCACGGACAGCGTCCGCAGCAGCCGCCCGTCCTCGCGGTCCAGCACGGCCAGCGACTCGCCCGCAGGCACCAGCAGCAGATCCTCCCAAACGGTGACGCCGCCGTAGACGGCACCGTCCACGCGCGACTCCCACGCCCGCGTACCACGGATGGCGTCCAGCGCGACCACAGACCCGCCCAGTGTCGCCGCGTACAGCATCCCGTCGGGTGACAGCGCCATCGCCCCCCGATCCGGGTACAGCCCGCGCGCGTCCGGCAGGTCGAACTCCCACAGGGCCGCCCCCGTTTGGAGGTCAAAAGCCAGGACCGATGCCCGCCCGCCCGCCGCGTCGATGGCCGAAGCCGCGACCAGACCGAACGCGGCCAGCGGCGCGCTCCACTCCAGCGCCTCCGACGCCCGCGCGGGCGCGAACGAGGGGAAGCTCCAGCGCCGCGCCAGCCGCGTCCCCAGCGCCCGCTCCGGGGCCAGGCAGCGCGACTCGTCCCCGCCGGGCGTCATGCGCCAATCAAGCTCGGGCCGCAAAACGTGGGCCGGACTCAGCCGGCACACGCGCGCCAGCCACGTGTTCGGCGTCCCGCAGGCCGGGCACAGCCGGATGCGCTCCCCGCACCGACGGCACTCCCGCCCCCCTTCCGGCAGGTCGGCGGCGCAGTGCGGGCAGTTCGAGAGCGGCGGCAGGACCGCGATGCCGAGTTCGAGGTCGGCGGGCAGCGCGCCCGCGTCTGAAGCCTGCATCGCCAGGAACTGCCCGAACAGTGAGACCGACGCCGATGCCAGCGCGCCGTGCCCCGCCCGCTCGGGCCGCAGCTCGGCCACCACGGCCTGTGATTCGAGTGGGGCCAGCGCGAACTCTGCGGGATACACCGTCAGCCACGGCACCAAGGTCTTCAGCCCGACGTGCAGCACGGCCCTCGCCTCTTCGTTCCGCACCGTCACCGTCCGCCGCGCCACTCGGTCCGCGCCCAGCGCGTGCTCACGCGAGAAGTCAAACTCGGTCGTGTCTAAAACGGGCATGTTGTTTTAATCTGGAAAGCACACCAGCAGTGAACCAGTTGTTCGAGGTCCAAAAGTCGGCCTCAACCAGCCCGACGATCAGCCTCAGCCCGCCGACCGCTAGGCGCAAAGCCGCACCGACAAGCCCTCCCATGACCTCTCCCATCATTACTCCAGCCTGATCCCACAAAGTCAGAATGAGTGTCACGGAAAACCTTTTTCGTCTACTCGCGCCCGAAGACCTCGCGGCGGGCCTCCCGCTCGCGGTCGCGGTCGGCGATGCTCTCGCGCTTGTCCCACAGCTTTTTGCCGCGCCCGACCCCGATTTCGAGCTTGGCGAAGCCGTTGTGGAAGAACAGCTTGGTCGGCACCACGGTCAGGCCGCGCTCGTTGACGCGGGTGGTCATCTTGGTGATCTGCCACTTGTGCATCAGCAGCTTGCGGATGCGGCGCGGCTCGACGTTGAAGCGGTTGCCCTGCTCGTAGGGCGCGATGTAGACGTTGTACAGCCAGACCTCGCCGTTCTGCGCCCGGCAGTACGAGTCCGTCAGGTTCGCCAGGCCCGCCCGAACCGACTTGATCTCGGTGCCCGTGAGCACCAGCCCGGCCACATACGTTTCTTCCAGCTCGTACTCGTGCCGCGCCTTGCGGTTGAGGATGGTCGGGTCACGCTTGCGCTCGTCTTCCTTGTGTTTTGCCGATGCCATAGTGCGCCTATTATAGCAGATAGTTCACGGCAGAGAGCGGGATGGGGAACAATGCAGGGCGGTATGGTATAATAGGACGTTGTCTTAGGGGAAGCGCTTCGCCGTCGAGGGCGGGGCTGGGGAGCGGTGGCCGTTGAGCATCTATGTCGTGACGGGGGGGGCCGGGTTCATCGGGTCGCATCTGGCGACCCGCATCGGGCAGGCGGGGCATGAAGTGCGGGTCCTGGACAGTCTGGCGAGCGCGGCCTCGCGAGCGCGCCTGCCGCAGCTCGCCGACCTGCCGCGCGTCACGCTCATCGAGGGCGACATCCGCGACCCGGCGGTGTGCCGCCGCACCCTCGCCGGGGCCGACTTCGTCCTCCACCACGCCGCCGAGGCCTCGGTCCCTCAGTCCATCGATAACCCCGCCGAGTGCGTCGAGATCAATGTCGAGGGCACGGTCAACCTGCTGGAAGCCGCCCGCCAGGCGGGCACCGTCAAGCGTTTCATCCTCGCCTCGTCGTGCGCCGTCTACGGCGACACCCCCGGCTCCTCCAAGCACGAGGCTTCGCAGACCGACCCCCTCTCGCCCTACGCCTCTTCCAAGCTCGCGGGCGAACACTTCTGCCGCAACTACTTCCGCCTGCACGGCCTGCAAACGGTCGCCCTGCGTTACTTCAACGTCTACGGGCCGGGCCAGGACCCCGACGGGGCCTACGCCGCCGTCATCCCCAAGTTCCTCCACGCCGTCACGCACGGCGAGCGGCCCGTCATCTTCGGCGACGGCGAGCAGTCGCGCGACTTCGTCTTCGTGGACGACGTCGTCGAGGCCAACCTGCGGGCGGCCCAGGCGACGCGGGGCGTCGGGGGCCGCGCCTTCAACATCGGCAGCGGGCGCAGCGCCTCGCTCCGGCAGATACTCGAAAAGATCGAGGCCGTCCTGCGCCGCCGCGTCGAGACCGACGACCGGGCCGCGCGCGCGGGCGACATCAAGCACTCCCGCGCCGACATCGCCGCCGCGGCGGGGCTGCTCCAATGGACGCCTTCCGTCTCGCTCGATGACGGTTTGGCACGGACCTTGCAATGGTACCAAGCAAAGGCCGCGCCGGATGGGATGAAAACGCCGGCTTTGGCCGTAACCGCAGGGAGTACCGCATGAACATTTGTGTGATCGGGACGGGATACGTCGGGCTTGTCACCGGAGTCGTTTTCGCCGACATGGGCAACGACGTCGTCTGCGTGGACAAGATGGCCGCCAAGATCGACGGCCTGAACCAGGGCGTCATGCCCATCTATGAGCCGGGCCTGGAGGAGATGGTCGCCCGCAACGTCGCCGACGGGCGCTTGCAGTTCACCACCGACCTGGACGCCTCGGTCGCCAAGTCCGAGATCGTCTTCATCGCCGTCGGCACCCCGCCCAAAGAGGACGGCTCCACCGACCTGTCCTACGTCGAGGACGCCGCCAAGGGCGTCGCCCGCGCCCTGAACCGCTACAAGGTCATCGTCAACAAGAGCACCGTGCCCGTCGGCACCGGCGACTTCGTGCGCAACGTCATCGAGACCAACAAGCGCCGCTCGGTGGACTTCGACGTCGTCTCCAACCCCGAGTTCCTGCGCGAAGGCTCGGCCATCACCGATACGCTGGTCCCCGACCGCATCGTCATCGGGGCCTCGTCCAAGATCGTCGCCATGCGCCTCCTGGAGCTGTACGCGCCGCTGGAGCGCCCGATGATCGTCACCGACGTCGCCAGCGCGGAGATGATCAAGTACGCCTCGAACGCCTTCCTCGCCACCAAGATCTCGTTCGCCAACGCCATCGCCAACGTCTGCGAGGCGGCGGGCGCGGACGTCACCCAGGTCGTCAAGGGCATGGGGCTGGACGCTCGTATCGGCTCGGCCTTCCTGAACGCGGGCCTCGGCTACGGCGGCTCGTGCTTCCCCAAAGACACCCGCTCGCTCCTGCACACCTCGCAGGCCTTCGGCTGCGACTTCCCCCTGCTCGCCGCCACCATCGAGACCAACGAGGACCAGCCCAAGCGCTTCATCACCAAGATTCACGACGCGCTGGGCGGCGACGATCTGAAGGGCAAGACCGTCGGCATCCTCGGCCTGGCCTTCAAGGCCAACACCGACGATATGCGCGAGGCCAAGTCGCTGGACGTGATCGCCGACCTGCTGGCCGCGGGCGCGACGGTCAAAGCCTACGACCCCATCGCCATTGAGAACACGCGCGGCGTCTTCCCGCACATCACCTACGGGGCCAACGCCTACGAGGTCGCGGCGGGCGCGGACGCTCTGGTCATCGTCACCGAGTGGAACGAGTTCAAGAACCTCAACTTCGAGAAGCTCTCCGGGCTGATGGCCCGCCCGCTGATCCTGGACGGACGCAACCTCTACGACCCCGAGCGCCTGCGCCGCCTGGGCTTCGAGTACCACAGCGTGGGCCGCGCCTCGGTCACCCCGGCTCCCAGCGCGCCCAGTGACGCCCCGGCCCGCATCGCCCAGAAGGAAGCCGTCCCCGCGTGAGCATCGTCCCCGAAGAATCCGTAAAGGCCACCCCCCTGGCCCAGCTCGCCCAGAAGCCCGGCGTGCGCCAGCTCGCCAAGTTCGGCGTCGTCGGCGTCAGCTCCTCGGTGATCAACTTCGGCCTGTCCAACTTGTTCCAGTACAAGTTGGGCTGGCCGCTGATCCCCGCGCTCTCGACGGCGTTCTTTCTGTCGGTGGTCAACGGCTTCTTCTGGAACCGCCGCTGGACCTTCAAGCAGGCCCGGTCCAAGCCCGCGCACACGCAGTCGCTCCAGTTCCTGCTGGTCAACGTCATCGGCTGGCTGCTGAACACCACCATCGTGGTCGTGATCGTCGCCTACGTCAAGAGCCACGGGCGGCCCCTCCTCAGCGACACCGGGGAGCTGCACCGAATCGTCGCCGCCATGCTGACCAATACGGGCAAGCATGAGTTCGGCCCCCTGGTCTTCAACTGCGCCCTGCTTGCCGCCACGTTCATCGTCGTCTTCTGGAACTTCTTTGCCAACCGCCTGTGGACCTTCAAGCACTAGCGATAGCCACGGCCCTGTGACGCCCCGGCAGCGGCCTCCACTCCCCCTTTTTGATCGCGGCGCGCAGCAGGATCAGACCGACTGCCGTCCCTACCAGCAGGAAAATGACCCCCGACTCGGGGCCGAACGGGCCGCCGGTGAGCAGCGCGGAGCCGGAAAAGTGTGCCTGCAACAATGTGTGTGGGTCGTGCGTCCCCGAGTCGGGGCAGCCGTAGACCGGACCCTCGAAATAGTCCCACGCCCAGTGGATGCCGATGGACAGCCACCAGCGCCGCGTCAGCAGGTAGGCCGCGCCCAGCGGCAGCCCGGCCTCCAGGCAAATAAACAGCGGCCCGGCCAGACGGGCAAATCCCGAAGCACCGTGGGCCGGGTTCAGCAGGTGGGTTAGGCCGAAGACCAGGCTCGTCGCCCCCAGCGCCACGCCGCTCCCCCAGCGGTCTTCCAGTGTCTGGAAGATGTACCCCCGGAAAAACGTCTCCTCGAAGACGCCCACGCACAGAAACAAAAGCAGCGGGGCCAGCACCAGGACGCTCGGCGTCACGCCCGAAACGTGGTACACCCCGAGCAGCCGCATCACCCCGACGCCAACGGTCAGCATCGCCGCCCCGAGCACGAACCCAACCAGCAGGCCCCCTAGCCCGCGCACCCCAAACCCCGCCGTTTCCCACGGCCGCCGATCCACGAATCGCACCATGACCCAGAACGCCAAGATGGCACTCGCCGCCCCCAGCCCTTCTCCGAGGAACCCCAACAGGTAGATGTTTTGGCCCTTATGATGGTGTGTGAGTTTGAGGGCCTCGCGCAAGATCAGCGAAGACACTACCGCGAACAAGACGGCGACGAGTAAATAGAGCACGATCCGCGTGATCGGGAAGGCCCAAAAGCGCCCATCGAAACTGAAAGGCCGGCGGGGCGGCGTGTCCAGAACGGTCGGTGTGTTGTCCATAGTGCTTTTACTGACACGGCAATGCCCGAAAAGTTGCAGCAGGGACCAAGGCAAGTGCAAGGGCAGGGGATGTATCCCCTCGCCCGGATTGACACCGAACCCAGCGATCGGGTATGCTTTACCCATCTTACCCAGTACGACTGTTAAGCAGATGTCCGTCAAGCTCACGCGCGCCCAGGTGGCGCAGATGCTCCACATCACGCCCAAGACGCTGGCCGTCTGGGAGCGCTCAGGGCGTATCCCCGCCCCCGAGCGCGACTGGCGCGGCTGGCGGCTCTACGACGAGGCCGCCGTCCAGGCCGTCCGTACCGCTCTCGGGTCGGCCCCACAGCCTCCGCCGTCCTCGGCGGGCACCGGGCCGGAACCGGGGCCGATGCAGATCAGCGCCCGGAACGCCCTGCGCGGGGTCGTCCGCGAGATCACCGGCGACGGCGTCCTGTGCGAGGTCACGCTCGACCTGGGCGACGGCCGGGAGATCGTGTCCGTCATCACCCGCGCGTCCGCCGAGCGACTGGGGCTGAAACCCGGCGTCGAATCGACCGCCCTGATCAAGTCCACGGAGGTGCTCCTTGCGCGTTAGGGTTCCACTGAAGCTCTGGCTGCTGTCTCTTGCCCTGCTCCCGTCTCTTGCCCTGCTCCCGTCTCTGACACCCGCCCATGCCGACCCGCTCCGGGTGGCGGCGGCGGCGAACCTGCAAAAAGTATTCGCCGAGGCCCTGCTGCCTGCCTTCACCAAGAAGACCGGCGTCCCCGTCACACCGACCTACGGCGCGACCAAGGCGCTGGCGACGCAGATCGAGAACGGGGCACCCGTCGACGTTTTCATCGCCGCCGACACCGAGACGGTGCAGAAGCTGGCCCGCGAACGGATCGTCATCGCCGGCACGGTCCACCCCTACGCCATCGGGCGACTCGTCCTGTGGACGCGCAGGGATGCCGCGCGCCACCCGCGCCGCCTGCAAGACCTCGCCGACCCCGGCTACGCCCACGTCGCCATCGCCAACCCCAAGACCGCTCCCTACGGCCTGGCCGCGCAGCAGGCATTTGCGCACGACGGCCTGACGGCGTCCGTGACGCCCCGCCTGGTCCAGGCCGAGAACATCGGCCAGGCTCTGCAATACGCGCAGAGCGGCAATGCCGACGTTGCTCTGACCGCCCTGGCGCTGGTCATTGAAGACAAGACCGACCCCTACGTCATCGTGCCCGACGGCGAGCACGCCCCCATCACGCAAAGCCTGGGCCTGGTCCGCACGACCACGCACACGACCCAGGCACTCCAATTCATAACCTTTCTGACCGGCAAAGACGCGGCCAAAATCTGGAAACAGTACGGCTACGCGCTGCCGCGAAGGCCGTAGCCATGGACTGGTCGCCGCTCTGGCTCTCGCTGCGCGTGGCGGGCTGGGCCACGGCCCTGAGCGTCACGCTGGGCCTGCCCCTGGCCTACCTGCTGGCGCGCGTCCGCTTTCCGGGCCGCAGCCTGCTCGAAGGGGTCGCGCTGCTCCCCCTCGTCCTGCCGCCTACGGTCCTGGGCTACGCCCTGCTGGTCGGACTGGGGAGTCGGGGCCGCCTGGGGCAGTGGCTCACCCGCCTCCATCATCCCCTCGTCTTCACCTGGCAGGGGGCCGCCGTCGCCGCCTGCGCCGCCTCGCTCCCGCTGTTCGTCATCCAGGCCCGCGTCGCCCTCGAATACATCGACTCCGACGTGGTCGCCGCCGCACGCACCGACGGCGCGGGGTTCTGGGCCGTCGCGCGCTTCGTCCTGCTGCCGCTGGCCCGCCCCGGCCTCGTCGCCGGCACGACGCTGGCCTTCGCCCGCGCGCTGGGCGACTTCGGCGCGACCCTGATGGTGGCGGGGGACACGCCCGGCCAGACCCAGACCATGCCCCTCGCCATCTACGACGCCGTGCTGGCCGGCGACGCCCACACGGCGGGGACGCTCGCCGCCGTCTCCGCCGCCCTCTGCCTCACCGTCTGCGTCCTCGCCGCCCGCCTGGCCCGGCGGTAGCGCCTGCGAGGACGCCGACAAGGGAGCAGGCAAAAACAGGCAAAAAGGGGACGCGGCATCGCCGCGTCCCTTGATGTCGCCGACCAAACGCTGCCGCCCCGATGGGGGGGCTATTTCACCACGACGTCGTCCAGGTTGATCCACTGGTTCTCAGAGGCTTTGCTGGTGAAGCCGACCGTCAGAGACCCGGTGGTTACATTGACGGGGGTTGATATCTGCGTCCAGTTGGGGCTGGCCGCGATAGGGACGACGGTCTTGACCCCGTTGGCGGTCACTTCCATCCGGCAGACGGCCTGGCCGCCGCTGCTCTTGACCCACGCGCTGACCGTGTGCGGGCCGTTCGGCAGGGAAGCGGTCTGGGACAGGGTCAGATCATACGGGCTGGTCGCCCAATGCGTGTACTGGTAGCTGCCCGAATGGGCGACGCCCGCATCGCGCTTCTCGACATACGACGCCTGCGGGTTGTCACCCACCTTCACCGTCCACAGCGCCGTGTCGCCGCTCTCGAACCCGCCGTTCAGCAGATAGTTCGCCGGGACGCCCGCCACCGCGCTCGCCGGGCCGGTCGGGGCACTCGCGCCGACGCTGTTCACGGCCTTGACTTTGTAAAAGTAGGTCGTGCCGTCGCGGAGGCCGCTGTCGAGGTACGAGGTGGCCTTGACGTCGGTCACGATCGGCTTCACGGCCATGCCGTCGGCGCTCAGGCCGCGATAGACGCTGTACGAGGGCGACGGGGTGCCGCCGCTCCTCTGCCAGGTGAGCAGAACCTTCCCGATGCCCGCCATGGCCGACGGCTTGGTGGGCACGGTGGGGACGCTCGGCGGATGGGCCTTGCCGAACAGCCCAAGGTACTTGGCCGCCGCCTTCGGGTAGGACGTCCCCCGTGTGCCCCACGAGGGGTTGCCGCCGGGGGCGGGGTAGCCGCCCGGCCAGAGCGTGGACACGCCATCAGCGGGCGTCTCAAAGTAGCACTCCATGTAGACGTTGTGCGTCGTCATCCAGTCGTACATGCTCTGGATATAGGTGGGGTCGTCGCCGCCGGCGGGCCGGCCTTTGGGGTCCACCTGCCACAGGCCCCACTCGCCGACGATCAAAGGGACGCTCCGGCCCGCGACGTACCCGTTCCGACTCTTGGGGTTGCCCGGCGACGCATTGGCGGCCGACGCGAAATCGGCGAACCACTGGACGCGCGGCCCGACGCTCTTGGTCCAGGCCGCCTGCTGGGTCGCCGCGTCGGGCTGGACCCCGGATTTGTAGACGCCGCTGTAGTCGTAGTCATAGTTATCGAAGCCGATGTAGTCCACGTAAGCGTCGCCGGGGTAGAACTTCGCGGCCTCGACCTGCACGTTCGAGTCGGTGGGGTTCCAGAGGAACTTGACTTTGATGCTCGGGTTTTTCGCCTTGACCGTGTTGCGGACGGTCGTGACGACGTTCTGCCAGGCCTTGATGAAGTTGCCCGGCATATTGGGCATGACGTTGAGGTTGCCGTAGGGGTCCCAGCCGCCGTCGAACTCGTAGTCCATGCGGATAATAACGCTTTTGAAGTTCCACTGGGCGATGTTATTGCCCAGGGTGACGAAGTGCTGCATCGTGGCCGGGTCGTTGTCGGCTTCGAGCTGCCACGTCTTCCCCGCCCAGGCCAGCTTCTGGTTCCACGAGTCGCTCTGGACGGGGTCGTAGGGCATCGAGCCGATCCCCAGCAGGATGTCGGGGAGCGCAGCGGCTCCATGGCGCGTCTGCTGATCGCCCCAGTGGTAGTTGTAGTTCCCCTCGGTGGTATCGGCCCACGACCCCCAGCCGCCGGGGTCGGTCTCGGCCCCCAGCCTGGAGACATTGAGCCAGGACTTGTACATGCCCCAGTCGCCGGTGCCGCCGAGGTCGGTGTCGGTCGCCTGGGTCCAGAGATAGGCGGACTGCTCGAAGGGCGGCGCGGCGGGCTTCGGCGGGTCGGCCTGGGTGACTCGACCGCAGGCGACGGTCAAGGCGGACAGCAGGGGCAGCACAAGCAGGGCGGGATATTTCATGGTCTTTCCGATAGGTCCTTGGTCAGTTCTTAGGGTCAATTCTTAGGGTCAATTCTTAGGGCCGGTCATCAGGGCTTATAACCCCGATTAACCGCGTCGCTCTTGTCCACGAACCACTCGTAAGGCTTGGTGAACGTCTTGTATTTCACGTGGCCGTCGTAGAAGAGCACGTTGAAGCCGTTGTTGTGGCGGGCGGCGACCCAGTGGCTGGCGTTAGGCGTCTGGCCGAACTCTTTGACCGCTTCCAGGTCGAGCTTGGTGAAGTCCTGCTCCGCGAAGTAGGTGTAATCCGAACTGTCCACGAGGTCGATCGTCGCGGAGGTGACGTCCACTCTCGCCAGCGGGTAGCCGCCGTTCTCGTTGCCGTAGGCGTCGGTGCCGCCGATGGCGAAGTTCGGGCTGTAGCCGAAGGTCGAATTCCAGGAGTAGTTCAGCCCGCCGGCGGCGTTCAGCGGGATGAGATCGGGGTTAACGCTGCCGTCCACGCCGTTGCCGTTGACGCCGTCGGGGCAGCGGTAGATCTGCCAGCTCTTCGTGTACGGATAGATCATCTCCGCCCAAACGATGTACTTGTAGCCCGGAGACACCATCGAAGCGCCGGTGTAGGTCTCGTCAAAGTCCTGGACGTATTGCAGCTCCCCCAGCCCGATCTGCTTGAGGTTGGACGTGCAGGCCGCGCGGCGGGCGTTCTCGCGGACCTTCTGGAAGACGGGGAACAGGATCGCGGCGAGAATCGCGATGATGGCGATCACGACGAGCAGCTCGATCAGCGTGAAGCCTCGCGGCCCGGTCGGTTTTTGTTTCATGGTGTCACACCCTCCTGCATCGGCGCACGAAAAATCAGATGACGCCATGATTGTAACACAGTTGGGAACGTCTGTCAAGCGCTCTTTTGACGGAGTTGGGTGGAGGCGCGCGGGATCAAGTGGGCGCGCAGCCGGAGCTGATGGCTGCCGCCGCCGCCCCGCATCTCGTCGAGCAGCAGGCGGGCGGCCTCGCGCCCCATCGCTTCCAGCGGGGGCCGCATGGTCGTCAGGCGGACGCTCCGGGAGGCGGCTTCGTCGTCGAAGCCGATCACGGCATAGTCCCGGCCCGGCTCCCAACCGCGCTCGGCGGCGGCCTCGTTCAGCCCGAGCGCCACGAAGTCGTTCACGCAGATGACCCCCCCGCGCGGCGTCCAGCCCGCCTCGAAGGCCGCGCGGGCGGCCTGGCAGCCGATCAGGACCGGCCGGCCCTGGTAGTCCCACGGCTGGCCCTCCCCGCCGATCACCCGCAGGGCGCTGGGGGGCAGGCCCGCCCCCGCGCAGGCGTCCCGGATGCCTTCCAGCCGCTCGCTCACCCAGGATGCGGTGAACGGGGCAACGACCGTGATCTCCCGGTGCCCCCTATCGAGCAGGTGCTTTGCCGCCTGGTAGCCGCCGATGCGGTTGTCATAGAAGATGTGGGGGATCGGCAGGTGCAGCGCGCCGGCGAGGATGCAGACGGTGGGGGTGCCGTGGAGGTCGACACGCCCCAGCTCTTCCTCAAACCGCACCCGGTCCAGGTCCAGGCAGATCAGCGCGATCGCATCCACGCGCCGGTCCAGCAGCACCTGCACGGAGTCGGCCAGCGGCAGCAGGGCGTGCTCATAGCCTTCCGTCCGGTTGCAGACCGAGGTGACGTGTCCCGCCTCCGACAGGGCCTGTTCCAGCGCGTGGAGAATCAGCGTGTCCTGGCTGGCCTTGCCCGGCTCGCAGGCGGCGACGATGCCGAAGACACCCGTGGAGGCCGCCAGGGCCGACGGCTTGCGCGTCGGCCCCGCCCCGGCGGCACCCGTGCCGGAGACGCTGGTGCCGCCGATGAACGTCCCGCGCCGGTCATCGGCGCGCAGGGTGCCGTCCGTGAGGAGCGGCTGGATGGCGCGGCCCACCGTCACCGACGAGACCCCGTACTCGCGCGCCAGGTCCCGGCGGCCCGGCAGCATCGCGCCCGCCGGCCACTGCCCCCGCCGTATGCGGGCGCGTAAATCCGCCTCGATGCGCCGGTATTCCGCGACAAACCCTTTTTCCGCCGTTTGTTTCTTCAAGCGCCTCTTCATCCGTTTCTTTGGCACCGTTTTTTGAGTCCAGCCCCCTAAGTATGGGGCCGCTTTCTTCCTCTGTCAAGCCCGCCGGACGGAGTTCGCGCGGCTCTTAGGGGTACAATCACCCAAACAACCCCACCCCCATGCCAGGAGGCCCGCGTGCCCCAAACCATCCTGCCCGTGGCCGCCGCGCCGCACACCAACCACCAGCTCTTCTCCGATCACTACCTGAACCACACCCTGCCGCAGCGGGCGGACTGGGCCGCGCTCCGGGAAGCCGCCGGGCTGATGCGCGGCAGGATCGCGGCGCTGCTCCATGACTTCACGCCGAGCGACAACGAGGCCCAGACCGAGGACGGCTTCATCAAGCCCGTTCTGGCGGCGCTGGGGCACCACTTCGAGGTGCAGCCCGCCCTGAAGACCGGGGAAGGGACGAAGAAGCCGGACTACGTCTTTTGCCGCGACCTGGCTTCCCTCAACGCGAACAAAAAGAAGACGCTCACGGACGCACTGCTCAAGCCGGGCGGCCTTGCCGTCGGGGACGCCAAATACTGGGACCGGCCCCTGGACATCGCCCTGAAGGGCAAAGACAAGCCGGGCAAGGGCAAAGAGGCCGACGTCTTCACCAACAAGAACCCCGGCTACCAGATCGCCTTCTACGTCCAGCACACCGGCCTGGAATGGGGCATCCTGACCAATGGCCGCCTGTGGCGGCTCTACCACCGGGACACGGCACACAAGCTGGACCGCTTCTACGAAGTGGACCTGCCCGCCCTGCTCCAGAACCCGGACCCCGACGCCTTCACGTACTTCTATGCCTTCTTCCATCGCTCCGCCTTCGAGCCGCACCCGCTGGGCGTGTCCGCCCTGCTGCGCGAAAGCCTGGATTACGCGCGCGGCGTCGGCAACACGCTCAAAGTCCAGGTCTATGACGCGCTGAGGCACCTCGCGCAGGGCTTCCTGGACTACGCCCCCAATGGACTCGCCGGCGACCCGGACACGCACAAGAAGATCTACGACAGCGCCCTCATCCTGCTGTACCGGCTCCTGTTCGTCTTGTACGCCGAGGCGCGCGAGCTGCTCCCCGTCCGCGAAAGCCCCGAATACCGCGACGGGTACAGCCTGTACGCGCTGAAGCAGACCGTCGCCGCCGACCTGGACGCCCGCAAGGCGCTTCTGCCGACCACGGCCACGCTCTGGCCGCGCTTCAAGGAGCTGTTCGGCATCATCGACAAGGGCAGCCCCCCGCTCCAGGTGGCGACTTTCAACGGCGGCCTGTTCGACCCCCAGCGCCACGCCTTCCTGGACACCCACGCCGTCGGCGACGCCCACCTCCAGCGCGCCCTGGACAAGCTCGCCCGTGTCGCGGGGCAGTTCGTGGACTACCGGGACCTGAGCGTCCGCCATCTCGGCACGATCTACGAGGGCCTGCTCGAATACCACCTGGACGAGACCACCGAAGAGGACGGCTGGACCGTCGCCCTGCTTAACGACAAGGGCGAGCGCAAGGCGTCCGGGTCCTACTACACCCCGGATTATGTCGTCAAGTACATCGTGGAGCGGGCCGTCGGGCCGATGCTCCGCGAGGCCGTGGCGGGGCAGACGGACGACGCCGCCCGCGTCAAGGCCGTGCTCGCCGTCAACGTCCTGGACCCGTCCATGGGCAGCGGCCACTTTCTGGTCGAGGCGACCGAATACATCGCCCGGTTCCTGATTGATCTGGCCGTTCCCGTCGAGCCGGACGCGCACGGGCCGTCGGAGCCGGACCTGCTCCATTGGAAGCGCCGCGTGGCCCAGTCCTGCGTCTACGGCGTGGACCTCAACCCCCTCGCCGTCGAGCTTGCCAAGCTGTCCCTGTGGCTGACCACCGTCGCCAAGGGCCGGCCCCTGTCGTTCCTGGACCACCACCTGCGGGCCGGCAACGCCCTCGTCGGGGCGCGGCTGGCCGACTTGCAGCTTGGGGGCGCGAAGCCCAGGGCCAAAAAGGCCGCCCCGCCCGCCGGGGGGCAGATGAGCATGATGGCCGACGAAACGTTCCGCCGGAGCCTGAGCGTCGCCGTCGGCTCCATGTGGCTGATCGAGGCCAGCGCCGCCCAGACCGTGGCCGACGTCAAGCAGCAGGAGCAGCTTTACGAGACCCTGCGCGCGGGCCTGACCCGCAAGTACAGCCGCCTGGCGAACCTGGTCACCGCCTCCCACTTCGGCGTCCCCCTGGACCGCTTTCTGTGGAAGTCGCTTGCGGCCTATGCCCTGGACGCGGAAAGCGCGTCCCACCCCAAGTTCGCCGAGTGGGTCGCCGCGTCCGAAGCCGCCGCCGCCCGCCTGCGCTTCTTCCACTGGGAGCTGGAGTTCCCCGAAGTCTACTTCGGCACGGACGGCAAGCCGCTGGGGGAGGGGGCCGGCTTCGACGCCGTGGTCGGCAACCCGCCCTACGTCCGGCAGGAGGATCTAGGGCCGTACAAGCCCTTCTTTGCCGCCGTCTACCCGGAGATCGCTCACGGCGTCGCGGACCTCTCTGTGTACTTCTTGGGGCAAGGGTTGAGGCAGCTTCAGAAGGATGGAGTGGTCAGTTTCATTACGTCTGGCACCTTCCAAAAACTCAACTTCGGGGCACCCTTGCGTCACTATTTGGCCGAGCAGGCAACGCTGGTCGAGATGGTGGAGTTTGGCGAGCAGCAGGTGTTCTCTGACGCCACCACTTACCCGATCATTTTCCGCATCCAGAATGCCTTGCATGTGCCCGAAGGCACGTTCACACTCAGACGCCCCGCTGTGACACCTCAACAGTTTGTCACCGTGGGGGAAGTTAGGCAGCCGACGGGCAATTCTCCGTGGGTCTTCATGTCCGAGAAACTTCAGCACGTCATAGAAGGCTGGTCAGGGTCAACGCCACTTGGTAAAGTTCTCACAGAACCTATCTACCGTGGCGTTACGACTGGCTTCAATCGAGCGTTTGTTGTGCCCCAACAGACTCGTGACCGTCTGATACAAGAAGACCCGAACGCATTATCCATAATTAAGCCGTTGTTACGCGGCGAGGATCTGCGCCCATGGTATCAGGAGGCTCAGGGTAACTGGCTTATATTCACAAAGCGAGGCACAGACATTGATGCTTACCCGAGTATCAAAAACTACCTGCAACAGTTCCGAGAACAACTTGAACCGCAACCAGCCGACTGGGATCAAACCATCGTCTGGCCTGGTCGGAAGGCAGGCCACTACAAATGGTATGAGATACAGGACAGCGTGGAATACTTCCGCGTTTTCGAGAAGCCTCGCATCCACTCAACGAAAGTTTCGCTCTACCCAACCTTTTCTCAGTTAGAGGCAACCGCTTACGCCGGAAACACGTCTTACGTGCTGCCTTTGCCTGATGTCGGAACCGGCTACTATCTGCTCGGGTTGCTGAACTCCCGCGTGTGCGAGTATTACAGCCGGAGCGTCTTCGCGGCCAAAGCCAACGGTTATTATGAGGTACAGCCGGAGCCGCTATCACGTTTCCCAGTTCCCGACGCCTCCGACGCCGACCGGGAGGCCATCGGGGCGCTGGCGCAGGAGATCACAACGGAGGCCCGCGCCCGCTACGCCCTCCACCAGAAGGCCCGGCACCGGCTCCGCGCCGACCTCGCCCCGCCCGGCGCGGCCCTGAACCAGAAACTGACGGCCTGGTGGACCCTGGACTTCCCCGGCCTGCAAGCCGAACTCGCCAAGGCCTTCCGCAAGACCATCCCCGTCAGGGACCGCGACGAGTGGGAGGCGTGGCTCGGCCAGCAGCGGGCGGCCCACGACGCGCACACCGACGCCATCATCCAGCGCGAGCGCGCGCTGAACGCCCGCGTCTACGCCCTGTTCGGCCTGGACGCCGGGGAGATCGCCCTGATCGAGGCCGCGACCCGATACAAGTACGGCGAGGTCTGAGCGGCGCGGGAAAATCCACACGGCAAAAGCCCCCGGCAGTTGTCATTGCCGGGGGCTTTATAGCTGAACAGTTTACCAACTGAGGGGCTTGGTAATCGTTCGGCCTTGCGCGTCTGTAATCGCAGGTGGGAACTGACTCATGGCGAGGGAAGACTCTTTGATCACGATGGATTTAGTGGAAGATCGCTGTAACTCCACGCTGACACGGCCTGCCGCAACGCCTCTCACGGGATCAGCGGCTTTGCAGGGATGAAGGACAAGAACGCGCAGTTTAAGCTCCTGACGAACAATGCGAATCGGCTCCGCGAGATCAGAGTCGTTCGTAATGACAACGGCGACCTCGTAGTCCTTGTGGAACCCATCCAGCAGAAGGTAGGACGCTAAGTTGACATCGGAGCCTTTTTCTTCCGTCTTCCTGACAAGCGCGTATTTGCTGCCCTGAGCATCCGGGGTCACGCGGCGCATATTCACCTCGCTTTCCAGGAAGTGGCCCAGGTGCATGGACAGGCGCGGAGTTGTTTCCAGTGCCCGAAAGTAGGCGTTCTGCCGGTTGCGCTGATCGGGGTCGCCAGGCCGCGCGATGACTCGTGCTGAGAAGCAGCGCACACGGTTGATCCGATTCGCGGGAAGCTCGGTTTGACAGAGCTTGTGGATGTCAGAGTGTGTATAAAAAGTGTCATGGGTCAAGCCTGTTGAGCATGAGGCCGATCAGGGCGATCTGCATGAAGGCCTCTGTTGAGCGCGGCGACTGCTCGTAATCCTTCGCCAGCCGCCGCCACTGCCC
>JAABUV010001986.1_pt1 | contig 28673 bp, 27 predicted proteins | sample 5559971 | NCBI WGS metagenome assembly JAABUV01 (sample SAMN10711881, study PRJNA513362) | rock metagenome | isolation source: Antarctica rocks | place: Antarctica: Victoria Land, Knobhead nord | collected 2015-12-19
AGCATTGAGCCACCAGACGGATGCTACCGTACGCCGTACGTAGCACCACCCCATTTCAGAGGTGTCGTCCTACCAGGCCTTCTTACCAGAATAAAGTGATGTGCACCTGGGGTTGTCCTTGTGAAGGGTTTTGGTGAGAAGAAGCAAAACAAAGTCAGCCTCAAGTAGCTAGCTCTAGGAGGCTCGGTAAGCTGGATGTCAAGATCGACTAGAATGACTAGCGCGATCGGGTGAAATTGCCTAAACCTCAATTTTACATATCCATAGCCTCCACTAAAGCCCGTCCCTCGCTTAACGAGCTTAGTGGGGGCCGAGGATAACGTACCTTTACCTTAATCAGAACACTGTGATACTCATACAGTACCTTACCATCAGCAAAACACGACGATGTATCTTCCGAAGAACACAACACACCTCGCTTTACGAGCGTGTCACTGTCACCCTTCATGAAAGGACCATGAAGATATTAATTAGTGCGTGGTAACCAGGCTCCATGAATTGCTGCTCATCTTAAAAGTATTGATTGGCATTATCCTATTCCCTTTACGCTGCCAATTCATTTCTTAAAAGTCCTTTCGATCCTTTGTCGCCAGTCCAAGGACTCGGTAACGGTCCTACCACATCCCATCTCCTGCTCCGAGGCTTGTGTATGCCTAACTGTCATGTTTAGTAGGTACTCACCCATATCAGCATCCTGCGGGCCCAGTCTCCCTACTCCCCCCGTCTCTCTCACTCACCCCTCTACCTTCCCACTCGTAGCGACCCGTCCCACTTAACCCCTTGCCACTAGAATACTTTCTGCACTACTTCTACCACGCTGTTTTGTTTTCGCCACAGCTATTGTGTTTCGCGGACGATGCATGGAATGAGTAAGACGAGGGTGAGATATAAGGATGGGGAGGGAAGGGAAAAAGAGATTTTGCCCATTCGTCCCTACGACCTTCAGCAATTCTAGAAACTTGGCTATGCAATGTCTAGCTCCCATTCATGGTCTATGGACACACCTATATACTTTTCTCTACCTCACCCATCCTCCTCCGCATGAACTCAGTGTGGGTATCATTCTCATCTTGCATCTTTTCTTCTCTCCATGTTGTTCCATCCAAACGGTGCGAGCATGATCGCTATACCCAATCGTCGTGTACAGGGGTTTTTACGCGAGCTCTAGCAATCTTCAGTCTCCTCTCCAAAACCTCCAAGGCTGCGGGTCTTTTTCGTACCGCTCTTCAAGTGTCTCTCCACACCCATCGTCGCCGCCTGTCCCCACCTCCCATCCTATGTTACCACTCACTGCTGTACGTGCACCCCAGTCGCCCTCCTTACCGAAAGTTCTTCCTCGCTGGATGCAAGGGGCTTTGCGGCTTTTTGTCCTAGAGGACTTTCCGTCAAGCTGATTAGTTCCGCCAGCATTTTATCTCGTGTTGTGCGTGTGAGTTCCTCGACGTCGGCGGAGATGAGGCACTTGGTGGGGATTGGAGGGAGGACTGTGGGGTTCATTAGCACACGTATCTGATCAATATACTACATAGCTCCTGTAGACCAGGTTTGATACGTACTTTTCAAGGGTATCCTGCCGCCCCTAAACCTCCTTTGCCCAATATCCAATACCCCAGAATAATTCCCACATACTACTGGTACGATATCCACACCCGCCTTGACCGCCAAATGAAACGCCCCCTTCTTGAATGCTCCCAACTCGGGTCCCCTGGCATAACTCCTCGTGCCTTCTGGGAAGATGAACACACATTGTCTATGTCTGTTCATTTCTTCCGCGGCGCCTTCAAACGCCTTGATCGCTCCCACCTTGTCCGCGCGGTCAATAAAGACGGTGCCGGAGAGGGCCATGAACCAGCCAAGGAAGGGGATTTTTTTGAGGCTTGATTTTGCAGTCACGGAACAATAAGGTGGGAATACTGTGCCGAGGACGAGCACGTCAAGCTCAGATTGATGGTTGCCAATGATAACACATGGTCTTGTGCTCAGGTATTGCTCGCCCTCCACAATCTCAAAGCGTACGCCGGTAGCAATAAGCATGGCATATTTAAAAGCCCGAGCAACAAGATACTGAGCTAAACGATGGCGGCCAACGAGACGCAGGAGGATAGAGACGACGACACCGTAGGAGGCGCAAAGGAGGAGGGCGGCGTAGGAGGTTAAGCAGCGGGCGTAGAAGGATGCGGGTTGGTAGCCGAGGTTTGAGAGGGAGAAGAGGGCGGAGGTAAGGCCGGTATAGAAAATTAGCATGCGGAAGAGGAAGAGGAGGATGGTATGCATGTTAATTAATGTTAGTAGGGCTCGAGTTTGTTTGAGTGAAGGAGGGTTGAAGAGGGTTGAAGAGGGAGAAAAGTATTCGTGACGCAGGTTTCTGCAGCTCTCGGCGTCTTGGACGAGGTATATGTAGCGGGTTTGGGGCAGAATATCTGTTACGAGCGTATGATCATGTTCATGTCATTATAGGAATAGGATTTGAAGATGAGAGAAGAGAGTTGGTAGGTGTGACAAGGTATTGTCACACGCACAAATTTCGTGGTTGAAGGGTGGTCATGGGCAAAGTCAGGTTACAGTCTAGGATCGCCTACCTATCGAGTAGCTGAGCACAAACACGAAAAGGAGTGGATTATGGGGCCACGACAATAATCAACAGGGCCCATAGCTCGATTAATATTGGCGCTTTCTCCCAAGTAAAAACTCCTGAAATCTTCATTTGCACAATGCCTTCTATTGAGATATGGAATGAGGAAAATCAGGATGTACAGGCTTCTGTGCATACGCTGTTATGCACAAAATGAGCACCCACTGCGTTCCCTCTTAATAATATTACACCCCTTCACGCTCCTGTCAAATACCTCAAAGTCTCTTCTCTCTCTTCCACAGGTAACATCTCCAAAACTTGCTTGATCCCCTTGAGCCCTCCCTCCTTGTTGCTCCTCAAGAGGGCTGCAATATCAAAAGCGACCCCTTCTGACCTCAAAGCTTCTACCTTGGTATGTACGACCTTTTTGTTCTCTTCATACCACATTGCCACAGCGCGATCATTGTTGTCGAAATTGTCGAGACCTGTCCACGCACTCAGGTTTCCCAAGCTGGTTGCTCGAGATATCGGACCCTTCACGGAAGTCGCAGCCATTTTCTTCAGGATGGACTCCTCGTTGAGACGGCGGCGAAGGCGCCAGTAGAAGAAACGACGGGCATTCTTCCACTGAAGTGGCTGGCGGATGGTATTCTTTGCTTTCATCCTACCTGAACGGTCATGGAGGTCGGCGAATTGAAGCGCGATCTGCAAGTAGACAGGCAATAAGAGTTGTTCTCGCTCAGTCATCTTCACCTTTATGTCGCTTTGCTTGTCTTGTGGCAAAGACTTGTCGGCTATCTGGCGCTTCAGCTCGGCGTAAGTGGGGTCGAGGCGAGCCATTGTCTCGAGCTGCTTGTCACGACGGTACTTGATATTCACTATGCCCTCTGGTTCAAGAACGCCACCACGAGCATCTTCATCGGCGTACATCTCCATGCGATCTGGATTGATTGTAGGGTCCACAACGACCTAGAAATTGTTAGCAACATTGTTTTCAAATAGCGCTATAAGAATTACCCATGATCCACCACGAAGCTCGCCGAATGGTGGAATGTACACAAACACAGGCTGCTCATATTTCACAAGGGCGTCGACAATGTACGATCCGTACTTGAGCACTTCATTGTACATATCGCGCTGGCCTCCTGAAAACCCTCGCCAGTTGGCCAGAATCATCAACGGTAGCTGCTCTCCATTGTTGAAATCATTGATAGCCTGAGCTGTTTTGAAAGCAGAATTAGGGTACCAAACTCCACCAGCCTCGTTGGTGATTGTCTCTATTGAGTCCGGATTGGCAGGATCTGCTGGTGTTACGTTCTCGACCGAGCGTGTTTCAACAGCAATGACACCGATGGGAATTCCTCCCAAACGAGCACGCCCAACCACAACAGTCCTGGCCCATCCACCGAGTGATTCTTGGAAGGAGTCTTTATCGAACAAACCAGAAAGGAAACCCTCCTCATCCTCCTTGCCTGCAACGAGCCATCGGACGTCGTAAGCTTGTTTTGGTGGAGGGTAGTAGGTAATGGTGCGGTCCCATGTATCCGTGCTTACACCAATCGGTATTGGGCTGTTCTTCTTGTCTGGGACAAATGACATCCAGTCGACAATCTTGGACACTCCTTCGAAATCATCGCTGGCTGTCATGTGCGATACACCGTTTCTGTACATAATCTGCGTTCCCCCAAGCTGGAGATTTGACGTGTATACCTCACGTCCCAAGAGTTTGTTAATAGCAGCAGCACCAGTCAGAATGATTGGTTGACCTTCGATTTGTATGGCTCTCTGACCAAGACGGACGAGATATGCACCAATACCTATGCCACATAAGTTAAATGATCGCACGTTATGTATTGCGGTACTTACCAACTGATCGACAAGTAACCAAAGTGATCGTAAAGATATCCTCGTACGCTTTCGAAGTGGCGCCAGCAATAAGACCGGATCCCTTGAGACATTCGACACCCAATCCGTCCTCGGCACCAATGATGCTGACTATCTTGTGCCTCTCCTGGCCATCATCCACGATTTGCTCGGTCATGACGTCTTTTGCTTTCCCACCTTCGAACCTCTCCTTCTTCTCTTTTGTGAGATACAGATATTTGAAACCGGCTTCCGGCTTCGTAGGGTCGTTCCAAGCAGCAGAGAAGTGGGGTATAATATCTTCAGCCATACCAATGCGAGCACCTGAGTTTGCTGACAGGTATATCCTGGGAATACCTAACCTACGGGCGAGTTCTGTGCATTTGAAGAAGAACTTATCTTCAGTAGGGCCGAAGGAGCCAATCTTGAAGGTGATATCGTTTGCGACAATGATAAACCTCCTTCCTTTCGGATACTCAGGAGTCTTAGCTGTGACAATCCACCCAACCATACCATGTGTGTTAGTCCCAGGCTCACGAGAGACTTCCGCCAATTCATCATGTTCGTCAAGCACCAACTCACTGTAGTCCATGCATTCGCCAGTTGGCGGTTGCTTGGATGCCAGAGATGAGTGTTTCGCAACAGCTTTCGTCCATGCATTTTGGAAGGCTTGCCGGAATAATTCAGGAAAATCATAGACAAACTGAGTACCCATTAGATGTGCTTTGTATCTCTTTGGTTGTAACCATTCCTTGGTCGGGTAGGGCGTTGACACAGGTCTCAAGTGCATGGCTCCGATCCTTGTGGTGCCGCCAATACTATGGAACAGCCATTCGCCGCCCTTCTCAGACTTCTTTTCCGCGTACATTTCGACTTGAATGACGAAACCTGAAGTATTGGTAATGACAACACGCAAAGGGTAGGGTAAGCCTGTGCCAGGCTCTGTACATATAATACGAATCTCTGCGCCCGTTACCCGCAACCTCCACGCTCGTCGCCCGAAACGGTCCAGGAAGCCTGCAAGGGCCTCTTCGACCTCTTGGGGCTGTAGTGGAAAGACAGGAGAGAAATTGATGAAAATATGATTCAAGTCCGAGTTGTTGTTGCCTATAATCTCCATAGCATCCAGGATGTCATTCATGAGTCTATCAGCTTCTGAAGTTAGGTACTCGACAGTAGGAATTTCATCGCGTAAGCGACCAGGCCGCACAACTGCACGAGTAAAGTATCTCTTGTCGATCGCCTTGTCGCTATCCGAACCTTTGCCAAATGCTTCGTAGATATGGATGTTCCTGTTTTCCGTAAAGACGGGCTTGATACGGAATTTTGATAATCTGCCAAGTTCAAGCTGGAAAGCAAGAGCAGGCTCGATGTGACGAATACTGTCGTCCTCCTGATATGTTGGCCCTCGGAAGGTAAAGTAACCTGGATAGGTACCATCTTTGTGCCCACAGATAAATGTAAGTCTTCGTACTCTACGAGCAAGAAGCTCTTCTTTGTACTCGTTGACAATTCCCGTGATCCTATCCAGGATCTCGGTGTCGTCAAAAGACTCGGCGTCTCGGATGGCAACGTTACAAACACCAGTGAGTTCCTCCTGCGGTTCACGTTTGGGAGATGGCATCCTACGCTTCTGAGTAGATGTAAGCTCAGGCATCGTCCCATTCTGGGAATCTTTCTTTGGATCGGCCAGAGGGAATGTTTCCAGAGCTCGCATAAGGTACTCTTCGGCTTCATCAAGGTATTGCACTGGTACAATCACACCTTTGCGCATAGGTTCATCGACGCCCCTACGGATCAAGTAGGACATGTCGCTGATGGAGCTGATACGTTTAAAAGGGTCGCCTTCTGCTGTGGGAGTGGCGGGTGTGGAGGGATAGGAAGATGTAACAGGCATACCAAATTCCGATTGGCCAACCTTGCGAAGTAAGAAGTCCCAAGAAACAATATAGGGCGGTTCGTAATCATTGTGGTACTCAATGCCTTTGAGAGAGTATGCTCGGTAGGCACGACGTATGTAGACCTCAAGGGCTGCTAATGACACCCACGGATCCGAATGACCAAAGAATTTCGGAAGAACGTCAAAGACTGTGTATTTGGAATCTACAACCTCTCGAAGCACATCAAGATCCGGTTCTCGATGGTCCCATCCAGTCTCACCGTATCTCGATTCCACTACGGATGACCGCAATATGTGTTCCATCTGCGCTTCACGCTCCTCAAGAGATGGCAGTGCGCACTGTATCAGGATTTCTCGGGCTTTGAGAGTAGCCTTGGCAGTTTGCCTTGATTCCAGTTCCGTAAGCTTTCGCAACGAGGGTCTGAAGTACTTGGCCACGTTGCCGGCGTTTGGTCGATTGGGTCTGTACATCTCCAGTATTGCAAGGATGAGATTGTTCTTGGCTCCAATCCTAGTGTGTGAGAGCACTGTTTGAACGACTCTCGAGACATCGTCTTTGTTCTCATCTCGTAGTTTGAGTATCACGTCTTCGTCTCTATTATTGCGGCCTGAGAAAAGCTTCTCGACGTTATAGTATTGGTCGATCAGATCACAGAAAACTCGGAATTCATGAACCTTCAACCCTTCGGTGTAACGTTCCATCACCTCGATGAGAGGGGCAACAGTAGATTTTAACACAGAAGCATCAGCAGGGCTTACACTCTCCTCAAGGAACCTCGACAGAGTCTTGATCAACTGCTTCGCAGGAAATTCGGTCTTCCTAGTCCTTGATCTCTCGACGATTTGTGTGAATGCTGTGTCAAGCTTGTTGGGCATCCTGGCATGTAGAGCAGAGAATTGAGCATTCCATTCGCCATACGGTAATTCAGGGTCCCTGAGCACTTCGATCAGTTCGTTTAGTGTCGAAGCCATGATGACTTGGTTGTCAAAACCTTGGAGGATGTTTTGCAAGATGCTGTACCGTAATGCGAATCGCTGGGGCGGCTTGTTACCTACGACCTGCGGTGGACCAAGAGCAGGAAGCTGTCCAGAAAAGGGCTGTGCATGCTTTACCCTTGAAGGGTCGTCTAAAGCGAGAATACCCAGGATATCTCCCGCTTCTAGAGTAGCTCCAGGCTGCTTGATGAGCTGGACGACGCCTTCCTCCTGCGTAATCAGAGGCATGTACATCTTCATCACTTCGACTTCGGCAAATGTTTGTCCAGCCTTAACATGCTCCCCATTCTCAACTGTGAACTTGACAAGTTTCCCTGGGCTGGGGGTGCGTAGCTGAGTCGGATCATTCTCTTGTTCCAGTAAGCAAGTCTTGCTGTCAACGCTGACGCGAGTAGCGCCAACTTCCTCTTTCCAGTAGACGTTGTGACTCCGTCCACTCAGCAAGAGCAAAAGGCCGCCGTCAGCGAGCGCTCGTACACCGACTGCACACTTTGACCCGTTGATAAATAAATGGTAGCTGTCTAGACTAGAACGGGTGGCGGTAAATTTATACCTCACGCCTTCATAGATGAAGTCGACTGGAAAAACAGTCTTAAGTACATCCTTCGAAGGTACCTGGCCCTTTTCCAGACTTGCTCTGTACTCGTTTATGCAACCTTCGCTGGCGACGTGGGCCTTGGTCACGGCACCGCATACCACGGCCAGCATGGGGTCTGGTCTTTCCGCAGTCAACCTATTCGAGATCAATTCATCAAGCCACCCAGTTGTGATTGTATTGTTTTCAAAAGCAGGTGTCTCAAGCAGCCTGATGAGATATTCAACTGTCGTACGGAAGTCGCCACGAATGCTTAGCTCTTTCAATGCCACAACCATGTGTTTCCGGGACGCAGAGCGATTTTCGCCATAAGCGAAAATATGGCCGAACTGGCTGTCCGAGAAGCTGTGGATGCCTCCTTGCGTTCCGACAGAGAAATATCCCCACACGTTGGAGCTACTTCGGAAATTCAATTCGTGCATCATTCCACTCGAAGGTTTGAATCCTTCCCCTGGGTCTTCGGAAGTGATACGACATGCTGTAGTGTGTCCTTTGGGTGTTGGTCGCCGCTGAGACTGAATGCTGTCTTCCTTGTCAAAGTTGAAGTCAATCTCGGAAGATGAAGATGGGTCTGCACCATACAGGATACGAATGTCTTTAATGCGATGGAGCGGTATTCCCATGGCAATCTGCAGTTGGGCTGCAGGCAAGTTGACGCCGCTGACCATCTCCGTTGTGGGATGCTCAACCTGTAATCTAGGATTCAACTCAAGAAAATAGAATTTGTCCTCTGCATGAGAGTAGAGATACTCCACTGTCCCAGCCGAGACGTAACCGACGAGTCTTCCCAGCCGAACCGCAGCTTTCTCCATGGCCGCAAATGTTGCAGGCTTTGCGATCGTAACGGGCGCTTCTTCGATAATCTTCTGATGCCTCCGCTGGACAGAGCAATCTCTACCAAAAAGCGAAATATTGTTGCCATATTCGTCTGCCAAGAGTTGGACCTCCAAGTGCCTCGCGTTCCCGGCGAGCTTCATTATAAATATAGGGGATCCTGGCACTTCGCTCGCAGCAGCATTGTATAGAGATGCAAAGTTTTCTTCGCCTTCGACTTTTCGAATACCCTTGCCTCCTCCACCTTCCGAGGCTTTCACCATTACAGGAAAGCCAATCTGGCGGGCCTTTTCTAGACCTTCTTTCGGAGAATGTGTACAGCCCTTATCGTAAACATCGTCATCAACCGTTACAATGCCCTCTGAATCAAGCCGTACTTGATCAACCCCTTCACCTGACCAAGGTATACATGGAACTTTGGCGTGTTGCGCGACTATCGTAGAGGAGATTTTGTCACCGAGGGACCGCATTGCAGAGCCTGGAGGCCCTATGAAGATGATCTTCTTCGGTGACGCTGCCAATGATTCTGGCAATGTCGGATTTTCTGAAGCATGTCCCCTGTACTGGTATTAGCAGTCCGCAATCAAGCAATATTTGACACCAAAGGGTACGCACCATCCTGCCCATACCGCATGTACGTTCATCCGCTCAGCAATGTCCACAATCAGCTCGACGTTGGCATAGTTGTTATTATTCGTGCCTCCAGGGACCTGTGAGCCATAGAATCAGCAACGAGCCTTGAGCGCTATCGCCCACGTTCTACAGGGCTACGGCCAAATCGAGGAGCTGCAATTAGATGCACATACCTCGACATACTGATCTGCCATTCGGATGTAGTCGGCGTTGGCCTTCAAATCCTCCGGTGTCGCCATCACCGTAAACTGGATCGCTCGCTCGTCTAGAAATGTGTCATAGGCCCATTTCCGTACTGATCTAATTTCTTTGACTGCTGCAATTCCGTTATTGGCGATAAGGACCTATTCCGAAGCGTCGGTTAATGAAGCTCGACTTTCTTCTGTTTTCCGTAAACTCACCGAAGTAATGACTGTGTGACCATCATTGCTAGCAATAAAGTCCTTGACGGACCCTGCTGGGGCAGCTGCAAGGTGATTACCGCCTATGAAATGAGCAGGGAGCTTATGTTTTGCTGCGTAGGAACTAATAATCTTTACTGGGCCATTCGTTTGATGGGCAGTGCCATTAACTTGCGGCGTCCCATTTGGCTGCGAGCGAGCCATCTTGAGAATCGTTACGCTCGATTCCGAGCAGTATATGGGCGACAGCTAAGCGGAGCGAATGTGCTAAGGAGGAACTTATTCCGTCCGTTCGGATAAGGCTCAGCACCGATATGTTCCCTGGTAGTACTTGCTCGTAGGAGTAAGTACTGATAGGAGAATGGGGTTCGATGTGGTTACGAAGGAAGATTGAGGTAAGGTAGATGTGGTAGCGAGTGTTATGCTCTGGGGACGGTCAGCTAGAAAGCTTCAACACAGCTTCCAAAGCTGTTGAGTCGCGATAAGACACTAGTGGATGATCCTGGCATAGATAAAATACCGGGTACGGAGTGCTACTCTATTCCGTATCCGTCGCTCACCGAAAAGTGTCAGATTGGTCGGTGCTATGTATTCGGGTCACCGAAGAAAGATTCGGCAAAAGGTATAGTAGTCACAGTACCGTATTCCAGCTTGTACAAGGTCGAAGCCAACTATGAATTCTGTTTCTCAGTATTATCAAGAATTTTCTTGTTGGGGCTTCAATAATCTGTTCATCGTCAGAGCCCACGAGCAAGAATGTGGGGAGATGGAGATACCCGGCCGACACATCCCTGCGTGTTGGGCGGATTGCAACGAGATTGCCGCATGGATGTCTACACTTGCACGTGACTCGGCGAATAACGGTCAACTCTAAGACTCTGGCTATCCGTATGTACATCTCATGATATAACCAAGGCCAGATATCGAATATATTGATATTTAAGGTGGCGAAGACTTTGAAAGATGTCGTTGACCTTACTGGGTAGCACTTTCTCATATCGAGATATTGGACGAATACTCTTGCTCCATTCGACTGCAAAACCAAGATCACCAATCATACAGAAATGCGTGTGGCGGTCCAGTGCCTCTGTTATTACAACGACAGCTGGATACCAGAGTTGAGCATTAGGTGAAGCGGTGCGATTCGAGAAGCGGACTCCTGTCTTGCCTGGCTAGCATTGGGACTCGAAAATGAGTAGATGTTCTCCAACGGTTGAAATGGAGAGAAAACAAGTACATGGAAAAAGTCTGTGGGTTTCTATTCGCAGCATGAGGTAGCCTGGCAAAGTGTATATGCTATGTGCAAAGTATCATGGAGAATCTATCCATGTGGGGAGTCGCAATACAAGAACAGCGCCCAAGCCAGAAATTGTCAATCTTCCACTTTGCCATGTCAGCGAATAGCCAACACTGATGTTAGCAAATGTCAGTATGTTATGATTCTTCCGCCTACTTCCACCTCCAGCCGCTAGACATCAATTTTTACACGAAAAGATCTGAGATCTAGTCCACATTTAAGAGAGGATACTTATACAAAAGCAAGGAACAGTATATTCAAATTTCGATTTATATTTCTTCCTTTACATGCTGTGTTGGCCTGCCTTGCTCATTGCCACCGCCATATTCCATAGGCCGAGCTTCCACTATATTCACATTCGCTATCCCTGTCTGCGGCCCTGTGAAGTGTTTCCGACCCGTTGTGATCCAGGTGATTGCACTTATAAACGCAATGACGCCAATGGCCGCGCTCGTATAGTTCATATCGTCCTTATTTACTGGATTGAGGGTCGGGAAGTTGAAGGTGATTGACGTAAATAGGAGGAAGATGAAACCGATGATATTAAGAACCACCCCCCATTTCCCCAACGTGTAAGGGCCTGGCAGGACTTTGGCGTGGCCGGTGAAGCGAGCTAGAATACGGACGAGCAGAGGCATGGCGTACGAAAGATCTGCAAATTGTATAAGTAAGTAAATCCGGGTGGAGGATGAAATTTGTCTCACAGAAGCCTTCTGTAGCTATGGATATCACGGTGTTAAATCCCGTCACAGTGCCGAAATAGATCGAGTTCAGTGCCATTTGTACTCCACAAGCGAGGAGAATGGCGTATACGGGGACTTGACGCTTTGGCTCGACTTTCGCGAACACTTTTGAGAAAGGTAGACCATGATCGCGAGCGAAGGCATATAAACTTCTTGAACCCTCGGCGATTAATGCATTGGCGCAAACCAAAACAATGACGACGATCAACGAAGATAGAAAACAAGCGCCAACTACAGACTGCGTGGAGTCATAGAATATCTGGATAAGAGGCACCCCCGTGGTAGATTGAGCCGTCTTCGTGATATCTCCAATACAGAAGCAGATGGTAATAAGAAAAACGAAACCAGTTACGGCGCCAATATAGACCGACATAATAATCGCTCGGGGTGCTTCTTTAGTGGCATTTTTCAGCTCTTCGGTCATGTGAGCGGGCGCGTCATAACAGCACATGCCAAAAGAGCTCTGTAGCAGCCCCAGAATTGCGGCGAACCCCGTACTAAATCCTGTGAAGTTCTGAAAGTCATGGAAGACAAAGCTGGCCGGCTGCTTGTGGTTGTTAGAAGCAAGAATGACGATAACCACAACCACGAAAGACAGTATATTCCAGATCAGAACACCTCGCGAGATCCTATCTAGTAGATGCGGGCCGTAGATGTTAACAGCGGTGCCAAGGAGAGCGATGAGGTAGGCAAGTAGCACCGAGTGCCAGCGCTCGACAGTGTAACTAGGAAATGAGAGGTTCGCTTGACCAAGGATGAAGTTCGCCCCAATTTGGTTATTAGTTGCTCCCATGCTAAGAATTCCTATGCACATCCGTTAACTGAAGCTTAGGGCCTTTAACACATAGTTCATACCGGTGATCATGAACCATCCAGTGATCCACGACATTCCCCGTGCGACCTTTGGAGGCGCAAGCACCGCAACCCACGAATATTGACCGCCAGCCACTGGATAAGCAGAACACATTTCTGCCATCGAATACGCCACTGCAAGTGTCAAGATGCTGACGCCAATCCAGGAGTAAATCATCACCGGGGGACCCCCGGACTCAACGCCCACGATCAGGACTCCCCCCAATGCCGTCCAACTTGTCACAATGCTGAAGCTAAATCCAACCATGCCCAACAGGCCGAAGGAACGCTTTAACTCTTGCTGATAGCCCAGATTCTCCAGAACCGTCTCCTCCTGGACGTCATCATTAAAGACCTTTTTCTCAAGCGACATGTTGACCGTGGATGTGCTGAAAATTCAAGAGGTCCAGAGTGGAAACTGGTCGACAATAAAAGGCACCGTGGGGTGTAGCCAGTACTAATGCTGCCTCTTCGCAGCGCGCATTAACCCTTGTAGAGGCTTGAATGATCTGGAACGTCATTCCAGGCTTTTCGATGACCTGTGATAACCATAATCATGTCAACATCACCTTGCTTATCTCGATAAAGTGATAGATAGCCATGACTGAGATATTGGCAGATGAAAACCCCACAAGTGCCGTTAGATGCAGGGACTTTATCTCCTTCCAGGACTGGATTGGTCTACCTCCGCACGTAACATGTAGTACAACGGCGGGAAGATTTAGATCACGTATGCCGACCCTACAGCTTGAAAGGCAGCCCGTTTCTATATCCGAATCAATCCGACGTGCCGATTAGCTTATAGAAGGGCGCAACAACATGTTATCCATCTCTGTCCCAAATTGAGACTCGGAGAGGTTTATTTAGTACACGATCACACACCATACGGGCCCTCCTCTACGCCTGCATTACAACAGAATACTTATCGAAGCGGGAAATCTAGATGCCTCCTTCTTAGCAGCATTGCATTCATAACTTGAGAATTTTGGATGATCGAACCTCCTTACATATGCGATGCTCTCGGACGAAGAACAGAACCAGTAATACAGCACCAATTAACAACATGTGATTCTGGTATTCAAATTTGACAAATGACTCTTGAGAAGATATTCGTGGTTTCGCAAAGGCAATTGCATGACGAAATCTTGACTAGCAGCGAGGGATGGGTGGCAATTGGACTTTCGAGATGGGCACTTACCTTCATAGAACTTCTAAGGTGCTCCAACAGCTGCCAGGATAAAGTACTTGACTTAAGCACAACAGGAGCGACCAATTGCTATCGCCAGTGCAGCTCTCGCCATTGGGTTCTCTTGTCCATCACCAAAGTTCAATATTCGCTGATCCTAACTTACCTGAAACTAATCAAGAGCAGAAGTAATCGAGCATAGGAAGCATGACACGCTGGAGTATTCGCTCCTCGTAGTTTAGAAAGATGCCGGAAATTCTACAAGGCAATCAAACCTTTACTCCATGTTCAGACAGAACATTTCGCACCACAAGTCAAGGAAGTTACGAGGGTAAAACCGGTGGGTTTGGCTCGAAGTACGGAATACCTCACCGTGCTTACCTGCAGCAGCCTTGTGTATCGATTGATTCGCGCTAGTTGTTGCGGAGGTAATAATTCACTGAAAGTAAGCTAGCATGGTCCAGTCTTGGCGTGTTCGTGACCATGAAGCAAGATCAACAATCATTGCAACAACAGTTCGACGACAACGACCACCTGGGCCTTGGGGCAGCGACATATGGGGTTATAAGAGTCGCAAGAGAAGGGAGAGAACGGTAGTTCTAGGGTAGCATCGTATCCTATACCCCAGAAACCCACTACCTCTATCATCTTCCGAAGGTTCTCCCTGAACATTGCAAAGTCACCTGAACAAAGACTTCTCTACAACGGGCTACTGCGCAACAACGCAAACCTGGAAAGCGCTCTATCAACGTTCGCGATAAAAATCCTTGCTTCGTCCTGGCATCTCCATTATACAACTACCTCCCACGAACTACGGCCGAATATGTCACTACCAGAAGAGCTACCAGAAGATTCATTATCATACTACAAAGCCCAGTATGAGCAACTCGAAGCTGAGCTTGCAGACTTTCAGGCTTCAAGCAGAGAGCTTGAAACAGAACTGGAAAAGGATGTAGAAGCGTCGGAAAAGAGAGAGAGGCAGCTACAAGAGAAGCTCGAGGCATTAAGCTACGAAGTTGAGGAATGGAAAGTCAGTCTGCGAAATTTCTTTGGTGCCTCAGACCCCATGGCGATGAGATGACGGTGTTTGCTGGGGCGAATCTTGGCGTTGACTGGATGCTGACATTTTACATTAGACCAAGTATAAACAGTCAAAAGCCGAGGCTAACACGGCACAAACAACGCTTCAGAAGGAGATTACAACACTACGGGACACAAATAGGACCATCCAGATGAAGCTTCGGGATACAGAGGTAGTAAATGACGATTTCGAACGCCAAGCAAGGAACACAACATCATCATTAGAGGACCTCGAATCCAAATACAATGTGGCTATCGAGCGGGGTGTGATGGCCGAGGAGGAGATTAGGGCCGGTGAGCAGGAAAGAGAGGCACTCAGAATCGAGACACAACGATTGCGGGACGAACTTAACGATCTTAGAGTTGAAGCAGAGATCAGGCAAGACAAACTCCGTCATGCAGAAGCCGTGGTGCAGAGGCAGAACACCAGGAAACCCCCAGACCTAGATTCCGATATCACTCGTCCTCAGTCAGCGATGTCAGGTCATTCGCCAACAACAAGTACATCCTCCCCCACCGTTGCCACCCCACCAACAAAGTCGACTTCATCAACAGTATCGGAGACGCCTACTCCTCCTTCGCCGCCGAATTCGGACCGTTCAGATATTCCAGCCATGAGTACACCCGCCAATAAACCCCCCAAAACCAGATTGTCGACTGGAGACTCAAACACTACGCCTCGGCCCCTTCCCTATTCCAACCATACAATCCGCCATTCCCGCGGCAATTCCATACTCGCACACAACGGCCGCCCCACCCCCTCAGTCCCCCGCCGCACTACCATTTCTCGCCCCAACCACCTTAACCAAGACCACAACCTCCCTTCCTCCGGCTCCCTGCACCAAATCCGTGGCCTGATTGGCAAGATGCAAAAACTTGAACAGCGCGTCAATTCTGCCAGGTCCAAACTCCCCGCTCCCACCAGCACCCCTCCTCGGGCCTCCCCCCGCAGTAACTCTGCCTTGGGTCAATCGTACATCCCCGCCACCGTCACTATGCGTAGCTCCAAGCGCCGAACGGGGGGCAGCAACGCTTCTGTCTCTCTTCAATCGCCCTCCATCGAACCAAATCGCCCTTCAAGCCGCCTCTCCTTCGGCTTCTCCCAGCCCACCGGCAGCCCTACCCGTGAGGCCGCCCAAAACCCAAGCAGACCCAGCTCCCGCGCCAGCATCTCTTCCCGCACCTCACTCGCCCACCTTCCAACCGTCACCCCGTCCAGCAGACCCAGCAGCCGCCAATCCGTCTCGGGCGCCCGCACGCCCCTAGGCCACTACGCCACAAGCTCACAATCCGAGTCCCGCCGCCCTCGATCGTCAATCGGCGGCTCCTACGCCGCTACCCATGGACACACGCACTCAGCCAGCGTCAGCCGCCTGAGCTACCACAGCAACAACCCCCCACGGCAATTCCAGGACGGCGCCACCGAAGACGAAGCAGCGGATGTGCTGACGCCCACGCCATCACGGCGAACGACGTTTGGAAAGGACACCGGGTCTGCGATCCCGACACCGGGGAAGAAAATCAGTGGGGTGGGGCCGGGCAGGAGAATCAGTTCTGGGCCTGGGAATATGGGACCGCCGGAAAAGAGGGCAGGGATGAAGCTGAGTGGGGTTGGGGAAACGGTTTAGACCTTCATTGAGGGATGCGAAGTGGAAGGGCGCTTGGTGGTATATCCTTTTAGGACTTCTTGGAGAAGTAGCGATGGAGGCAGCGTTTTTGTTCTCTTTTCCATCGTATGGCTGGTGTGACGATTTACGGGATGATTTATGGGTGATGGCTTTGGTATGAATGAGGTTATGCTTACGTTTCCACTGCAGATGGGGGGGAAGTGGTGATATCGATGACGGGCCGGCGACGCTTTGATTCGATGCTGTAGATGTTGATTGGAAGAGGTCTGACAGAGTGAGGAGGCTCTGAGAGGGGGGGCCCAGGAGGGATAGATAACATGAGATTGATACTCTCACTGAAAGCCTTGACAATAGCCGGTGCTGTATTTTGGATGCGTGTCTGTGATCTGAATGTTCCTTGGTGAGTAGGGAAAGAAGACAAGAGTGCTATGGGTTCGCAAGTCATGAAGCATGTCGAAAACAACACGTTTACAGCAACACACAGCAACCACAAATGCAGACTCCTCTTCAAAGCACCTTCATTTTCTCTCATTTCTCTCATCCTCACTTTCATCACCACACCCTCCCAAAACAGGCGCCAAGCTTTCGCCTCCCACCCAAAACGCACCCTCGCTGAACCAATCTACTGTACAAAGAGCGGTTTCCTGCCCCCTCCCAAATCCGTCAATGCTATAACGCCATGCCGTATGCTCGCCAAAAGACTACAGAAAGAGTTTTTTCCTGTCGCTCCGATGCCAAGAAATCGTGAGAATTGAACACCAAGGCTCCAAAGCCAGTTGTGCGTTGTGGAATTTGCATCTAGCGTGTCAAAGTCCAAGCGCTAGTTTTGCCGGCCAAAAAATCGCTCAATTGGTTCATGGTACCATGTGCCCGTCGTCGTCGTCGTCGTCGTCTTCCATTTGCTCCATTGCCTCTTTGATGTAATGGGACGCCTTGACTTATTATTAGCACTTTGACCAAGACGTTTGGGAAGCCACGCAAGAAGATCAAGGAAGCACAAACCTTTGGATCCAAATTCAACGCCGTCGTAAAGTGCTTAATCGCATTCCCCTTCTGCTTCAAAACCTTGTACACCCTTCCCAACAAGAAATGCACATTGGCCTCGTCCGGCGCAATATCTTTCAGCACCCTCAGGTCCTCCAAAGCCTTCTGTGGTTCGTGAAGTGCCATCAAGACTCTTGCCTTTTTGAACCTGCTCAACGCGCTCTTGGGTGCTAGTTCGCAGCTTCGAGCGTACTGTGCCAATGCTGCTCTGGGGTTCTTCATTTTCTCTAACACAACGCCGATGCAGCAAATGAGGACGGCATTGGTGGGGTTAATGGTTGCGGCGGTGCGATAATGCTGTTCTGCGAATTCGTATTTCCCTTGCTTTTCGAAGACCTTGCCCAGCCCATACCAGGCGTTGTAGTGGCGGTTTTCAGCAGCTATTGAGCTGCGGTAGGCGGCGAGAGCCTTGTCGTATTCTTCGTTGGCGACATGCTCGTGGCCTTGTAACGTAAAGGCGTAGGCAAATTTGGGGTCGAGTTGAGTGGCGCGTTTGAAGCATTTGAGCGCTTGATCATGGTCTTTTTGCAGGGAGAAAGAGTTGCCAACAGCGCACCAGGCTTGAGGCGAGTCTCGGTCTATGTCAATTATTTCATGAGATAGAAAGGCGAGGTCAATCTCCTTTTTTAAGTGCCACAGGATCGTGGAATATACTTCCATATCTGCGAGTCTGGCTGGTGCGATTGTTTTTATTCGGGTGAAGTACTTTTCGGCTTCGGCATACGACGCCTGTTCATAAAGCGCACGACCGATCTGGGCAAGAACCCAAGGTGTTTCTCTTTGACTTGGTATTATTGAGTTAAAGATTTGCAGGGCTTCTTGACATCTGTAATGACTCAGGCAGAAATAGCCACTACCGAGCTTTGTAAATAGCTCTAAGAGCCATTGTAGACTGTGGTATTCCTTCGCTTTTGCACTGTCTTCTGGCTTTCTTGATGGAGGCACGTTGGAGTGAGCATTTGAAATGGGTTTTTGTTCCTTGCCATCAATATCCATGGGATCGCCGTGCTTCCGATTTCCACTAACAACGCGCCCAACCGTGAAGGCATTGGCACTTCGGCCCTTCGTCCCTGTGGCCTTGGCCTTTTTGAGCTCTCTGCTGTCTTTCGTACCCAAGCTGCCAGATGATGACGAAAACTTACCGCTTTGCGGTCTAATCTGGTTGAAAAGTCGGACGCTTCTCCGTTGAGGTGCCATCGGATCGTTCAAGTTCGCGGCAAGAGTAGTGTTAGAGCTTATTGATGCAGATTGTGCTATTTGTCCGGAAACGGTCCGTTTCCGCTCTCCGGCTCCAGTGTTCAGTGCAGGCTTGGTGACATTGTTCGTTTCCATGTCCTCAGACTCGTTCTTACTTCTAGACTTTGATCTTATTGTATTAGAACGCATTTTGGGTGGTGCATCAATGCTAAAGTCCATTCCCAGGCCCTGCAGCGTCCGGGCTTTCCTCATAGGAGCCAAAGGCGGTTCTGTGGATATGGGCATCGCTGCGGTGACTCCTCCGACATCTCTTCCCAACAGAATCTCCGCGGTCGACTCTCGTTCCGGATCTGTTGGTGTATCCATCACCTGTATATCAAGTCCACCTCCACTAGTGATAGGTGTGACGGTAATTTTGCTGCCATTCAACTTTTCAAGCAAGGCAGAATTTCCAATGTTGTGACGCACATCCCCATTGATTCGGTTCTTGGAAATGCTGAAAGGGTCGTTACTAGGAGGTGGTTGAGATGGGTTATGACTGTTGACCTGGGTCTGTGCAAGACCAGATGAGGGAGGCGGTTCGTCAGGTACTTCTGAAGAAGACTCTTCCGCCGTCGGTGTCGCTAGACCACTCATCATTTCTGGGGTCATCTTAAATATGTTCGGAACTCGAACGTTGACGCCTGCAAAAGGTTAGCAGTGGTTTCTTCTAGATTTTGCTAGTGACACACCCAAATCACAGAGATCGAGGAAAGCATCCCACATGAAGGGATTAAGCTTCAAAGCCTCGGCATAGCATTCTATTGCTCTGTTTGTATCATGGTAAGCACGCCATAGCTTCCCTTGCAAGCACTGAACAGCTGCGGCGTCCGGCATAGCTTGTCTTCGGGTATCCGTGTGCTTGTCTTCAAGAATTAGAATGTCAGCTATCAGCCGCTGGGTCATGGCTATGTGATCTTGAACTTACTCCAGCTATTCCTGTTTGACCACAGATTTTTACTTCGGTCTATTGCAGCAATGCCTTCCATGCATTTGTCCAGTCCCAGACACGCTTGCGCAAAGACGTATGAGCAGCCCAGATGAGTTCCTCTCGACCCATAAGTTCTGCTCCAATCGTAGGCGGCCTTCAGTTGCCCCAACCGCAGATGACATAGTGCTAGGAGATACGCTGCTTCTGATGATCGGGGCTCGTAGGCATGCAGTCGGCCGGCAAGGAAGAGGGCGTTCCGAATGAGGTTGCAGTCCAGATGATAGTAGATAAGCTGTCGTAGCTGGCTAATGATATAGGGGTTAATGGGCGACATTGCCAGAGGAGGCTCTGGGTCTTGAGCGCGGTCGTGGGGCGGCTGTTACTAGAAGATGTAGGGGAATTCCGGAAGCAAGAGTGGGTTCGGAGTGGATAGGATTGTAGTCGACAGAACTTCTGTGGGACCGACCATCTGGACCCAAGCTCTTCAATCTGGGGGTCGATTAGGATTGCTTCGGCAGAAGTGGAGATGACTTCCGCGTTGTTGAGTACTGCGACTGAGCGTACCTTCCTCAAGAAGGTCTTGAGGTCTTCAACTCCTCGAAATTAGTTGTATTTGTGAATGCTGAAGCTGTATTGACAAAGAGAAGCCCTTTCAAAAGTGATTAGATTCAGCGCCGGAAATTGGTCATAATGATGATACAGTAGAAATCAATGAGAGCTGTGTCCTGCTCATTTCAATATTGAAGAGACCTCCTGGCTAAGTGTGGTTACTCAAGAACGTGATGTTTTGGTGAGGGTTTAGATTTGGAGGGCCTCTCGTTGATTGGTCAACAAGCAAGCGCTTGAAGTTGCTGCCAGCAACCTGAGGCTCATTCGCTATTCTACTTCACTCCGATTCATTGAAATAATTTCTTCGCGAACAATTGACCAATGGCGCAGGTAGACGGTACATTCTGTATTCAGAACCATAGACGACTGATTGTATTGAGTAGAAAGCTGCAAAGCAGCAAGCATCGCGCAACACCGCAATTCTCAATCGCGCGCACCTGATCTCCTTCGGAGTCAACACATTCTTTGGCCTACTACGCTTCATATTTCTCCGAGCTTCCTGTACTCGCGCTACGTATCTGCTCTACCTCATACTATCCACGCCGGCCTTCATTATAGAATTTTGGTTGGAGAAGATAGGGCGACCAACAGCCGCACAAAATGGGGAACTCAAAAAGTCTGGTGAGGATCTTGAAGCCCAGGGCTTGACCGAATACCTGTGGGATGTCCTCTACTGGTCATGGGGCTGCACAAGTACGGCGAGCGTTTTTGGCAACAAGGCGTGGTGGGGCTGGGCTGTCATCCCTATGTACTCCGTCTGGCTTGCGTGGACCACTTTTGGCGGAATAAGACAGGGTATGGCAGGACTACAAGGTGGTGAAGAAGCAGAAAATGGCGGCGGTACAAGCAATAGACAGAAGAAACTGGAGAAACGAGGAGGCCAAAAAGTCCAGTATCGATGATAGGTTATTGGGTTGGTACTCCGTACAGGGAAATCTGGCTTGGGAGGTGGTCAAGCCTATGACAAAGGCCAGCTGAGCGTTTAATACCACCTAAGGAGAAGGAGGGCCTCTTTCCTACCAGCCGTGTCGCCGGGTGAAACGCAAACGTCAGAAGGGTCCATTGTCTACAGTGCAAGCTGTCATATATTTCAAACCCTTAAAAGATGGGCGCCATTTTGTAAACGCCTGGATCTATAAACGAGGCTGTGGCGACTAAGGACATTTGATTAAACGCCTAACGCTTATGAAAAACAAAAATGGCTGATGCGCTGTACTGGAGTTCTCCAGGCATTGCAAGGATTGGCGGCATCAGAAACAGAATACCTGATCAGTCAGCCTGCTGACAGGTCGTGGTTTCTCGTAACCTAGCGACTCTGTTGCTTTCTTCATGGCGCTAACCATAGGGGGAGGCCCACAGATAAGGATCTTGATATCGTTGGCGGGCGCAGGTAGTTTAGCCTGCAATTTGGTCAACTTTGAGCCCAGATGTGTCCGTCCTTCATATTTCTACGTACCTTGATCATCTCTGGTGTAGCGAATCCAACACCGCCGTCCCATTTATCTGGGGGGTTGTTGAGGACGTAATGTACATGGAATCCATCGTCCTCTTTCGCAAGTGCATCCAAGTCGTCCTTCAGTAGTATGTCTTCCAAGGTAACATTTGCAAAGATCAGATCCACCTCCGTGGTGTCTTTGCCACCGTTTCTTGGCCTCCCTCTGATAATTGCCCTTATAATTTGCAGCATCGGAGTGATACCTGTTCCACCAGCGATCATACCAAAATGTCGTACTAAACTGGGAGTATACACCATGGCGCCCTTGGGGCCCTTCACTTTCAGTGTCTGCCCAATCTTGAGGGTCGCCATGTGCTTGGAGATGTTGCCGGTGGGATATGATTTGATGAGGAGATCAAAGTAGCCGGGGTTCTCGTCTCCGGAAATGGGTGTATACGAGCGAACCACTTCCTTGGGCTGGCCTTCGATCATTGCTGCCACAGACATGTGTTGGCCAATTGGCAGGCCCAGTATGTCGGTAGAGTTTGGTAAATTGAAGCGATAGCTGCGTAACGTCAATTCGGCCCGGCGTATTCCACAAATTGGGGCGCTTACATAGCAACGTTATGGGAGAGGACGGTCTTTTCTTTGAGAGGAAATTCTTGGTAGACTTCAGGCTTGAGGACTTTTTTGACTTCTATTTCACAAACCTATCTTAGCTCCCATGCAGACCATTGAGGATTGGCGGCTTTGGCCGATTTGATTATCATAACTGACGATTATTGTAAAATTTCCACGCTCCAAGCAACACTGCTACCACTGCCGCATATGGAAGCCATTCCTTCTTGACAATCGCGACACCGACTAACAGGAGACCTGAGGGAATATAGACACCATTGATATATTGGGGGGATAGGAAAGAAGCAGGTCGGATCTGATGAGCTGAAGACATGTTCTCACGCTGAAAGAAGTGAGACTGGATCAGTAAGTGGTTTGTCACCCCTCAAAGTACTGTGATGCTCCGTACTCGTTGCGCAGCCCAACAAATTATCACTTACAGCTCCCCTCCTCCGGGCTTTCCGTGCATCTTCGCTATCTAATCGATAAGCGCGCGCCCTAGTGTGATGGAATTCGCAACTGCAGACGTACAACTTACCAATATCAAAACCATGTTCTTTCTAGCCAGAATTTTTAAGACCGTTTAGACGTCTTTCCTTTTAGTCTCTTTTCAAGAAAGATTCGCTCGCTTGTATGGTCTCTGTTGCCGATTGAGCATTTCTGATATGAATAGCACTGCGTAGATCTGTTATGTGTTGATTAAAAAAAATCGTGGCCGAATTCTTCCTCTATAAATTTCTCCCTTGAAATGGCATCTGCTTCGGATATCGAGGCCATTGGGTTGATGTTGGATGATAAGGATCGACATAATCTCAGTATAAGAGACGAAAAGTATCAAGTCCATACATGGGAAAATCTCAAGCACACCATAGGCATGGGATCATTTTCACATCGTCAGAACTCTACTGATACCCAGCAGCAACCAATAACTTGGGAATATTAGACCGCTTTCCATCTGACTTGATCCGCTACAAACTATGGACCGAACAGATCAAAGCGGAACACGGCTCAATAATTGATTTTGTTTGTCGAGAACGCTTGCATTGGGAGCCGCTGCCTCCGTCGCCTGCAACCAATGGTCCAATATTTGTGTGTCGCAGTCCTATACCTTTCGCCAATGCCGAAGATTATAGAATCTTAAAGAACGACTGGCCCTACGGTGTAACGTCGAATATCACTCACTTGGTAGTGTGGCTCAAGACAAGGATACCAACACGGGAAAGCGATGGTGATCTAACGTTCGAGTCGCGTCAGATTCTCCAGGACTTTGTGCGGAGAACATTTGAGGAGAGACTAGCGAAGGATGGAAACTCAGAGGACCGAGTTCTTTGGTTCAAGAATTGGAGCAGACTGCAGAGCGTCAGAGGTTTAGAGCATGTTCATGTTCTTGTACGGGATGCACCACAAAGCATCTTAGATGAATGGACTAAGGCCAAAGGATGAATTTTCAGCGATTGTAACCAGTGTTTGCCTCTTATCAGGAGTTTATTCTGGTCTAATCTATACCTAGGATTCAGCCGCATCCGTGCTCGTTCAGAGAGCATTACGATGCCCGCTTCTTTTGGCTTTCCGGGAGTTTCGGAGCAAGTTATCTCATTGCATTAGACCAATCAAGTGTTCGGAAAAAGAAAAGGCTCCCTGTCAAATGAAGTGGCAATTTTGCAAATCTGGGCCGTTGTTTGTATACCTTCAGTAAGTTGGTGTAGCCGAACCTACAATTGATTTTTCCGACTTCTGAAGCTGTATATCGACCTGTTCGAGCCAACATCGAGGGTAAGACAGGAATCCATCGCGTTTGAGGCTGTCCCTTGAAGATTTCAAATCCGATTAGCGTGGTGAACAGATTACTAGGCGACCCTTAACTTCCAAGACGCCTGTCCAAATCAGTGGTAGTCATGCGTATGTGCTGGTTCGGTCACTTCACTACGAGTGGAGAACCATGAACGGATACATTGGTTGCCCGACAGATATAGGGTCTATACTCGATCGTTCATATTTCCGTACAGAGAAGCATGAACTAAACCATTTGCAATGTGATAGTTTTATTAAGTTTGCCATTGATATTGACACGCAGTATAATGGTCGCCATAGGGATTTAATAGAAAGGCCAGCTGCACCTCTTTTATGCCTCTCTCGATTTGACGAGAAGCCAGTATTAACAGTTCGAGGTCATGAACATGCGTTCAAATTCGTGGCAAGCTGCAGCATGATAAGAATGCAGGGCCTATAAGAGGCTGTACTACACAGATTCGATGAAGAGCAGCTGCTAACATCTTTCCCGCTATCGGTTCTAAAAAAGGCATCATGAAAGGTCATTGTATAGCGACTAGGTCTGGTGCTTGAGACATAATTGGTATAATTTAGGAAGCACCTGTCTTCAGGCAGGCTGGCTTCAATCCTCGACCCGGTAGATTATGCCATAGCACAGAGCTCCTCTGATGAACACAAATGTGCCCGAAAATCCATAATGATGAGCATGTCCAATTAAAGCCACGCTGGTTGGACCTTTACAGGCGCCACTTATCATCATTTCAAATGAATACTGCCATAAAAGGGGCATCAGGTCTCGCGCTTTCAGGCATTTCTAGTACCGTAGCGAAGGAAGGTGGTGGCATTGCATTGACTCTCGGTGGAAGCACATTGCGAGGTAGCGGAGCGGTGGACTTGATGAACGCTTTCCTTTTATCCGAATTCAGTACCAATCGGGCCGGCTTTTCTGTATAAAAGTGTTTGTCAAATCAAGCGTCTGCATGTTAGGATGGTTTTGGTAACCTGTCAGAGCCGTTCGAAGGCGCACGATACCCCAAGAATTCTGGCAGGATCGAAAGATTGTACGTATGTCAAAGCATATATAGACTGAACAGGGCCATGCTGACCGTGCAGGGTTGTAGTGAGGCATTGTTTTGCGATTCTCCCGTGAACCAAAAGCTCAAGAGCCTACGACTTATTCTCACGATCCCACCCGCTGTTGGAAACAGGTCAATTAGAACCAAAGCTCAGAGTATTCGGCGGAGTCGCTATTGAAGGTGCTCGAACGTACAACAGACGGTATGCATGTCCACAAGAAACAAGGTCAAGCTCGACAGCAAAGAAACTGTCAAAAATTGCTAGACTATCAAAAGCACTCGCGCAGGCTAAACTGATCGTACAAATATATTAAGTCTAAGATGCTAAGGATAACCTCAACCGTACCATAACAGCATACCTAATCACCCGCGGATAGAAAGCTCGGCAAACCAAAGGCCCCCTCAACATTCCGCTAGCTTCCACTGCTTAGATGTCTGTCAAAAATGGTAGAAGTATCTCGGGTGGACCAAAGTCAAGGTGTTTCCACTTCTAAATTGGCTCCGCTCTGATGACTTCTTCTTCTTCTTCTTCTTCTTCTTCTTCTCCGTCTTCTTCTTCCTCACCCCAGTGCTTCCTTCCCTCAAGAAATCCTAAAGCCAATCGCAAGACGGCCCAAAATTTCCCCAACCTCCTTTTTCCCCTTTGGTATCCTAACCATTCATGCTGCTCAACCAAGTGGCCCAAGATTTGCGCTCGGCAAAAGCAAAGTTATTTGAAAGCCTTCGTTCCTATCTGTGTAACGAAATATGGTCTCCTTGATCCAGACAGAGGTTCTCAATGTCGGATTCGGTATCGCTCCGTTTTTTAATCTTCGTACTTGGAGTTTGGGAAGGTTTTGGGGGATGGGAGGATGATGATAATCTCGAGGGAAAAGGGGGTTGGAGCGGGGGGCTGGGGGTGGTTGTGGGGTGTGGGGAGTTTGTGGGATGGGGGGTTGGAGGCTGGGGTTGACTGGGTTGACTGAGTGGAAGGGAGAGGGGGGTGAGGAGAGAATGAGAAGAAATGTGGGGAAAGAGGGAGGGAAATGGAGAGCGAGAGCGAGAGGAAAGGGTGTCCAAAACGTAAGAGGAAAAGAAAGCAAAGAATAGATCGAACACCAGTCCCCGAACAAACCCCACCAACGCTCTCTAGCAAACGATCTCCTCGCTCTGAAACCTACCCACACCGACTATATCCCAGCTACACCACACCACACCACAACACACACACACTCTCTCTCTCCCTCTCGTTCCGAACCCCCCAGACCTCACGAAAGGTCGTCCTTAAAAAAACCCTTTTGCCCTGCCCTGCTCCCACCTGCTCCAACACCTCCAACAATAAAACCAATGCACAGCGTCAGTCAGCAAACAGTAGGGAAAGAAGGTGGGTGGGTGGGGCGTGGAAGCAAGCGCGGTTGGGGAAACGCCGAAGTATTAGGACATTTAGGGTTGGAGATTGGGTGCGCAAGAAAGATGGATGGATGGATGGATGGATGGTATCGGTCAGCACCATCGAAGATCTCATTGCTTACCCCCTTAAATGCCCCAACGAACACAGATACATTCCGAACCGACCGACCGACCGTCCAACCCAACCCAGCGCATCCGATTCCTCCTCAAGATCTCTCTCAGTGGCGTAATTTCCTCTTAGCTCGCTAGTCCAGGAGAATTCTCAAAAAATCAATGACCATAATAATCAGTATATATTTATCGCAATAAAGCTCCCCCTCCCCCCTTCCTCCCTCGTGCCTACCACAGAGATTTCAAACCGCTTCTCTCATAGTAAAGAACATCATCCATCCCCTCCCGGAACCCCGATTTTTCTTTCTCGGGAGCAATGGTAAGGGGTTTGTTCTTGCCCTCATCTGCCGGTGTCGACGGGCGAGGTCGGCGTGCGATGGATCTGCCTGCTGGATCGAATGGGTGTGCGAGGTTGGGCCGTGAGAGTGGGGGGGGGGGGGGGAGGTTCACGATGGCGGGTAGGGTGAGTGGGGATGGGTGTTGTTCTTTGGTGGTGGGGGTTTGTGGTTGGTTGGGTGCGTTTGAGATATGGGGAGGGGTTGGAAGTTTCAGAGAGGGATGGAGATGGAGGGGTTGAGTGCTTTTTGTTGGGTTGTGGGTGATGGTGGTGGGAGTTGATGTTTGGGGGAATGCTTTTTTTTGGCATTGGAGCTGGTAACGGGATGGTTGTGGACGGGTGGTGCTGGGTATGAATCTTGTGTTCGCGGTAGAGGAGGAGTTGGGGGGCTCGTGTTGTTTGTTTTAAAAAGATTTTATAGGAGGGGGATTGGAATGGTTCGGTGGAATTGACGGATGATGAGGAGATCTTGTGTAGAGTTGGAGGTTTGTGCTGAGCATTGTGTGTGATGGTCAGTTTCTTTATATGAGACAGGACATCGTTATGATGATCCTATTGGAAAGAGCTTTCAGATACATCTATTGCATTGTTCCGCTGGTTCGATATCTCGAGCCGTAAAGGAAATAGACATCGAATTTTTCATGCGTTGGGGGAGTATGTTAAAACACCTCAAAGACCAAAAAGGAGAGATTCAAATCCTCTACACGTATTTTCTATAGGTGTAGCCTGTGCCATTTGATACAATAACAAAAATGAGCTTCCTGACAATAGTAGGGGTTTTCGCTGTTGCTGTTGCTGCAAGAGCGGTAGGTTAATCTTTCAATTCAGGGTGGAAACTGTTCTGTTCTGAGATCCATCGACGAGAGATGGTTTTGAGAGGTTTGCTATCAGGCGAGGTTATTTCGGCGTTGGCAGGGTTTTCGCTGCAGGGTTTTTGAAGTCATGATGGTGGAACGGTAGGGATCTGAAAGTGATAGGAAGATCTTGGTGGTGCATGGAGATTAGGTGTGATGGCGGCGATACTAGAGATACTTTCACGCTTGAGCCGAAAAAGGCTGTCTCTTTGGCCATGGGCTGTCTCATGGGAAATGGATTCGGACTTGAATCTTGTGAATGCTCATCGGCTTGAGCGTCCTGTAGAAAGTGCTTCTTTTTCTTTTTCTTTTTCTGGACTTTTACCTACAGGACAATGATTATTATCAAAGAATGCACGATTCATGATCCTCAACCATACGGGGGACTATTGATGGTACCGAAAGAGAAATTCGTTCCGGACCTGGAAATGCTGCTATACACGGTTTCCACTCCGAAGCCTCATGTGTGCATTCCTGGCACGGATCTTCACTCCCCTAAGATCTGGTGATCTCGGTAGATACAGCCGTCATCACGTCGCTCAGAGCAAAGGATGATTACGCACTCCCTCCCGTTCCCCGACCTTCCTTTGCTTTGGACGGAAGATTCTTCATTGAGTCCATTCTCAGTGCCGGTGAGGGTGTATATCCAGATTTGCCCGAAGGAACGAGGCTTGCACGAAAGG
>JAABUV010001987.1_pt1 | contig 28671 bp, 43 predicted proteins | sample 5559971 | NCBI WGS metagenome assembly JAABUV01 (sample SAMN10711881, study PRJNA513362) | rock metagenome | isolation source: Antarctica rocks | place: Antarctica: Victoria Land, Knobhead nord | collected 2015-12-19
TCGGAGGAGGTGCCCGCGCCGGCGTTGGCGTAGACCTGCTGCGCGCTCAGCGGGCCGCACACGAAGTTGTCGTTGCACTGCACGGCGTCCAGCGCGCCTTGGCTCGCGGCGCACAGCGTCACGCCGTCCTTGTCGCTCTGCAACTGCGCCGCCGCCGCGCACCCTGCCTCATCGCGCTTCCACCAACGAGTGCGCCTGCGCCTCGCACCCTGCCTGAAGGTCCCCGGCAAGCGCACAGCAGCGCAGGCACCTGTCGCGAGCGGCGCCTGCACTCTTCCGAAGGCCGGCTCTCTGAGCCTTGGGCCCTTGCGCCACATCTCAGAACGTCAGAGCGCGCGCCAGCGGGCGCGCGCGCCCGCAGCGGGCGCCCCGGGGCTGTCACCCAACGGCGTCTGGGCCGTGTCTCAAGCGGGCGCCGCAGGGTGGGCCGGGCGCGGACCTGCGCGTTGTCCGCCCACTGGTCCACCCAGCGCGAGAAGTTGGCGTACTGCCGCGTGAGCCCGGCCGAGCAGCGCCCGATGTCGCCCTCCACGTCCAGGCAGTACGTGCCCGGCTGGTCGGGGCTGACCGTCACGCACTGGCTGTGCGCGGCGCCGCGGAAGTAGAACGGCAGCTGGCACGCGACGCCCATGACGGTCAGGATGGTGCCGGGCGCGGGCGCGGCCGCAGGCGACGCGCCCAGCCGCGCGCCGCCCGCCCGGCCGGCAGCGCTGGGGTAGCGCTGGTAGGGGCCGGTCGCCGGCGCGCTGGCCGCCGGCAGGCCGCTTCCGGCCGGCGCGGACGCTGCCGCGAGCGCCCCGGCCGGCGCGGCGGCCGGCGCGGCTGGAACGCCCAGCAGCAAGCTCGCAGAGTACACCTGCAGTCGATGCAATGTCACCACTGCATGGCTGGCGCCGGCTGCACTCACAGAACGTTGTACTCATCACCATCAAGCATACGACATGGATCTGAAAAAGACAACGACATTGACTTTGGGTCGGTGGTTGTGCACTCAGCGGCGGCCATTGCACCCCTCAAACATGCGTATGCGCTCAAGCTGGGCGTACGACACCCTGCTGCGGCCGCGGCGCGCCTGCGTGAAGAGCATGCGGATCTCGAGCGGCGTCAGGATGTCGTTGTACAGCGCCAGGTGCGTGACCGCGCCGGTGAAGTGGCGGTCGGGCGCGTTGTCCGCGCGCCCGCACAGGTAGATCGCGCCGCGGCCGAGCTGCAGCGGATCGCCGCCGTCCACCTCAAAGCTCGCCGCGTCCGCGCCGCTCGTGTTGAAGTCCACCGGCGGCATTGTGGCCGCCAGCCGCCCGTCGATGTACACCAGGAACCTGCGAGGCGTGCGCGCATGTGAAGGGCGGGCGCGCGCAGGTGCCAACACGTCCGGGTTTAGCTAGCCCTGCGTTGGGCCGTGCGGCTGCAGCACATTGCCGCGGTGCGCGTTGACCGCGTGTGCGCTGCTGCTATGAGGGCGGTTGCCTCAGCAGCCGGCGGCGTCCGCACCGCTACACCTTGAGACCAAAGGTGACAAGCTGGTCGCGGGGACCCCAGACAGGTGCAGGAGGCGCCGCAGCCCCGCTCGCGCGCGCACCCCTTGCTGTTGTTGCCGGCCCGCGCGGTGAGCGTGGCCATGTGCCAGGCGCCGCCGTCGAGCGGCGCCACCAGCTGCGTGCCCGCGAAGCGCGGCGTGTTGTCGTTGGCGTGGCCGTCGGAGTCCACAAACACGTTGGTGTCGGGGTCGTTGCTGTCCTTCACTACCGAGCGCAGCAGCCCGTGCGCCGGGTGCTGGTCCTCCGGCAGGAACATGTGGATCTGGCGCGCGCGGGCGCTCGTTGCTCGCCTGGTCGGAGCGCCGGCGCTCGGACGGCGCAGGCCACATGGCCTCTGGCCCCGACGCATTTGGCTGATGCGGCTGGCGCATGGGCCCACCGCATGGGGCTGATCCAGGCGCATGGGGCTGCCGCGGCCGGCGCGCCTGGTTGTTGCGGAAGCTGGACTCGTTGGAGGGCGCCGCGCGCGTCGCGTACGCCGAGTCCGAGAAGATGTACTCGAACAGCTCGCCGCTGTCGTCGCTGCCGTTGCCGCGGAACCACAGGTTGACCGAGAACTTGCCGCCCGCGCCTGCGCGGCCGGGGCCCGCCAGCGTCGCCGGGCGGCCGCGCGCGCTCCCGCAGCGCGTCGCAGCGCGCGGCCGGGCCCAGCAGTGTCGCGCGCTGGCGCAGGCGCCGCGCGCTGCAGGACACGCTCTCCTTGCACCGAGCTGCTCGGCCCTTCAGGCAGCCCGGAGGGCAAGACTGCCCGCGGCGCCTTTGCAGGGTAGCTGACGCGGCGGCTGGGACAGGGTCTGCAGCAGAGCACAGCGTCTGCCGCGCCTCCCCAAAGGCTCCGGTACTCGCACACGGGCGCGCGCCAGGCTCACCGTATGCCACAGGGTCCAGCGTGATCAGGTCCTGGTGGTCGCGCTGGCAGCGCGCCACGTAGCCAAACACGCTGTCCGGCACCCACCTGCAGCGCCCAGGCCGTTGAGCGGAGCGCACAGGGCACACTCAGCGCACGCTGCCAGCGGTGCTTCACCGTGTGCACCAGCTCGCTCTGTGACAAAGTGCATTTCGCTGCAGCTGAGGAGCAGCTGCCCTGTGGCGGTGCGCCTCAACCAAAGACAAAACAAGCGGCCCAAACGCGGCTGCCATTGCGAGTCAACCACGCTATATCACGCTAAGTTCATGTATCAGGCTGGCGTGTACGCGTCAAGCAGGCAGCGTGTCGCGAGGACCAGCGTGCACACTGCATGTATGCGTCACAGTCTGCAAGAGCCCTCTGTGCTGGGCGATCAGCTGGCACGTGCGCTCGGGCAAAACGTATAGCGCAAGATGCGCTTTGCGCGCTCTGCTGGCAGACGCGGTGCGCACTGCATGCCAGTGCGGTTGAAGCTCCCGGTATAGTCCGGCGTTGGCCAGCTGGTCACATTGCTGCCCGCGCCCTCAGTGAGAGGGAAAAAGGCCACAGGCTGCGGCAGGCCTTGCGCCGAAGTGGGTGCAAACACTCGTCCTCTGAACGCCATCGACGCGCCTGCGGCGCGCTGCACTCACTGAGCCGGCTGAGCCATGGTACACCCTGGAAGTACGAGCGGAAGTCTGCCAGTTCCGAACAGGCAGGCCACCCGACTCCTGAGGCTGGCCTGGCCAGCAGCCTGTCGTCCACTTACGAGACGCTGCACGGAGGCACGCCCTGGAGGGCTGCAGGGCCAGCACAGCATGCTATCGCACCTGGGGCTGCTCTGCAGGCTGCCAGGCAGGCAGCCAGGGCCACCACAGCGCCCAGCAGGTGCTGGCATCGACGCTCCATGGTCCCGACCCACCCCTGGGTTGACCTTGAGCTGCTGGAGCCTGCTATCCTGGCTGAAAAGTTTTTAAACGCTGCTTACACACGCAGGGCCGGCAAGGTTTTCGACCAGGGCAGACAGCAGACACTCGAGATGGGGCCTGGACTGCATTAGCTTGTTAATGGGTAGGTAGGTAGTACTACCTATTGCAGTTGATTGCAGCGTTGTCCAGACGAGCTTGTAGTCCCGCAACATACATTAGGAAATTCAGCGTCTGACCTTGGATATTCATACGCGCTTGTAGCAGTGCTTGCTCATTGGGGCTGCCTACGCGAAGCACTGTACATGCGGCGCTGCAGCACTGACAATCATCTGGGCACAACAGTTGACATATTAAACAGGTTGTCCAGTCACTTGCCAGGGGGCAGTGGTTGCCATTATCGGTTACACATGAGCTCAATACAGAGCTACAACTTCCTGACACTCCACGGCATGTTTAAGTGCTGCCCATGGGTACACCAAGCAAATACATGCCTTTCTGGGACCTGGGTTCTATACATGCATCGCTTTGCTACTGCATAGTCAGGCCCCTCGCAGCCTCTCCCACTCTCCAGCAGCCCCGTGCCTACGAGGATATGCGCTCTGGCAGCGCCTGCTCAGGCCACTCGCCGCCGGCCATAACGGCTTCCACCTCGGCCACCGTGCGCGGTACGCTGGTCAGCGACTCGCAGCCATGCGGGGTGACGAGCACGTCGTCCTCCAGCCGCACACCACCAGTGGCCTGCACGGGCAGCAGGGCGTTCACCGCATTGCCTCCAGTAAGTAAGGGTCAGCCTCGGTTCAATTCAGCGATATCTAACAGAGTGCCAGACGGTCATGCACCACCATCGCCAGAGTACCTGGTGGAAAGTACCTGGTGACCACAGAACTCACTGTTTGTGTCTAAACACAACATGCAGTCAGACATGCTGGCCGACCGGCGCACGGCTCCTCCTGTCCACCCACAGCGCGCACCATGAAGTGCTCGATGCGCTCCGGCACAAGCAGGTGCTTCATTGACGCGTCCGCAAGGGCTGGCCGCATCGTGAACTCATTGAAGTAGCAGCCTGGCTCCACCGTGATCACCATGCCAGCCTCCAGCGTCCTGCCCATCACATTCAGGCTCAGAACGATCCCACACAGACAAGGCAAAGGCCTGGTGTCCAGGCACAATGGAACGTGGCACACGTGTACGAAGTCGCAAAGCTTCGTTCACCCAGGGATACATGTTTCGGTTGCTATCACAATGATCAAGGGCATACGCGCAGAGGTGGCGAGGGCGTCTGCGCATGGGCGCTGCTGACGTGGCTTGCTGGGTGACTGAGCAAGCGCGTGCTCACAGGTCGTGTGTACATGCGAGAAGCACACCGCGCAGTGCGCAGTGATCGCAGCCCGGGCAGCGTGCTGCGCGGCGGCAGGCCCGGCAGGTAGCCGCCCACATCGTGCGTGTCGATGCCGAGCAGGTGGCCCAGACCTGCAGGTCAACAACCCCCTTATCTGACTCCATTCTGGCTATCCGGTATGAGCACGCACGATAACCCGCCTCGCGGTGCATACTGGTCCGCGCCTCTGACAAATGGCAAGCAGCCGCACGTCACCGCCTCGACGACGGCGGGGCCCACCGTGCGGCATGAACACGGCCCCCAGCCGGCGCTCCATCATCTCGTCGAGGCTGCCGCGCACGCAGCCGGCCGCCTTGAGCCCGCCCAGCAGCGCGCGCTCCGCCAGCAGGTGCATGTCGGGCCACCGCACGCCCGGCCGCATCGCGCCCAACACGGCCTGCCTCGCCCGACCCAGTCCCGCACAATCAACAGGCGCGCAGCCGGCTGCTCCGCTTGCGCACCGCGCACGCGGCGCATACATGTACAAGCAACCCCTCCTAAGATACGCTGTCTGACAAAAGAGCAACGAAGAGCACACTGTAACAATCTTGGCTGGGCAGGTACCCCAGGCAGACCGCCAGACAAGCCCCGCAGCGGCCGACGGGTCTGCGCGGCATGCCTGACAGGCACAGGGTAAGGTCGCTTCGAAAGACCACGGCGCCGTCTCACGCGTGCCACGCGGGGCGCGCCTGGTGCGCGGCGAGCACGCTCTCATACACGGCGCGCTGGTTGTCCGTGAAGCGGCCGTTGGCGGGGAAGCTGCAGGTGATGTCGCTGCGGGCGCGCAGGGCCTGTCAGCAGATGCAGGCCCAGGGGGCTCCTGGCCAACCTGTTGCTCAGCCATGTCTTATGACAACGGCCTCGTCAGCCCATGATGAAATAGGACAGCGTGTGTGTGACTCATTCAGACAGGCTTCAATCGGTGCCTCGGCAAAGTCAAAGCGGTGATGTGCCATGCGCGGCTGCGAGCGCTGCGGGCGGCGCGCCTGTCGTAGCCGTAGTACTCGCAGCCCATGTCCATGAGCATCATGTCCTCGCTCTGGATCTGCCGGTCTGCGCGTCGCACAGCGTGCCCTAAGCCCTGCCTGAGCCCTGACTCACAACCCATGTCCATGAGCATCATGTCCCCGCTCTGGACCTGCCGGTCTGCGCGTCGCACAGCGTGCTCTCAGCCCTGCCTGAGTCTTGACTCACGCCCCATGTCCATGAGCATCGTGTCCTCGCTCTGAACCTGCCAGTCTGCGCGTCGCACAGCATGTCCTAAGCCCTGCCTGAGCCCTGACACACAGATGCACGGGCATAAAGTGTGCTCTTTCAATGCTGCCGCGCCAGGGCTGGCCGTCCAGCCACACTCACAGCCGATACCAAGGTCATGGGCGGGTGTTGCCGCACGATCATCATGCACCAAACACAGCACAGGGGGCGCGCGCGCGGCAGGCCTGGGCCGGCGCGCGGGCGTGCGGCGCGGAGGCGGGCGCGCACTGTTGGGCGCGGCGGCGTGCCCGTAATGCAGCACCGCGCCGTTGGGCCCGCTCGCGCAGATGGGCGTGTAGGGCGCATGCCGGCAGCCGCCCAGCAGGTAGCAGTCGCGCAGGAATACCGCCTCCAGCGCGTACTCCATCAGCCCCGGGCGGCACTTGCGCATGACCTCCACGTGCGCGGCCGACGCGACCTGGGCGCGGCGCGTACGTGCTGCAGGCAGCCCGGGCGGTCTCGGAGCGCGGGAGGCGCGGCGGCGGTCTCCGGCACGCTTCGCTTGCTGTCTGATAGCAATCGTGGGAGTGCCCGGTGGAACAACAGACTCGGGTGTGTGCCTGCACAACTGGCGCCAGGGCGCTCATATGCAACCCTCCTGTGTGTTGTGGCAACATTTAATATCTAACGCCACAATCACAGGCCTTCACCCAGCAGTAACAGCACATACAGGCTGTTGATAGCAGACCGTGACGGCACTGATCGTCTGCCTCCGCCCCTGCTGCCATGCTGACGCAATATCTAGTCAAGCCACATGCCAGGTACAGGGCATGCGGGACGTGTTCTGAAGAGGCACACGTGACGCCTGGTGAGGGGATGCAGGCGCAGGGCCAGCAGCACCTGGTTGGCATATCGCATGATCTCGAGCTCTTCTGGCGTCTTCACCTGGTCAGAAAGCAAACGGAGCAGATGTCAGAGGGCCCGCATACGACTTTTCAAGCCACGCCAAGCTGTGCGAGTTACCACGGCATGCGCACTCCGGAGCGCACAGAGAACTTGTCCCAAGTCTGCAGACTTCTCGCACCGCTCGGCAGTCGGCCATGATTGGGAACAGCGCCTCCCGCTCGACTTTGAACTCGCCCTCGCCCTCAAAGCTGGCATGCCGCGTGGGGCGCCCGCTGCGCGCCGGCAGCGCACGGACTCACAGTGTGTACGCATGCCCGCAGCGCTCACAAGTACGCATGCATGCACGCTCCATGACCGGTTGGTACCTGTCAGAGTTGACGCCGCACAGCACGTGCAGGACTGAAGCCTCCTGCTCCCTCAGCACCTGCGGCACATCGGCCACCCGCTTAAGAGCCCCGTCAGCAGCACGTAGCAGCACGCGCGCGGGCGCTGGTGACTAACACGCCCTCTCAGCAGGCGGCGCAGCACCTGCGCACCTCGGCCAGCTCGTCGACGTAGTGCACAGCGTCGACCGCGTACTTTCGTCGCGCCGCCTCCAGGCCTGCTCGGCGCCGCTGCGAGCGCTGTAAGTCTGGCAGGCGGCAAGCGCTGTGTTCTAATAAGCGTTGCGAGCCTTGCAAGACGTAAGCAAGGCAACGCTCTTCGCCCGGCTCCAGCGCGCGGGCGTGCCTGCGATCGGCCCCATCCACACAGCATGCTCCGGGGGCAGGCGCGGCATGAACAGCAGCGACCGGCCGCCGGGCGTGACTGCGCCAAAGTAGTCCTCCTCCTCCACGCCGAACATGTAGAGAAAGTAGCCTTCCTGGCGGAAGCAGCCCTCCATGTCTGTAGAGTAGATGTTGAAGGGGCCCCCGCCCTGCGGAGCGCGCGCCGCACTCGGTGCCGGCCAGGTGCTGCACAACAGCTCGGCCGGTCGTCAGAGGCACGTGCCATGGATTCCTGCGGGAAGCGGCCTCACCTGTAAGAGGATGATGCCCAGCTGGTCGCCAAACTTCTGCTGCATGCGCTGGAGCACCTTTGCGCGCGTCTTGCTGTGCAGCTTTGAGCGGCTGATCCTGTGCAATGAGCAGTGTGCATTCAGGTAAGAAAATTGCAAAGCAGGACGTCGGTCGGCAGTGCAAAGCAGGACGTCAGACGACAATGCAGACGAGCGCAGTGCCCTGGAACGGTAACAAGTTGGATGCTCAACGGGTGATGGGACTCACTGCAGTGTGTCAGGGCCTTGATGATAAACATCGGGCGCCAAGCGCTCTTCACCGCTGTTTGCATCCTCGAAGACCCCCATGCCTGCAGTCCTGCAGGGCTCACTACCTGCGGTGTGGCGCGGGCCTGCCACTGCCACGCCGCGCAGCTCAGCAGAAGAGAGATCTACTAGCAGTGCTCCTCACCGAGCGGTAGCTTGCGGTGCTGCTCTGTTGGACAGACTGTGCAAAATTTGGCGTCAAGGACTTGATGCGGTCCAATCTGACCGCCAAATGTGCGGCGGTCGGGAAATAATGGGGGGGAACAGACACCGCCACATATGGCGGTGGCCGAAAAGCTTAAAGGAAACACTGCTCGCGAGCGCCAGCGCCAGCCTGCCCGATCAGGTATGGAGCGCGTAGGACGGCGCACCGCGCGGCGCGAGCCATAATGTCGCAGGCGCAGGGCCGCGCCGCGGGCCCGGCCAGCTGCCGCCGCGTGCTGCTGTTTGGCGTGCTGCCGTTCGTGGCCGGCATATGGCTCGTGCTGATCACCTTCCGCCACCAGGGCCTGCCCGGCCGGCTGCGACCGGCCGCGGCGCAGACACTCGGCCTGCGCCAGAACTGCAGCCAGGCGCTGGCCGGCGGCGCCTGCGACTGCGGCGACGGCACGGCTGCGGGCAACGTGTCGGCGGGGGCGGCGCTGGCCAGCAGGCTGGGGGGCGGGATGCTGGAGAGCGTGCTGGGCGGCAGGAACGGGAGCGTTGCCGCAGGCGGACAGGCCGCGGGCGGCGACGCGCTGGAGAACATCTTTCTGTTTGTTGGGATCCTGTCGGGCCGGGGCTACAGGCATAGGCGCCTCGCAGGTCGGCACCGCCGCGCGCGCTGCACCCCTTGTCCCGGGGTGTGCGCGCATGCGCTGCGCTGCCTGGTGCCCCGCACTTGCAACGTCTTGCAGGCCTTCCATGTGCCTGCGCAGCTCATAGCGCAGATGGCTGGCGGAAGGCCTGGCGTGTCAGAGAGCGGTCCAGCTTCTTTCTCGCCTGCTGCTGCCTGTACTGCAGGGGTCGGTGCGTGTGTCCACACAAGGCTTGCACGGAGTGACCGACCGTCGTGTGCGGCGTTGTAGTGCGCGAGGCATGGGCGACCGGCTGCCAGCAGAAGGGCGTGGCCGTTTGCCGCTTCATCCTGTCAGAGGACGAGACCACGCCGCAGGTATGGGTCTTATGTACCCTTCACAGTTGCTTCTTGTGGGCACTGCGTAGACGCCGGTTGGCAACTGCTCAGTGGCTTGGACAGCTTGCAGTGCGGTGTCTGTTGCTCCCTTGTCTCTGGTTCTCCCTTGTGGTGGTGGTTTGCGCGAAAGGTACAAGGCGCTGATGCAGCTGTTCGTATTTCAAAACGAGTAGCCGCGTGTGAATAGGCAGAGCTGCGGGGTGTACACATGCATGCTGAATGTATCCTGCTCTGTGCAGCCCATAAGGCTAAAGTATGTTGACAGTATGTGTGGACTGCCGCTCCTGTTTTCTTGCAGATGCGTCCTGGCTTGGTGTTTGTCAGCCGCAGCCCGTACCAGTGCGCAGCATGTGCATGCATGGCAAGGGGCTGCCGCGTGCAGGCGTCCACCTGCGCTCACCAGGGGCAGCGCTGACTTGACATCCGGTAAGACCATGCGTCCGGTAAGACCACCGCGCAGACCCGCGCGGCGCTGACGCGCGGCCGGGCGGCCGCGCGGCGCAGGTGCAGAAGGAGCTGGACGAGTACGGCGACATCGTCTTTGTGAAGGAGAAGACCAACTACAAGAGCATCCTGGTCAAGACCTACTTCGTGCTGGAGTATGCGGCGCTGCACTACGACGCGCGCTACATCCTGAAGACCGATGACGACGCGTACATCAACATCGGCGCGCTGCTGCGCCAGCTGCGCCTGCTCTGCCAGACGGCCGACTGCCGCCACGAGCGCCTGTACATGGGCAAGATGGCCAAGGCGCGCGCGCGCGCGGCCGCCCGCCCGCCCGGCGTCGGAAGCACGGCGTCTCCGCGCGGGCCGGCGCCCCTGTCACGAGCTGGCCAATCCATGCGAAGAGGAGGGTCGTGCAGGCGCTCGCTTGGTGCAAAGTTGCCGAGGCTTGTCAAGAGCCCGACCTGGTCGCGCAACCTGCTTGCCCAGTTCACGATGGGCATCCGTGCGGCGTGCTGGTGCAGTGGCCGCTCCTAGGCGGCCATTGGCAGCGATCACTGCAGATGCGTGTGGTTTGGCTCACCTCACAGACTACTCACCTTGTGCACAGCCACCCATGCACTTACGTGCTGTGCCAGGCATGTGGTAGCTGAGCCGCGGGAGGCCGCGCAGCCGTGCGCGCCGGAGCGGGGCCCGGGCGCCCGAGCGGCGCTTGTGTCGCGCAGGAGAGCGAGGTGCTGCTGCAGCCGGGGCACAAGCGGAAAAACATCGTCTCCCACCACCACACTGGCCGCGCGCGCAGGAGAGCGAGGTGCTGCTGCAGCCGGGGCACAAGTGGAACAATATCGTCTTCCACAACCACACCGGCCTCAAGATGTATCCCAACTGGCGCTTGAGCGGCGCCTGCCGGCCGCGCAGGAGAGCGAGGTGCTGCTGCAGCCGGGGCACAAGTGGAACAACATCCTCTTCCACAACCACACCGGCCTCAAGATGTACCCCAACTACATGATGGGCGGCGGCTATGTGCTCAGCGGCGACGTGGTCACCACGCTCATCAACATCAACCGCCGCATGAAGCTCATCTTCACGCCGATCGAGGACGCCACGCTCGGCTTCTGGCTCATGGCCATGGACCTGCGGCACATCGACCACGCCAAGTGCGCGCGCGGCCTGCTGCTGCAAGGCCTCTCTGTGGCGAACAGGCGAGGGCGATGCTCGGTGCTAGTAATTACAGAGCCAGAGCCAGCGGCGACCTGTGTGTTCCTTGGAACGGGCGAGCGTGGCTTGGCAAAAGCTGGGCGTCTCCAAGCGGCCGTGCGCAGCTGCGCGGACAGCGCGGACGAGGCAGTGCCCGTTGTGCGCGTGCGCGGCATTGCTCGGCCTCGACGAGGGCGCGCGCGCGGCGCGGCGCAGGTTCATGACCTCTGCGGCGCCCTGCTGCTTCAAGGCGCCCGTGCGGCGCGAGGGCCAGCGCATCGTGACGCGCTTCCAGCTCATGGACGAGATGGAGGAGGACCTGTGCTCCGAGGCGCGTATAGGGTAGGGTAGGGTAAGCGCTGCCGCGCGGCCGCCGGCCCAGCGAAGCGTGGTGCGGGAGTGGGGCGGAGGCATTCAGCCTCCCGTCAGCCGCGCAAGCCTGACTGGGCTCCGGCCCGCCGCATGGCGGCCGCCAGGGGTGTGGCGTGTGGTCCAGCCTCCCGTCAGCCCAGCAAGCCTGGCCGGGCTCTCACCCGCCTCATGGCGGCCGCCAGGCCGCCCACAGGTTCCCAGTAGAGCGCTCGAGGCGTGCTGGGATGCCGCCAGCTGCACCGCAGGATGCCTCGATGCTGACTTTCGGCTGGCCAGGTGTCAAGGGCGCTCTCGTGCATGCTCTGGCGCTGCTGCCGCCGCGTGGCGGGGCGCGGGGCCCCGGCAGGCGCGCGGGCCGCTGAGGGGCCCGCCGCTGCGCAGGACCCGTGGCTGGTGATGCACAAGATCGACTCGCCCACCAAGATGCGCTACGTGGGCAACCGCGTGGCGGCCTGCAACGCCAGCGACCCGGCCGCCGTGCCCAAGAGCATCGCAGACTTCATCAAGCTGCCAGGCGCGGATTCTCTCTGCGCCCTCCGTGCCCTGTCGCTGTTCGGGGTGCTAGAATGGTTGCCCGTCCTCTGCTATGCATCAGCCTGTGGCAGGGGCAGCCTGGCCTATGGCCTGCATGAATTGAAGGCGTGTCTGTGTCATAAATCCTGTCATCATGGGGTACCAGCTCAAAAGACTTCCAGCCAGCCACTCCACCCCTTCCCTTGTCTGCTGACCACCACTTATCTGGTGAGGCTACTTTTCATAGTGCCGTGTCAACGAGGTTTATAGAGCAGGGAGTCCCTGTCAAAGCTTGCTTGTAGACCTGGCCTTCCTGTTGGATTGTATTTCGAGCGGACGTGCCGCACTCTGAGCAAGCTTGTGTGAAAGCCTTGCTCTGTCCAGAGCGCCTGACGGCACAGGACGTGCTGCCCAGGGCAAGCGGCGCCCAAGGGCACGGCGACGGCAAAGATTGGGGAGGCGGCGCGGCGGGTGCGGCGGCGGCGGCGGCATCTGCAGCAGGAGAGGTAGCACGCAGAGTAGGCAGGGGACCAAGGTTAGGGCAGGAACTTGCTGGGTTGCCGGCACCAATAGTGCCTCTAGCAGGGGGCAGTTAATAAGGATCCTGACGCGCATGTACTTTTCAGGTTTGTCTGGCCAGGGTGTGCGGCCGTCTCGAGGGCGCTCGAAGGAAGGCCAGTGGCTGTGCTGGGGTCAGTGAGTTATATGCAGCCTTTTTTGTGTTGGCTGTTCTGTGTGTTGAAGTGCGCCGTGATGCAGACAGCCATTCATGCACCAAAGGCAGCATGATTGCAGGTGCTTACTCAATTTTCAAAACAAGAAGTCAGATAGAGGGTTGCCTTACTATCAATGAGAGCGCCCACGTATAGTCCAGAGCGCATTGTGCACAAGCACAGACACTGCGTTGCGTATTGTACACAGACTTGCTGCTCAGTAGGCGTGCACGCGTTCACAGGTCGCTGACATAAATGCTTTACGCATACACTGACCACCACTGCACAGGCAGATGTCTGTACAGCAGGTGTGTTGGGGGCAGGTGATATAGTCAGGCATTGCTGTATGTAAATAGCAGGCCGTGTAGCCGCCAGGCGCGCAGTGCCGGCGCAGATGGACGACGATGACTGGCTGTCAGAGTGGTCTGACCGGCGCGCGGCTCCGATTGGTCTACGCTGCCTCCCGACGCTCTCTGTCAAGGTGCGGTGTGGCGCTCCCTGGACGGCGCTTTGGAGAAGAGCGCTAGCAGTCGTCAGTGACAACCGCTTGACGACTTTCACTGAAGACCGCTTTGCGCCTGCCGCAGGCGCACAAGGTCTTGGTGCTGGTGCTCACGTTCATATGCTATGCGACGTTCCACGCCTCGCGAAAGCCCCTGAGCATTGTCAAAAGCTCGCTCACCGGCGGCGGCGACGCCACCGGCGGCGCCCTCGGCGCTTGGTGGCTCGACGGCTACCAGGCCGCCTATCACTCCGGCCTCGTAGCGCGACTGGACGTCACTGGTGCGCGCCTGCGGCGCCGGCCTTGCCCGCTTGCCTCCCCCTCGCTCGTCCAGTTGCATACGCACCCCTGCTCTGACGACTGGTAACACGGGGGGCTGCGGGAGCGTGCAGACGTGGGCAAGCACCACCACCACCACCATAAGAAGCACCACAAACACCATCACCACTCACCGCCGCCGCCGCCGCCGCCCAGCCCGCCGCCGCCCAGCCCGCCGCCGCCCAGCCCGCCGCCCCCCGAGCCGCCCAGCCCGCCGCCGCCGGCTCCGCCGCCGCCCGGCCCGCCCCCGCCGAGCCCGCCGCCGCCGGCGCCACAGCCGCCGCCCGCGCCAGCGCCGCCAGGGCCACCGGGGCCGGCGCCGCCGCCGGCGCCCGGGCCTCACCCGGGGCCTGCGCCGCCGCCGACGCCGCCGCCGGGCTGGGCGCCCTTCAACGCGCCCGATGGCCGCTCGCTGCTGGGCGACCTGGACGTCGCATTCCTGGTGCGCGCACCGCACACACCGCTTGCCTGTGTGTGTCGTTAGTGAGCACAGTGATCTGGTCACTGCTTGACCCAGATGGCATGGTTGGTGCGAGCCACACTCGCCCACTGCTGCTTTATTCATGCAATCCTACGATGAGCCTGGCTGGGCACCATCAACGCCTAGTGACCAGATGTTTCTGGGTGTCCATGACCTGCGCTCCCTGCACTTGTGAAGTATGCTGGGCACAATGCATGGGAACCAGGTGACTAAGCAAGGAGAGGTTGTCTTGGGCACGCTTAGCAACAACAGCATCTCTGTTCGCATCTAGCAATCTCTCTGCAGTATACTGCAGTGCTATAAACAGGACTGCAGAGCTCGGAGTATGGGGGGGCGCTGGTGCGCAGCGTACTGCACTAGACTGCGTACGCACAGGCCGGCCGGGCAAGCAGCCCTAGTGCTGCCCTCACGCGCCACAGCCTCCACAGGCAGTACCCAAGAGCGCCGCGCCAGATCCTAACGTGCCCAGGGCGCGCAGGGCGCATACGCGCTGGGCATGTTTGTCGCGGGGCGCCTGGGCGACCAGCTGCCGCTGCGCGGCCTGCTGACGGCCGGCATGGCGGCCAGCGGCGCCGCCGTGTGCGCGCTGGGCGCCGCCTACTTCCTGCGCATCCACGCGTTCTGGTACTTTGTGGTTGTGCAGGTCCTGGGAGGCGCGCCCGCCGCACGCGCGCTGCGCGACCCCCGTGCTGATGGCGTGCGTCTGGTCAGTGCAGTGTCCCTGCGAGCTCGAAGAGCCTTTCACATTTGGAGCTGGGAGAGTCACAAAGAAGCCCATGTGCAGTGCTTGTTCACAGTATCAGAGGGCGTCGCATTGCGGCGTTGCCATGCAGGTGGGCTCTGAGCAGCACAGTACATAGAGTGCCTCCATGACCTGCCGTTTGGTCTGTATTTAGAAAGAGCTCAGGAGCCCAGGACGACACGAGCGCTGCCGTGCATGCAGGGCTCGTTCAGGCGACTGGCTGGCCCTGCGTGGTGGCGGTGATGGCCAACTGGCGCGCTCCCCTCGCACAGCGCTCCGCGCGAACATGCATCCCTGAGACCGGCCACACCTGTCCCGAGTGCCATAGATATAAGTTGTGGTGAGTGAAAACGTGTAGCTCTGGACGTGCTGAGCCAGCACCGCTCACAGGGCCCCGGGAGCGGCTGCCCAGCTTGAGTGCGTCGCCCGCGCGCCCGCCGCGCAGGAGCATCGCATGTGCACGCCTGCTCCGCCACGTTTGCACGCGCTCTGGCGACGTGGGCGGGCCGCGTCTGCGCTCCCTGTGCGTGCCTGGGCAGACCGCAGCCGACCCCCTCCGCCCCTGCTGCAGGTACGGCAAGGGCCGCCGCGGCGCCATCATGGGCCTGTGGAATGCGCACACGAGCGTGGGCAACATCGGCGGCTCGCTGGCCGCCGCCGCCGCGCTGGGCGCCGGCTGGGGCTGGGCGTTCCTGGCGCCGGGCGCCGCGCTGGTCGCCGCGGCGGGCCTGATCTGGCTCCTGCTCGCGGCCGAGCCGGAGGATGCCGGCCTCCAGCCGGACGGCCTCAGCGAGCTGCAGGCGCGCCGCCGAGCGTCCAGGCGCCCTTTAAAAGCTCTCCTCCGCGTAGCCTGGCAGGATCCAAGGGCCTTGGATGCAGTGAGCCTCTTGTGGCTGCCCCTGGTGTGTGGGCTGATGCGCGGCGCAGGCCGGCGGGCACCTGCAGGCCGTCGACGCCCCCTCCACAGCAGGCCTCTCCTTGTGCGAACCACCTGTTCTGTTAGGCGTGAAGGGCTCAGATTGTGCTGAGAACCTGTGACGCCATTGCCCCTGGCCCAGCACCTGCACGGCTGGCGCAGGGATGGGCGGCCTCGCTGAGGGTAACGTGCAGGGTTATCCTGTGCTCCACAGCTGATGCTCGGGCCAGCACCTGGCCGGAGCCGCCGGGCGGCCAGCCGTCGGGCGGCGGGGCGCGCAGGGCTCGGAGGCCTCGACCGCCAGCCGCTCGCTCACGCCGCTGTCCGAGGACGCGCTGCGCTTCTGGGACGGCACCGGCCCCGCGCCGCCGCTGCTGCGGCGCTCGGTGCGCGCCCTCACCGCCCTCCGGGCTCCACAGCAGATAGTCGCAGGGACAGGGCGCGCGGGCAGAGCATCCTCCCTGTGGAACCCTGTTGTAGGGTGGCGCTCGGGGGGCGAGCACGCCATGATGCGGGACCCAGCACAAGCTCGTTCATGGTGTGGTGACAGCTTGCCTTGCTCTTTGTGTGCGCCGTGCCCAGTGATGGGCGGCAGGCATCCGCGGTTCGCTGGCCAACCTGCCCGAGCACCAAAGCTTGCTCAGGGCTGGCCGCCATATGCCGTCGTGACCCCAGCCCTCGACGCGCAGGGCTCCCAGGCGTCGCTGCTGTCGCGCTCCTCCAGCGCGTCCTCCGGCCGCGGCAGCCCGCCGCGCCGCGTCGGGCCCTACGGGAACCCTGCCGGCAGCGCGCCCTGGCGCGAGGCCGCGCCCACGCTGCCGCCGCCGCTCGCGCTGCCCTGGCCACCGCGCGCGCGCGCGCCCTACCTCTCGTCCGGCCTGGGGCCGTACGGCGCGGCCGGCTCGGCGCCGGCGGCCGTCACGCCGTTCCGGGGCTCGCGTGGCGGCATGCCCGGCGTGAGCATGTTCTACGGCGGGCGCCCGGGCGCGAGCTTCGGGCCGCTGGCTGAGCGGGTGGTTGCAGACTCGCTGGGTGCGCCGCCGCGACCCCCCCCGCGCCTCGCCCACATCGACACATACCGGCAGCAGCACGACAGAGCAGAATGCCGTCTGGCCCGGTCCGCCTGCCGCGCCACAGCCCGCGCACTGCGCAGGAGCCGCACGCGCGCCCAGCCCCTGCAGGACGTGTGTGCGCACCAATCACAACCTGAGACACCTAAAGAGCGGGTCATCAAGTTGCGGGGGCCTCTGTGCGCCCTGTGGGCGTGTGCGCGCGCCCTGCGTGAGTGTGAGCGAGAGGCCCCGCGCGCGAGCAACGCCAGCGCGCACGCGCCCCAGGCGAGGACGACGCGCCGGACCCGGAGCTGCTGCCGCCCCCGTCGCCGCGGCTGCTGCCGGGCCTGCGCAGCCTGCTGGCCAAGACCGCGTCCGCGCCGCTGCTGGGCTCCGCCGCCGCGCGTACGCGCGAGCAGGTCCGCGCCCCGGCCGCCGCCCCGCCTGTGAGTGCCCCTCCCCAGGGACAGCGCGCGCGCGCCCCTGCGCCGTTGCCGGGGGCCGCGGCAGTGCGCACGCGCGCGCGCTCGTCCTGTACTGCCTGGCTGCGCGCGGTCGCCGGCAGCACGTCGCGCCGTGTGGGCCGCTGCAACAATGTTTTGGGCAGGAAGCGGTGCACGCAGACAGCCTCCGCCAAGCCGTGAGCGGCAGCATGCTCGGCGTGCGCGGCCGGTGGCGCTTGCGGCCATGGGTTGTGGCGCGCCGCGTGCGCGGCGAGGCAGTGCCGCGTACCCTACGGAGACCCTCAGCGGGCCAAGTGGTGGTGCCCGCGCGCGCGCAGCTGGCGGCGCTGGAGGCGGAGGCCGCGGCGCGGCGCACGCGGCGGCGCGTGGTCGGCGTCGGCAGCCAGCTGTGCCTGGTGGACGTGCCGCGCGTGTCGCGCGCGCGCGCCGAGCGGGCGCGCCCCCCTCCTACCCCCCCCCCCAAAAAGCACCTGCCGGCCAGCCGCGCCCGCCAGGCGCTCCCCTCGCCTCCGTCACGCCGCCGGCGCGCCGCCGGCGCGCTGCCGGCGCGCCGCCGGGCCTTGATGGCCGCGTCGGGCTACGGAATGCACTGTGCAGCATTCCGGTGCAGGCGCCACCCTGCTCCAGCCCCGCCCTAGAGCACCCCAGCGCGCCCCGGCGCTGAGCGCGCGCCGCGCGCAGGCGGGCAGCGTCGGCCTGCTGGCCGCGTGGCGCATCCCAGGCGTGGCGTCGTTCGCGGCCACGCTCTTCTTCTGCAAGCTGGTCGCGTACACGTTCCTGTACTGGCTGCCGTTCTACCTGTCCACGACCGAGATTGGCGGCCGGCGGCTGTCGCCGCAGGCGCGCGCCCGAGGCCCCCGCGCGGCCCCGCCGTGCTGCGAATGGCCAGCGCCCTGCCACGCACCGGCGCCCGCGCTTGCTCTTGCGCCGGGGCGCAGCCGGCGCCCATCGCGGCGCGCTGGCAACGACACTCTTGAGTCTTGTGGCAAGCGCGAGGCAGGCGAACTGTAAGGCGAGTCTGCCATGGGCGGCGCGACCCCACTGGCGATAGGGTCCGACCCTTAACCCTGACCCTACCCGCGGCGCGCAGGAGGCCGGCAACCTGTCCATCGTCTTCGACCTGGGCGGCGTGGTCGGCGGCGCGCTGGCGGGCGCGCTGGCGGACGCGAGCGGCGCCGCCGCGTGCGTCAGCGCCGGCTTCGTGGCGGCGTCCGTGCCGGCGCTGGTGGCGTACCGCGCGCTCGGCGCGCGCTCGCTGGCGGCCAACCTGGCGCTCATGGCGGCCGCGGGGCTGGCCGTCAACGGGCCCTACGCGCTCATCACGACCGCCGTGTCCGCCGACCTGGGCAGCCACCGCTCGCTGGCCGGCGCGCGCCCCGCCCCACCCCGCCCTACCCCCCCCCCCCCCGCCCTGCACGCCGATCACGGGCGCTGCGCCTGCAGACCCGGGCAGCTGCCGCTCGCTGGCCTGCGCGCCCTGCATGCAGGGCCTGGCCGGGCAGTTGGCAGGCCATGCAAACACGTCAGGCTGCCGCCTGCAAGTTGTGCCAGCATCGGCAGCGGCTTGCTGGCGCTTTCTAGGGTCTGCGTGCATTGCTAGGGGGAGCCGGTACATGCGTTACTGACCAAGCGCGTCATCACGCAACGGGCGCTCTGCCAACAGGGGCGCAGCAAGCAAGCGCACCATGCAGGGCACCCGGTGCCTCCGAGCGCCGCTGCAAGCTGCGGCGCGGCTCTCGTCCCAGGCAGCGGCCAGCGCCGCCCCGCACGCGCTGCCGCCTCCGACAGGCAGCGCGACGCGCCGCGCGCAGGCAGCGGCAAGGCGCTGTCGACAGTGACCGCCATCATCGACGGCATGGGCAGCTGCGGCGCCGCGCTGGGCCCGCTGCTGACGGGGCACCTGGCCACGCTGCCGGGCGGCTTCGACAACGTGTTCTACATGCTGTACGCGGCGTCGGCCGCGGCCGCCGCGCTGCTGGCGCGCCTGGTCGTGCGCGAGGCGCGCCCGCCGCGTCGAAGGCTTTGTTTAAATGTACTTTAGTATACGGCTTTCTTCCTCTCACCCCTTCATTATTTGCACGACCAGGCGCGCCCGCCGCGCCAAAGGGTTTGGTTAAATGTACCTGTTTCCTTGTGCCCCTTCATCACAGATTGCTCGATGCTTTCTTTCTCTGCCGTCTTGCTGTAGGATGCATTAAAGCGGTGCGAGGACAGCTCAGCGAAGCTTCTGCGCATGCCCGCCGTGCGGCTCTCGGACGCGGGCGCTGGCGGCTGCCGGGGTGCTCGAGCGGCGCGCGCGCGCCTTCTCTGTGTGGTGTGACAGCGTGACATGCTCGGCGCCTGCGGCGCAGGTGCGGGAGGCGGCGGCGGCGCGGCGGCGCGCGGCGGCCGACGCGGCCGCGACCGCGCTGCTGTCGGACCCGGGGCTCATGGAGCGGCTGCTGTCCGATGAGGCGCTGCTGCAGTGCCGCTCGCCGCCGTCCGAGCGCGCGCCGCTGCTCTGAGCGCGCGCGCTCGCTGGGTGTCGCGTAGGGGCGTGCGCAGGGCGGGGGCCTGTTCGAGGCCCACGCGATGCAGAGCTCGCCAAAGAGCACCTTGAAGCTCCCGGCCCTCTCGACCCATGCCCTTCCTTGTGTTTTCCCCTTTCATGTCTTCCGCTTGCCTTTGCACGACACGCTTGCTGCCCGGCAATCAGCCTATGTCCGCGCTCTCCTGTCTTGAGAGAACCAACGTCAGTTGGCTCGGAAAGTGCAACAGTGCTGTTAAGTTGAGGGGTTCTGTACTGCAGCCCCGCATGGCTCTAGCCTGGCGTATTCTGCAAGGTCCTGGTTGAACCTGAGATGCAAGTACCGATCCTCCACCTTTCCTGCTGTGCATCATGTTGCTGGCCCCACATTGGGTGCGCATTTCGTGTGCAGCAGCCTGACTGGCTGCTTTGGGTGCGTGTGCCGAAAGAACCTTGCAGCTCTGTTCGAGACACGCCATCAACACGGGTCTGTTTTCAGCTCTCTCGCATGCATGTCATTGCCTTTTGGCCTGTGGTGCTGCTGCTTAACGCGCGGCCGCGCCACCTGGCAGCATACACAGGGCTGAGAGCTGACGACAACGCATGCAACCAGGCAGGCCTTAATTCCCTTTCTTCTGACTGACACATACTTGACACATTCTTGCTTCCATCCAGGCACGTTTGTTTGTATACGAGCTGGGCCCATGGCTGGAGATGCTGCACTTTCGAACACGCGTTTCATACATGCACAGCACATGATGTGTCCACAAAACAGTGGCAGGCTGTCCTGCTGTTGGGCGGAACGACTCATCAGACACACTTACGAAAACGAGTCACTTCTCAGTTTTAACATGACATTCCTCCAACCCTCTGCAAATCTGATACAGCGAGGAGGCTTTCATATGACAAAGCACACTGCTCTCCTTGCATTTCATACCCTGCATGCATTCAGTGCTGGGCACAGGCAGGTATCCTCCGCTAGACAGCTGCCTCCATGGCCGCTGACGTATGGACAGCAATACCCTGAAGAGCCACAGAGTGAAAGCATACGGCCGCTGCGACCTGCAAGGCCCTCTTGTGTGTTCGTGCGCACAAGGCGCATTGTGCCTAGCACGCGCGCTCCGAGCACGCGCGCGCCCGGCCCAAGCGCGCCCGTGTTTGTGCGCAAGGCGCATTGTGCCGAGCACGCGCGCTCCGAGGACGCGCGCGGCCGGCCCGGGCGCGCCCGTGCTCACAGCGCGGCCAGGAGGTCGCGCGCGGCGGCCGCCTCCTCGGCCAGGCGGCGCTGCACCTGCGGGTCCACCCCCGTCGCCGCCGCGTCGTCTACCCAGCGCCGCACCTGCCCCGGGCAGGCTGCAGCGTCAGGATGCATACACATCGGTTCAGCGCAGCCCTGCGCGCGCCTCAGCGCGGCCCCGCGCACGCCTTAGCGCGCGTGTGCAGCGCAGCGCCGCGCACGCGTCAGCGCCTGGACGGCAGCCGAGCGGAGCCCCAGCGGCGGGGGGGCCCACCTGGCGCAGGATGCGCCAGCGCAGCAGGCCGAAGTGCGCGCGCACAGCCGCCTCGAAGCCGGCCGGCGGCGCGCGCAGCGCGCCGTTGATGGCGAACCGCAGCGTGAGCAGCGCCAGCTGCGCGTTGTAGCGCCGGCTGGCCTCGTCGCCCTCGCGCGTGCCCCGCATGCCCTCCACCTGCGGCCCCCCGCGCGCGCGTCAGCGCCGCGCCCTGCCAAGCCCTGCGCATTCCAAAACCCTGCGCATGCCAGACCCTGCGCATGCCACACTCAGGCAGATTGCTCGCGCCGGCCGCGCCTCCACAAGCTCGCCGAGAAGAGGCTGGGGGCCGGCGCCGGCGTGCGCGGTGCGCAGGCGGCGGGGCGGGGCGCGCGTTGGGCTCGTTGAAGTAGGGGTCGCCGATGAGGATCATGCCCTGGATGGACACGAGCACGCGCCACAGGTTGGCGCTGTCCGGGTGCCATTTCTGTGACTCGTCCGTGCCGTGCCACGTGCCCAGCAGCGACAGACACACCTGGCCCGCGCGCGCCAGGCCGCCCCTTTCAGAAACATGCCTTCCTGCTTAACCACACCCACCCCCTTCGCCTGGCCCGCGCTGTGTGCTCAGTCAGGTCAGAAACAAGGAGCCAGCGTTGCTGGGTATCTCATGGCAGGCGACCACCAAGCGACGCATGTGCCAGCTGAGCCAGGCGCCCGGCACACGCGCCACCGTGCTGCCCGCCTCACCGCCAGGGCAGCGCACGCAGCGCCTCCCGCACTGCCACGAGCAGGTGCAGGGTTAGTGTTAGGGTAGGGTTACGGAAAGGTGTGCGCGCCTTGCCGTCGGCGTACAGGTTGGGGTTGTAGCGCGCGCGCCCGGCGCCGGTTGTCTCCAGCGTCATCAGCGGCGGCACGGCCGGGTACTCGGGCGGGCAGAAGATGTCGAACACGAAGCAGCCGCCGAAGTAGGGCGTGTCCTCCGGGCCTGCGCCCGCACACGGCGTTCTCGGCCGGCCCCGCCGCACGGCCTGGGCGCGTTGTCTGCCGGCCTCCGCAGCGCCCGAGTGAGCAGCGGCGGCCGCATCATGTGCGCGAGCTGTCTGACAGCTTCCACGGTAACCAGATGCGCAGTGGCGGCCGCATCATGTGCACCCCCACGGTGGTGCTGCTGCACCTCGCCAGGCACGCGACGGCATGCACACTGCGCAGGGCCACATCCATGCGACAGCTGCGAGGGCGTGGGAGCGCGCCGGTGATGAGCGCGCGCATCTTGTCGGGCCGCTCGCCGTCGTGGCGCAGCAGGATGGACGCGGCCGCCTGTAGCGGCAGGCCCTGCGCGCCCTGCAGCGCGCGCAGCTCCTGCGCCAGCCGCCGCATCTTTTTCTTCGTGTCGCCCGCCGCCTCCGCCGCCTTGGCCGCATACACCCTGGCGGCCGCACGCGGCGCGTCAGCGCCCGCGATGGCTCATGCGTGAGCGCTGGTACTCGCACGAGATGCGGACATGCATGCAGCCTTCTTGTCAGTTCAGCACGAACATTTCCCCGAGAGCACAGACTGCGTGTGCAGGGAAGGCTGTCCTGAACAGCGCTGGCCACCATGATGCATGGTCGGGATAGCAGGGCTTTGAAACTTCGACAGGCTACGACGCAAGCAAACGTGCTCCAAACATCAAGCTCGGCCACAATGGCCATCTGACCGCAACCGACGTTCCTCATGACCAGCTCGTGCAGCCAGCGCCCAGGCCCAGGCCGCCGCCCGTATTAAGGGTTAGATTAGAGCCCCTGTCCGGGCCCACCTGTTGTACGCGCCCGGCGCGGTAGAGTCCCAGTCGCCGACCTGCAGCGGGCCCAGCTCGGCGGCGTAGCGCGCGTCCACATCCGCCGGCTCCGGCAGGTCCAGGGTTAGGGCCGGCGCGGCCGCGCCCTCCACGCCCTCCATGGGCGCCGGCGCGCCCGCGTCCCCGGCGGCGCCGCCGCGCGCCGCGCCCACCTGCGCGAAGCGCCGCCGCCTTGCGCCGCCATGCGCACAGCGCGCCTCCAGGCGTCCTTGTAACGTTTTAGTAAACGCGTCTGCATGAGGCGCTCTGCAATGGAGTCCCAATGCGAACTGTATAAAGTGCTAAGGTAGCTCACACCGCCGGCTAATGCTACAAATCCGCGTACAGTCCATGCCAGGCTACTCACGCCCGGCATCTGCTCTGTGATCTGCCCTGGACAGGCCCACCGGTTGTGCGAGCGCCGCCAGGCGCCTGGCAGCGCCTGCCCCGCTCGCTGCGGGCCCCCGGCCCTGCACTGGCGGCGGGCGTCCGCGCGGCGCCCCACCTGCTACACGAGCTCCTCCAGGCGCGTGGCAACGTCGCGTTCACCGAAATTGCCTGGCCCTAACCCTGAACCCTACACAATAATGAGTCCTGCGCTCCACGTGCAGCGCCTCCAGACATGGGCGGCGCTGCACCTGCCGAGCTGGCCTGACCCTCACCAAAAACGTTACACGCATGACAGGCCCTGCGCCCCACCTGCTCCACGAGCGCCTCCAGGCGCGCGGCGACGCCGTACTCGCCGAGCTTGCGCTCCAGCAGGCGCGCGCGCACGCGGGCCAGGATGCCCGCGTCGTAGTCCGGCTCCTCCGCGACCGCGGCCACGAACGGCGCGCCCTCGGCCAGGCGGAGCAGCAGCTCGCTCATGCGCAGCAGCAGGCGGTCCGGGTGGAAGCCGTACTGCTCCGGCTTGTCGACCTGCGCGCGGTGGTAAAACCTAAAGGTACCTTCCCGGGCGCGATTTCATGCCCGGCGCACGGCGGGCGGGTCGCTGGCCAGCAGCGGTGCTGACTGGCTCCCGTGATCATACACCAGACATCTACCAAGCAAGCCTGGCGGCTGGTATGATGCGGATAGCGGCTGCCGCAGCGCGCGCAAACTCAGCAGGCCGGGCGCTGAGCGGCGCCCAAGGGAGGCCGCGCCTGCAAGCTGGCGAAGCGCGGCCCGCCGAGCGCGTTCAGGAAAGCGAGCGTTGCGTAGGCCGCGCGCCCGACCAGCGGCGGGCGCAGGAAGGCCGCCTGCGCGCGCGCGCGCGACAGGCCTCAAGCTTCAAACGGACGGCACATGGCGCATACTCTGCTCCTGGCCAGCAGGACAGGGGTTCATGTGCTGACTGTCTGGCAACGGTCCTGTTGTAGCGCGGCGTGCGCTGCACCTGCATGAGATGCGGCCCGAGGCGCAGGACGACAGGCGCACGGACACGCTGCTGCACGCCCGCTGTGCGGGACCGGAGTAGTAGGTAGTACACAGGAGGCATGGAGCTTGCTGCTGGGTCACGAGCGCGGCCGGGCCGGCGGCGCGCGCGCCTTGATGGCCGGGTCGGCGGCCAGGCGCGTGAGCACGCTCAGCGCCTGCAGCGCCATGCCCATAAAGCCGCGCGTGGTGCTCTGCTGCCCGCGGTAGAAGCGCTCCTTCTCGTGCCGCTCCCTGGCGCGGCCGCGGCCGGCGCGTCTGCATGCAACGCGGCCCGGTGCAGCGGCCCTGTGTTCGGGTGCCGAGACCTCCGTGACCGCTCGCAGCCCGCGTGTCATGCGGCCAATGATGCCTGGCACCTTGGCACAACACATGGGCCGCCTGGATTCCTGGCAAGCCCCCTTTGCAACTCGCACAAGTGCTTCAGATAAATATGCATCGCATATCAGCACCCGCACATACCGTTGACCAGACACCTTCAGTACGGTGCATGCACAGGTCCGCAGTGAACTGTCAGAGGCAGCGGCGGAGACTGCTGGCGGCGCACTGGGAGGGCAGCGCGGCCCAGGCGGCGGCGTCCGCCTTGCTGTCCTCGATGAGCCGGATGTCGCGCAGGCGCTCAAAGCAGTCGTCGAGCAGATAGATCAGGCCTGTTGGCGCATGTGACGGTCAGTAACACACATACGGAACGTGTTACTGCGGAAGGGGGCCACACACACCCTGGGCAACAAAGCACCTGTAGCTGTGAGCGGGATTTTTTTGACCCTGAGGCCAAAGCGACAGTGCAGCTGCCAGGCATGCACTGTATAGGAAACCGAACAGAGCGTATGCACAGGACTCTGCTGAGGCGCGCCGCATTACACGCGGCTCTCTGCATGCACATGACGGCTCACAGCCCTGTATTGTGGCGGCGGGCAGGTACGAGTCTGTGCAAGCGTGGCAGTGCAGAGCGCGTCAGAGCGGCACCATTGAGGACGGCGCCGACGTAGTCGCTGAAAACCTCGTCCAGGCCCTCGCCCGCCGTGCCCGCCGCCAGCTGCGTCAGCTTGCGCAGGCAGGCTGCGCGCGCCCGACCCCAAACCCCGCGTCAGCCGTAGCGGGAAACAAGGCGATGACCTTGTCCCGCGAGCATGCTGTGCTGAACCACTTGTGCCGTGGATTTGCCTGTTCCATTATGGCCAGGTATATCACCTCGCCAGGAGTGTGCTATGTGCAAAGCACACGCGGCGTCCTCACTGCCCATCATGTGTGGCAGCTGTTCATCTGGCACGGGTGCACCAGCACCCAGCGCAGCACGCTGCCAGCCGGGAACCACGCCAGACCAGAGGCAGGGCCGGGCGAGAATTAAGGGGGCGCGCGCCCTCGTCGTTCCACAGCTCCATGAGCAGCGAGTCGATGCGCGAGCGGTACGCGAACTTGTCGAAGTCGTCGCGGTCAACGTCGAGGCCGACCACGTGGTCCGCCGCCGCGTGCGCGCGCATCAGCGCCGGCCCCAGCTGCTCCACCGCGGCGCCCGTGCCCAGCACGGCGGCCACCAGCGCGCGCTCGCCCGGTCGCATCAGGCTCGGGCCGAGCGCGCCTGCGCGCGCGCGCGCGCGCCCCGCCGCCGCGTCAGCCTACCCTGCCCCCGCACCTCCGCAGAGGCTGCTGACTTGGAGGCGGCAGGTCGCGCATGTGCGGGTCACAGACAGACCCAGAGCCGCGGGCAACAATGAAGTGACTATTGTGATGCCTTTGCGAGTAACACTTTCTGGCGCCTGAAATGTTGGCAACTTTGGTATGCGCGCCCAGCGCAGAGCCATGAGGACTCCCTACACCCCAGCTGGCGCGGGGCACGGCGCGACCTCTGGCGCACAGCAGGTCCGGCCGCGCGCGGGCGCGGGCGCGGGCGCGCAATGCCGGCCCGCTCGGGGGCGCAGGGCCGGGCGCGCACCGCCGAGCGCGCGGCGGCGCGGGTCCAGCTGCGGCGCCAGCATCGCCTGCAGCAGCTCCACCAGCTTGGCCAGCGCGATCGGGCTGCGCACCAGGTCCGGCCGCTCCAGCATCGCCGTCAGCGCCTGCGCGCCGCGCCCGCGCGCTCATCCAGGGGCCCCGCTCGGCGTGCGAGGCATGTCGGGGCACTCCGCGCAGCTCTGCAACATGTGGCTCGACAGCGCGGCGCAGCGCGGAGCGCTGCTGAAGTTACCAGCCGGCAGCAAAACCATGTGTGTGTCCCCTGATCGTTGCCCAAGGAAGGCAGAGACGAGCGGATAGAAGCGCACAGGGGCGGAGCCATGTCAGCGACAGGGCTCCGCCGACGTGCGTGCCGACCGCCACCCGCCGCATGCCACGCGAACACCATTCAGCGGCACGGCTCCTGAAATGTTATTCAGCGTGACCCTCGAGACGCGTGTGCCTCCCTGCCCTTGGAACGCATGTGCCTCCCTGCCGAGCTGGCGCGCCGCGCCTGTACAAGGCCAGCGATGTCGCAGCCGCCGAGCAGGTCCGCATGGCCCCAGCGCACGATGAAGGTAAGCCAGCCGGCCGCGTCCCGAACCACCGACTCGGGCACGGCCGCCAGCGCGGCGCGCGCCTCGCCTGCCGGCCGGCGGATCAGCTCCAGCAACCACTGCATCTGCGCGCGACGCACGCGCAGTCCGCTAAGCGCCTCAACCACATGCCGCAGGGCGAGCCGGTGCGCACGAGCGCCAAGCGCCTGTGCGCCGCCGGCAACACTGCTCATGTAACTAGAGCTGGAGCTTTCATCATGCAGGTGGACCGCCGCGCGCACGCAGTCTCACGAGGCAGCGGGCGGGCGCGCGCGCGGCCGGGGCCGCGCCTCGAGCACAACAAAGCGCACGGCGTCGGCGGCAAAGTCGGGGTCGGCCAGCTGCGCGAGCGCGGTGTCCTGCAGCAGCAGCGCGTCGGTCGGCAGCGGCGGCGCGTCCTCGTCGTCCTCGCCCTCCTCCGGTACCTTGGCGCGCTTGAGCAGCAGCTGGAACACCTCCTCGAAGCGGGCCACTGCCGGCGCCGCGCGCGCGGCCGGCATCAGGTTGATCAGGTTAGATTTAGGGTCGGGGTTAGACATCTATGAAGATATCTCTGATACCCAGAGCTCACGAGCCAGGAGGCCAACGCAGCTGTGCGGCATGGCGGCTCCGCGGGAGAATGCAGGCGCAGCGCCAGCGGCAGGTGCGCGGCGGGCGGCCCCCGGGCGCGCGCCGGCAGGCATGAGCAGCGTGTGCACGGCGCGCTGCGTGAGGAAGAAGCATTCGGCGACAAAGTGCGGCGCAGCGCCCGGGTCGCGGTCGGGCGCCACGAACGGCCGGTTCGGGGCCGCGGCGGGCTCGCCGTCGGCGTCGCGGCCAGCCAGCGTGGGCTCCGTGCTCGCGCCACCCATCCTGCGTCGCCCGTCGGCCCGCCAACGTCATAGCCGCGCTGCCACGGGCCATCCAGGCGGGCGGGCATGGCGGGGGGCCGCACCCGTGCGCGCAGGTAGCACCCGGCAGGCTCACGGCATGCCGGCGGCGCCTGAGACACGTAAAGAACTGCTTGCGCGCAGCACCCATCCGGAGTGCAACAGGCCGCATGCGCCCGCTGGTGCACCAACGTCAGTGGGGGATACATTAGCTTGTCCTGCAACGGAGCGGGTCTAGGGTAGGATAGGGTATAGGGTATATGGTGTAGGGTAGGGTGGCGCGCGCCGCACCTGAAGGCCTGCTCCTGGTAGAAGGCGGGGTCCAGGCGCGCCATGAATTTGGCCTCGCCGCCCAGGAAGGGCCGGCAGAAGCGCAGGCACAGCGCGGCGCCGCCGAGCGCGAGGCGGTCGCTGCAGCCTGCGCGCGCCGGCGCCTGAGCGTGGGGCGCGCGCCGCGCCGGGGCGGCGCCGCCGGCGGCGGGCAGGCGTTGCGGACTCCAGGCGGTGCGGACTCGGGCAATGTTGAGCACCGCCTGGAGGGCCACACAATGTGCACAGGCTGCACTTACAGAACGTCTGTGGAAACAGCATAGTGCGGTGCGGGGCGCATGCCGCACGCGGGCGCGCGGGCGGCGCACCGGGCAGCGTGGCCTCGTCCCGCAGCACACCCTTCTCGCCGCCGGCGGAGCGCGGCTCGTTCGCGCCCGCCAGCGTCCACAGCCAGCCCAGCACCGCCTCGCGGCAGCTGCCCTGCATGCATGGGGTGGGAATGTCTGCGCATGCGCATGGCCGCAGGTGCGACCACTTGCGTTGCCTCTGCAACAAAGTCTGCAAGTCTGAAACCATGTTGCAGAGAGGCCTGGTTGTCTGAAACTCATCTGCAGGTCTGAAACTCGGTTGCTGAGAGGCCTGGTGGTCTGAAACTCAGCTGCAAGTCTGAAACCATGTTGCAGAGAGGCCTGGTGGTCTGAAACCCAGCTGCCCAGGCCTCTCTGCAACATGGTTTCATGCTTGCAGCTGAGTTTCA
>JAABUV010001988.1_pt1 | contig 28648 bp, 30 predicted proteins | sample 5559971 | NCBI WGS metagenome assembly JAABUV01 (sample SAMN10711881, study PRJNA513362) | rock metagenome | isolation source: Antarctica rocks | place: Antarctica: Victoria Land, Knobhead nord | collected 2015-12-19
CAGGCGCAATTAGGGAAGAAATTGGAGAGCCTGAGGAGGGAGAGTGGGCCGAAAGCTGGCATCAAGAAGTTGAGATGAACGTAGCACAGCATTCATTGTAAGTGTGATGAGGGGTTTGCGGCGGTCTCGTGCATTTCGCGAGCGGTATCTTGGGGGAGAGGAGTTGGATAGCGGATAATGGGTTTATTCTGGGTCTGATGCTCGCTTTACCGCATTAATAGTAATGAGTACCAATTCTCCGAATGTTTGGTGCTTATTTCTTTCCCGGTTAATCTATCCAGATCAGACCGATCTGTCACCCGGGACAGGGATGATTGTCCGTGGAACGAGCATGATGAGCTGCTTCTCAAGATTGCAAAATCCAACGAGGATGCACTGTCAGGATTTGATGAAGTAGCAATGTTCTTCACCAAATGACTATGTGGCGTTTAGATCTTTACTGCACCTGATAACATTTTCGACACTACTACTGTAGATTGAGGATTGAAGATTCTTCTGGTTGTGTTATGATTTTGATGCACTTGTCATTACGTAATCATGGTCTCAGCCTTGCCGTTAGGCCGAATAGGGGGTGCAGCTCGCCGGGGGGTTGGAAAAGTTGAGCCGGGGTCGGAAAAATTCTTGGCGTCGGGTTGAACTTTAAAAATTGCATATGCCCCGCACATCCAAGATTTGACGTCGGGTTGAAAAAGCTTCGAAGCCTATGCGAAGCATATGTCAAGAACATAAAGCGAGATCACAAAAAATTTGACATCTGATCAAAAAGATCTCGACTGTGCATATGCGCAGCATTAACTGAGCATGAAGAAACATCGATGAATGACGAAAGCATCGACGCTGAAAATTGAATGAATGAGATAACAAATTGATTAAATGATTTGAAGATGAAAGTCGCAGTTCGCATATGCTGCGCATATACTAAGAAGAAACTCAGCTCGCTCAAGATTCTTTCAACACAAATATCAAAGACGATGAGAACAGTGATATTCTAGTGCAAATCATGAGCAGAACGACGAGAATGAAGAAGAAAATGCAGAAGAAAGATCTGATGAAGATATCGTGAGCGATAGCTTGTGAATGAGCATGTCACAAGTTGAGTTCATGATTTGCATGTTTGATGCATGTGCTAAGCATATGTAGAAGAATCTTTGCTCGTCTTGCTATTCATAATATCATCGACAGTTTGTAAAGTGGACTAAATTTTAGGGTTTAGCTTAAGTGACATTCGTCGCTTAAAGCCGAATAAAATCCGGATTTAAGCTGATCTCGCTGGGCTGAGTTCTGCTTTTGTCGATAAAATCTGCGTTCGTTCATATGTCGCTGAACTGAATTCCGCTTTTGTCGGTAAAATCTGCGTTTGTTCATATGCGCTGAACTGAAGTTAAATTCGACTAATTCAGCTAACATATTTATCTACATGCTCATCACCTTACTCGTTCACCTACTCACCATTCTACATACTCATCACCTTACTCGTTCACCTACTCACCATTCTACATGCTCACCACCCTACTCGCTCACCTACTCGCTCACCTACTCGCTTCACCTACTCGCTCACCTACTCGCTCACCTACTCGCTCCACCTACTCGCCCACCTACTCGCTCACCTACTCGCTCCACCTACTCGCCCACCTACTCGCCCACCTTCCACCTACTCGCTCATCTACTCGCTTCACCTACTCGCTCTACCAATCTCCCTACCAAACGCTCTATCAAATTCTCTACCAAACGCCCTACCAAACGCTCTATAAAACGCGTCGATCGAGCGCATAAAACACGTCAAACAGTGCTTCAAACAATGCTTCCTACTGAGCTTTCTACCTACTCGTCACCCTACATGATCAGCTACCTACTCAGTAATCTTCGCTTCGAGCCCTATAGGGCTGACGCTAGAAAGTTCGAAGTTTTCATCTTCTTTCTTTCTTCGTAGTTTCTACTTTCTAGAACAACAACAATCAAAATATCAACATGTTCAACTATCAACTCAGCTATCAACTCAGCTACAGCTCAGCTATCAACTCAGCTACCTACTCGTTCGTCTACTAGTCAGTCTACTCGCTTCAAAACATGCTTCATGTGACGTGTTCAAACATGCGTTATTCGCTTCATGATCTACTTCATGATCTACTTCATAGTATGCTTCATACATGCTTCATAGCACATGCTAATTAGCTCAATAGAAAGCATTCTTCATGACTCAATATCGAACTTCCTATCGAGCTTTCGATTGAGCCATCTACTGAGCTATCTACTGAGCTATCGATCGAGCTTTCGACTGAGCTTCCCATCGAGCTTTTCATCAAGCTTTCGACTGAGCTTTTCATCGAGCTTTCCATCGAACTTCCGACTGAGCTTCCCATCGAGCTTCCGACTAAGCTTCTCATCGAGCTTCTCATCGAGCTTTCGACCGAACTTTCTAGTGAGCTTTCGATCGAGCTATCTACTGAGCTATCTACTGAGCTATCTACTGAGCTATTTACTGAGCTATTTACTGAGCTACCTACTAAGCTATCTACTGAGCTTTCGACTGAGCTTTCTAGTGAGCTTTCGACTGAGCTTTCTAGTGAGCTTTCGATCGAGCTTTCTAGTGAGCTTTTGATCAAGCTTTCTACTGAGCTTTCTACTGAGCTATCTACTGAGCTTTCTATTGATCTTTCTACTGAGCTACCTACTGAGCTACCTACTGAGCTATCAATCGAGCTTTCTATTGATCTTTCGACCGAACTTTCTACTGATCTCTCTATCGATCTTTCTACTGATCTTTCTATCGATCTTTCTACTAATCTTTCTACTGAGCTATCTACTGATCATTCTACTGATCATTCTACTGATCATTCTACTGATCTTTCTACTCATCATTCTACTCATCATTCAAGAATCAAATTTGTTTTCTATCGAGCATCAAATATGACTTTATCAAACATTCTACATAACTTTCTCATTGACTTTCTCACATCGACAAATTCTCGAGTGCTAATTAGTCAATCACTCGCAGCTAATCATCATTTTGACATCATTAACAATCGTTAACAAATAATTAAATCGAAGATTCAATCAAACATCATTAAATTACGTCATTAATCTTGAGTTATCATCTGTTCATCATGATTCACATTGTCAGATGTTCAATGATAGTAATTAAATATTGATAGAATAGTTTAATTAGTTGACTTTCTGATCTTGCGCGTCTTTTTTGTTTATCTTAAGTACTTCTTTACTACTTCAAATCATCACTTTCTATTGCATTGCAGTCAAGTACATATGTTCTTGAACCAGAATTCACATCTTTTACATCAATGCATACTTATCATGCATTTCTTGAATGATCTTTTCTTGCAACGTCTTGAAATCTATCTTTTCAACAGATCAAAAAGATTCATCGATGATGTCTTAACTTATTTGTTCAACACAGAATGAATACATTGATTCTTTCAAAATCGCATGAAACAACTAATTTATATGACACTTATGTTGACATTGAATCAAGAATGATCAATCAAAAATGCACATTTAAAAGAATTTGAACAAAAGATAAAACAGACTGCACAATAAATTCTTCTGAATATTTGCAACAACAAGACGAAGCAAAAGATGCAAACTGAACATAAGTTGATATCTAAACTTCATTTCAGATGAATTAACATTTCTTGTCTTGCTTTTTGTGATCAATCTGCATTCAAATTTTTCAGAAAGCAGTTTCAGTGATTGTTGAATGATGATGCTTCGATCTTTCTTGATAAAGTACTGCTTAAGAATGAATCAAGCATCTGTGTGATTTCTTTGACTTGAAAACGAAAATTCTTGATGAACCATTTCTCTGCCTTAAATTGATCTTTCAAATGAACATTATCATGATTGTTGAAAAATAAGATGAACAAAATACTTATGCATCAGAATGATGAAAAAACTCGACGTGCAATAAAGAAAAGAATGAACTGAATAATGTTCAATGTATATCTTACTTCATCATATTAATTTAACGACTCAACAGAAATTCTGATAGTATGCTCTTAAATATTCAAATCAATCTGATTTATCAAGGGAAAAAATACTGAGATTATGACTCATAATGTATTTACATGAAGTAGTATTTATCTCGTTCTGAAGTACTCATTATGTATATGATGAGCATCATTCATCTACTATTGTATATATATTCTTCTACTACAATTACTATGATTCAATCATAAACATATTATTGAATATCAAATTACTCTCAGTTTCACTCTCATAATGAACAGTAATTAAATTAATGTACTCTGATCTTCAATCAACACTTGAGTATGTGATAGTTTAATATAGAATAAATCTTTTCATTTATTCTCAGTTTCACTTTCATAATGAGCAGCAATTAAACTAACATACTTTGATCTTCAATCAACACTTAAGTACGTGATAGTCTAATGTAGAATAAATCTTTTCATTCACTCTCAGTTTCACTTTCATAATGAGCAGTAATTAAACTAACATATTCTGATCTTCAATTAATATTTAAATATGTGATAGTTTAACATAGAATAAATCTTTTCATTCACTGCTGCATTGATCACTGTTGATTTGATGAGTCAGTTTCAATGTAGCAGTTTATCTATGAACATCATCATCTGTTTCACTCAATGATCAATGATGAATCATATGTTTGATCGAGACATCATTATTTCTTGATATGAAAGCAGTGTCACTTCATGTTCATCGCTCAAAAACATGCTTTAAATTTAGTTACTCTTCATGTAATGATTGTCTGTTATCATGTCATTATTTTATTGAGTTCATTCATCTTCTGATGTTTCTTCTTCAGAAAATCTTCATCATATAGTGTGTTGTACTGATCTCAGTCAATGTAGTTATTTACATAGTAGATATTCATATTTTCATTCATGAACATCACATGAGCACTTTGTATAACATTCATCAGTCAGTAAAATCAATGAGCTTTAAGTTTTCAAGAGTTTCTGATCAGATTAATTGATCAATTCTTCATTTTAATCATATCATGAATTTCATGCAAAAGTTCTTGATATCATTTTCTGAGATGTTTGATCAAGATCTCAGTATAAATGTTTGATTTATTTGAGTTTAGTCTTTTGTGATTCAAGACTGTCACAATCAAATTCAAATGATTAAATATTTTATCATTTAATGATTTTGACATTATTGCTTGATGTTGTTCATCTTGATATTTCTGCATTTATATGTGATTTTGTTGTCAGTAATCTTGACTCTGTCAGTTTGATGAACAGTGAATGTATTTCTTTTTCAATTTTTTGAGATCATCAGCATCTTTGTCGATACACTTTCATGTGATCAAGAAAGCAAATAACGCGATGAAGTACTTTTCAGCTCAGACTGAGTCGTTCTTTTGAATATTCACTTGTGTATCACTTCTGTGAAAATCATCTGTTTTATTTTGATTCTTTCTAATGAAAACAGTCAGACAATTCACAAGATTATCGATTTTCATATGTTTCATAATACTCACTGCGTGTCGTTACATTTTTGATTTCGTTGATAATTCAGTAGTCTTCATGCAAAATCACTTGTATAAAGTAAATAAACAGCTCAGCTTGTTCAACTTAATGTGTTCATTCAAAGCGATGATTTGCATCTGCAATCTGTCTTTTACAATCAATATCTTTCTGAATTTTTGATGTTTTATCATATTTTTAAAAATCAACATGTTGATTAATTAAGTTGTTAGGACACGGCCCGGGTTGGGATAGGAACTACGGCGGGATAAAGCGTAGTTCACAGCATGGTGGACCCTGACCTAGTAAGGTCATGGTCACGTGCTAATGATCCGTTGTATGGGATCATTGGGATCATGGAGCGACCCTCATGATCCAGGGTCTGGGTCGACGGGGTCACCCAGCGACCCAGGCGATCGCACGAATCTCCTATGTCTATATAACGATGGTCGTTTCCTTAGATAGGAGCTTCGTGCTCAACTCATGTAAGTAGTCAATACATATTATTGTCTCAGCTATCTCCAGACCTCAAGTCTAGTAATAGTGATTACTGTTTGGTCTCTGTATATACCTTGTGTTGTTAAAGGGACAACCGTTACATAAGTGTTGTGTTGCATAATCTGAATTTCAAAGTTCTCTCTTTTGTTCATGAGTTGATAGAAGCACTTTATTAAGTACTTATGTATCATTTCAAAATATTCAATGTTGAAATCTTCAACACTTTCATAAAGTTCAATAAACTCTTTATAGTGTGATATAACATGAAACTTAGAAAAATTGAAATGTCACTTCTTCAAATTAATGCTATCATTATCATTTTCATCTGCAGTCTTTCTATGAAAAATCTTTGAGCATGAATCTTTACATCAAGAAATTTCGTCGAGTGTTTAATCATATAATTAGTCAATAAATTAGATGATTTATCATTTTGATCAATCTTTCTTCTTATAAGATCACTTTGACGTGATTAACTGCGAGCGCATGTTTAATAGCTTAAATGACATCGTTTATCACATTGACACGAATCATCAAAATGACACGAATCATCAAAACGACATGAATGATACTGCTGACAATGATTATTCTTATTCTATATGCTCAGTTCTATATGCTCAATTCTATATGTTCAAGCGCATGTAAAAGCAAAGTATTAAATCAATGAATTTATTATTTAACTAGTTATTTAATCATCTATTTAAACGAATTGTTGACTATGTAGAATGCTCGATAGAAAAACATGAAGAGTGCTTGGTAGGAAAACATGAAGAGTGCTTGGTAGAGAAACATGAAGAATGCTCGATAGAGAAACATGAAGAGTGCTTGGTAGGGAAACATGAAGGGTGCTTGGTAGAAAAACATGAAGAGTGCTTGATAGAGAAACATGAAGAGTGCTCGATAGAAAAACATGAAGAGTGCTTGATAGAGAATCATGAAAGAAGTCATGTAGAAAGCACTGTTCGACTCATGTTATGCGCTCGATCGACGAGTAATTTGAAGCATGTAGAAAGTTTGGCAGAGTGTTTGATAGAAAGCTCGATCGAAAGGTCAGTAGAAAGATCAGTAGAAAGATCAGTAGAAAGGTCAGTAGAAAGATCAGTAGAAAGATCAGTAGAAAGGTTGATAGAAAGCTCTGTCGAAAGATCAGTAGAAAGCTCAGTAGAAAGCTCGATCGAAAGATTTGTCGAAAGATCAGTAGAAAGCTCAGTAGAAAGCTTGATCGAAAGATCAGTAGAAAGCTCAGTAGAAAGCTCAGTAGAAAGATCGATAGAAAGATCAGTAGAAAGATCAGTAGAAAGATCGATAGAAAGCTCAGTAGCGAATTTGATAGAAAGCTCGATATCGAGTCATGAAGAATGCATTTTATTGAGCTAGTTAGCATTGTTGAAATATGATTGTTGTTGTTCTAGAAAGTAGAACTACGAAGGAAGAAAGAAGTGAAAAGAAGTAAATACTCTGAATTTCCTAAATTTTCTAACGTCGATCTTCGGCTGAAAGCGAAGATTACTAATCATAAAGGTAACAGTACTGTTTTCAAGCCATGTAGAAAGTTCGATATCGAGTCATGAAGAGCGCGTTCTATTGAGCTAATTAGCATGTGCTATGAAGCATGTATGAAGCACGAAAGACGTGTGTTTGAACAAGTCGCATGAAGCATGTTTTGAAGCGAGCAAGCTGATCAGTAGACTAACGAGTAGGCTAACGAGCATGTAGAGTGATAAGTAGAATGATGAGTATGTAGAGTGACGAGTAAAGTGGTGAGTATGTAGAGTGACGAGTAGAATGATGAGTATGTAAAATGACGAGTAGAGTGATGAGTATGTAGAATGACGAGTAGAATGATGAGTATGTAGAATGACGAGTAGAATGATGAGTATGTAGAGTGACGAGTAGAGTGATGAGTATGTAGAATGACGAGTAGAATGATGAGTATGTAGAATGACGAGTAGAGTGATGAGTATGTAGAATGGCGAGTAGAATGATGAGTATGTAGAATGACGAGTAGAGTGATGAGTATGTAGAGTGACGAGTATGTAGAGTGGCGAGTAGAGTGATGAGTATGTAGAATGACGAGTAGAGTGATGAGTAGAATGATGAGCATGTAGAATGATGAGTAGAGTGATGAGTATGTAGAATGACGAGTAGAATAATGAGTATGTAGAATGACGAGTAGAGTGATGAGTATGTAGAATGACGAGTAGAATGATGAGCATGTAGAATGCGAAGAACGAAGATGTTGTCAAACTGTTTAATGATGCTGTTAATCATCTAATTATCTATGCGCAAAGGTAAATGATTCAATTTACCAGCTATCAGATCTAAGTACGAGATTAATGACGTAATTTAGTGATGTTTGATTGAATCTCTGATTTGATTACCTGTCAACGATGTCAACGATGTCAACGTGATGATTAGCTGCGTGTGATTGACTAATTAGCACTTGAGAATTTGTCGATGTAAAGACGTCTTTGAATTTGTCAATGCAATAAAGTGCATGATCAAGATACTTCAAGAATTTCATGTCATGAAAAGTGTAATGAGCTATTACAATAAAGTCAATAATAGCATGAGCACAATGTATTGCAGTTGATTGATACGTTGTAAACATCGAAGCTATAATGAATATAATTTGATGCATTATGTTCTTCTGTTCATTATCGCTTCATTGCTTAATGATATTATAATGCTTGAACATCTTCAAATCTGAGTATTTTGATACAAATTGAAATCTATGATTCAGTTGATTCAAACTCAAGAGATTCTTCATGATTATTTGATCTTCTCACTTTTATTTTTGATCGAGATTTTCTTTCAATAACTTAATGTTCAGATTCTTTATGTATTTCATCAGCTGCATAATTCATTCTTTGTACAGCTGATGCAAAAAATTGAAAGTCATGAAATTATGAATGTTAATGAAGTGATGTCTTCATGCAAAGTTATCTGCTACATAAACTTGTGTATCGTTTAATATATCATCATTGTCGTTGATGTTTTTCTGTTCAATTGTAATTGCTTAAGTTTGTTGAATTTGAATCAGTTTTTATGTATATTCATATGTTTGCTTTGATCAATGTTTGCAAAGTTTCTGATGTCTGTTTGAAGATACAGTACAAAGTGTACAATGCTGATTAATCTTGACTTTGATAATAAGTATTTACTCTTTATAATTCGCGAATATTGATTCAAGTATAAAATAGCACTGACGTGTAAAATCATCTGTGCATAGCAAAGAAACACTTTCGATTGCATAAGTTTTCAGTGCTGTAATGATTCATAGCGTCTTCAGCATTGTTGAAAGAATCACGAAAGATCTGATTTATGCTTTAGAATTTTAGTCATAGCTGTGTGATAAATATTGAACTTAGTTTCTTTATCAATTTCTTTCACTATTAAAATGAATCTCAATAGCAGAGTTTCAAGACTGATTTGACTTCATCGAGTTTCTTGAGTCAAATTATCAATAGTGAAATATATTAATCACACAGTAACATCATCATGATGTTAAATTAAAACAGTCTTATCTGTTTCAAGCAACACAGAAACAATCATATCATCAATTGAAATATCATTCTGTCTGTATCATCATCAGTTCACAGTATGCATCTTACTGTATATTTGACTTTCATTTGTGTTGTACTGTTGAATTGATGCATATGTCAATTTGTCTGCAAAAGACGAATGATCAATGAAAAATTGTATGATTGATATCACGTCATGATATTCAACGTAGTATTTCTTCGCTGATATGTTGATAACTTCAAAAGTGATTTTGAAAGAATATTAAAGTCACTTGTCATCGAAAATGTCTCTTGAAATGTTGTTTATCAATCGATATAGCTGTTTCGCATTTTTGAAGTTCAAGAAATCATGTATCTTCTTGAGTCTTTTGTCTTGAAAGAAGTGATTGATGAATTCTTGAGTACATTTAGAATGAAGAAATCAATGAACTAATGCATAGTTCATCGCTGATGCAAAGAAATAATAAAGTCGATTGAATGTATTCTTCTTCTTCATGAACGAGTTCATTGCTGAATCAGTTATGAATCTTCTTTGTCTTGAAATATGATTGAGCGACTTCTCTGTCTTTTTTTTCATGATATTCATATAGCTTCTGACATCGATTGATGAAAAGAACGAGAAAATATCAGAATCTCAAGAAAAGTAATTCGACTTTTCATTTGAATTATCGATCATCGCTTCAGCAATCTGTATCTCAAAGTATTTGTTTTCTTCTGACTCAAATGATACATCAACTCAAATCTTCTCTTTCTTTAATATATAATTATTTGATTCATGTGTTGTTTCTGTCTTCTTTTTAAACGTTTTCATCATCAGCAGAGTTAAGTTCTTGATCTGTTGAAATCATGTCTAGAAACTAATCAGAGTGCGTGCGTGACTAAAATGTTTAATTTATAGAGATAGCTATAACTAAGACTTTAAGAATATCAAAGAAAGAAGATATAAAAGACAAGAAGAACATGCTCTATATAGTAGTTACTCAGATTCGACGCTAGTTTCAAAGAGAACGTGTTGAAACACAAGAAAGATGTTGATTCAAAAGATGTTTGCGACACAAAGAAATATGTTTGTCATAGACATCTGTTAACTACTCGTAACACAAAGAAGTGTGTTTATTTAGAAGACAATAAAAACTGATTAAAAGATGCTAGAAAACGAAACAAATGCTGAGTCAGATCTAGATCAGATTTAGATCAGATCTCAACTAGATTGTTGATTAATTCTAATCATTACACAGAGTATTCGCTAGCATTCACTGCGAATTGATTAAAGTTTGATCTTTGACACATTCGTAACATTACTTTCTTCTTCGAAAATTTATGTTTGCATGAATAGAACAAATGAAACACAAATTTTCACTGTTTTTCAATTTAGTGTGACTTGTCTGAATAAAGCTTATGAAATTTGACTAGAACTTTTTTCGAGTTCTCGAATTCTTTTTTATCGACATAGTATTATTCGTTGTCTTGATTTAGTCTCGTTCATTTGATCTTGTATTGTATTCGATCTCAACAACGTTTAAAGTTCAAAATGTCATCTATCTTTCAATGCTCATCATCTTCAATAGTGAGAGATCTGAGTGATTTTGAATGCTGTTCTGATAAGAAATCATTGAGATAAGAATGTAATAGCTTTAAACTGAACATTGAATGCAGCTGCTTCATGCTTATCAATAGATGAAGATGATAGAAGATTTCAACTTTGACAGTGATTTGATAAAGTTTTAGTTGTTTATCTTTTAAATCTTTGCATGATCTTGTTGTTTTGATGTTTTTAAAGAATAATCAAACTCAGTCATTTACTTCATAAATGACATCTCATTTATATTTATTGATCTGAGCTTTGATGATCTGCTTCATCTTTTTCAATTACTGATAATTGAAGATAAGAAGCTCTTTCATTCAAATGATAATATCATCTGCTTTTCTAGCTTCAAGACGTTCATGAGTTGTTTTATAGTCAGTCGTATCTGAATCGAAACTCATTCGAGAATGAAAATTCTTATTGAAGTAGAATGAGATCATTGAGATGATCAAGAAAATATTAGAATTTTCGCTGAATTCAATCATTGAAAGTCATTTTGCTCAGTCATTCTGCATGTAGTTGCAATAAATTCTTAGCTCATGTTCAATCTCTTGATTGATTCACTCTGATTGATCATCAATCTCAGAATGATAAACTGTTGATAAACTAGTCGTGATTCTTAGTCACTTGCAAAGACTTTGTCACATTGTTAATATGAATTGAGAATTTCTGTTTGAAATAATGAAACTGAATAGATCATGAAGTCAATAAACGTTTCATAGCATGATTCAAATGATTTCTTCGACTGAGATGTTTTCATCTTTTCAATGACAGAAGACATAGTGACGTTTCTTGATGAGATGATATATGATTATGCAAATGACGTTATAACTTTCTGATAAAGATAGTTCAATGATGAAGTTTATAGCTATATCTTTTCAGCATTTCTGTGAAATCGAAAGAGAATGAAGAAGTTCATTGATATTATCTTTACATGCCTTGCTTCGCTGACAGACATGACAGTTTCAAATGTACTGTCTAATTGTTGCTCAATAATCTGATTAATAGTAGAAACGTTGAACTAGATCGACAGTTCTTTTATTGTCGAGATGAGAGATGAATGATTGATCATGAATTTTCTGCAGCAATTTCGTACGCTTACTCTCAGATATTCACAGTAAGTCTTTTCTAAATAGAACATCGTTAACGACTTCGCATTTCTTCAGTTTAGTGCTATGTAGCTTGAGCTTGTTTTCGCTTATAGCTTGTTTATACTCATTGCAAAGCTCATTTGTTTTGTTGACATCTTTTACTTGCTAATAGAAATCAACTTCAGATTTGATAGCTAGAATATTTATTCTATCGAGTATCAGAATAATCTGATAGTGATCTTCAGTACGCTGAGTTGATTCAGAAACGTCGATCAGAGACATTTTGATTAAAGCATTGATTTTAGTGTTCATTTTGCCTGATCAAAAAATGATCTGAAAGTTAAACTCTGACAGAATGTTTAAATAGTTGACTTGACATCAAGTTAACTGTTTGTTTTTCATGAAGATTTTCAAAGTCTGATAATCAATGAATATCTGAATGAGTAACTTAAAGCATTCAAGCTCAGATCTTCAGTGTTCAAAACATCAAATAATGATCAGCAGTTTCTTATCATAGATGTGATAATTGCATTCAGCGAGAATCATGCTCTTGCTGTAGAAGATTATCGAGTGAAGAACATTCTCATCATCGTACTGAAATAGTATTTCTTCTTTGACATAGTTCAAGACATAAATCTTCAGAATAGTCTGTCGTTTGAAATCAAAATGTCATAGAACTGAGATCAAGCTGATCTGTTTCTTTAGATCATTAAAAGCTTGAACACAGACTTTGTTTCAAACAAAAAATGTGTTCTTTCTAATCAGCTGAATGAAGAGTTTAGCTAGCTTCAAGAAGTTCTTAATGAAACGACGATAGAAGTTAATAAATTTCACGAAGCTCTGAACTTCTTTTAAATTGATTGACGTAGTTCAGTTGATTATGACTTTCACTTTGATAAAATTCATACAAAGATCTTGTTTTGATACTATGACTTCTAGAAAGACGATTTCTTCTACATTGAATTTGCACTTTTGAATATTCATCTGTAGATCAGCTTCTCGCAAGCGATTCAATATCATTTTGACATGTTGTTTATGTTTTCGTTGAGTTTTGCTGTAGATCAGAATGTCGTTTAGATAGACTTGACAAAAGTCATTTAGAAAGTTTCATAAAACATCATTCATATACTGCTGAAATGAGACAGAATCATTGATAAGTTTGAAGAATAGCATCTTTGATTTGTATGCTTCTAAAGCGATAATAAAGATAGTGTAGTTCTCACTATCAGAATGCATTCGTAGTTTATTGAACATCGAAATGATATTCAATTAAGTTAGATGCTTGCAATCAACTATTTTGTTGATCATCTCATCTATCAAAGATAAAGAATAGTGATTTCTTTTGATAATAGCATTGAGCTTTTGATAATCAATGCAGAATCATAGATCTTTATTTGCTTTTAAAATGAACAGAACGAGTGAGAAATACGAAGCTTTGCTAAAGATTATAAATTCTTTGAAAAGATTCTCGTTCAGATATTTCTTTACTTTCTGAAGTTTGTAGAAAGACATTCAATATGCTCAACAGCAAGATGATGTTGCGTCATTAGTAAGTTCTATCTTATGATCATAAGAATGATGAGACGATAGCTTATTTGCTTGAACTCGATCAAAGATGTTTAGAAAATTCTGATATTTCGATGATAACTTGACTTTAATATCTTCTAGATTCTGAGTCGTTTCATTGACTGAAAAGACGTTTATGACATCTAGTTTACATTGAGTATTGTAGATAATTTTTCTATCAATGTCTTCAATGAACATAGCAAAAAGCTCTGTATGATTCTTCTTTGATCGTTTTATCAGTGTTTAAAAAGAAACAACGTTTATGTTTTGAATCGAGAATGATTCTTTCTGAATGATTGAAACTGAATGCTTGAGTATCTTAGAGACACTGCTGTGAGCTGCGAAAGAAATCGAAGTTGATCGCGATCAACTTGAGTACTTTGTATTTGACGAAATCGAAAAGATCGAAATAGAAATATTTAATTGATCGAGAAATACAATAGTATCATGTTTCATGTTCAATAATATTTCATTTTTGTTCATTCAGAGTTTGCTCAATATAGCTTCATGATGTTCGATATCAGCTATCAACATTGACACAGTTAGTTTCTTATGACTTTTGATTGTAAGATTGAGTAGAATCTTATGAGTAATAATCTTCTTGAACAGCTTTTCATCATATTCTCATATTAACTTCTCTTTTGTCAGTAATATAGATTGTATTTTGAGCTTCTGACATACTTTATTGACTAGTTTGTCATGTATCAGCGTGTAAGCGACGAAATCACTGTTTATCAAAGATCGCAGACTGAACGAGTTGCTCTGAAAGATGAGAACTGCATCGATCAGAAACGACTTTTCGAAGTAGTTTTCTTCTGATAGAATTTCAACTAGATTGCACAAAAATATGATCTTTATCTCTTCAATGATTCTAAAAGAAATAGCTAGTTTTTTAAATCGAAATCTGATTCAGAGTCAGAATGATCAAACTCATCATCTTTTAAAACATTAATTCTAGATTGATCAAGACACTCTTTAAAAGTATGATTTGATTTGTGACAGATGAAACAGATTTCAACTTGTAGATCAGTGTCTTTGATGCTAGTTAAAATCGCGTCACGCGACTTTGAATGATCAACGAAGATAGTAACTTCGATCTTTTTATAGAGATTCAATGAATCTTGTTTCTCAGCAAAGATGACTTGCTTTCTGACTTTGATCAGAAATTTCTTTTTCTTGATGTCATTCATGACTCGATGCTCATTGTTCAAATGAATCAGATAACTACGAATTTCATTAAGAGATTTTAACTGAATCAACTGATTACTTCAAGCTGCACGAAGACGATAAACTATCTTGTTTTGTAGATCAATGATCAATTGCTTTTCATGACACTTTAGATAGAAGAATAGACATTGAAACACTGAATAGAAATCATTGAATTTGCTCTTTTCTTGAGTGAGATTCATGTATTTTCTTCGAAAGTTTGTCTCTTTGTTGAGATCATCGTATAACTGAGCAAGTTCATTTAGTAGATCATTGACTGTGAAATAAAGATTCAATGAATCTCGCTGACGTCTGACTAGAATGACTTTGACTGCATTCTCGCTGATTCGAAAATGAATGTAGACTAGTATAACTCTGTCGTTGTTGAAATGATCAATGTTGATTTCTAGCTTGTCATGAATCTTTTCTTGTCAATCATTTCAGATAGATTCTTTTTCATCAGTAAACAGAAATGAATTCGAAAGCTTTTGAAATCGCTTGAATGAACTAAATAGCATAGAAAGAAAAGAAGTGATTTCTTTAGATGATTGCATTTGATGTTGTACTTCAGTCAATTTGTTTTGAAGCGTTTGATTCAATTAATCAAATCATTCTTTGACTTAATTCATTTTCTCAAAATGAGTCTTTCATATCTGTTCATTTGATATCTTGTCAAATAACTCACAAGCTTTCACATTTAAATCTCGTTGAGTTTGAAGACTATTTAAATCTTCTAGAAATACTTCTGAATCTTGTTTGACTCAGTGTTGTAGTTGCTTTACATTTTTTATATCTCAGAGAGTAGAAGCTTTCAAAGATTCATTGAAAGTCTGAGAATGAGACAAAGAATGATGATGTTTTTGTATGAAGTCGATTCTAAGATATTTCAATATGCGAGATGACTGAATCTGAAGTGACATGAGAATAAAGACTTTGATAACTTTCAGAGAAATTTTTCACAGATGAACGAGTCATAACGAAGAATTGATGATCGAGCGAAGAATAATGCTCGACAGTAGATAGTGAGATCATTGTTCAAGTTGTTTAGTCTTCAAAAAAGAGTGTTGCTGATTTAAAGAAAGAGTTTTTTGATGATTCTCAAGCAATCAAGATCTTAATCTCTTGATTCTATTAATCGATTTGAACTGATGCTACTGACTGAGTGATAAATTCTTTAGCAATCACATGATCATATATTCTCATTGATTTTATTGATTTCTTGATGTTGTTCTGTCTTTCAATGTCGTCGATCATCAGGTACACAAATTTCTTTATACTCATTTCGTTATCAGTTGAGTGAATTTGAATGAGTATAGAAATCAGTATCATGTGATTAACGAATTCTTAAAGTAATGTTGAAATCGTACTTAGAAACTAATCAGAGTGCGTGCGTGACTAGAATGTTTGATCTATAGAAATAGCTATAACTAAGACTTTAAGAATATCGAAGAAAGAAGATACAAAAGACAAGAAGAACATGCTCTATATAGTAGTTACTCAGATTCGACGCTAGTTTCAAAGAGAACGTGTTGAAACACAAGAAAGATGTTGATTCAAAAGATGTTTGCAACACAAAGAAATGTGTTTGTCATAGACATCTATTAACTATTCATAACACAAAGAAGTGTGTTTATCTAGAAGACAATAGAAACTGATTAAAAGATGCTAAGAAATGAAACAGATGCTGAGTCAGATCTAGATCAAATCTAGATCAGATCTCAACTAAATTGTTGACTAGTTCTAATCATTACACAGAGTACTCGCTAGCATTCATTATGAATTGATTAGAGTTTGATCTTTGATACATTCGTAACATGATCATTCTTTTAAACATCTTTTTGTTGAATTTTCTACGTTGTACTCGACAGAATGCAACGTGAAGTTCAAGATCTTTTACTGTCGTATATAACTTTTCACAGATCATGCAAACGCGATTCTGTTTCATCATTGAAAGATAATCATGATACTTAAGCAATAAGATAAACAATACTTTTAAACATGCAATGTCTGCTAAACTGTAAACTAGTGCATGTAACTTTTCAATTGCTCATTCGTATTATACTCAGTAATTGAAGTTGATATTTATGATACTTTTAACATGAATCTTGAGAAAATCAATTTCATTTCAGATCTTTGAAGAAATCATAGCAACGCTGCAATGCAAGATTCAAGAAAGATCATAAGTTAGTTTATTCTATTTCTTGAACAGAATGTGTTAAATTAACATTATTATAACGTGCATTAAAATAGAATAAAAACAGAATTCTTGATCACATATTTATAGTAGCAGTCTGTTATATATCAGCATTAAAAGAAATTAATGATTTGTTTTAAGATGACAGACATTTTATTCTTAAACAAAGACAATGCAAGTTAAATACTTCATGATAAACAGTAAATTCTGAAAATGCAATACATCGAAATGCAATGAATAAAATACATGCTAGTTTAACAATAATAATAATAATAATAAATTCATACATTCTTGTGACATCGATTAGATCGACTCATGAGAAACTCTATGCTACTTGTATCGAGTGAACAAAATTCTCTGAGGTAGAAAATCACTCGCAGTTTATACGATTGCTTCACGCAGTTGAAACAGTGAGTTTTAAGACTATGTATCAAATTTGTTCGCGTTGATTGCACGTTAAAGAATGAGTGTTCTAGTCACTCTAAATTGCTTCAAGAGCTTCGTTTTCATCATCATCTTCGCTACTGTTCTGAGACTCTTCATGATGATGATGATTATTTGATAGTTTAAGAAGTCAGCATCTTGTAGCATTCTTGATCGCAGATGCGATCAGTTCGAGCAGTGCATGAGTACATGCTTCGCCGTCTGATGACTTCATTCGCAGTTGCATCGCGAGCTATTCGTGCCTGAAACATTTCTAGAGTGCAGATAAGTGTTCAGATCTATGCGTTCAATTCTGATGTGCATTGCGAGAGTGCTTTCTGCTTTCTGAAAATCATCACGCATCTTTATCGTTTTATTGCTCAGATGCAATCTTTGTGCTGAAATTGTGTTGACATCTGCGACGCGTTCTCTGTACTTTTCTCATCGTTGATTTCATTGATCTTTGTGATATTGCGCTATTGCGATGCTATCGCTTGTTGAAATCGTGAAGAAGAAAAAGCGTCGTCTGCGTTTCGACTGTATCTTCGCACCTTGTTGAATGAAGACATTCAGAAGTACTATTTTCTTGATGACGAGTAAGCGAGAAATGACGCGATTAACTTTTGTCAAACGAGCGCGTATTAGCTCGCATGCTTGTCTGATCTCTTGTGTTCGATCATTGACTCAACTGTGTAGCGTGATCTTGTTCTGTAGCATGTTCAGATGAACATGTAGCAAGCTTGTGTATGTTTCTGTCTCTAGAGTTTCGATGCTTACTCTTTTGAACACTTCTGCTACGTGACGCAAAGTCTGATTCTGAAGTGTTTCTAGCCTGCGTTCTTTGCTCGACAGTTCATCTTTCTTGTCACACTGATGTCAGACTGACGCTTCAAATGTGATTTCTGATCTCACTACTGCTGAGTATACTTGTCTTGCTTTTGTGAAGATAGCTTCTCATGTGAAGACTTCAAAATAACTAAGTGTCAGCATTCTTGTGACGTGATTCGTCTCTATTTGTCGAAGATGTGCATCTCATCGCAGTTTCATGTTCAGTTGCATCTCTAGAATTCGTACGTCTGATTTTGATTTGATAACTGAGTTTTCTATTTATATGCTAGTCGTCATGTCGAATCTTTTCGATTTTCTAGTGAAATGCGTAAGCTTATACTTTTCTGATGCGAACGTTGTGTCATGAGTGCAAGCTCATTTCGCGCAGACGTTGTGTGCTTTGCTCAGTGTTCTGCAGATTTCTTCAGTGAATCTGTCGTAGACTAGAATGTTAATATCATTTACGAAGTCGAGCACTTCGATTTTAATTCTCAGTGCTTCGCATTTTTCGATTAAACTTGCGTTGAAAAATAGAAAGAGAATCGATGAAATGAGAGATCTTTGCGATATGTCTGCATTTATCTCGCGCATGTCACTCATTTGTTCATCAAATATTAGCGATGTCTCTCGATTCTTTAGAAAGCTGCGTGTTCATTCGATTATGTAACTCGATGTTCTTTTCATTTTCAGCGTGTGCAGAAGTCTGACATGTGAGACTCGATTGAACGCTTCGACAACGTTTAAGCTTAGCATGAAGATCACATATTTGATTTCACAGTCTCACACTGTGTGAACTTAATCTACTAGTAGATTTAAAGTCGAGATCACGAATCGCTTGCATCTCGCTTTCATTTGAGCATTTGATAGCATGCAATGAATCTTGACTATGTCACTCAGTCTTTTGATCATGATTGACTTCAGCGCTTTGCTCATGATATCGAGCAAAGCAATGAGTCGATACATTTTTGAATTGATATAGTCGCTTTTTTTCAATTTGCGTAGTACTATTGTCTGAATCTTTTTGAACTGCTTTGAATGATACTTGTGTGTTACGCATGCGTTGAATAAACTCGTCAGTACTGAGATCAGTTCTGCGAGACTCGCTTGAAGTGCTCTGTTTGAAATGTCTGAAGCGTCTGACGCTTTGTCTGCTTTTACTCGTCTGATTGTCTGCTTCACTTCATTTTCTGTGATGCGTAAATTAAATGAGACTGTCAGAGATATGAGTGACTCTGCGATGTCGCTGACATTCGCTTGAGAAGATGAAGAAAAGAACTTTTCTCGCAGTATCTCGATTTTTTCCTCGAACGTCGTTGTCATATGATTGATGTCGCTGCTAGTTTAACAATATGATGAATAGAATATTTATTAATTTAATGATATCATAATCTTCATTAAAACTGAAAAAGAGCACAGAAAGTTCTTCAATGATCAGTTATGCAATTGCATGCATTCTGTTATCAAGCAAAGATGCAATTTGAATGTTTCATAAAAATCTGTAAAATATAAAAATGCGATGCACATTGAAATGCAACAGATAGAATACATGCTAGTTTAATGATATCATAATCTTCAATAGAATTAAAAGAAATCATATAAGATTATTTAAAAGCATGATCTCACTCATTTTTTTCAGCTTTTCTATCTCATTTTATATATTTTGCTCACTTTTTCATGCAAATTAAATGCGTAATATAGTTTAAAGATTAGTCACTTCTGTCTTGCACTTTCATACTTATTACATTCAATGACTTGTGATGAACAGATAAATTGAATGATGAAGAATAGATAAATACTCATGGTAAAGAAATAATATTAAATATCGCTGTTTTCATGTCTTGTAGCTTGACATGTTGTATGCAAAGCAAATTTAATCATCATAATTTTAACTTCAGAATTGTTGATTAATCTCACTCACTTTTTGCAACTTCTTTACTCACTCACTTCTTGCAACTTCATTACATCATCATCAGCTCACATCTTGTATCTTTTGTTAAAACATGCATAACATTTAGTATTTAAAGATTTCATCGTGTTATTGAATTTAGTCTCATCAGCTTATTCAAGTCATCAAGTAGTCAATATCATCAAAGATGAAAGTGAGTCTCAGTAGAAAAGTTTCATTTAAGTATAGTGAGTCAATTCATATCAAGATGTCTTCAATCTTAACTGAATTTTCAATGCAATCATTAAAGCAATGATATGATAATTCTTCAACTAATGTGATCATCAAGATATGTTAGCAAGAATTTGAATGAACGAAAGTTCAGTTTGAAATCATTCAAGAGAAAATTCAGATGAAGATGATAGAAACAGAGTTGTTGAATTTGAAAATAAAGTTCACATATAAGATTTCAAAGATCAAACTAGTTAAAATTTTTAAAGAAATCATCACAGATCAAATTGAATGACAGATATCAGAACAATGATGAATAATGATGCTTAAAATCATGAATCTGCACGTCTTTAATGCACTCAAGCGTGTAAAGAGTGAGTCAATGAATATTCAGTCATTCTCATCAGTCGCAAAAAGAGAAGCTTCTGTCGTAATCTCAAACATGATGATGATGAAATTCTTTAATTTGCAGATGTTCATTCTTTTTGAACTGCTGATCTTGAAAATTTGAGCTTATAAGCAACAAACGATGTTTAATACAGAAGAGATTGCAAGACAAAATATTGAAAAGTTCAGTCAATTTATTCATCTCAATTATCAGAGATTTCAAATGATTGTAGATGAACAGTTGCATTCAGAAAAGAATGATCTGATCTGAATGAAGTGAAAAAGAGTATTGACATTGATCTTCAATGAAATGTTCTGAAGAGTCGTAATCAAAAGCAGTCATCAGAATGATTGCAGAAAGATTATTTTCACTATGCAATCATAGAAACAAACTGTGTCATCTCAATTTTCAATTCTAAATTTCAATCAAGAAAACATGATTGTAATTGATGAAGAGAAACAGCTGAATCAAAAGAAAGAAAAAGATGAAAAGAATAAAATTACGAAATTCAATGATGAAGACTTGAAGTATAGTAATGATTCAATCATTGATAGTAGTGATGATGCTGAGTTGCAATGATTACGCTCTGTATCATTGTTGAGTGATTCAGATCAGATCTTACAAGATCTGATGAAAGAAGAAGATTCAAACTTTCTCATCATGAAGAATAAATGCATGTCATGACATCTGTGTTCTGTGTAAATTGTAACTAATGAAATGCATTAAATTGACAATCATCATTATCTTGAAAGTCTGCAAGCAATTAAATAATGATTGAATTCAATGCTGCTGCAAGTGATTACAGATGAGTTCTAATGAGCATAGTTCAACAGTTATGAACAAAGAAATATCAGAAATGAAGTGAAATTCATTTTATTATCAGCTGTACATTGTATTTTGAATGTTAGAAAGAAATCACTTGAAGACTTATGATGATATTTTAGAAATGAATATGAAATATGACAAGATACAAATCATTTTAATTATAATGAATAGTATGATTTAACTTTTTTAAAACTTTAGACATTCATAACATTTACTCACATCATGCTGAGTCGTTGACTTCACATAGTCAAGAAGATCATCATGTTGACGTGAAAAACTTTCAAAGATCATATGCATCTCATCAAGAACAGCATTAACGCATTTCAAGAACAAGAAACACGATGCTTGTTCAAGAATTTTTGATTATTTGAATATTCATATGAAAATGTCTCGATGACAACTGTCTGAATAAATACTTTTGAGCATGAATCAGTTCTGATTCTTGTTTTTAAATCATTGATTTGTAATTGAATCAAAGAATGAAGAATGTGCATTAATGTCAATCATAAAAAGATGATTTTAAGATATCATTTAATGCATGATGATGATAAAGTCAATAATAAAATGACTTTAACTGAATTAACATTGCTGTTATTTGATCACAAACATCATGATTTATTTGAACAAGAATGCTTCATAGTGATAATGATGTCAGAATCATATTCTACGTGAATGATGAAAATCATTCATAAAAATGAGTTTAATTGAACATTCAATCAGAAAACAAGAATAATTATCAATGTCAAGATTGAATCGACTCTGTACAATTTTAAGTATGAAATATCATTCATTGTCTGAAGTTTCTTCTATCAGAATGAATTTGATCGAGATCATAAAATGATGATTGAATCACTCAGAATCATGTTGAAACTGTTAAGAAACAAACGTTCAAACACTTGATTTTTTTCAGAAACATTAATGTCTTGAAGATTAAATGATCTGATGAAATTGATCATCTGTCTTGAGACATTAATGTGATTAAAAGATTCGAAGCTCAATCTTTATACAGTGAATGTATTAATCACTCTTGATTTTAAATATAAGAAGTTAAAGAAGAAAAATGAACAGATTGCAGAAATGAAATTCTGTGTTCAAGCGTTGATTGCAATAATGATCACTTTCATGATATAATTCAATGATTGCATCATCTGATCTCTGAATGATAAATTCATTCTCGATCTTTCATTGCAGCATCAATTTGATATCAAAATTGATATTAATGTCAAATATGCAAATCAGAAAAAGACAGAAATGAAAAGAATCACTGCGAAACTGAAGCAGATTTATGTCAAAAAACTAAAGACATAAAATAAGCAAGATTTCAATATAAAAAAGATGAAGTTTATATTAAATTTATCGCAGTATAGAAAGAAGATCAATGATGCATGAAGCATCATCACACTACTCTGATTGACAAGATTGCTGAAATTCAATCAAGTCATTGAAATCATCAAAGACATTGAGAAAAATGATTGATGCATCATCAATTTAAATAAAAACTTTCTTTATCATTAAAACTTAAATACACTGATTGAAAAAAGTTCAAAGATTCAAAGATTAGTTTGATTTCTTCAGAAACATCATAAGAATGAAAGCAAATAATCAAATTGATTCATCATATTCTTGATATGTTTTGTAGTGTGCTTCATGATATGATTGATAAGTTTTTTGATTTCTACTTCTTATTTACAAACTTTAGCTTTGCTGTTTATCATGCACATTATTACATTTTCATTAGCGAAGAGATTAATCTTACAACAGTGACTTCTAAAGATTGAGTGAAAAGTTGAATGAATGCATTCACAACTCAGCACAGATGATCATCAAAAACTTGTAAACATTTTTCAGAAAAAGAGTAAAGATGAAAAAAAGAATCTCAAGATAATCATTGAAGAATTTCAAGTAATGAATGTGAGTTACATGATGCATCACGCTCGATACATAGTGATTATGAAATCTCAATTCACAATGAACGTGAAAAATCAGATCAAGAAATGAGTGCATCAAATTGATATCAATCGAAAGATCTTTTGCTATCGATTAATTTATCTTAATCATTCAATAAAGAAAGAGATAGTTTACAAAGCAAACATCAGAGTTCAGTTCATCATCATGATTGCTAATGTGCAAAAGAATGAAAGATTGACAGCAAGTAATACAGAATTAACAACATATTTAAAAGTTTAATAAATTATTTCATAATTATTTATATCACGAAGTTTAAAATTACATATTAAACAAATGCTTATTTAAACAAGTATAAAGTTTACTGAATAATAATTTACATGCAGAAGCAGACGTTGTTGAAACGCAGAAATCAGACAGATACATCAGATTATATATTAATGTTTTTATAAATTTATTATAATAGACTCAATATGAAAGAATATATATCAAATTGAGAAAAAAGATATGTTGAAGATTTGTTTCAAAAAAGATGAAGAACTATAATGCAATTAATACATAAATAGAATCAAATGAATATTTAGATTACATGCTGAATTAACATTATTATAATGTATATGATGTTAAAATGTAAACAGAATTCTTGATCACATATCTGTAGTAACAGTCTGTTGTATGTCAGCATTAAAAGAAATTATTGATTTGTTCTGTGATGATAAGCAAAGATTGTGCAAATTAAATATCATACTTCATGATAAATAGTACAATGCAACACTGTCAGAGTACGAATAAAATACATGCTAGTTTAATAATATCATAATCTTCACTAGAATTAAAAGAAAGCACAGAGAAATCAATTATACAATTGCAAGAACTCTGTTATCAAGCAAAGATGCAAATTAAATGTTTAAAGAGAATCTGCAAAATCTGAAAATGCAATACATAGAAATGCAATAAATAAAATACGTGCTAGTTTAATGATTTGATGAATAAAATATCTGCTAGTTTAATGATATCATAATCTTCACTATGTAAATATTAAATGATTGCATCATGATATTTGAATTTGATCAATAAAGCTTTCAATCATCATCATCTTGATTATTCTTTAATCAAATCAAGCTTAACATTCTTTTTACTGCACTGTCTTTCTAGTCTTATTGCATTTGTCAAATGCAGATCAATACATCTTTCACTGTTTCTTCATCAAAATTATTTTCTCACTTTGTTTTGATGATTGTTTCTGATTAAACTATCTTTAAATTTGTTAATCATCTGACAAAGTACATTCTTGAATCAATGATGAATCAAACAAATTTTGAACTTGATTCACAACTTTCATCATCAAATTCTGATTTTTATAAACAGAAACAGAGAAATTAAACAAAAGTGATTATGATGAAGAGAATGCAACTGACAGACAAAGAATATGAGCAGCTGAGCATCATAATAAAGCAGATGATGAGAATTGCAGATCTTTTGAGAAAAAATCTCAGCACTCAAGAAATTTAACTTCAGCTGCAGATGATACTGCAGAACATTAAGACAGATTGTATAAACTTTGATATATCATGACACTGATTTGAGCAAGCAATATTGAGCATGACATGTCAAGTCAACTTCAATGTTAAGCATTTTAATGCAAGAAAAGCATCAACAATACATTCATTAATTTTTGCGTCACAAGAAATCTCAATTGACATAGAAATCAATATATCAGAAGTGATTCATTTAAATTTCTTTGAAAGAAATACATTCTTTGCAACGAAATTGCAGAGCATAAGTAGCTCTTTCTGTTCAATCAGTAACATCATGAAAAAAAACAAGAATATAAACATAATTGAAGTCATGAATCTGAACTTTGATAAATGAAAGATGATTTTAAAGAAGAACATTGTTTATGATGATTTTCATGACATTATTATATACAACAGTGACAAAAACTCAATTGAGATAATCATTGAATAATCATGAAAAGAAACATTCATAGAAATGCATGCATGAAATCAAAATCATTTTTGTTTCAACATTAAAAAATCAGACTCAGATGAAACAACAAAGATAATGATTCAGATATGAAACTTTATTAATATTTACTTATGCAGATCTCATCACTGTTTCATCAATGAATTCAGTAAATACAATCTCGTCATTTGCAGACTTGAATGAACAAGAAGATTTAAATTATATGAAAGTTATCATCAAAATCAGAAATGATATGATATTATTCATACAGTAAAAGAGATCATGATGAAATTGAAAATGTAAATGCAGCAATTCTGTGCTATCAGATGACAAGATTTATCAACAAGTGCAAAGCAAACATCATAAGTTCAATAAAAGCTGTTGTTTAACTATTTAACTACAGTAGAAATTTTAGAATCAGATTGATATTCTAAGAAAATAGACAAGCGCAATCACAAAAAAGTCAAGAATCAAAATCAGAGCAATCTCATTGAGCGAATGCATAACATCATCAATCATGAAAAGTGATTAATTAAGAAGTGAAAGACTGAGAATAATGACTTTGTTGATGATAACAAACATCGAGTATGCTTCATCATACAGAAGACTTGCAAAATCTGTAGAGAAGAAAAATCTTGAGAAGTATTTGAAAGAAAAATGAGAAGAAGAACAGAAGAACTTTATATCTATCAACGTTGTAATAGATTTGATGAATGATAAATGTTTTCAAAAAAGTTGCAGAATCTCATGTACTAAGAATATATTTAAATGATGATGATGACATCGTGCTTGTCAGTGATAATGCAGATACAAAAGTCTGTTATGAATGATTAAATCATGTCAAGATGCAAATTTATCTTGTTTTCAATTCAAGATTGAAGTCAATGAAATAACTATAAAGTTGAAAAACTCAACGTTGATTCTTCTTGAAAGAAATGACTGATCTGCAATGAAGATCAAGCTACATCATTTTTCTGAAAAGAACAACATTATTCATGTGCTTGATTCAATCAAAAAGAACTTTGAAAACGTTGATGTACAAATTTCTCTGAAACTGACTCGCATTATGAACTTAAAGAACTCGAAATTTTGCATATTGCATCAGATGCTTCATTCTACTTCTTTATCATACTACATTTATCATGAAGATAACAGAAATCAGAACATCAATCATCTGTCACAGTTTGATATTATCATTATGACTTACTTCATAAACTGCTATTTGTAGTGATTGATTATGATCATTGATGTCATGAAGAAGAAAAATGAAAAGAGTATGACATGATCTGCAAGATTTGAAAGAAAAGATAGATAGTTTATGCTACTTTAACATCAAATCTCTATGATGTTCTGATGATTAAATGCTTCATTTAATGACAGAAAGTTAAACTAACTTAAACTAATTTATACTATCAACAACTGTGTCAGATCTGTTGAAATTGCAAAATGTTAATAAACAGATTTGCAAAATATGATAGATAAATTAACTTCAACTAACTCAGACTAAAATATCACAGTCTGCGACATGATATGTTAAATTAACACAATTTAACATCAAGTTAAATTAACTTCAACTAATTCAGACTATTGCAGTTTGCATGATAAATAAACTAACTTCAACTAACTTAAACTATTGCAGTCTGCATGATACATTAAACTAACATGATTTAACGTTAAGTTAAATTAACTTCAACTAATTCAGATTATTGCAGTCTGCACAATATGTTAAACTAACATGATCTAGCATGATTCATCGTGAAATCACGAAATTGACTCAACTAACTTAATAATTTCAATTATAATCAATGATCATTGATTTTGATCACAACAAAGCATGAATTCGCAATCTGCTATTGTTTATTCATTGAATTCTGCAAGCTTTCTTATGAACATTCTTTTTACATCACAGTAATGAATAAATCTGAAGAAATAAACTCAGAATGCTTCATAAATCATTGAGAAGCAGATAGAATGAAAAGCACACTAAAGATATTTTCACTCATAGTTTTCAACAAATACAAAGATGATAATCTTAATAATTGTCGATCTAAAAATTGATAGTACAGAGAGCATACATACTTATGCTCAATGCATTCAAAGAAAAAGCTGAATTCATTTTGTCTGCTTGAAAGTATATTTGCACATCTGAAACAATCAAAGAAGATGATGATTTCATTCTATCAGCTTGAAAGCAAAATTGAGTGTTGTTCTCAAAAGATTCATTGAATTTTTCAAGTAGATTGAAACTTTTGATAAGTTGTTTCAAGACTCTGTTAATCTGACTTATTTTTCAAGAAATCTGATCATAAAACATATATAAAACAATGTAAGAATGCTCAATGCATCGAGATTTCAAAAGAGTGAACGTCTTAATCATGCATTGAATCATAACTTTATTCGACATAAGAAAAAACATCATGCAATGATGAGTATATATGAATTTAGCATCAATGACGAATTCAAAGATGTTAGAGATCTGTCTAGAGCGAGTCAGATAGAAGTGTCATTTAACTAGAAGATAAATGCTAAGAAAGAAAGGTAGCTACGGAAAAGAAGCTGACTACATATGTGTGTTTCTCAGCCGACGCTAGGCTCAATAGGAACTAGTCAAGATGACGAAGCGAGGATAGGCCTGGTAAGGCTAGAAGGCTGAGCCTGACAAGGCTAGAATCGTGACATTATTCTTTCTCTTCGACGATTCATGTTCGCATGAATGTATTTTCTGTTCGGCTCGATTGATTGCTCAATCATGATTTCACAGGCTCAGGCCTGTTAAATCGTGATTGATTGAATTGTCGATTAGCGCGATTTATTCGAATATCGAATATAAAAATCGTCAACGATCTTCTGAGCGTTCATAAATTCGTCGCCATCAGCGTTGTATCAATTGAGATCATTGTCATAGTCATTTCATTTGACTCTATACTGAAGTCGTCTTCGATATCGACGAAAATTCAATATATCATCGATTTTTCACTCGTCTTCGTCGTTTACCACTATTGAATCTGAGAGTTCGTTCTTTTGATCAGACAAGAGATCGTCGACGACAGAGCGAAGCAGATCAGAATGAAA